>Ga0181519_10000059_pt1 | contig 100611 bp, 79 predicted proteins | sample PEATcosm2014_Bin_26_FD_121102 | JGI IMG/M metagenome (GOLD analysis project Ga0181519, IMG submission 121102) | Peatland microbial communities from MTU Mesocosm Facility, Houghton, MI, USA - PEATcosm2014_Bin02_10_metaG | ecosystem: Environmental > Terrestrial > Soil > Wetlands > Peat | place...
CAACCCTTGCCGTTCCTCTTCGCTCAAAAAACCGCGCCCGATCATAGCCCTATTCGAATCGATTGCCGCCCGTTAGGCAACAACTTTCCGATTTCTCCGGGTTCCTATGGAATCTGGGTATATTGTCAATTTAATTCTCCGGACCCGCTGAACGACCGCCGCCTGGCCGGCGGCCATATCGGGCCGGTCCGTGCTGGCAGCCAAATCTGCTGCGCCGCCGCGCTTGGTGCGCTCGGCAGCATCTCTGCCATTTGTCTCGCTTCGGCCGTTCGGCCAAATTCGACGCCCTGCGATCATCGGGTGCTGCTGCAGGCGCTTGCTCTGCTTGAAACCGTCTGGATAATGTTACCGGAAATTGTTGGCAACTCCCGCCTCACCCATCGGCAGGTTCTGACCAAATGAGCATGATGTGCCATCTCGCCGACCTCTCACCCGGTCAGCTCGCCGCCTTCTGTGAGCAGCCTGGGCTGGCGAGCGATTTTACGAAAAACTCGGTTGGCGATCAATTCGATGCGCGCATACAGGCCGGACTCGCGCGTCTACCCCCAGAGCTGCGCCAACAATATCAGCAGAAATATGAGCAGAGCCGACGAGACCTGATGGCCAAGGTGCCGTCGATGGCCGGGCAAGGTGCTGAACTGGACGCCGCCCGTCCGCTTCTGGCGAAGCTCGGTCCTTTCGAGCCGCTCATGGAACTCGGAAAGGCATGGCATATCCTTCATTACCTGATGACGGGTCACAGCGACGCGGCCGAAGCGCCGGGCAATGCGCTGTTGAGCGGCACGCCGCTCGGGGAGGACCTCGGCTATGGCCCGGCGCGCCTGCATGATCCCGATGCGACAAGGGCTTTTCGAGACTTCCTCGCCCCGCTCGAATCCGTCCGCCTGCTCGCTCGCCTGGATTTCCCGCTCATCGTTCAACTCAGGGTGTACCCCTTCTTCGCGGTTCCTGACACCGCCGAAGCCCAATCCTGGCGGGACGAAATTGCAACAGCGTTCCTGGCTCTCAAATCCTACGTGGGGCGCGCCGCCGAGAGGGGCGACGGGCTTCTTGTCTGGCTGAGTTAGGATTTGGTGCAGGACTATCGCTCCACGCGCCGTCATTGGGAAGCTGCCACTCCCCTCGCGGCGAGTATCGCTTATCTATTTGAGAAAAAACGGCATTTTCTAGTGAACGACCGGGAGTTTGGTTGACGACCGCCCAACCCCACGCCGCCCCCTTCCCGACCGCGCTCCGCCGCGCTATCTCCATAGCGCCGCCGCCTTTCGAGCCCACGCCCATGCCCCGCCCGCAGATTCACCACCTCGACACGCCCATCGACGCGCTGACCGAAGAGGAGGCCGCCGCGGCGATCGGCGAGCTTTCCGCCGCGGTCGAGTATTACGGCCGGAAATACCATGCCGAGGATGCGCCGGAGATTTCCGACGCTGAATATGATGCGCTCTACCACCGCCTAGTCGCGATCGAGGCGCGTTTCCCGGAGCTGGTGCGCGACGACAGCCCGACCCGCAAGGTCGGGGCGGCGCCGGCCGCCGGTTTCGCCAAGATCCGCCATGCCGTGCCGATGCTGTCGCTGGGCAATGCCTTCTCGCGCGAGGATGTGCAGGATTTCGTCGACGGCATCCGCAATTTCCTGCACGAGCTGCGCACCGACGCCACGCTTGCGGTTGAGTTCGTAGCCGAGCTCAAGATCGACGGGCTGTCCTGCTCCCTGCGCTACGAAGACCGTAAGCTGGTCCAGGCGGCGACACGCGGCGACGGCGAGGAGGGCGAGGACGTCACCGCCAATGTCCGCACCATCGAGACCGTGCCGAAGACCCTGCCCGCCGACGCGCCCGATATCGTCGAGATCCGCGGCGAAGTGTTCATGACCGATCTGGCCTTCCAGGATCTGAACGCGCGCCAGCAAGCCGCCGGCGCCAAGCTGTTCGCCAACCCGCGCAACGCCGCGGCCGGCAGTCTGCGCCAGCTCGACCCGGCGAATACGGCGGCGCGGCCGCTGGGTTTCTTCGGCTATGCCTGGGGCGAGGTTTCGAAGCCGCTGGGATCCACGCAATGGGAGGTGCGCGACCGCCTGCGCTCCTGGGGCTTCCGCCTCAACGAGCCGGCGCTGCTGGTTCGTTCGGTCGACGAGATGATGGATTACTACAACGCGATCGAACTGAAGCGGCCGGGCCTCGGCTTCACCATCGACGGCGTCGTCTACAAGGTCAACCGGCTCGATCTGCAGCAGCGCCTGGGCTTCGTCTCCCGGGCGCCGCGCTGGGCGATTGCGCATAAATTCCCGCCCGAGCAGGCCAAGACGAAGCTGGAGAAGATCCTGCTGCAGGTCGGCCGCACCGGCACCTTGACGCCGGTCGCGGCGCTCGCGCCGATCAATGTCGGCGGCGTCATGGTCGCACGCGCGACCCTGCACAATGAAGACTACATCGCCGAAAAGGACATCCGCGAAGGCGACACCGTCGTGGTGCAGCGCGCCGGCGACGTCATCCCGCAAGTGGTGCGGGTCGTGCCGGAGCTGCGCGCGCCCGATTCGGTGCCCTTCGCCATGCCGGAGACCTGCCCGGTCTGCGGCTCGCATGCGATCCGGGAGCCGGGCGAGGCGGCGCGGCGCTGCACCGGCGGCCTCGTCTGCGAAGCCCAGGCGGTCGAGCGGCTCAAGCATTTCGTCGCGCGCGACGCCTTCGATATCGAGGGGCTGGGCAGCAAGACCGTCGTCGAATTCTACGAGGCCGGCCTCATTCGCAATCCCGGCGACATTTTCCGCCTGAAGCCCGAACAGATCGAAGGCCGCGACGGCTGGGGGCCGGTCAGCATCGGCAAGCTGATCGACAGCATCGACAACCGGCGCCGCATCCCGCTCGACCGCTTCATCCTGGCGCTCGGCATCCGCCAGGTCGGGCAATCGACCGCCAAGCTGCTGGCACGCAACTACCTAAGCTTCGAGGCCTTGCGCGCCGCCATGGCCGAGGCGGCCGATCCCGAGAGCGAGGCCTATCGGCGGCTGATCGACATCAACGGCATCGGCGCGGACACGGCGGCCGATATCGTCGGGTTCTTCACGGAGGAACGCAATCTGGCGGTGCTCGACGATCTGGCGTCACAACTCACCGTGCTCGATTTCACCGCGCCCCGGGCCGCCGCCGGCGCGGCCTTGTCCGGCAAGACCATCGTCTTCACCGGCACGCTCGTCACCTTGACCCGGAACGAGGCCAAGGCGCGCGCCGAAGCGCTGGGCGCCAATGTCACCGGCTCGGTCTCGGCCAAGACCGACCTGGTCGTGGTCGGCGCCGATGCCGGCACGAAGGCGGCCAAGGCCGAACAGCTCGGCGTCAAGACCATGACGGAGGCGGAGTTCCTGACCTTGATCGGCGGGTGAATCATCCCGCCAATGGTGTCGTCGCCTGTTCCAGCCATGCCCGCGCCGCCGCATCGTCGAGCAGCGGCAGGAGCGCGGCGCGCACCTTGGCGTGGTAGTCGTCGAGCCAAGCGATCTCGCCGGCATCGAGCAGCGCAGGCTCGATCGGCCGCCTGTCGATCGGGCAGAGCGTGATCGTCTCGAAGCCGAAGCATTCGCGCTCGCCGCCCGGAATCTCGACCGGCGTCACCACCACGAGGTTTTCGATGCGGATGCCATAGCCGCCGGTCTTGTAATAGCCGGGCTCGTTCGAGATCACCATGCCGGGCAGCAGGGGCTGTGCATTCGGCACCTTGGCGATGCGCACCGGCCCTTCATGGACACCGAGATAGCAGCCGACGCCGTGGCCGGTGCCGTGATCGTAGTCGATCCCGGCCTGCCACAGGGCGTGGCGCGCCAGAATGTCGAGCTGGGTGCCGGTCGTGCCCTTCGGAAACACCGCGCGGGCCAGTGCGATATGGCCCTTGAGCACGCGGGTGTAGCGGTCCTTCATCTCGGCGTTGGGCGTGCCGATCGCCACCGTGCGCGTGATGTCGGTCGTGCCGTCGAGATATTGCGCGCCCGAATCGATGAGGTAGAGCGAGTCAGGATCGAGCTTCCGGTCGGTTTCCGGCGTGACCCGGTAATGCACGATGGCGCCGTTCGGGCCGGCGCCGGAGATCGAGTCGAAGCTGATGTCGCGGAAATGCTCGCCCTCGGCCCGGAACGCCTCCAACCGGTCGGCGACACCGATCTCGGTCAGCTCGCCGGACGGTGCGGCACCGTCGAGCCAATGCAGGAACCGCGTCATGGCGGCGCCATCGCGCCGATGCGCCGCCCGCATGCCGGCGAGTTCGACCGGATTCTTCAGCGCCTTGGGCAAGGTCACCGGGTCGGACGCCGCGACCGTCTTCGCCTTGGCCGCGGCCAGCCGGTCGAAGATCCAGGATGGCGCATTGTTGGCGTCGACCTGCACGGCCTTGCCGCCCAGCGCATCGAGTGCCGCGGCGAATTCCTCGGGCGGCCGGACCGCGACCTGGTTGCCGAGATGCGCGTCGAGGCCGGGCGCGAGCTTGCGCCGATCGATGAAGAGATCGGCCTTGCCGTCGGCGTCGAGCAGCGCCGTGCCGAGCGCCAGCGGCGTATGCGCCACGTCGCCGCCGCGGATGTTGAAGAGCCAGGCCAGGCTGTCGGCAGCGGTGATCACGGCCGCGTCGCGCCGGTCGCGCAGCAGCGCGTCCGCCACCTCGCGGCGCTTGTCGGCGGCGCTCTTGCCGGCGAATTCCTGCGGCTGCGGCACCACCGGACCGAGCGGCGCCGGCGGCCGGTCGATCCAGGCGGCATCGAGCGGATTCCAGTCGACCGCGCGGATCGTGGCACCGGCCTGCTCCGCCGCCGCCTTGATCCGGTCGCGCTGGGCGGGAGTCAGCAGCCAGGCATCGTAGCCCAGCACCTGACCCGGCAACAGCGTCCGCGCGAGCCAGGCTTCCGGCGGATCGTCGATCAGATGGTGCACCTCATAGAGCGCCGGATCGGTCTGGGTGCGGACCTGCAGCGTGTAGCGGCCATCGGCGAAAACCGCGGCCTTCTCGCGCAGTACGACCGCCATGCCGGCCGAGCCGGTGAAGCCGGTCAGCCAGGCCAGCCGCTGCGTATAATCGGGCAGATACTCGTTCTGGAACTCGTCGGCATGCGGCACCAGAAAGGCATCGATGCCGAGCCGGACCATGCCGTCGCGCACCGCGGCGAGGCGGCAGCGATGGTCGGATTCGGCCGGCTTCATGGCGACGGCGATCTGAGCTTTCAGCGCGTTCAACTGGGCGACGAGCGCCGGCGCGGGATCGGGCGCGACCAGGACGCACCAGCTATTCGGGTCGCGCGCAGGCGCGGCACCGAGCACGCCGCGCGCCAACTCGCGCACGCCGCCGACATCGTAGCGCGCGCCGGCCGCGGCCAGCAGCGCCGCCAAGGCGGCATCGCCCTGATAGGCGGTTTCGTCACCTCTTGCTTGCATCATGGCACCGTCGTCTGGATCTGGGAAAACCGCCGCGCGCAAGCAAGCTAACCGGCCGTGAAGGCCCGTACAAGACCGTCCCGCGCCGGCCGAACCCGGCGATTCCGCCGGGGCACCGACAGGCTGCGCGCGCGCTTCGGCACTCGCGGGCAAACGCTCGAACTCCGAAGATTGCTCCATTGCATGAACGCAGAAGGCGACTGAGGCGTCGTTGCGAGGCGATCGCGCGTCACGCCGGTTGTCACGGACCTGCTTGCCCGGCGATCGTCCGTGCCGCTTGAATTTGCGCCCTTCGGGGCAAATTCAACGTGGCTTTAGCCATGCAAGGCTGCTTAGCATCGCCGCCTCGACCCTTGCCGGAGCCGGCCGCGCGCGATGCTGAATGTCTATATCAAGGCCAATGCCAGGGCCTTCTTCCTCGACCGCTGCCTGCGCTCGATCGCCGCGAATCTCCGAGGCTACGATCGGATCATCGTGCTCAATGACGGCCTGACCGGCGCCTATCTGGCGCAGCTCGCGGAACGGCACCCGGCCGTACAGTTTCGCCGGTCCGACCGCGTCCTGACCGATCGGCCGAACCCGGCGAAGACGCGCGGGGCACGCGTCAACCCGGCCCGGTTCTGGGTGCGCGAGATCGCCGCCGACCCGCGCGATCACGTGCTGATCCTCGAAGAGGACACCTGGGTCACCGAACCGCTCGATCTCGGCGCGGTCATGCCCGAGTTGATCGCGGCCAACGCCCTGCTGCTCCGGCTCTACTGGGGCGCCAACCCGGCCATGTCGATCGCGGACGATCTGGTTCGCGAATCGCCGGTCGGCGAATTCCGGCTGCAATATTACGCCCTGCCGGTCCGGACTCTGGAACTCCGCGAGATCTACAAGATCTTTCCGCTGGCCCAGGCCGTATTCGCCAAGAAATACTGGGTCTCGGCCTATGCCGGCACGCCCTATTGGGACGATGAAGCCCATGTGCTGGGCAAGGCGATCACCTATGTCAACGAGCAATTGCTGGCGCACCGGCCGATCGCCTTCTGCAGCCTCGACCGCGAGATCATCCGCCACACCGCGATCTCGACCAGCCGCAGCGATTCCGGCGGGCGCGGCGTGACCCACAAGATCGACGCGGCGCTCTACAACAACGCGCTGAACGATGCGTGGCTCGCGGGCGAGATCGACCCGATGGCGAATTTCCCCGCCGACCCGGAGGACGAGGCGGTGCTGGCGGCCCTGCGCCGGCGGCTGACCGCGGACCAGATCGAGGCCTGGGAGCTGTGGCGCGCGGACTACAAGCGGATGTATCAGAGCCTGGGCGTCCAGCTTTAGGCGCAGATGTATGATTTTTGACCGCCTCGACGCTCTGTCGCGGCGGCGCCCGGATACCTATATAGGCGTGAAGGCACGTATCAAGGAGCCGAAATGCCAAAAGCCATTCCGCCGGACTCGACGATCAAGACGATCTGGCCGCATCTCACGCACCAGAACCCCTATGTCAGCGGGGTCCTGCACAAAATGCGCAAATGCAATGCGGAGCAGGGCCGCGCATCGGTCAAGATCGGCGTCGGCGGAACCGGGCAGAAGCCGAACTACAAGATCTTTTCGCTGTCGCCCGAGGACAATCACGAGATCGTGTTCGGATCGTTTCACGACAATCACGAGCCGCTGGAAGCCGGCACGGCCGAGACGACGAGCTGGAGCGCCCAGTCGATGACTTTCGATGAGCTGCTCAATTTCTATGCCGATTCGATCGGCTATAAGGGCAAACGCGTCTGACCCGAGGCGCCGAGCCGCGCGAAGACCGGGCGATATAGCCGCCGCGACGTATAGGTCGGCGCGTCGATCCGGTTTGGCCCGGCCGGTGTCGAGGCGGATGCGGGACGTGCGGTCGTGCCGCCGTCGGAACTTTCCGGTAACGGCCGCGCAGCCGCCGCGCTCAACCGAGATTTCGAATTCCGGCACCAGGATAAGATCCGCGCCGCTTGAGCGAGCGGAACACGAGCAGCCCAAACCCGCCCGACCGGCTCCGCGCACGATTTCAGCACACGCACAACCTCTGAGGTCGGCGCCCTGCCGTAGCCACTCATGGCAGTGATACTGCCGATTTCCGCGTCGATCTGCTCTGCGCTGTCGGCCGACCAAAGGCCAGGTAATCCCCATGGACGACAAAATCAAGCTCAGATCTCTGCGTAAAAGCGCTACTGATCGGGTCAATCGTGCGAAATCTGTTGTAGCGGCGCCAGGTATTTGATTGACGGACGGATCAACCGTGGCATCGTAAAGTTCGGTCCACGCACTATCTGCGGGAGCAGATTCCTTGCCCGAACCCGGCCGAGAGACCGCCGCCACGCCAAAGGAATCCGCCGCGCCTCGTGCGGAGACAGCCGCATCCACGCTCCCAGTCTGGTCAATCCGCCGCCTGCTGATCATCGGCATACTGGCGCTCGAAATCGCCACCGTCGGAGCGCTTGTGCTCTCGAATTATCTGAGCGCCCGCAGCGCGCTGTCGAACAATTACGAAGCGATGGCGCATCAGGTCGCAGGATCCGCCGTAGCGCGCGCCCAGGACCTTTTGACCAACGCTGCGGCAGCGGTGGTCGACACGCGCGATGCAATCGAGGATGGCGTGCTTCTTGTTACGGACCAGCCCCATCTTGCACAGTTTCTCTTCGAATCGGTCAAGGCAGATCACCAGCTGGCGGGACTGTATTTCGGCTCTCCCGCCGGCGATTTCGTCTACGTCACGCGCGAACATCCGGGCGAGGACGACCTATTCCGGGTCAAGACCATCCGTATCGAGGGCGATCAAAGGGCGGAAACGGTCCAGCTGCGCGACCGGCACTGGCAGCTCATGGATGAGGCGACAGCCGGCACCGATAATTTTCTGCCGACCACCCGCCCCTGGTACCACAAGGCACTCCAGATCGGCGGCGACGGCTGGACGGCGCCCTACACCTTCTATACCTCGGCCCGGCCGGGCATTAGTTTCGCCCGGACCGTGACCACGGCGGATGGGCGGATCGTCGGGGTCGTCGGCGGCGACATTGAGCTGGGCGACATCGCACGCTTCATCGCAGCGCTGCGTGTCGGCACCCACGGCCGTGCGATGATCGTCACCCGCGGCACCGGCAAGCTAGCCGCCGCCGATGATCCGCTCTCGGCCACCCCGTTTGACGGTTCGGCGGCGCAACTGACTCCGCTCAGCCCGACTGACAATTCCGGGCTGATGGCGGCGCTGGATCGATTCAACGCTGTCGCCCGGGGCGAGGGCGAGCTCCCCGCCGCCGATCGCTATGCCGCGCTCGGCACCCGATACGTCTCCGTCACGGTGCCTTTCGCGGCAGCCGATCTGCCCTGGATCCTGGTGATCGCCGTGCCGGAGACCGATTATCTCGGTTGGTTCTATGACGCGCAGCGCACGACTCTCGTTGTCAGCGTGCTCATCGGACTGGGGGCGATTCTTCTGTCGATGATCCTGTGGCGCGCTCTGGCCGACCCGCTCGAACGGCTGCGCCGGAATGCGCGGGCGGTCGGTACGGGGCGATGGGACGATCTGCGGCCGATCGCTAGCCGCCTTGCTGAAATCCGCGAGACCGAAGCCGCTATCCAGTCGATGGCCGGCCTGCTCAGCGAAGGGCAGCGCACGAACGATCGGCTGGTGCAGCACTTGCGAAAACTCGCCGCAGCTGTCGAACAGAGCCCGGCGGCGCTGCTCATCACGGACGGCGTCGGGCAGATCGAATATGTTAACCCGGCCTTTGAGCGCCTCACCCGGTATCCGCTCGCCGCGATGCTTGGGCAACCGATCTCTGCGTTAGGGCGCCACCCCGAGGATTGCGACACGTACCAGCAGATCACCCGCGCGCTGGCGGAAGGCGTAGTCTGGCGCGGGGAACACTCCGTTGAAGTCGCCGATACCGGCTCTTTCGATGCCGCATTCGTTGTGGCACCGGTACGTAACGACGCCGGAGCCGTTTCGAATGCGATCGTGATCATCGAGGACGTTACCGAGGCCCGCGCGCATGAGCGCGCGATCACGAAAGCGCTCGACGCCGCGGTCGCCGCCAACCAAGCGCGTGCCGAATTCCTCGCCCATATGAGCCATGACCTGCGCACGCCTCTGAACGCTATTCTAGGCTTCTCGGAAATCATGCGCGCCGAAATGTTCGGCCCGATCGGCGATCGGCGTTATCTTGAGTATTCCAAAGATATCTGGGACAGCGGTAGCTATTTGTTGCGCATCGTCAATGATGTCTTGGAAATCGCCCGAGCCGAGTCAGCCAGCCTTGCTGTCGACGAGGACGACGTCCTGCTCCCGGCCTTGATCGAGACCGTCTGCCGTCTCACCGCCGGTCAGGCCATCTCGCGCCGGATCCGCATGACGGTCGAGGTCGCCGGCGATCTCCATCTGCGGGTCGACGCCACCAAGCTCCAGCAGATCCTGGTCAATCTGGTCTCGAATGCGATCAAATTCACGCCGGAAGGCGGTAGGATCCACATCTCGACACGCAAGCCGGCTGGCGGCGGCGTCGAACTGCGGGTCGCCGACACCGGCAACGGCATGACGCGGCAGCAGATCGATTTGGCGCTCCAGCCCTTTACCCGGATCGAGAACAATCCGCTGACGCGCAAGACCGAAGGGATCGGGCTCGGCCTGCCGATCGCCCAGCGCCTCATTCATCTGCATGGCGGAACGCTAACCTTCGACAGTGCCCCCGGCATCGGCACGACCGTGATCATCTGGCTTCCGCCGGAGCGGGTGATCGAAAACGCCACAGCCGCAGCACCCTGACCGAGGCCGATCCACAAGCGCTCGATCAAGATAATTTCACGCGAGGACACCGGAAATCTGAATCTTGATCTATTTGAATAAGGTAGAGCGCCATTCAGGCGCCGTCCCGCCGCTTCTTTTCCGCCCCGCGCCGGTGTATCGTGACGGTAGCGTAGCGCGCGCGTCAATTTCACCGCAACCGGAGGCGAGATGTCGGCGTATTGGCGGTCCTGCAGCTTCCTGCTCCTCCTGGCCATCGTCGGAATCGCACGCCCCGCGGCGGCCGGGACGGTGATTGCTCTCGCGGATTCATTCAGCAACCCCGGCGCCGTCGCAATCGACGGCCAGGGCGATCTGTTCGTCGCCGATACCGGCAACAACGCGGTCAAGGAGATCGTCGCGGTCAACGGCGTCATTCCGGCCAATCCGACCATCAACACGCTCGCCACCAGCTTCAAGGCGCCTGCCGGCGTCGCCGTCGACACGGCCGGCAATGTCTATGTCGCCGATACCGACCATAGCGCGGTCAAGCAGATCCAGGCCGTGAAGGGCACCATCCCCGCCAACCCGACGATCGTCACCCTGGGCAGCGGTTTCAACACGCCGTTCGGCGTCGCCGTCGACAGTGCCGGCGACGTCTTCGTGGCCGATCGCGGCAACAAGACCGTGTCGGAAATCGTCGCGGTCAACGGCGCGATTCCGGCTGAGCCGACGATCCTCACGCTCGGCGGCGGCTTCGACCTGCCGGTCGGTGTCGCGATCGACGCCGGCGGCAACGTCTTCGTCGCCGATCAGGGCGCGGCGACGCTGTTCGAAATCCAGGCCGTGGGCGGGGTCATCCCGGCCAACCCGGTGATCGTGAAGCTCGGCCAGGGTTTCCAGCTACCCTCGGCGGTCGTGACCGACGGCAACCACAATGTCTTCGTGGCCGACGCCAATGCCAATGCGATCGAGGAGATCGTCGCGGTCGGCGGCGCGATACCGGCGAGGCCCACGATCCTGGCGTTCGGCATCGGCTTCGTCTCGCCGCAAGGCGTCGCGGTCGATCTCAGCGGCAATATCTTCGTCGCCGATAGCGGCAACAACACGATCAAGGAGATCGTGGGTGCGGCGCCGACCTTGTCGGTACGCGTGCCGGTCAAGCTCGGCGGCGGCTTCAACGGGCCGAGCGGCGTTACGGTCGATGGTAACGGCAATGTCTTCGTCGCCGATACCAACAACAGCGCGGTCAAGGAGATCGTCGCCGTGGGCGGCGCCATTCCGGCCAATCCGACCGTGCTGACCATCGGCAGCGGGTTCTCGTTTCCCTTCGCGGTCGCCGCCGACGGCAAGGGCGACATCTTCGTCGCGGATTTCGGCGACGGGACGATCAAGGAGATCCTGGCCGTGAACGGCGCGGTACCGGCGAGCCCGACGATCAACACGATCGCCGTGTTCAACACGCCGACCGGTATCGCGGTCGACGGGGCCGGAGATGTCTTCGTCACCGACATCGCGACGCAGACGGTGACGGAGATCCTCGCGGTCAACGGCGCGATCCCCGGATTTCCGGTCTTCCACATCATCGGCAGCGGCTTCGACGTGCCGGAAGCTGTCGCGGTCGATTCGAAGGGCAATGTCTATGTCGCCGATACGCTGAACAACGAAATCAAGGAAGTCGTGGCCCTCAACGGCGTCATCCCGCCGGCGCCGGCGATCAACGTGCTGGGCAGCGGCTTCAGTTTCCCGATCGGCGTCGCGGTCGACGGCAGCGGCAATGTCTTCGTCGCGGATCAGGGTAACGACGCCGCCAAGGAAATCATGGCGGTGAACGGCGTCATTCCGGCCAATGCCACAGTTCGCGTCTTGAGCAATGAATTCGCCGCACCGGTCGGAATATCCGTCGATGCCACGGGCGACGTTTTCATCGCCGACGAGGCGGAAAATGCGGTCAAGGCGATCCTGGCATCGCCGCCGCCCTCGCCGCTGGCGGCCGCCGTGCTGCCGGGCGCGCGCTCGGTCGAGACCGGCACAGCGGCGACCATCTTCGCCACCATGCTGAACACCGGCGCCGATGCCCTGCAGAATTGCCTCGCGGCGCTGCCGAGCGATGCGCCGGGCGATCTCGACCTCGCCTTCCAGACCACCAACCCCGCGACCAATGCGCTGACCGGCACGGCGAATGCGCCGGTGACGATCGCGGCCAACGGGTTCCAGACCTTCCTGCTGTCGTTTCAAGGCGGTGAGTTGACGGCGCCGGGCCTGGCGCCGATCTTCACCTGCGACAATGTCGTCGCCGCACCGGTGACGAATGGCGTCAATACGGTCGACCTGACCTTCTCGGCCACGCCGATCGCCGACATCATCGCGCTCGCGGCGACGGCGCCCGCCGGCGGCACGGTACATCTGGCCAACAATATTGGCGCTTTCGCGGTCGCGACCATCGACGCCGGCGCCGCCGCCAATCTCACCGCCGCTGCCGATACCGGCAACGCGATCCTGCCGCTGACCCTGACCCTGTGCCAGACCAACGCCGCCGGCCAATGCCTGGCGCCGCCTTCCGCTTCGGTGCCGGTGAGCTTTGCCGCCGGCGCGACGCCGACCTTCTCGATCTTCGCCGTCAGCACCGGCAGCATCCCCTTCGCGCCGGATGTGTCGCGGATTTTCGTGCGCTTCAAGGATACCGCCGGCGCCGGGCATGGTTCGACCAGCGTGGCGGTGACGACGGATTGAGGTGCGCGAGCGGCGGAGAACGGACAGGAGCAAGCACAGCCGCAGTCACTTTCCAGAAGGCGGCGCCAGACTGGGCATCGCTGACGGTATCAGAATACGGCGGCGTCGATGCCTGATCACGATGCGCTCTACCACCGTTTATTTTCTCATCCGGTGTTGGTGGAACAACTGATCCGCGCATTCGTACCGGAAGCGATGGCGGCCGGTTTGCTGTTCGAGCGCATGGAGCGGGTCAACACGAAGGGCCATGCCGAGGCGCTGGACGGCGAGAGCCACCGGCGCGAAGGCGATGTCATCTGGCGCGTGCCAACCGACGGCGGACTCGATCTGTTCATATATGTACTGCTCGAATTCCAGTCTCGGATCGACTGGTGGATGGCGGTCCGGACGCAGATCTATGAAGGGCTGCTGTGGCAGCAGTTGATCGCCGAGCGGGCATTGAAGCCGGGCGACAAGCTGCCCCCCGTCCTCATGTTGGTTTTGTACAACGGCGAGGCGCGCTGGACGGCGCCGGCGGGAACGGCGGAATTGATCGCCTTGCCGGCGCATTCGCCGCTCTGGCCTTGGCAACCGCAGATTCGCTATCATGTTCTCGACATGGCCGCGACACCGGCGGGGCGGCCGGTAGAGCCCGACAATCTGGCGGCTTTGCTGTTCCGGCTCGAACAGGATCAGCCGCCGGACGCGCTGACCGCGCTGATCGGCGACGTGATCGACTGGTTCCGGCGCCATCCGGGGCATGAGACGCTGAGGCAGTTGTTTCGGGAACTGGTGGCTCAGGCGGTTGCCGGACTCGGCATGCCGGTGCCGGTCCCGGCAGAGTTGAAGGAGATGCAGACCATGCTGGCGACGTTGGGCGAAAGGTGGAAGCGGGATTGGCTCGCCGAGGGCCGAGCCGCGGGACTGGCCGAGGGCGAAGCCAAGGGCGAGGCCAAGGCGCTCATCCGTCTGGCCGAGCGCCGCTTTGGTCCGCTCCCGGCGACGCTGCGCGAGCGCGTCGTCACCGCCGATACCGGCCTGGTCGAGGATTGGCTCGACCGTGTGTTGACGGCGACGAGCCTGGACACGCTGTTCGGCGCAGCGACCTGAGGGCGGCTACCCGGCCCGCCATCGCCGATAGGCGCCAACCCGTTCCTGTTCAAGCCCGACCGCCCGTTACCTGACGCCCTCGGCATAAACATAGGATCTTGACCGCTAGCATTGTCGCATGGCCAACGCCTCCAGCGCCGCCCCGGCAACCCGGTAGGGCAGCCAATCGGCGCGGTGCTCGACCCCGAGCCGGCGATAGAAGTCGCGCGCCGGGTTCCATTCCAGCACGCTCAAATCGAGCCGCCGGCAGCCCTCGCGCACCGCGATCCGGGCGAGATCGACGACCAGCCGCTCGCCCAGGCCGCAGCCGCGCGCCGGCGGGCGGACGTAGAGGTCCTCCAGATAGATCCCGGCATGGCCTTCCCAGGTCGAGTAGCTGTAGAACCACAGAGCGAAGCCCTGGACCGCGCCGTCGAGTTCGCCGATTCGGCAGGAAAAGCGCTGCTCCGCCCCCCAGCCGTCGCGCAGCAGGTCGGTCTCGGTCGCGACCACGGCGTCGGGCTCGCGCTCGAAGGCCGCCAGTTCCTTGATCATCGCCAGGATCGCCGGCACGTCGTCGGGTGAGGCGTCGCGGATGCGGATGTCGGGCGCGGTCGCAGCCATGGGCAAATCCTCAATCGGCTTCCGGCAGGAAGGGCATGAAGCCGGTGATGTAGAGCCAGAGCACGGCGAAACCCAGGCTCGCCAGCGTAATCGGAATGCCGGCGCGGGCGAATTCCCAGAAGCGCAGCTCGACGCCGCGTTCGCGCGCGCGTTCGGCGATCACGAGGTTGGACAGGCTGCCGATCAGCAGCAGATTGCCCGACAGCGAAGAGAACAGCGCCAGACCGTGGAGCGCGCCGGCCGGCATATCCTGCCAAAGCTGCAGCAGCAGGATGACGAACGGCATGTTGCCGATGGTGCAGCTCATCACCAGGCTCAGCGGCGCCAGCACGATCATGCTGTCCGGCAGCAGATGCAGATCCTGCAGCCCGTCGATCAGCCATGACGCGGCCAGCGTGTTGCCGAGCGCACCGGTCACCCCGAACAGGCACGCGACCAGCAGCAGCATCGGCCAGTCGACCGCGGCGATCAAGGTCCGGCTGGCGAATTTCCGGTTGGTCAGCAGCAGCGCCGCGATCGGCAGCGAGAACACATCCTTGGGCAGGCCGGTGCAGAACAGCACGAGCAAGGCCAGCAGCGCGGCAATGCCCTTGTTGGTCTGCGCCCGCTCATGCGGCCGCACCGCGACCGGCGGCGGCGGCGGCGTCTGGAAACCGCCTTCGGCCAGCACCAGCTTGTCGCGCCACAGGAACCCGACCACGCCGAAGATGATGGCGAGGGCGACCAGCGCCGGCACGCCGCAGGCGATGAGATATGTCGGCAGCCGCAACAGGCCGAGCTGGCCGATCACGATGGTCTGGGGGGCGCCGATGATGGTCGCGGCCGAGCCGGCATTGCTGGCGGCGATGAAGGCGATGAGATAGGGCCGCGGATCGAGGTTGCGCCGGCGCAGCGCGTCGACCAGGATCGGCGTGGCGACGAAGACCAGGATGTCGTTGGCGAGGAAGGCGGCGAGACCGCCCGAGACGGCGATCGTCAGACCCAGAATGCGCAGCGGATCGCCGGGCACCGTGCCCAGCCGCTCGAACACGGCGTCGCAGAAGCCCGAAGTCACGAACTGCGCCGAGATGATCATCAGCGCGAACAGCAGCATCAAGGTCGGCATGTCGATGCGCGCGCCGATCTCGTCGAGCGTCAGCGCTTCGCTGCCGAGCAGCGCGATCAATCCCAGGAGGGCGATGCCCGTGCGGTCGACCTGCAGCCATGGCAGACGCCCCGCCGCCACGCCGGCGTAGGTCAGCAGGAACACCACATAGATTTTGAGCGCGGTCAGGGGCATGGGCGGCGGGTCGGGGTTGGGCGGAAAACCGGCGCCGAGCCCCCGGCCTCAGCTGCCGGTCAGGAGCTGCCGGATCTCCCGGGCGAGGGGTAGCCGCTTATAGGGTTTATGCAGTACACGCAAGGGCTCCACCGTGCTGTCCTGGTGCGCGAATTCCGCAGCATAGCCGGTTGCGAACAGCACTTTCAGGTCCGGCTGCCGCTCCAGGGCCAGCCGCGCCAGCTCGAAGCCGGACATGCCGCCGGCCATGACCACATCCGTGAACAGCGCATCGACGTGCTCGCTCTCCAGCCGCTCGAGCGCGCTGGCGCCATTGTCGGCGCTCAGCACGCGATAGCCCAGCTCCTCGAGCACGGAGCTCGCGAATTTGAGGACTTCGAGATCGTCCTCGACGACCAGCACGGTTTCCCCGCCGCTGCCCGGTTCGAGTACCATGGGCGGCGGCGGCGGCGCCTCGATCGCCCGGCGATAGAGCTGGCAGGGCAGATACAGGGTTACGCTCGTGCCGCGCCCGACCGCGCTCGCCAGCGCGACATGCCCGCGCGACTGCTTGACGAAACCATAGACCATGCTGAGACCGAGCCCCGAGCCGCGCCCGGCATCTTTGGTCGTGAAGAACGGGTCGAAGGCATGGGCCGCGACCTCGGGCGGCATGCCGCAGCCGGTGTCGGAGACGGTCAGGGTGACATAGTCGCCGGGGCTGAGATCCAGCCGCTTGGCCTCGGCCGGCTTCAGCGACCGATAGGCCGTGGCGATGGTCAGGGCGCCGCCGTCCGGCATCGCGTCGCGCGCATTCAGCGCCAGGTTCAGCAACGCCACTTCGAGCTGATGCGGGTCGGCCGTACAGATCGGCAGGTTCGGCTGCTTGACCTTGACGATCACCACCGCCTCGCCGACCGAGCGCGCCAGCAGATCCTGCGCCTCGTCGATCAGCACGTTGAGGTCGACGGCGATCGGCTGCAGCGGCTGCTTGCGCGAAAACGCCAGGAGCTGCTGGGTCAGGCTCTCGGCCCGCTCGGCCGCGCGCTGGGCCGAGGCCAGGGTACGCGTGACGCCTTCCTCCGGTTTCTTGCCGCCGCGCGTGAGGCGCATCTCGATCAGGTCGAGATTGCCCGCGATCACCGTCAGCAGATTGTTGAAGTCGTGCGCGATGCCGCCGGTCATCTGGCCGACCGCTTCCATTTTCTGCGCCTGCATCAGCGCGTCCTGCTGCAGCCGCGCCTCGGTCACGTCGCGGGCGCTGCCGATCACCGTCGCGGAATTCAGCGCATCGCCGGGCAGCGCGGCCAGGGAGACGGCCCAATAGCGGCGTTCGCCCTGACGGTCGAAGCCGGTATCGAAGGCGACGGCGCCGCTGCCCAGCATGCAGCGCTGCAGCATGGACTCGATCTCGGTGCCGGCCGGCGCCGGCAGGGTTTCGACCGGGCGGCGGCCGATCAGCTGCATCCGGCGGATGCCGCTCGCCGTTTCGAAGGCCGGGTTGACTTCGCGGAAGCGGAACAACCCGCTTTCCCGGCTGACGACGAAAAGACCGTCGGCAGTATTGTCGAAGAGCGCGCTGTAGAGCGCCTCGCTGCTCTTGAGCTGCGCCTCGACCCGGATGCGCTGCGAGGTGTCGGTCGCCTCGACCGACAGCAAACTGACGCGGCCGGTCTGATCGAGCACCGGCGACACGACGAAATCCAAGGTCGCCGGTTCATTCGCCTGGGCCAGGGTCAAGGTGCAGCCGGCGCGCACGCCGGTCGCCGCCGCCAGCACGACGCGGCTCAGCTGTTCGCGATCGGCCGATGCCAAGGCAAGGCCGATCGTCCAGAACGGCCGGCCCGCGGCATCGGCATCCGACCCCAGCGTCGTGCGCAAGGTCGCGTTCACCTCGATGACATTGCCGGCCGGATCGAGGATCGCCAGGAACTCGCGGTTCTGGTCGAAGATCGCGCGGAACCGTCGCCGCTCGTCGCCCAGCGCCGCCTCGGCCACGGCGCGGGCACGCTCCCGCCCGAGCAGATAGGCCAGCAGCGGGTAGCCCAGCACATAGCTCGCGATCAGCGGCGCGATCCCCTCGACATGCCCGCCCAGCGGCTGGCCCGGAATCGCGAAAGCGAGGGCGAAATTGGTCACGCCCAGCACCATCCCCATGACCAGCGGCCAGAAGGTCCGGGCGAGGCGCGTGACCAGCTGGGCGCCGAGCCAGTTGAAAACCGAGCCGGAAACGGCCGCGAGCGCGATGCCGACCACGCCGATCGGCGCGCCGATGCCGCCGAAGCCCAGGCGGCCAAGCGACGCGATGATCGCGGCGAGCGCTCCCGACGGCAGGCCGCCGAAGGCGCTTGCCGCCATGATGATGGCGTTGCGCCCGTCGACTCGGATGCCGGGCACGGGCTCCGACGCGACCAGCATGATCACGATCGCGATCGCGCCGAACAGGACGCCCGTCCCGAATTGGTATCGCCGGCTCGCCGCCGGCAGATGGCCGAGCAGGAGGTCGTGCAGGAAAGACAGCACGAGCAGCACAGCCACGTTCTGAGCGATAGCAAGCAGTGACGGAAGATCGAGCGGCACGGGCGGAGATCGAGCTGGAAACGGGCAAGATGCGCGACGGCGCACAGTAACGCGCCCAGGCCGGCGGGAGCAAAGGGTTCGTATCGCTAATGCGAGACCCGACCAGTGTTGGGGCCGGGCATGCTGGCGCCTGCGGACACCCGCCGGCGCTCGACCGGCGCGGCTTCAGGTCGCCGCAACGTCGCGCCACGGCTCGCCGTCCCGCTCCTCCCCGGCGTCCTTTGCCGGGTCGGCGGCCATGGCGAGAGCCGCGAACAGGGCACCGGGTTCGAATGGCTTGGCCAGGTGGCTATCCATGCCGGCGGCCAGGTATTCATCGATCTGATGCGACATGGCATTGGCCGTGAGCGCGATGATCGGCGTGCGCCGCCTCCCGGTTTCGCGTTCCCGCGACGGGATTTGCCCCGCCGCCGTGATGCCGTCCATGACGGGGGCTGAGTAGCAACAGATACTGCTACCCAGACCCAGAAAATAATGAATCGCCAAACGCGATGGGCAATGCTCGCGGTGCCGCATGCCCGGCCGACCTTGTCCATCGCAGGGCCAAATACCGAATGTGATGCGCTTGCGGCACAGCTTCAGTCCTCTGGAGAGTCGCGCCGCCGGTCGCTTGATTGCGGCTGCCACTCCACGGCGCCAGCGGAATTCGACGAATCGGCGGCCATTGCCAGAGCCGCGAACAATGTCGTCGGCTCGAACGGCTTGGTCAGGTGGCCGTCCATGCCGACCGCCAGATATTCCTCGACCTGATGCGGCATCGAATTGGCGGTGAGCGCGATGATCGGCGTACGCGGCCGCTGCGTCGCATCTTCCCGCGACCGGATGTGCCGGGCTGCCGCGACGCCGTCCATGACCGGCATATTGACATCCATCAGGATCAGGTCGCGTTCGCGTGCTTCCCAGGCCGCGATCGCCAACGCGCCGTTCGCCACGACCTCCAGATCGAGACCGCCGACGACATTCAGCAAGGCGCGCAGCACACGCTGGTTGATCTGGTTGTCTTCGGCCACCAGGACCCGCAGCGGCGCGGCACGGCCGGCCAGGATCGCCGCCGGATCGGTTGGTCGCGCCTCGGGCGGCGGCGGGACCGGTCCGATGTAAGGCAGAGGCAGATCGACGGTAAAGGTCGAGCCGCGCCCCTCTATGCTCTCGACCTCGATCGACCCGCCCATCAGCCCGGCCAGTTCGCGGCAGATCGAGAGCCCGAGCCCGGTGCCGCCGAAGCGGCGGGTGGTCGAGGCATCAGCCTGCGAAAATTTCTCGAAGATCCGCGCGGCCGTCTCCCCCGACATGCCGATGCCGGTATCGCTGACGACGAGCCTGACCCCGTTTCCGGTACGCAGCGCCCGGATGTCGATTCGCCCGTGATCCGTGAATTTGACGGCATTGGACAGAAGATTGGTCAGGATCTGCCGAACCCGCGTCGGATCGCCGTGGAAGACGCCGGCGGCCGCCGCGACGTCCAGCGTCGTTGCGATCCCTTTCTCGGCAGTCAGGGCCAGAAACACCTCGTAAGCCAACTGGATGACGGCACCCAGGTCGAAATCGATCAGCTCCAGCTCGATCTTGCCGGCTTCGATCTTCGAAATGTCGAGCACGTCATTGAGCAGCGCCAGCAAGGCCTCGCCGGAGCGCTCGACTACGTCGAGCCGGCGCCGCTGCGCCGGGCTCAGCGCGTCGAAGCGCATCGCGCGCGCCATGCCGAGCACGCCGTTCAGCGGCGTGCGGATCTCATGGCTGATGGTCGCCAGGAAGATGCTTTTCGCCTTGTTGGCGCGGTCGGCTTCGACCTGGGCTTTCACCGTCGCGGTAATGTCGGTCCACAACCCGACCCGACCGCCGCCCGGCAGAGGGCGATGGACGACCAGCATCCAGCGGCCGTCGCGCAAATGATAGGTGTGTTCCCGCTCGCTCTGATAATGAGAGAGCAGCATGTCGAGATCGACCGCTTCCTCATCCGATCCGCCGGCATAGAAGCCCTTGCCGATCTGCCACTCGGCAAGGTCGCGAAACGACAAGCCTTCGCGAACCGGCGAGTTCAGTGCCGCAACGCGGAACAGATCCGTGAAGGCCTGGTTGAATGCCGCGGCGCAATCCGCCGCGTCATAGACGACGAAGGGTTGCGTCACGCGGGCGACGGCTTCGTGCAGCCGGCCTTGCGCCAATTGTGCGGCGGCTTCCGCCTCCTTGCGCGCCGTGATGTCGATACCGGTGCCGTGGTAGCCGATGAACCGGCCGGTCTCGTCGAACCGCGGCGCGCCGCAGACCGACGCCCACCGATCCCTGCCGTCGGGATGGGTGATCGAGCAGACGATCTCGCGATAAGGTTGCCGCGCACTCATCGCCCGCTGCGCCCGCATACCCTCGGCCGGATCGTAGCTGACCGCGGGGAGTTCAATGGTGCGCCGGCCGAGCATTTGCGCCACCGGCGTGCCGAAGAGGTCCTCGAACACCGCTGCCGGCGAGATGAAACTCATGCGATGCTGCGAGTCCTGCTCCCAATAGAAATCCGACCCGATCTCGTACAGCCGGCGGAAGCGCCGCTCGCTCTCGCGCAAGGCGGTTTCGGCCTCGACCTGCGCGGTGATGTCCCGCGACGCGCCGCGAAAGCCCGCGAGGCCGCCGGCTTCGTCGAAGACCGGGATCGAATTGGTGTGGACCCATTGCACCTTTCGGTCCGGCGAAACCTGCACCGAATAGACGTAGTCGTAGAGCGGCAGCCGCGCCTTGATGGCCGCCCGCGCCTTCTCGGCCATCGACGGCGCGATCGTGACACCAGGCATGTCGGCCAGGCGCTTGCCCAGCCGATCGGCAATGGCCCCGCCGTAGAGCGTCGCATATTTCGGCGACAGATAGGTCAGCCGGCCCAAGGGATCCGCTTCCCAGAACCAGTCGGAGGCCGCTTCCGACAATTGCCGGAACCGCTCCTCGCTGCGGCGGCATTCCGCCAGCGCCTGGCTCAGGCGGATTTCGGCGTCGATATCGGTGATCGAGACCACCCAGGCCGGCCCGGATGCGGCCGCCACGCGGCGGGCCAGGAGTTCGACCGCGACGAGCGCTTCGTCGCCGCGCCGCAGCCGGCCGCGGCACGGCTGGCCATCGGCCAGCGCACGCGCCGATCCGTCTTCCTGCCAGACCTCGTCGAGCGCCATCGCCAGAAACCGGTCGCGCGCATAGCCGTAGTGTCTCAGCGCGCCGTCGTTCACGGCGACGAAGCGCAGCGTCCGCTCGTCATGAACCCAGAGCGGGGCCGGGTTGAGATCAAGCAGCGCCAGGAGCGAGCCATCCTCTGGCCTCGCGGTTGCCGGCGTGCAGCGCAACTGGGTCATCCGGTCGTATTTCCTCGCGATCATCGCGCGGCCAGGGTTTCGGCGAAAGACGGAACGCCGGACAACCTGCGCGTCATGATTGGACGCCGATGGACTATGCGACCAAGTCGATAATGAATGGCTAAACGGTCCGGCCGCAGCCGCGCTACCGGGGATGCGCGTCGAGCAAAATCGGCGCCGGTATCCGGCACGACGCCCGGCCAAAACGACGGCGCCGTCGATTTCACATACAGGATCTTCGCTTCGGCGATTAGACCGAGCCGGGCGTCGACGCCGCAACACGCCGCCATTCCCCCCGCGCCCGGATCTGCACTACTCTCTCCCCCATGTCCACGACCACACTGCCGCCCGCCTATCTCGACGACCTCAACCCGCCGCAACGCCAGGCGGTCGAAACGCTGGACGGGCCGGTGCTGGTGCTGGCCGGGGCCGGCACCGGCAAGACGCGGGCGCTGACCGCAAGGCTCGCCCATATCCTGGCGCTGCGCCGGGCGTTTCCCAGCCAGATCCTGGCCGTCACCTTCACCAACAAGGCGGCGCGCGAGATGCGCGACCGGCTGGAGCGGCTGATCGGCGAGAGCATCGAGGGGATCTGGCTCGGCACTTTCCACTCGCTGGCGGCGCGCATCCTGCGCCGCCATGCCGAGGCGGTCGGGCTCAAGTCGAATTTCACCATTCTCGACACGGACGACCAGCTGCGCCTGATCAAGCAGATCCTGCAGGCTGAGAATATCGACGACCGGCGCTGGCCGCCGCGCGCCGTACTGGGCGCGATCGAGCGCTGGAAGGATCGCGGGCTGACGCCGGACAAGGTCGATCCGGGCGAGGCCGGCGATTTCGCCGGCGGGCGGCTGGCCCAGATCTACCGGCTCTATCAGGAGCGGCTGGCCGTGCTGAACGCCGCCGATTTCGGCGATCTGCTGCTGCACAATCTGACGGTGTTCCTCAACAACCCGCCGATCCTGGCCGATTGGCAGCGCAAATTCCGCTATCTCCTGGTCGATGAATACCAGGATACCAATGTCGCGCAGTATCTCTGGCTGCGCCTGCTCGCTCAAGCGCACAAGAACATCTGCTGCGTCGGCGACGACGATCAGTCGATCTATGGCTGGCGCGGCGCCGAGATCGGCAACATCCTGAAATTCGAGCAGGATTTTCCGGGTGCGACGGTCATCCGGCTGGAGCAGAACTACCGCTCGACGCCGGAGATCCTGTCGGCCGCCGGCCACCTCATCGCCCATAACCGCGGTCGCCTGGGCAAGACGCTGTGGACCGAGGGCGAGTCCGGCGACAAGGTCGCACTCAAGGGCGTCTGGGACAGCGAAGAAGAGGCGCGCTGGGTCGCCGACGAGGTCGAGGCGGCGCAGCGCCGCGGCACCAGGCTGGCGCAGATCGCCGTGCTGATGCGCGCCGGCTTCCAGACCCGCGAATTCGAAGAGCGCTTCATCAATCTGGGCATCCCTTACCGGGTCATCGGCGGCCCGCGCTTCTATGAGCGGCAGGAGATCCGCGACGCGCTCGCCTATTTCCGGCTGGTGCATCAGAGCGACGACGATCTGGCCTTCGAGCGCATCGTCAACGTCCCGCGCCGCGGCATCGGCACGGCAACCTTGCAATTGCTGCACACGCTCGGCCGCAGCGCCCAGATCTCGCTGACCGAAGCGACGCGCCGGCTGCTCGCCGGCGACGAGCTGAAGGCCGCAGCGCGCAAGGCGCTCGGCACGTTGCTGCGCGATCTCGACCGCTGGCGCGAGCAGGCGGGCCGGATTCCCCATACCGAACTCGCCCAGATCCTGCTCGACGAATCCGGCTATACGGCGATGTGGCAGGCCGACAAATCGCCGGAGGCGCCGGGCCGCCTGGAAAACCTGCGCGAGTTGATCGTCGCCATGGCCGAGTTCGACACGCTTGCCGGCTTCCTCGACCATGTCAGCCTGGTCATGGACAATGCCGCCGATGCGCAGGGCGATCAGGTCAGCCTGATGACCTTGCACGCCGCCAAGGGGCTCGAATTCGACATCGTCTTTCTGCCCGGCTGGGAGGAAGGCCTGTTTCCGCATCAGCGCGCGCTCGACGAATCCGGCCAGGCCGGGCTCGAAGAGGAGCGCCGCCTCGCCTATGTCGGGCTGACCCGCGCGCGCCGCCGCGCCCTCGTCAGCTATGCCGCCAACCGGCGCATGTACGGGCAATGGCAGAGTGCGCTGCCCTCGCGCTTCGTCGGCGAGCTGCCGCCGGCGGAGATCGACGCCGATCTGGCCCGCGGCCTCTATTCCGGCGGGTTCGGCGCGCCGTCCGGACGCGGCACCGCCTTCGACGTCGAGACCGTGCCGTTCGCCGGATTCCGTCGGCCGACCGGCCCGACCATCGCCGGCAAGGCGGTGCCGGTCGAAGGGCGGGAACTGCGCAAGATCGGCGGCTTCAAGCCAGGCGACCGCGTGTTCCACCAGAAATTCGGCGCCGGCACGGTGCTCGTGGTCGAAGACAACAAGCTCGGCATCGCCTTCGATCAGGCCGGCGAGAAAAAGGTGATGGACAGTTTCGTCGAGAAAGCCTGACCTTCTCCGCCCCCGCTCTCCCGCGACCAAGGAACCCAGCCTCATGATCCCGGCTTCGACAAGGCCCTCCGGCGAGAGGGTCTGGCGGCTCGCCGTCGAGGCGCCGCATGCCGCGCTCGCCGACGCCTTCGCTGCGGCGCTGGAGCCGACCGGCGCCATCGTCACCGCCTTCGAGACCGCGCCCGACGGCGCCTGGCTGGTCCAGGGCTTCGTCCAGGGCAAGCCCGAGCGTGCACAGATCGAAGCGTCGCTGACTCTGGCCGCCCTCGGCTTCGGCGCGGCCGAGCCCGCGCTGCTGCTTGAGCAATTGCCCGATCTCGACTGGCTGCGCGCAAACCAGGAGAGCTTCCCGCCGTTGCGCATCGGCCGCTACTTCGTCCATGGCAGTCATGTCGCGGACAAGGTGCCGGCCGGCGCGATCGGCCTGCTGATCGACGCGGCGACCGCCTTCGGCACGGGCGAGCATGCGACGACGGCAGGGTGCCTGCTGTCGCTCGACCGCCTGGCGCGGCGCGGCCGGCGGCGACGCATCCTCGATATGGGGACCGGCACCGGCATCCTCGCCATCGCCGCCGCCAAGACCTGGCGCGTCCCGGTGCTGGCTTGCGACATCGACCGGCATTCGGTCGAGGTCGCGGCCGAAAATGTGGCGCTCAACCAAGTGGCCGGCCTCGTCCATTGCTGCCCGAGCGACGGCTACAGCGCCGCCGAGATCCGGCGTGCCGCCCCCTTCGATCTGATCTTCGCCAACATCCTGGCCCGGCCGCTGGTAGCCATGGCGCCGGATCTGGCGCGGCACCTGGCGCCGGGCGGCATCGCCATCCTGTCCGGCCTCCTGGCCAATCAGGAAAGCTTCGTCAGCGCGGCGCATCGCGGCCAGGGCCTGGTCTTCCGCGGCAGGCGCCCGATCACCGGCTGGAATACGCTGATCTTCGAGAAGAGTTCAGACTAAGCAGGCTTTCCCTAGCCTGCTTACATATCAAGAGTCTTAGCAGCTTGAATTTGCTCGTTTACGAGCAAATTCAACGTGGCTTTAGCCACGCAAGGCTGCTTAGCGCCCCGGCCGAGATTTCGACCCGCCCTCTCGGTTCTCCCGGCAACACGGTGTGGCTCGTCTCCTATCCGCGCAGCGGCAACACCTATCTGCGCACGCTGATCTGGCATTGCTTCGGCCTGCGCACCGGCAGCGTCTATCCGAACGACCTCCGCGACGCCTCCGACACCGCGCATCGGGTCGGCGGGTATGGCGGCGCTTCGGAAGGGCTGTTCTCGGCCGAATTCCGGAAACTGCCGCTGATCAAGACGCATGAATGGCCGACCGACGACCATAAGGCGATTTATGTCGTGCGCAACGGCCGCGATTCCTGCCGCAGCCTGTGGCGGTTCCTGCGCGCCACCGGCTACGACGTCGATCTCGACGACATCATCGCCGGGCGGCACCATTTCGGCTCGTGGAGCGGCCATTACCTGGCCTGGAACCCGGCCGCGCGGCCGAATACGCTGTTCCTGCGCTTCGAAGCGATGACCTCCGACTTCGCCGGCACGCTCGACCGGCTGGCGGAGTTCCTCGACCGCCGCCCGGTCGATGCGACACCGCCGCCTCCGGTCTCCGAGGCCGGCCGAGGACCGCGATGGCTTAGCCCCGGCACGAGCATCCGCACGGCGCTGACCGCGGCGCAGGACGCGCTGTTCGATCAATTTCACGGTCCCACGATGGAGCTTCTGGGCTATCCCCGGAAGCCGGTCGAAGCGGCACCGCCGCCGGCCGCTCCCGTCATCCTTGCAGCACCGGTTCCGGCAACGATTGGCTCGACCACCGCCATCGTCTGGCGCTGCTGGGGCGCGACGTATCTCGCCGAAGCGCGCGAAAGCGCGCGTTCGACCCTATCGCTCGGCATCGACCGTGTGCTCATCGTTGATCACGAGACCGAGCATCTGGCGAAGGGCGATCCGCTCTTCACCCGGGTCATCGCGGCCGAGCCGAAGCATCGCAATAACTTGGAGAAATCTCGGATCTTCGAACTGGTGCCCGCACAGTACCAGACCGTGCTCTGCCTCGATTGCGACACACGGGTCGTCGGCGACATATCGGCGGGCTTCGCGGCGGCGCGGCGGCATGGCATCGCCGTGGTGCCGGCGCCGCATTACGACCTCGGCAGTTTCTTCGATTTCGACGTATTCATGCGGGAGCATGGCGTCGAGCCGGCCGGCCAGATGCAATACAATGCCGGCATGATCTTCTATCACCTGACCGATCCCGTCTGCGCGGTGCTCTGCCGCTGGCGCGATTTATGCTGGGCCGCCAGAGACGTCTATAGCAACGATCAGCCGTTCCTGTCGCTCGCTTTCGAGCTGTTGGGTTTCCGTCCATACGTTCTGTCGCCGCAATATAATTATCGCGGCCTGGGCGAACTCGCCGTCGGTCCGATCCGGATCTGGCATTCGCATGACCCGGTGCCGCCGGATCTGAACACCGACGAGCCGGCCTGGCCGCCGCGCCGCTTCCGGGACGGCGCGCGCGTCGCCTGGTAGCCGGGCCGCCGCCTACTGCCCGACCGGGCCGATCCGGGTCACGGCAAAGCGCCGGACCGCGGCGAAATCCATCGCCAGCTCGCCTTCGATCTCGACCTGAGCCCGCAAGCGGCTGAGCAGCCACACGGTTTTGCCGTGCCGGAGGATATCGCGGAGGCCGGCTTCGTCGATCGACGGCAGCTTGCGGATGCGGTCGTCGATGGCGCGGATCGCCGTGCCCGGCCCGTCCGCGGCGGTCACGTCCCACCGGTAGAGATCGGCCCCGGCACCGCAGCGGTAATAGTCGAATGCCGTGACCGGCGCGCCGTTCAGCAGCACGATCACGTCGCCCGGGCGGCGCTCGGCATCGACGGTCGCGAGCGTGTCGCGCCACGACGGTTCGGGCTGGTAATCCAGCAGGCAATACGCGGTATTGAGGCCGAAGATGATCGGCGCCGCGGCGATCAGCCAGCGCCGGCCGAAATGCCAGATCGCCGCCGCTTCGATGACCGCGAGCGGCAGGATGAGCCAGAGCGCCGTGCGTCCGAGCAGGAGATCGGCGCCGAGCAGCAGCGCGAGCCCGGCCAGAGCCAGCCCGATCAACGGCCGCTGGGCGCGCGGCGCCTGGGCCGGCACCAGAAGCGCCAGCAGCAGCACCGACAGGGTCAGCGCCGAACTCTGCACCCGGCCGAACGGAAATTCATGGCCCGACAGCACCTCGATCGCGGTCTGGATGAAGCCCAGCACGCTTGACGGCGGGATCCAGGCGATGTTGGCCGAATGGCGCTGGGCCAGGATGACCAGCACTTGCGGCGCGCCGGCCGCCAGCATCACGAGCTGCGGCCAGATCCAGCCGGCCAGGACCAGCGGCCGCGCCCGCCATTTCACGGCCCAGGCGATGGCGAAGACGAGATTCGCCGCGGCGAGGAAAATCACCGTCGCATCGTGAACGTAGAGCGCCGCCAGACCGGCGGCGGCGAACAGCGCGGCCCAGCGCCAGACCCGCTCCGGCGCCGCCCGCAGCGCTTCGACCAGCGCCAGCACGGCCACGGCGAGGACCAGCAGCCACAGCGCATAACCGCGCGCCATCAAGGCGTAGCGGGCGCCGACCGCGCTCGTCAGGTAGAGCGACGCGGCGAGCCAGGCGCCGCCACGCCCGAGCCCCGTGCCGCGCGCGATGCGGAACACCACGGGCAAACTCGCGGCCTCGGCCAAGAGCGACAGCGACCGCACCGCCATGGCAGAATCGCCGAAGAGCATCATCCAGACATGCAGGATCAGGAAATAGAGCGGCGGATTGGTCTCGATGCGCCGCCCCTCGCCGATCAGGAATGCGAAATCCTGCTTGGCGAAATACACCGAGAACAGTTCGTCATAGCCCAGCGACAGATGATCGAGGAATGCGGCCTCGCCGGCGATCGCCGCCGCGAAGCCGCACAGGAGCAGCGCGCGGCCGGCGAAGATGCGGTTGATCCGGTCGATGATCCGTTCCTTGCCTGATTGTGTCGCTTGCCAGCCGAGGCGACCCTATCGGCTCGGCCGCGGAGCGTCAAATCTCCGGCCGATCTCGACAATCGGCCCGGGTTAGCATCATCTTTCGCAGTTGCCGGTCGATTACCGGCAGCGGATGGAAGCGATTTTCATGGCTGATCCCGCGTCACTTTATCTCGGCTTGGATGGCGGCGGCACATCCTGCCGGGTGCGGCTGGTCGATGCGGGCGGACGGGTGCTCGGCACCGGGCTGGGCGGCGGCGCCAATATCCGGCTCGGCCTGGCGGCGGCCTGGCGCGAGATCCTCGGCGCGACCGATCAGGCCCTGGCCGAGGCCGAACTCGACCGCAGCAGCCTGTCGCGCATCCGGGCCGGATTCGGCCTCGCCGGTATTGCCCGGCCCAACGATATCGATGATTTGCGCGCGGCCGATCCGGGATTCGCCGGCCTCGCCGTCGATTCCGACGCCCATGCCGCGTGCCTCGGCGCCTTCGGCGGCGGCGATGGCGCCATCCTGATCATCGGCACCGGCAGCCGCGGCTATGCCAGGCTCGGCGGCGCCTGCCATTCGGTCGGCGGCTGGGGGTTCGAACTCTCCGACCAGGGCAGCGGCGCCGATATCGGCCGCGCGGCGATCCGCGCCGCCTTGCTGGCCTTCGACGGGCTGGGCGAGGCGACGGAATTCACCGCGTCGGTGCTGGCGCGCCTGGGCGGCGACCCGCCCGGCGCCCTCGCCTGGGCCGACGGCGCCCGGCCGCGCGACTATGCCGAATTGGCGCCGGAGACCCTGCGCGCTGCCGTGCAGGGCGATCCGGTCGCAACGGCAATCGCCGAGCAGGCCGCGGCCGATGCCGGCACTCTCATTCGACGCCTGCACGCGCTGGGCGCCCGCAGCATCTGCCTGCTCGGCGGCCTGGCACCCGCGCTCGAAGCCTGGCTGCCGCCTGCGGCGCGGGCACGGCTGGCGGCTCCGCAGGGCGATGCGGTCGACGGCGCAATCCTGCTGGCGCGGCAGGCGGAGGCGCCGCGATGAACCGCCGCTTCCTGACCGGCGCCCGCGTCTTCACCGGTGAATCGATGCTCGACGGTGCCGGCGTGCTGATCGAAGACGGCATGATCCTGGACATCGCCGATTCGCCCGGCGCTGCCGAAACCGTACGTCTTGCGGCGGACGCGCTGCTCACGCCGGGCTTCATCGATCTGCAGGTGAATGGCGGCGGCGGCGTGCAGTTCAACGACACCCCGGACGAAGCGACGATTCGGGCGATCGTGGCAGCGCATCGCCGAAGCGGCACGACCGGGCTGCTGCCGACCTTCATAACCGATCATCCCGACAAGATGCGCGCCGCGGTCGAGGCCGCTTCGGCATGCGCGGCCACGCGCGGCAGCGGCGTACTGGGATTGCATCTCGAAGGCCCGTATATCAGCCTCGAAAAGCGCGGCGTGCACAGCGCCGAGTTCGTCCGCCGGCCGGCCGCCGCCGATATCGCCGCGCTGTGCGCGGCGGCAGCGCGGTTTCCGGCCGGCGGGCTGCTCGTCTCGCTGGCGCCCGAGATCGTCGAGGATGCCTCGATTGCCCGGCTGGCCGCGGCCGGCATCGTCGTCGCCGGCGCGCATTCCCTGGCCGATTTCGATCGGACGATCGCGGCACTTGGCGCCGGGATGCGGGGATTTACCCATCTCTTCAACGCCATGCCGCCGATTGCCGGCCGCGCGCCGGGCATCGCCGGCGCGGCGCTGGCCGATCCGGATTCGTGGTGCGGCATCATCGCGGACGGAATTCACGTCCACCCGGCCGTACTGCGCCTGGCGCTCCGCGCCAAGCCGGGCAAGCTGTTCCTGGTGACCGACGCGATGGCGCCGTTCGGCACGAGCCTGGACGGCTTCACCCTTTACGGCCGACCGATCCGGCGGCGCGACGGCAGGCTGACAACGCCGGACGGCACGCTCGCCGGCGCCGATCTCAGCCTGCCGCAGGCGGTGCGCAATTGCCGGGATCTGCTCGGGCTCGGCCTCGACGAGGCGTTGCGCATGGCCTCGCTCTACCCGGCGCAATTCCTCGGCCGGGCCGATCGTCTGGGCCGCATCGCGCCGGGCTTCGCCGCCGACCTCACCCTGCTCGGGCCTGCGCTGGAGGTACGCGGCACCTGGGTCGACGGTGAGTGGCAATCGGCCGGCTAGACCCGCTCCAGCCGCTGGGCCAGCGCTTCGTGACCATGAGCACGCGCCTGGCCGATGGCCGTCTTGCCGTCGGGTGCCGCGCGCTTCGGATCGGCGCCGGCCGCGAGCAGCGCATCGACCGCCGCCTCGAACCCATTGCCGGCCGCGATCATCAGCGCGGTATAGCCTTGCTTCTGCGGCGCGTCGGCAGCGCCGGTCGCGGCGATCAGCGCCGTGAAGGCCGCCGGCCCGAGGCGCCGCCCGGCGGCGGCGGCGTGGATCGGCAGATTCTGCTCGAAGGCCCGCCCCATGATCCGGGCGTCGGCACCGCGTTCGAGCAGCGCCGATACGCTCTCGTCGCGGCCGAGGAAGGCGGCCAGGTGCAGCGCCGTCCAGCCATCGGGCGAGAGCAGATCGACCGCCCAAGGCGCCGCGTCCAGCAGCAGCTCGATCCGCGCCGCGGCGCCGTCGAGCGCCGCCTCATGCAGCGACAACCCGCCGGCCGCACGCAGCAATTCGGCGCATTTCGTCCGGCCGCGGAACACGCAGAACAGGAACAGCGATTCGCCGGCTTCGTTGCGAATTCGGTACGGTTCCGGCGCCGATTTCAGCGCGGCGGCGAGTGCCTCGGCATCGTCGGCACCGGCAAGATCGAACAAGGTCTGCGAGATCATCTTTGTCCTCCTCCGCTCGACCGGAGACTAGAGGATCGCGGGGCGGGGCGCATCCACCGGAATTGCGAAATTACCGGCCCTGGCGCCGAAGCGCGCCTGGGGTAGCACCGCAATGCCGCCTGAACGCCCGGTCGAAGCCGTTGCGGCTGTCAAAGCCGGCGGCAAGCGCGATCGTCCCGATCGACGCCCGCCATGCCTCGTCGGCTGGAGTGCGCGGGGAGAAGACGACGAAGCTCTCGGCGGCCTCGGTGAACCTGAGGCGGCGCGACCGGCTCGGGTCCCGAGGATCGGGCTGGTCCAGCAAGAGCGGCGTCGACATTGCCGCAGGATATCATGCCGCATACGGCCGCGTCGCGCCTGACGTCAGCCCCGCCGATTCTGCATGTGCCGCGGCGAGGCGGAGTGCCATGATGTCGAGGTGTTACCTTGCACGAGCAGCTCCATGATCGACGATATGCCCGGCCCGACTTCGCGGATCTATTTCTCGCAGCGCCTCAGGCTGCATTACGTGGATTGGGGCAACCCATCGGCGCCGCCGCTGCTGCTGGTGCATGGCGGGCTGGATCATTGCCGCAACTGGGACTGGGTGGCGTCGCGGCTGCGCCATGACTGGCACGTCATCGCCCCGGATCTGCGCGGCCACGGCGACAGCGATTGGACCCGGGACGGCAGCTATACGATGAGCGGCTACGTCTATGATCTGGCGCAGCTCATCCACCAGCAGGAATTGGCCCCGGTCACCATCGTCTCGCATTCCATGGGCGGCAATGTCGCGATGCGCTACACCGGCCTCTACCCGGAGAAGGTGCGCAAGGTGGTCGCAATCGAAGGGCTGGGGCCGTCGCCGAAGATCCTCGCCGAACGCGCCGGGGCTTCGGTGGTCGAACGCATGACGAAATGGATCGACTCGACGCGCGCCTTCGCCGGCCGCATGCCGCGCCGCTATGCGTCGATCGAGGAGGCCTTCAAGCGCATGCAGGACGAGAACAAGCATCTCTCGCCGGAACAGGCGCGGCATTTGACCCTGCACGGCGTGAACCAGAACGAAGACGGCACCTATAGCTGGAAATTCGACAATTACGTCCGCGTCTGGCCGCCTTACGATATGCCGCAGTCGGATCTCGAACTGCTGTGGCAGCGCATCACCTGCCCGACCTTGCTGGTCTACGGCAAGGAAAGCTGGGCATCGCATCCCGAGAGCGACGGCCGCGCCAAGCATTTTCCGAATGCCCGCATTGTGACATTCGAGCGCGCCGGGCATTGGGTCCATCACGATCGCCTCGACGATTTCGTGGCCTTGCTGCGCGAGTTCCTCTAACCGGGCCGGACGATTTGCGCAGGGCGCGGCCCCGCCACGGCCCTTGTGCCGCGTTAATCCGGCGTATAGTTTCGCCAGCCTCGACAAGGCCAGGGAAGGCGCCAATCCCGTGCTGAAGCCGCGTACCTATCTGCTGCGCATGGCGCTGTTCCTGCTGGTCGTGGGCGGCATAGCGGCGGCGTTGGCGCCGGCGCTGCAGCATGCGTTCGAGGCCAATCTGGCACTCAACGGCATGATCGCCGCGGTGCTGCTGATCGGCATTTTCTATATCTTCCGCCAGGTCAGCATGCTGACGCCGGAAGTGCGGTGGATCGACAATATCCGCAAGCACGACCGCGCGGCGCTGTCGGGCCATCTGCCGCGGCTGCTGTCGCCGCTGGCCAATATGCTGGGCGACCGGCGCGGCCGGATCTCGCTCTCGCCGGTGTCGATGCGCACGCTGCTGGACGGCATCGGCGCGCGGCTCGACGAACAGCGCGAGACCTCGCGCTACCTGATCGGCGTGCTGGTCTTCCTGGGCTTGCTCGGCACCTTCTATGGCTTGCTGGAAACGGTGCGGTCGGTCGGCGGCGTGGTCAACGGCCTGAGCGGCGGGGCCGACGCCGCCCACGCCATGGACACGCTGAAGCGGGAATTGGCAACGCCGCTCCAGGCGATGAGCACGGCGTTCAGCTCCTCGCTGTTCGGCCTTGCCGGCTCGCTGGTGCTGGGCTTCCTCGATCTCCAGGCGGGCCAGGCGCAGAATCGGTTCTTCAACGATCTGGAAGAATGGCTTTCGAGCCTGACGCGGATCTCTTCGGGCCCCGGCACTGAAGCGGATTCGGCCTCGGTGCCGGCCTTCATCCAGGCGCTCCTCGAACAGACCGCGGACAGTCTCGACAATCTGCAGCGGATCATGGCGCGGGGTGAAGAAACCCGGATCGAAACCAACCAGACCTTCATGCAGCTCTCGGAGCGCATGGCGCTGATGACCGATCAGATGCGCACGCAGCAGGATGTGCTGCTGCGCATGGCCGAAGCCCAGGCCGAACTCCGGCCCGCGCTCGCGCGGATCGGCGAGATCGGCCGCGGCGGTTTCGGCCTCGACGACGCGACGCGGACCCATATCGGCAATCTCGACCGGGTGGCCGCGCGCATTGCCGACGAGCTGACCCAGGGGCGCGACAAGAGCGTGCAGGAAATCCGCTCGGAGATCCGCCTGCTCGCCCGCACCATCGCAGCGCTGGCCGAAGAGGAGCGCTGAGAGTTGGCGCTGTCCCGCCGTTCGCGCCAGCCGAATTCGATCAATATCTGGCCGGGTTTCGTCGATGCGCTGACCCAATTGGTCATGGTTATCGTCTTCGTGCTGCTGGTGTTCACGGTTGGACAATTCTATTTGAGCGGCGCTGTCAGCGACCAGGACATCACGATCAAGAAACTGACCCAGCAGTTGAACGAACTCAGCGAGATGCTCGGCCTCGAGACCAAGAAGAACTCGTCCCTGACCCAGCAGCAGGCGAGTCTGAACGGCGAGCGCGATCGCCTGAACGCCAATCTGGCCGCCGCCGCCGCCGCCGCGGAAGAGACGCAGCATCAGCTCTCCGACCAGGAAGCGACCATCGCGACCCTGAACGAGAACATCAAGGCGCTGCGCGACCAGCTCGACCAGATCACCGCGGCGCTCGATCTGGCCCAGGCCAAGGACAAGGAATCCCAGGCGAAGATCGATGATCTGGGCAACAAGCTCAATGTGGCGCTGGCCAACAAGGTCGAGGAACTGGCGCGCTACCGCTCCGAATTCTTCGGCCGGCTGAAGGCGATCTTGGGTGATCGGCCGGATATCCGCGTGGTCGGCGACCGCTTCGTGTTCCAGTCCGAAGTATTGTTCGCCCCGGCCTCGGCCGAGCTGGCCGAACCGGCGCGCCAGCAACTGACCCCGGTGGTCAATGCGCTGCGCGAGATCCAGAGTCAGATCCCGCCGAACCTCAATTGGATCCTCGAAGTCGACGGCCACACCGATGTGCGGCCGATCAATACCCCGACTTTTCAATCGAATTGGGAACTCTCGACCGCGCGCGCCGTCTCGGTCACGAAATTCCTGGTCGAACAGGGGATCCCGGCCGAGCATCTGTCGGCCGCCGGCTTCGGCGAGTTCCAGCCACTCGACCGCGGCACGACCGAAGACGCCTGGCGGCGCAACCGCCGGATCGAGCTCAAGCTGACGCAGCGGTAGGACGATCCGCCCCTCTGTTGTGCAGCGGCGCTTGCTTACCGCAACCCGGCCAGCACATGCCGGACCACCTTCTTCATCGCCGTCGGCAGCGCCTGCTCGCCGAAGCGATCGGGCTTAAGCCACAGCCCCAAGGTCCCGGTCGCGACCGGATCGACGCGGCCGACGAGCACCGCAAGTTCCAGATGGAAATGCGTGAAAGTGTGACCGACCAATCCCGGCAGCGCCTGCCAGCGCCGCGGCTTGACCGGGGCGAAAGGGGCGGCTTCCGCCTCGTCCCAAGGCTCCGCCCGCCACGGCGTCGACGGGATTTCCATCATGCCGCCGAGCAGCCCTTCCTCCGGCCGGCGGCGCAACAGCACCGTGCCGTCGGGCCGCACCAGCCAGAAGGCGATGCCGCGGCGCACCGGCCGCGCCGGCTTCTCGCGCTTGGCCGGAAAGCGCTCCGGATCGCCCGCCGCGTGCGCCGCACAAGGCTCCCGCCACGGGCAGAGCAGGCAGCGCGGCTTGCGCGGCGTGCAGATCGACGCCCCCAGATCCATCACGGCTTGCGCGTAATCGCCCGGCCGCCGGTCCGGCGTCAGAGTCGCCGCATGGGCGCGCAATTCCGGCTTGGCGGCCGGCAGCGGCGTCTCGACGGCGAACATCCGCGCCATGACCCGCTCGATATTGCCGTCCAGCACCACCGAATTCCGGTCGAACGCGATCGCCGCGATCGCCGCCGCGGTATAGGCGCCGATACCCGGCAGTTTCAGCAGGCCGGCCTCGGTATCCGGGAATTGCCCGCCCGGCAGCGCCGCGACCGCCTTGGCGCAGGCATGGAGGTTCCGCGCCCGGGCGTAATAGCCCAGCCCCTGCCACAGATGCAGCACCTCGTCCAGCGTGGCCGTAGCCAGGTCTTGAACCTGCGGCCATTTCGCCATAAAGGCGCCCCAATACGGGCCTACCGTTGCGACAGTGGTCTGCTGGAGCATAATCTCGCTCAACCACACGCCATAGGGGTCGGGGCGCTCGCCCGGCGGTGCGCGCCAGGGCAAGATGCGCCGGTTCCGGTCGTACCAGTCGAGCATCAAGGTCGAGAGCGAATCGGGCTGAAGGGAGCGCGGGACGGTGGCCATGGGGTCCGGTATGTCGAATCCTTCCAACATGAAGACGCTGGCGCGATGAAGACGCTGGGCAGCGCGGTCGCGAAGATTGCCGCCCCGGTGCTCGGCCGTCGTGGCTTCGGCGAGGCGCAAGTCATTCTGGAATGGCCATCGGTCGTCGGCCAGGATCTCGCGCGCGACACGATGCCGGTCAAGCTTTCCTTCGATCGCGGTGCGGCGGAGCGGGTCGGCGGTACCCTGCATCTGCGCGCCGCACCCGGCGCCGCCCTCGAGGTTCAGCACCTCGCGCCGCTGATCATCGAGCGCATCAATACGTTTTTCGGCTATCGCGCGGTGGCGCGGCTGGCGATCCGCCAGGGTCCGCTGCCGCAGCCGGCAGTGCCGCCGAACCGTGAGCCCAAGCCGGTCGCGGAAGCCGACCGGGCGGCGCTCGAGCGCCGCCTGGACGAAGTCAAGGACCCGGAATTGCGCGCCGCCCTGGCGCGGCTCGGCCAGGCCGTGCTCGCGGCCACGCCCGGCTTGCGGGATCCCAAGAAAATCGATACCCTCTAAATCTAGTAGTGGAGAGAAAAATGCGCCGCATTCTGTTGATGAGCGTCAGTGCCCTTGCGGTTGGGTTCGGCACCGCTGCCGCCGGCACGCTGCCGCCGGTCGGACCGGATGACCAGGTTATGGGCCCGGCCGACGCGCCGGTGACGGTAATCGAGTATGCCTCGCTGACCTGCCCGCATTGCGGCAAATGGGAAACCCAGGTGTTTCCGCAGGTCGAGAAGAACTGGATCGACACCAAGAAGATCCGATTCGTGTTCCGCGACTTTCCGCTCGACGCCTCGGCACTCAAGGCGGCGCAGCTCGCCCATTGCACCGGCGACCAGCGCTTCTGGGGCTTCCTGCAGGCGGAATTCGGCAATCAGCTTGTCTGGGCGGCGCGCGGCGGCGATCCGACCGACGAGCTCGTGAAAATCGGCAAATTGGGCGGCGTACCGGAAGCCAAGGCGCGCGCCTGCATGACCGACGACAAGCTGGAGCATGAGATCGGCAATTCGATGCAGGCCGGCCAGGACGCCGGGGTCAAGGCGACGCCCAGCTTCTTCTTCAACGGCAAGCTCGTCGAAGGCGAGATCTCCTACGACGAATTCGTGAAGCAGCTCCACGACGCCGGCGTCGGGTCCTGAACGGAAAAGGGGTCCCGCCATGCGCAGCCTGCTGCTGGTCGGCTTCGGTGTCTTCGGATTGGGCGGGTTCGGTCCGGCGCTGGCCGGACCACCGCCGGTCGGCCCGCAGGACCAGGTCCTGGGCCGGGCGGATGCGCCGGTCACCGTGATCGAATACGCGTCGCTGACCTGCCCGCATTGCGGCCATTGGGAATCGCAAGTCTTCCCGCAGGTCAAACAGGACCTGATCGATACCGGCAAGATTCGTTTCGTGTTCCGCGACTATCCGCTCGACGGCAAGGCGCTCCGGGCGGCGCAGCTCGCCCATTGCAGCGGCGACGATCGCTTCTGGGGCTTTCTGCAGGCCGAATTCGGCAGTCAGACGGCGTGGGCGTTCAATGACCGTGATCCGACCGACGCGCTGGTCAAGATCGGCAAATTGGGCGGCCTCCCGGAAGCGCAGGCCCGCGCCTGCATGGAAGACGACACGCTGGCCAAGTCGATCCTCGACAGCCGCGAACAAGGCGAAACCGCCGGCGTCACCGGCACCCCGACCTTCTTCATCAACGGCCGGAAGGAGCAGGTCTCGGAGATCTCCTACGATGCCTTTGTGAAGTTGCTCCACGATCCGTCTTAGGACTCGCCCCAGGAACCGACCGAAAGACCACCAGAGGCCGCCCCCGATTTGCAATTCACCAAGCTGCGCCTGACCGGGTTCAAATCCTTCGTCGATCAGACCGAACTTTTGATCGAGCCCGGCTTGACCGGGATCGTCGGCCCGAATGGCTGCGGCAAATCCAACCTGGTGGAAGCGCTGCAATGGGTCATGGGCGAAGCCTCGGCGCGACGACTGCGCGGCGGCGACATGGACGATGTCATCTTCGGCGGCACGTCGTCCCGCCCGGCGCGCAACATCGCTTCGGTCGCGGTCTCGCTCGACAACAGCAAGCGCCAGGCGCCGGCCACGCTCAACGACAGCGACGAGATCGAGGTCGAGCGCCGGATCGACCGCGGCAAGGGCTCGACTTACCGGGTGAACGGCCGCGAGCAGCGCGCCCGCGACGTTCAGTTGCTGTTCGCCGATGCCGCGTCCGGCGCCAATTCCACGGCGCTCATCGGCCAGGGCCGGATCGGCTGGCTGATCAACGCCAAGCCTGCCGAGCGCCGCAGCCTGCTCGAAGAAGCGGCCGGCATCGGCGGCCTGCATGCCCGGCGCCACGAGGCGGAACTGAAGCTCTCGGCCGCCGAGACCAATCTGACCCGGCTCGAAGACATCGCCCAGACCCTGGTGACGCAGATCGAGCGGCTGAAGAAACAGGCGCGCCAGGCCGAGCGCTACCGCCGCCTGTCAGAGCAGTTGCGCCAGGCCGAGGCGCTGTTGCTGCATCGCCGCTGGCTCGACCAGCGTGAAAGGCTTCGCCAAGCCGCAGCGGCCCTCGAAGCGGCCGAGGCGCAGGTCGCGGCGAGTCTGGCGGCGGCCGACGCCGCGCGCCTCGCCCGCGATGACGCGCAAGCCGGGCTGCCTTCGCTGCGCGACGCGGCGCTGGCGGCGTCGCAGCAGACCGAGCGGCTGAGCGGCAAGTTGCAACTGATCGAGGCCGAGGCCCAGCGCCTGGCCCAGCTCGCCGAAGACGGCAAACGCCGGCTCGCCCATCTCGACCAGGATCTGGCGCGCGAGCGGCAATTGACCGTCGAAGCCGAATCGGCGCTCGGCCGGCTCTCAACCGAGACGGCAGCCCTCAATGAACAACTGACGCGCGAAGCCGTCGAGGCGGCAGCGTCGACCGATGCGCTCGAATCGGCACGGCGCAGCGTCGTCGCCGCCGAAGCGGCGCTCAGCGAGGCGACCGCCCGTACCGCAACCCTGCTGGCCGAGCGCACGGCCCTGCAGCGGCGGCGCACCGGCATCGAGGAGCGGCGCCAGCGCGTGCGCAAGCAACTCGCCGACGCGCAAACCAAGGCGCGCGATCTCGACCTGCTGAGCGTATCGCCGGAACGACTGGCCGAATCGCAAGCCGCCGTCGTGACCGCGGAGCAGGCGCTTGCCGCGGCGGCGGCGGCCGTCGAGGACGCCAAGCACCGCCTGGCCGCGGCCGCAAGCGCCGAACAGGCGGCGCGACCGCCGCTCCGCGAGGTGGAACGGCGCAGCATTGCGCTCGACGCCGAGATCAACGCGCTGAAATCGATCGGCTCGGCCGGGCTCGGCAAGGGTTTTCCGCCGGTGCTCGACCGGCTGGGCGTGTCGCCGGGGCTGGAGACGGCGCTGGGCGCGGCACTGGGCGACGATCTGCTGGCGGCGCTCGACTCGGCGGCGCCGGTCCATTGGGCGGAACTCGCGCTCGAATCCGCGCCGGCCGAGCCGTTGCCGGACGGGATCGAGCCGATCGCCAGGTCCGTCGAGGCGCCGCCGGCGCTGGCGCGGCGGCTCAGCCGCATCGGCCTCGTCGCCGATGCCGAGATGGGCACGCGGCTGCAGGCATTGCTCGTACCCGGGCAGCGCCTGGTGACGCGCGACGGCGCCGCGTGGCGCTGGGACGGGCTGCGCATCGCCGCCGGGGCACCGACCGCTGCCGCGGTCCGGCTGGCCCAGCGCAATCGCTTGAAGCTGCTGACCGATCAGCGGGCGGCGCTGGATGCGGAGCTGGCCGCCTGCCAGGATGCACAGCGGCGGGCCGCCGCCGCTCTGGCATCGGCGCAGCACGAGGAGCGCGCGGCGCAAGCCGCCGTGCAGCGCGCCGGCGCCGCCCTCGCCGCCAGTCGCCAGGCACAGCAGGCGCTTGCCCAGCAGCACGCCCAGGCGCAGCTCCGCCGCCAGGCAGCCGAGGAGACCCGCGACCGCCTGGCCCAGGAACTCGCCGAGGCCGATGCGCAGGCCGCCGAGGCCGAGCGCGAGTCGGCTGCGCTGCCCGACCCGGCGTCCGACCAGGCGGCGCTGGCCGCCCGGCGCCACGAACTCAACGGTTTGCGCGAGACCGAGAGCCAACATCGCCGCACCCTCGACCGGCTGACCCGCGATGCCGCCGCGGCCAAGGCGCGACTCGCCGCCGTCGCGATCGAATCCGAAGCCTGGCGGCAGCGCAGCGGCAATGCCGCCGAGCATTGTCGGAACCTGACCGAGCGGCGCGCCGCCCTCGTCGCGGACGCTGCGGCGCTGGCCGAGCGTCCGCTCGTGCTCGACGCGGAGAAGACCGAGTTGCGCGCGGCGATCGCCGCGGCCCGCGAGGCCGCCGAAGCGGCGTCGGGGCGCCTGCGCGAGGCCGAACGCGCCGCCGGTGCCGCCGATCGCGCGCTGGAACAGGCCAGCGCGCGGCACGGCGCCGACCGCGAACAGCGCGTGCGCGCCGAGGCGGCGCAGGACCAGGCGCAGGACGCGCTCGCCGCCGCCTCGGCCCAGGCGCGCGCCAATTTCGAGTGCCCGGCCGAGCACCTGCCGCGCGTCGCCGGCATTCCGCCCGGACCGACCGAGGAGTCGGCCGCCGATCTCGAAGCGCGGTTCGAGCGGCTGAAGCGCGAGCGCGAGGCGATCGGCCCGGTCAATCTGATGGCTGAGACCGAGATGGCGCAGCTCGCCGAAGAGCATCGGACCATCGTCACCGAATCGGCCGATCTGGTCGCCGCCATCGCCAAGTTCCGGCAGGCGATCCAACAGATCAACCGTGAAGGCAGCGAGCGGCTGCGCCAGTCCTTCGAGGTCGTGAACGGGCATTTCCAGGAACTCTTCGTCCGCCTGTTCGGCGGCGGCCGCGCGCATCTGGAACTGACGCAGGACCCGGTCGATCCGTTTGCCGGCGGACTCGAAATCATGGCGAGCCCGCCTGGCAAGAAGCTGCAGATGTTGTCGCTGCTCTCGGGCGGCGAGCGGGCGCTGACCGCGCTGGCGCTGATCTTCGCGGTGTTCCTGACCAATCCGGCGCCGATCTCGGTGCTGGACGAGGCCGACGCGCCGCTCGACGACGCCAATGTCGAGCGCTTCTGCCAGCTCGTGCGCGATATCGGCGAGCGCACCGGGACGCGGTTCCTGATCATCACCCATCACCGGGTCAGCATGGCGGCGATGGACCGGCTCTACGGCGTGACGATGATCGAAAAGGGCGTATCGCGCCTGGTCTCGGTTGAACTCGCCACCGCGGAGAAGCTGCGCCAGACCGCCTGATTCACCCGCAAAACCCAGGGTCAAGCCCCTCGCGTGCTGCATGGTCAGGCGGTGGTTTCGCCTTGACAGGCAGCAAAGCCGCCGCCTACCTTCCGCCCCGTTTTCAGGCCGCCGTGGCAACAGGGGCAAGGATGGCGCGTGCCGCCGGAGGAGCCCATGAAGGACGCCGACAAGAACGGCTCGCTGGATCGGCTCGATGCGCGGATCGCGGAAGCGCGCCGCCGGCAGCAGGGTGCGGAGGGCAAACCTAGGGTCGCGGACGATCTGTCCGGGAACTTCGTGGGGGCGGCCTACCGCATCGGGGTCGAACTGGTAGCGGCGTTGGTCGTTTCGGTCGGGTTCGGCTGGCTGATCGACTGGGCGTTGGGGACGCGGCCATGGGTAATGGTCGCGTTTTTCTTTCTCGGCGCCGCGGCCGGCCTGATGAATGTCTATCGCGTGGCCAATGGCATGGGCCTCGCGGCCGGGTACAAGCGGAAGAGCGGACGCGACGACGGCGATGCATAGGGGTGGCGGGGTAGATGGCTGAAGTTCGGGAATCACCGCTGGCGCAGTTCAGGATCGAGGACATCCTGCCGATCCATCTGGGCGGCGTCGACGTGTCCTTTACCAAGTCGTCCGCGATGATGGTGCTGGCCGTGCTGGCCATCACCGCCTTGCTCACGGTGTCCGCCCGGCCGGCGGCGCTCGTCCCCGGGCGGCTGCAGTCGATCGGCGAACTCGCCTATGAATTCGTCGCCGGCATGGTGCGGGAGAATTGCGGCACCGAGGGGATGAAGTATTTCCCCTGGGTGTTCTCGATCTTCATGTTCGTGCTGTTCGGCAATTTCCTCGGCATGATCCCCTACACCTACACCTTCACCAGCCAGATCATCGTCACCTTCGCGCTGGCGCTGATGGTGTTCCTGACCGTGACGGTGATCGCGTTCGCGCGGCACGGGCTGCACTTCCTCGCCTTCTTCTTCCCCGAGGGCACACCGTTGTACTTGGCGCCGATCGTGGTGCCGCTCGAGATCGTGTCCTATTTCATTCGGCCGGTCAGCCTGTCGATCCGGCTCTTCGCCAACATGATGGCCGGGCACACCATGCTGTGGGTGTTCAGCGGCTTCGTCATCTCGCTCGGCCTGTTCGGCGTGCTGCCCTTCGCGGTGAATGTCGCGCTCACGGTGTTCGAGTTCCTGGTCGCGGCCCTGCAGGCCTATGTCTTCACGATCCTGACCTGCCTCTATCTCAAAGACGCGATCGAGATGCACTGAGCCGGTCGCCGTTCCCTTCAAGCTCTTGACATTACTGAGGAAAAGAAAATGGACGTTCATGCCGCTCGGATGATTGGTGCGGGTATCGCCGTGATCGCCCTGATGGGTGTCGGCATCGGCATCGGCAACATCTTCGCCACGCTGATCAGCTCGGTCGCGCGCAACCCGGCGGCGCGCGGCGAAGTCTTCGGCATCGGCATTCTGGGCTTCGCGCTGACCGAAGCCGTGGCCCTGTTCGCGATGCTGATCGCGTTCCTGATCCTTTTCGTCTGAGGCCGGCGCCGCTCGCCTGGCGGGCGGGATTCTCGGAGCGTTTTCAAGCAAATGCCGCAACTCGACGCGACCACCTTTCCGTCTCAGCTGGTCTGGCTGGCCCTGACCTTCGTCATTCTGCTTGTCCTGATGGCAAGGGTGGCGCTGCCGGCGATCGGCAACACCTTGGCCCGGCGCAAGGGGCAGATCGACGGCGACCTCGAACGGGCCGCCAAGCTCAAGGCGGAGATCGACGTCGTGATCCAGGCCTATGAGCGGGCGCTGGCCGAGGCGCGCACGCAAGCCAATGCCACGGTCAACGCGACCAAGGAGAAACTCGCGCAAATCGCCGCCGACCGGCAGCGCGAGGCGATGGCGAAGCTCAACGAGCAGACCAAGACCGCGGAAGCGCGCATCGACCGTGCCAGGATCCAGGCGCTGGGCGATGTCCGCGGCATCGCGTCCGACGCTGTCAAGGCGGCGGCGCAGCGGCTGATCGGCGTCGGCTTCGACGATGCCCGCGTCGCGGCTGCGGTCGATCAGGCGATGAAGGGACGTGCGTGATGGAACTCCTGCACGACGAAGAGTTCTGGATCCTCATCGCCTTCCTGATCGCGGTCGTGATCCTGATCCGCCAGGCCGGCGGCCAGATCATGGCCTCGCTCGATGCCCGCGCCGCGTCGATCCGCCAGCAGCTCGACGAGGCGAAGCAGTTGCGCCAGGACGCGGAGGCGATGCTGGCCGAGTATCAGCGCAAGCAGCGCGACGCCATGGCCGAGGCGCAAGATATCGCCATCCGCGCCGAGGCCGAAGCGAAGCGGGTCGCGCACCAGGCCGAACTCGACCTCGACGCTGCCTTGAAGCGCCGGGCCGAGCAGGCGCAGGACAAGATCGCCCAAGCCGAAGCGAAGGCTTTGGCCGAAGTACGTGCCGTCGCCGTCGATGTCGCGATCGAGGCGATCCGCGTGCTGCTCGCCGAAACTCTGGACGCGCAGCACGGCGCGGTGCTGATCGATCGGGCAATCGAAGAGCTGCCGCAACGTTTGCATTAGCCAGACCGTTTCCGCCCGGCCGAATGGCCGCACCTTTGGCGCCTACAGGCGGCTTGAAGCGCAGGGTTCCGCGCTTTATGACCTGAATGCAGGTTCAATCTTGTCGCGCCAGAGGTGCCTCTTGCCCGTGTCTTTGCTACAAGCCGCGGCGCGGCTCGCGCTGGTCTTCGCCCTGATCGCACCCGTCGTGATCGCGCCCGCCCGGGGCGCAGCCGACGCGCCGGTCGGCGATATCCCCGAGAAATTCGTCAAGCCCGACGCCGCCAATGACTACGTCAAGCGGGTCGAGATGGTGCCGATGCGCGACGGGGTGAAGCTCTACACGGTGATCGTCATCCCGAAAGGGGCGAAGAACGCGCCGATCATTCTCACCCGGACGCCCTATAACGCCAAGAAACGCGCGGAGCGCAGCAGCAGCCCGCTGATGCTGGCCATGCTGCCGCTCGCCGACGAAGATTACGTGCGCGAAGGCTATATCCGCGTCTATCAGGATGTGCGCGGCAAATACGGTTCCGAAGGCGTCTACGAGGTGACCCGGCCGGTCCGCGGCCCTTGGAACCCGACCGAGACCGACCATGTCACCGATGCCTGGGACACGATCGACTGGCTGGTCAAGAACGTGCCGGAATCGAATGGCCGGGTCGGCATGATCGGCTCGTCCTATGAGGGCTTCACCGTCGCCATGGCGCTGCTCGATCCGCATCCGGCGTTGAAAGCCGCGGTGCCGGAAAGCCCGATGATCAATGGCTGGATGGGCGACGACTGGTTCCATTACGGCGCCTTCCGCCAAGTGAATCTCGATTATATCGCCGACCAGACCGAGCAGAAGGAGGCCGGCGAAGGCGTGCCGCGCGCCGGCCTCGACGACTACACGACCTTCCTTGAGGCCGGCTCGCCCGGCGCCTTCGCTGCGGCCAACGGCTTCGACCAGCTCGGCTGGTGGCGCAAGATGGCGGAGCACCCGGCCTATGACGCCTTCTGGTCGGACAATGACCTGGCGAAGCAGCTGGCCGCGCACCCCTCCACCGTGCCGACGCTCTGGGAGCAGGGTCTGTGGGACCAGGAAGACATGTGGGGCGCCAGCCACGCTTTCGCCGCGCTCAAGGCGGCCGGCCATGAATCCAACAACTGGCTGGTCATGGGGCCGTGGTCCCATAGCCAGGTCAACCGGGAAGGCCGGACTCTGGGCGTCTTCAAATGGGAGGGCGACACGGCGCGCGCGTTCCGCCACGACATGGTCCGGCCCTTCTTCGAGCAATATCTGCGCGACGGGCCGCCGGCCAATCTGACGCGCGCGGCGGTCTACAACCCGGCGGAAAACCGCTGGGACCATTTCAACGACTGGCCGATGGCCTGCGAATCCGGCTGCAGCCAGAAGCTCAAACCCCTTTATCTGCAGGCCGGATTCGGCCTGTCTTTCGAGAAGCCGGGGGACGGCGACGAGGGCGATTCCTACGTCTCGGACCCGGCCAAGCCGGTGCCCTATGTGCCGCGGCCGGTTCGATTTTCCGATCGCGAATCCTGGCAGACCTGGCTGGTGCGGGACCAGCGCTTCGTCGACGGCCGGCCCGACGTACTGACCTATGAGACGGCGGTCCTGACGCAATCGGTCAAGATCAAGGGCGCGCCGATCGCCGATATCGTCGCCGCCACGACCGGCACGGACGGCGATTTCGTCGTCAAGCTGATCGATGTGTTCCCCGAGGATTATCCGAACCAGACCGAACTCGGCGGCTATGAGCTGCCGATCGGCATCGACATTTTCCGCGGCCGCTACCGCGAGAGCTTCGACAAGCCGACGCCGATTCCGGCCGACGCGCCGCTCCATTATCGTTTTGCGCTGCCCAACGCCGATTACGAATTCCAGCCGGGGCACCGGATCATGGTGCAGATCCAGTCGACCCTGTTCCCGCTCTACGACCGTAACCCGCAGAATTATGTCGAGAACGCCCTGCTGGCAAAGCCGGCCGATTACCGCAAGGCGACGGTGACGGTGAAACGCGCAGGGAGTCAGGCGAGCGCGATATTGCTCCCTGTCGTTCCTTGACGGCCCCGATGGCCGGCCCGGTGGACTACGCGTTTCTGCATGGCGGCGGACAAGGCAGTTGGGTCTGGCGCGAGACGATCGAGGCGTTGCGCCGGCAGACGGATGGCGGCTTCGGCCGGGCGCTGCTGCTCGACGTCCCCGGCTGCGGCGTGAAACGGCAGCGAGAAACCGCCGGCCTCGGCTTCGAGGAGATCGCTGCCGAATTGGTCAAGGACATCGACGAAGCGGGGCAGCGCGAGGTCGTGCTTGTCGGCCACTCTCAGGCTGGGTCGCTCATACCGCATATGGTCGCGGCCAGGCCGGCGCTGTTCCGCCGGATCATCTATCTCGCCTGCTCGATTCCGCGCCCGGGCCAGAGTGTCGCCGCAATGGTCGGCTCGGGTGTGCACGGCGCGACTCCGGACGAGGTCGGTTGGCCGCTGGATCCGAAGTCGCACACGATACGAGAGCGAAATCTCGCGATGTTTTGCACCGATATGACGCCGGAAGCGGCGGAGGCGTTCCTGGGGAGGCTCGGCCAGGACGCTTGGCCCGTCGTGACCTACACGCATACGGATTGGCACTACGATCAATTGGCCTCGGTGCCGAGCAGTTACATCGTCTGCCTGCGCGACGGCATTCTGCCAATTGCCTGGCAGGAGGTCTTTGCCGCTCGATTCAAAGCGGAGCGTATCGTGCGTATCGATGCCGGCCACCAGGCGATGAACACCAGGCCGCACGCTCTCGCCGAAATCCTGCGCGTCGAGGCACGGTAAGGTTTAGAGCCGCGCCGCCGCCATGCTCGCCGGGGACGGATGGGCGAACGAGTCTATTGCCAAGGCCGAAATCCTGTCCGACGCTGCTTGCTCGCCCTCTCGCACTGCATTCAACGGCGCGATATCCGCAGAAAGACCGGCCGCCATGCCCGCCTATATGATTTTCATCCGCGAGGAGCCGGTTCGCGATGCGGCCGCGCTTGCCGAATATCAACGCTTGAACCGCGAAAACACGGGCGATTTCAAGCTCAAACCCCTCGTCGTCTATGGCGCGATCGAGACGGTTGAGGGCAAGCCGGCCGACGGCGTGGTGATCCTCGAATTCCCAACGGTCGAGGATGCCAAGGCGTGGTACGGCAGCCCCGGATACCAATCGGCCGTCCCGCACCGGCTCAAAGGCGCCGAATACCGGGCCATTCTCGTTCAGGGCCTGGAGCGAGCTTCCCCCACCATTTCTCGGGAATGACGTCGATGTTGGCAATGCATGCGGTTACGGCGCGCAGCGGCGGCGGGATTGCCAGCCTGTCGCACCGGGAGGCTGCCGTGCCGACGGTCGGCGCGGGACAGGTTCTCGTCCGTCTGCGTGCGGCGACCCTGAACTTTCGCGATCTGCTCGTGCTTCGCGGACTGGTTCCACGGGTTCGCGAACCCGAATACGTGCCGCTGTCCGATGCGGTCGGCAAGGTCGTCGCCATCGGGGACGGCGTGACGCGCGTCGCGCTCGGTGCTCGCGTCTCGCCGCTCTTTGCCCAGGGGTGGCTGAGCGGCTCGCAGCCGAGCATGGCGATGCTGGGCGGGCCGGTCGACGGCGTGGCACGGCAATTCGCGGTCTTCGATGCGGAAAGCGTCTGCCTCGTCCCGGATGAGATCGGCGATCTCGAGGCCGCTACGCTGCCTTGCGCCGGGCTGACCGCATGGACCGCCCTGTTCGGGGCACGGCCGCTGAAGGCGGGGGAATGGATCCTGGTCCAGGGCACCGGCGGCGTCGCTGTCGCGGCGCTGCTCTGGGCGAAGGCGGTCGGGGCGAAGGCGATCGTCACGTCATCGTCGGACGCCAAGCTGGCCCGCGCGCGGTCGCTGGGCGCCGATATCGGCATCAATTATCGCAGGAATCCCGACTGGGCCGGCGCCGCACGCGCCGCGCTCGGCGGCCGGGGCGTCGACATCGTCGTCGATGTCGTCGGCGAAACCCAGATTGACGCCTGCGCCCGCGCTGTCGGCGAAGGCGGCGTGATCTCCGCAGTCGGCAGGCTCGAAGGCACCGCGAGCTGGGGCAAGGAAGTCGGGCGTCCGGTGATCCCGATCGTCGTCGGCAATCGCGAGCAGCACGAAGCCATGCTGGCATTCTGCGCCCGGTACGGCGTGCGCCCGGTGGTCGATGCCGTATTCGATCTGACCCGCCTGCCCGACGCGATGCGCGCCCTCGAAAGCGGTGATCATTTCGGAAAGATTGCAATCAACCTTCTATAATATCGCGGCAGCGTGCCTGACATGAGTTCGGCAGCCGATTCTGCGGTCGGAATTCGCCCGCACGGGCGCCGCGATAAAAATTCCCCAGTCCCGCCAAGTAAAAGCCCCGTTTCGCCCGTTATATGCGTGCGGCCGGTCGGCCGACACGCTCTGGGCAGGGGGAATGGGGATCGATGGAGCAGGCCCATCAGCTGATTTTTCTGGGCTCGCTGCTGCTGCTCGCCGGCATCATGGCCGGCATGGTGTCGTCGCGCATCGGGGCGCCGCTGCTGCTGGCGTTTCTCGGCCTCGGCATGGCCGTCGGTCCCGACGGGCTGGGCCTGCGCGTCTCGGACAACGGTGCCGCCTATCTGATCGGCAGCACGGCGCTGGCGCTGATTCTGTTCGATGGCGGGCTGCATACGCGCCAGCGCGTGTTTCGCCTGGCTTTCGGGCCGGCCGCGTCGCTGGCCACGATCGGCGTCGCGCTGACCGCCGGCATAACGGCGATACCCGCGCATTTCCTGCTGCACATCGATTGGCTGCCGGCCGCGCTGATCGGCGCCATCGTATCGTCGACCGATGCCGCCGCCGTATTCCTGCTGCTGCATCAGGGCGGCCGAGACATCAGCCAGCGCATTGCCGCGACGCTCGAAATCGAAGCCGGCTTCAACGATCCGATCGCGGTGTTCCTGACCGTCACGCTCGTGGCCGTGATGTCGGGGCATGCCGAGCGGTCCGCCGCGGACACCGCCCTCTTCCTGTTCAGCCAGGCGGCAATCGGCGCAACGCTCGGGCTCTTCGGCGGCGCCGGTTTGGTGGCGCTCGTCAACCGCCTGCCGGTGACCGCCGGCCTCTATCCGATTCTGGTCATGGCCGGGGCGCTCTGCCTCTTCGCCGGAACGCAGATCGCCGGCGGCTCGGGCTTCCTCGCGGTCTATCTGGCCGGCCTCATCTGCGGCAACAGCCGGTTGCGGGCGAGCCAGACGATCACCCGCTTCCATGAAGGCATGGCCTGGCTGGCGCAACTCGTGCTGTTCATCATGCTGGGCGTGATGGTGGTGCCCCGCCATCTGCTGCCGCAAGTGCCGGCGACGCTCGGCATCGTCGCCGTGCTGGTGTTCCTGGCGCGGCCCGCCGCGGTCTGGCTGTGCCTGGCGCCGTTCCGCTTCACCGTGCAGGAGCGGCTGTTCATCGCCTGGGTCGGCCTGCGCGGCGCCGTGCCGATCTTTCTGGCGATGATTCCGAGCATGGACGGGCTGCCGCAATCCGAAACCTATTTCCATGTCGCCTTCATCGTCGTGCTGGCGTCGCTGGTCCTGCAAGGCTGGACGATCGCGCCCGCAGCGCGCTGGCTGCATCTTGAATTGCCGGTCGAGCCGACGCCGGGCCAGCACCTCGATCTCGATATCGTCGCCGATTCGTCGCGTGAGATCTCGGCCTGGCGGGTCGCCGCCGGCTCGCCGGCCATCGAGCGCGTCTTCGAGGCGCTGCCGGTGCCGGAAGCAGTCCGCCTGGTAGCGGTGCTGCGCGAAGGTGTGGTGATGAACCTGGCGCAGCTCGACCGGCTCAATCCTGGCGACATGGTGCTGGCCGTGGTGCCGCCCGAATCCTCGGCCGCCGTCGATCGGCTGTTCGCCGCCCGGCCGACGCATGGGCCGTCGGTCGCCGCGCTCGGCGATTTCGCGCTCGATGCGGCCGTGACCCTGGCGACTCTGGTCGACCTCTACGGCATACCGGCGACCGTCGCCGATCGCGGCAAGCCGGCTGGCCTGTTCCTGCGCCAGCGGCTCGGCCGCGCACCGGTAGTGGGGGACCGCGTCCATGTCGGGCTGGTCGATCTGATCGTGCGCCGGCTTGACGGCGACAGCATCGCCGAGATCGGCGTGGCGCTCGATCCGATCCGCGACCCGCTCGACAGCCTCAGTATCCGGCGCCGCCTGCATGTTCTGGCGGTGCGCCTCGCCCGGCGGCTCGGCATCCGCCGGCTGCCGGCCATGTAGGATCGGCTATTTCTGCGAACGGTTGTAATCGAGTTCGTCCGGCGTCATCTGGAAGCCGAGCACGATGTGATAGCGTTCGGCGTCTTGCGGATTGACCAGTTGCACGTGATCCTGGAACACGTCGCGCGTGCCGGCACGGGTCTGCTCTGGCTTGAACGTCACGGGATTGGCGAAGACGCGCTTGGCGACGATCTTGTCGCTGGTGTCGGTTATGGCGACGAAATAGGGGAAATCGGCGTTGCGCGACGTCGCCACCGGCCCGATTTCGGCCAAGGTCGATACGGTCATCGTGATGGTGACGCCCGAAGCGTCGATCGTGCAGTCGCTCTTCTCGACATGCAGCGAGGCGCGGTCGGCCAGATGGACGAAGCCGGTTCCGACGCCGTCGAAGCGCGACACGCTGCCGATGCCGGCGACCACGCCGGCCGCCGGGCATTTGACGTCGCCATACTCGCCATTGATGACCGTGCAGCCGCCGAGCGCGAGCACGGAACCGGAGAGTGCGGCCAGGCGGCGCCAGCCGCGGCCGGAGAGCGGGAGCGGGGGCATGGGACGCTAAAGATTATTGTGAGTGCCGTCGCAGAGCGGCCTTGTCGCGGTCGCCTTGCAGCCGCAGAACCAGACCTCTTCGTCCGCCGTCGCCTCGAAGACCAGCGGCTCGAAGCCCGTGCCGGCATGCGCGCCGTCGCAGAAGGGCTGCTTTGCGCTACGCCCGCAGGCGCACCAGAAATATTTCCGCCCGGCCTGGACCGTGACGCCATACGGGCTCTTCTGAGCGCAGACCGGCTCCGTCATGAAAGGATTCCTTCGTTCGTGTGAAATCGGGCCGGCGCCCGCGGAAGCCGGGATACTATGAGCGGCCGCCCGATCGCACAAGCCCGGCAAGGGGCTTTCTGTTGCCGGCCCCGGCCCCGGCAGGCTATGACGGCGGCCATGGCCGTTTATACCGAAATCTCCGATGGCGAACTCACCCGCTTCCTGGCCGAGTACGATCTCGGCGCGCCCTTGTCGTGCAAGGGCATCGCGGAAGGCGTCGAGAACTCGAATTTCCTGATCAGGACCGAACGCGGCAGCTTCATTCTGACGCTGTACGAGAAGCGGGTAAATGAACGCGACCTGCCGTTTTTCATCGCGTTGATGGAGCATCTCGCGGCGCAGGGCTTCTCCTGCCCGACGCCGATCGCCGGCCGCGACGGCCGGGCGCTGCGCCGGCTGTGCGGCCGCCCGGCCGCCGTCATCAGCTTCCTCGAAGGGCTGTGGCCGCGCGAGATCCTGCCGTTTCATTGCGCCGGGGTGGGCGATGCGCTGGCCCGCCTGCACGCCGCCGGCGCCGGCTTCCCGATGTCCAGGCCGAACGATCTCTCGCTCGAAGGCTGGCAGCAGTTGATCGGGGCGACGGCGCGCCAGGCCGATTCGGTCGCCCCCGGCCTCGCCGCCGAACTGGCCGAGGAAATGGCCGCGCTGCGGCGCGCCTGGCCCCAAGGCTTGCCATCCGGTATCTGCCACGCCGACATGTTCCCGGACAATGTGTTCTTTCGCGATCGGGCGGTCAGCGGCGTGATCGATTTCTATTTCGCCTGCACGGAAGCCTTCGCCTACGACCTCGCGATCTGCGTCAATGCCTGGTGCTTCGAGCCCGATTTCTCGTGGAACCCGGACAAGGGCAAGCTGCTCGTCGATGCCTATCAGGCGGTCCGGCCCCTCACCCCGGAAGAGCGCCACGCCTTCCCGGTGCTGGCCCGCGGCAGCGCGCTGCGCTTCCTCCTGACCCGCCTCTACGACTGGCTGAACCGCTCGGCCGGCGCGCTTGTGCGTCCGAAGGACCCGCTGGAATATCTGGCGAAGCTGCGCTTTCACCGGGCAGCGGAGGGAGCCGCGACCTATGGACTCTGAGAATGCCGCCCCCGCCGTCGACATCTTCACAGACGGCGCCTGCAGCGGCAACCCCGGCCCCGGCGGCTGGGGCGCCATCCTGCGCTACGGCGAGGTCGAAAAGGAGCTGTTCGGTTCGGACAACCCGACCACCAACAACCGCATGGAAATGATGGCGGCGGTGGAAGCGCTCACCGCCCTGAAGCGCCCGGCGCGGGTCAAGCTGCACACCGACAGCCAGTATCTGCGCGACGGCATTACCAAATACGTCAAGAACTGGCAGCGCAACGGCTGGAAGACGGCCGACAAGAAACCGGTCAAGAACATCGATCTGTGGCTGAAGCTGCTCGAAGCGCTGAAGCCCCATGAGATCGAATGGATCTGGGTCAAGGGCCATGCCGGCCACCCCGAGAACGAACGCGCCGACGCGCTGGCGCGGCAAGGCGTGACGGCGGCACGGGGACTGCCGGTTAAGTAGCGGGCGGCGGCGCGGCGCCGGTAAATTCTCGCAAGAGGGGGCGGAACTGCGAAGCGGCGAACCCAGGAGAATCCGGCTCTCCGCCGCAGCGCGGAAGGATCATCTCGTCGATGCGGCCCACGAACTCGTCCTCTCCACGGGCTTTGTACCGCTTGCGAACCGGGATCTCGCTCAGGCGGCCGGCGTCAGCCAGGCGTTGATCTATGCGAATTTCGCGACTCAGTACGATCTGCTGAACGCCGTCCTGCGCCGGGATTTCGATCGGATCTGGGGCGCCGGACTGATCGAGGCGGCGGACGGCCAAGATTTTGTCGCCAGCGCCATTGCGATCGGCGGTGTCTATTTCGAACATATTCTCCGCCACGGCCCCGTCAGCCATCTCATCCTGCGCGAACCCTTTATGGCGGGCCGGCTGGCCCCGGATCTCCGCTCGCGCCGGGATCTTTTCTTTTTGATATTGGCCCGGCGCGCCAAGTTGTTCTTCCACCTGCCGGTGCGCGAGACGATCGCCTCGATCTATCTTCTGATGACGATCCCCGAAGTGACAGCGCGCGTGGTCCGCCAGGGCAATCTCGCTGCCGATGAAGGTCGCGCATTATCAGCTCGTCTGCTGCGGAGCGGCCTCACCGGGTTGCGTCCGGTCGAGCGCGGCAGCGGGTGATTCGTGCAGGTCGCGGTCGGCCGTATTGACGATCGAGAGGCAGAGCCGCTCGGCCGCCGCGAGGTCGATGCGCCTTCTGGCAAGGAGCCGGCCGGCGCGCAAGCAGACTGCGGTCAGCACGACCGTGGACCCGTAAGCGACGGCCGGCGCTACCCCGCCGTTCCGCTCCAGCGCCGCAGCGTTGCGCCTGATATCCCAATCACCGCGAACCAAGCGCTCGGCGCGCAATGCGGCCCGGACCTCCGGACTGTTGAGCAAGGTCTGAACGAGCGCGCCATGTTCGGCGACATAGCGCAGATAAGATAGCGTCGAAAGGGTGATCTTCGTACTGTGGTCGTAGCCGCGCTCGATATCGGCGTGCCGCTGCCGGTCCATGGCGTGCAGCTCCCGGCGGGCGAGCGCCACGAGCAGATCCGTCCGGGACGGGAAATAGCCATGGGCCGAGGTCTCGCTGATGCCGATCTCGCGGGCGACCGCCTTGATCGAGACGGCGTGCAGGCCTTCGGCGCCGATCATCGCGGCGGCGGCATCCATCAATTGCACGCGCCGCGTCTCGGGCGCGAGGCGTGTGCGCTTCCGGCGCGACGGCGCCGGCGTGCCGGCGAAGGTGACGACGCTCTCGCAGCCAGCCGGTGCCGGCGGCAGACTCGGCGGCGCGATCGGCGCGCGACCCTGTCTGCGGCCCCAATACCCGCGGGTCGGATAGGGGATCAGTAGTCGGTCGCAAATCTTGCCGAGCCCGGTCGCGCTGATGCCGAGTTCCGCGGCGACCTCGCCCATCGGCCGTCGCCAAACAAGCTCGTAGAGTTTCGAGCGCGTGAGACTGCGAACTTGCGGCATACCTCCCTTATAGCAGCGACCACGGCGTCACGCGACAATCTGGCGCTCAGCTCCGAAGTCGCCCCTTCGGCCGGCCCCGCGCAGGCCGACGCCCCCGTTCAGGCGGCAGGCGCGCGCGTCAGCGCCGCTTTCGGCAGCATCGCATGCACGCCCTTGTTGCCGTCGACCAGTTGCGTAATCCGCATGTCGCAGGCCACGCTGCACAGCATGTAGGCATCCTCGGCCCCGAGGCCGGATTGAGTGCCGATCAGCCGGATCATTTCGCGCAGCGCGATCTTCGCGGCGTCGTCAAGGTCGGGATCGAAGCCCAAGGTGATCCAATGCGTCGGCGTCTCGGCGCGCGGCAGGCGGAAATCCAGATCCTTGCGTAGGATCAGCCGGAACGTGCCGGTCAGCGCGGTCTCGAGCGCGGTCAGGCAGACCTCGCCGTCACCTTGGGCGCCATGCCCGTCGCCGACCGAGAAGCGCCCGCCCTCGACGAACACCGGCAGATAGAGGGTGGTGCCGGCTGTCAGTTCCTTCAGATCCATGTTGCCGCCATATTCGCGCGGCTCGATCGAGCTTTGCAAGCCATAGGCCGGCGGCGGCGCTACACCCATGACGCCGAAGAACGGCGCCAGTTTCAGCTCGGTCCCCCAAGGCAGAGTCGCGACACCGCGCTGGCGGTCGATCGACGTGTGCCAGAGCCGGCGCGTCGGGAAATCCTCCGGCAAAGTGCCGCGCAGCGGCGCGATCGCCGTATAGGCCCAGTTCTGCGCCGGTGCGATCGCCTCGATGCGGATCTCCAGCACGTCGCCGGGGTCGGCGCCGGCCACCGCGACCGGGCCGGTCAGGATATGGCCCCGGGCGCGCGGCTCGACTTTCGCCAGGACCTCGCGATGCGCGGCCAAAATCTCGAATCCGCCCGGCGGCAGCACGTCCTGCGCGCCGGACACCGTGTCGATCGTGACGGTGTCGCCGGACTCCAGACTCAGCACCGGGTCCAGCGCCGCGTCAAAGAAGCCCCAATGGCAGGTGCCGGCCCCGGCCGGAAGTGTGTGATGCCGGCTCATGCCGCGAGCACCCGTTCCACCGCAGCACCGATCTCGAGCAGCCGCCGATCGCCGCCTGTCGGCCCGACCAGCATAAGCCCGACCGGCAGCTCGTCGGCGGCGCTGCATGGCAGAGTCAAGGCGCACCGGTCGAGCAGGTTGAAAATATAGGTATTGCGCAGGACGAGCTGATTGATCGCCTGGTAATCGGCCTCCTTGATCAGCTGCTCGAACCGTGGCGGCACCACCGGCACCGTCGGGCAGATCAGGGCGTCGAACGGTGCGGTCGCCGCATCGAACGCCCGGATCGCGGCTTCCCGCGCTACAACGGCGTCGATATAGTCCGCCGCCGTCACGCGATCCGCCATGAGCAGCCGAACGAGCACGCGCGGATCGTACAATTCACGACGGGCCTCGACGCGCCAGCGGTGCCACGCATAGGCTTCGGGCGCCGCGATGCCGCCACGCTGCGCGACATCGCCCAGCAAGGCCAATTCCGGCAGCGCCGCATCGGTGATCACCGCCCCCGCCTGCGACAGGCGCGTGACCGCCCGGCCGAAGGCGCGGCTGACGGTGCCATCGAGGCCTTCGGTCAAGCCATTTTGCGGCAGCACCAACCGCAAGCCCCGCACGGACAGCTCGGCTAGAGGAGTCGGCGTTTCGCCGGCCAGCACGGAATCGATCAGCGCGCAGCACGCCACGGTCGGCGCCAGCGGGCCCACGGAGTCGAGCGAGGTCGCAAGCGGCACAGCACCGTCGCGCGGGACGCGGCGCTGCGTCGGCTTGAAGCCCGCGACCTTGTTGAACGCCGCCGGAATGCGGACCGAACCGCCGGTATCCGTGCCGATCGACGCGGCCGAGAACCCGTACGGTACGGCGACGCCGCCGCCGGATGAAGAGCCGCCGGGGATTCTTTCGGGATCGTAAGGATTGACCGGCGTGCCGTAATGCGGATTTAGGCCAAGGCCGGAATAGGCGAATTCGACCATGTTGGTTTTGCCGACGATGATCGCGCCGGCAGCCCGCAGGCGGGCGACGACCGGCGCGTCGGCAACCGCCGGCGGCCCGTCGGCCAGAACCAAGGAGCCCGCCAAGGTGGTTTCGCCGGCAATGTCGAACAGATCCTTGACCGAAATCGGCAGCCCGGCGAGCGGGCCGCCCGCGACGCCCAGGCCGCGCAGCCGGTCCGACGCCGCCGCCGCCGCCAGCGCCGCATCGCGATAGATCCGGGTGAAGGCCCGTCGCCCCTCGCCGGCCGGATCGTCGAGCTGCGCCAGACAGAACTCGGTCAGCGCGACGCTGCTGCTGCGCCCGGCGGCGAGATCCTGGATGAGCGTGGCCAGCGGGACGGTTTCAATCGGCATGCAATTCGCTCCTCGGGCGCTTGTATAAGGATCATGCCGTTTCGCGCCGCGGAAGGCAAATGAAGGCGCGTCCGAGTTCAGATCAATTCGCCTGCCGGCAATACCTGCGCCAGCCGCGCCCGCAGCGGCGCCAAGTCTTCGGCATGGCGCCGCCAGCGTCCGACCGAGCTGGCATACAGCGGTCGGCGTACTTGGACCGCGCTGGCGGTCGCCGACGGCGCTGCGCTCTCGTGGAAGCGCAAGACCTCGTCTTGCCAATCGAGGCCGAGAAAGGCGAGCAGACGGCGACTTTCGGCCTCGAAATCTTCGACCAATGTTTCGTAGCGCACTTCCCGGAACGCGTGCGCCGGCAGCACCGAGCGCCAATGCGCCGCCAGGCGATCGAAAGCCAGGTAGTATTCGGCCAGCTCTTCGAGCGAATAGGAAAACGGGAAAGTTCCCGCGAAATGCGTCTTGAACAGGGCGTAGCAGGTGTCGAGCGGATGCCGGCGCACGAGAATGAGCTTGGCCTCAGGCAGCGCGGCGTGGATCAATCCCAAATAGAGAAAATTCTGCAGGGTCTTGTCAACAAAGCGCTGGGCTTCGGGCACGGCGAAGCCGGTCACGGCGGCGACATAGCGCCGGCCGAGCGTGTCGAGATCGGGAACACCGCCGGGCCGCGCGCGCGCCGCAGCGAAGACCCGCGCCATCTCGCCGGCGAAGATTCCGGTTTCGCCGGCCGACGCGATGCCGCTGTGGCTGGCGATGACGCGCTCGACCACGGTCGTTCCCGAGCGCGGCAGACCGGCCACGAAGACCGGCGCCGCCTTCTCGGTGCCGCGCGGCACTGTTGCGAGCCAGGGACCGGTCTGCGACCGCATCACCCGGTCGATCGCCGCGATATCGGTCGCGACCGAATAATTCAGCCGCCGCCGATGCCGCGCCGCGCCGGCCCTGAACTGCCGGAACGCCATGCGATCCTCGCCGATATCCTCGTATTCCTTGCCGAGCGCGAAGCGCAGCACGACCTCGTCCTGTCCGCCCTTGGCGAGCAGCGCTTCCAGCTCGGCGATGTGGTTGCGCTCGCGCGTCTGCAGGCGCAGATCGGCGCGCAGCCCATGGATCAACGAGAGGGTCGGCGCGGTTTTGAGCAACCGGTCGCAGCGCGCTTCCGCCGCGTCGAATTCGCCGAGCATCCGTTCGCTCGCCGCCAGGTTGAATTCGAACTGCGGCACGCCGGGCGCCGCCACGGTCGCGCGGTGGAACAGGGATTGGGCCTGCCGGTGCTTACCCAGCAGGCCGAAGATCGCGCCGAGGCCGTCTAGCGCTTCGGGCGGCGCCCGCTCGATCGCCATTGCCGCCTCGGCGGCTGCCAAGGCTGCGGCGTAGTCGCCGCGCTGAAGCAGGCTCTTGGCCAGCATGACGCGGGCCAGCATGAGGTCGGGATCGAGCGCCGCGGCTTTGCGGGCGGCCGCGAGCGCCGCCTCGACATCGTTGCGGCGCAGCGCGATTTCGCTGAGCATCGCCCACGGCCACGAAGTGCCGGGCGCGGTGGCCAGGGCGCTGCGGCAGTGTCGTTCGGCGCTCACAAGATCACCCGCGGCAAAGGCCTTGTGCGCCGCCTCGGCCGGTCCGTTCGGCGTGTTCAAGACGTTCGGCGCCTATGGCGGCAGATCAGTGGGGTCGCGTTCGCCGCGCGTGATCCTGGGCTTCGGATTGCGGAACGGCCCTTGGTCCAATCGCGACGTCGGCGTCGCGCGCGGCTCCTCGACAGGCGGCGGCGGGGGCGGTGGGGCTTCGGCAACGGGATTCCGGTTCAACAGATCGAGCGTGATCGTCTGTTCGCCTTGCGCCAGGTTGACGTATTTTGGCCCGATCTCAAGGATCCGCCAATCCTGGATCGTGTCGCCGATATGAAACTCTTCCGGGTCTGAATCGCCCGCTTTTTCGATCGTTGCGATATTGACTCCGGGCGAGGTAATCGTCCCGGTCAGGCAAATCGGCAGCTTCGCGGCCGGCGGCGCGCAACCGGACCCGGCGAATGCGCTGTCATCGATCGCGCCCATACCGGCAATCGCCGCGATCACCGGTCCAATAGTGGCCAGTAATGCCGCAGTCCGGTACTTCCGACGGTCGCTGTCACACACTTGTAAAAATCCTATGGCTAAGCTCGGCGCCCTTCAGTTAATTGGGCGATGCTTAGCATGGGGCGGTATCGCCGGCAAGGCATGTCGCCGGTCTTCTTGCTGCACCGCGCGACCGGCGCCGCTGCAGGGATGAGTGTTGACGGAGAGGGTGGATGAAGCAGAAGCATGCAGGTCGGTGGCAAGCGTCGGTTCTGGCGGCGATCGTCGTTGCGGCCGGTTCGAGCGGTACGGGACAAGCCGCAAGCTTGCAGGAAATCAAGCAGCGCGGTTACATGGTGGTCGCTGTCGCGGCCGAAACCTCGCCCTTCGCGAGTGTCGCGGCCGGCAAGCGCAAGGGCTTCGACGCTGAGCTTCTGGCCAAGCTCAAGCATTCGGCGCCGTTCGAGATCCGTGAGAAACCGGTGCCGGCGGCGGCGCTGGCGGCAAGCCTGCGCAATGGCGATATCGACGCGATCGCGAGTTCGATCGAGATCACGCCGGCACGTCAGCAGAACCTCGCCTTCACGGCGCCCTTCGCCGAAGCGACGCTCTATTACCTCAAGCGCGGCGACGACAAATCGATCAAATCGATCGGTGACCTCGCCACCCGCCCGCTCGGGATTCGGACGGGCAGCGCCGCTTTCGCCGCCTTGAGCGAAGTCGAGCACCTGATCGTGAAGGCCAGCAACAAGCCGCTGGGCAAGCCGATCGAATTCACCGGCGAAGACGAGGCGGCGCAGGCGCTGCAAGACCGCAAGATCGACTATTTCATCGATGAAATCGTCGATCTGACCGATCTCGCCAAGCGCAAGCACAAGCAGGTTGCGATCGGCGAGCCGGTTGCTCATGAGACCTATGTCGCGTGGGCCGTTGCCAAGGACAATGCCGATCTGGGCCAATGGCTCGATGGCTTCGCCCGCGAGGTCCGCGCCCATGGCAAGCTGGCGGCGCTGCAGCAGAAATATCTCGGGCGGCGCTTCGTCGATCTGCCTGACCATGTAACGGCCGAGAATTGGTGGACGGCGCGCAAAGACCATCCGGTCCTGCCCGTTCCGTCGGTCAAGGACCCCGATTGAGCGGCCAAAAGAAAGCGGCGCCGGGTTGCCCCGGCGCCGCCTCTATAGTTTTCGAGCCCGCCCTGTTTATTGGGACGGGAAGTTGAACAGGTCGAACAGATCGTCGAGCGCCGGCATATTGGCCGGCACGTACGGGCTCGTCCCGGCCGTCGGGTTCGGCAGATTGTCGCGGCTGCGGGTGCTGATCGGCTTCAGGCTCCAGTTCCGCTCGATGAACTTGTCGATCGAAACATGGTCCGAGTAGCTATGGTTGACGTTGCCGCCGGTCGCGAAGGGCGAGACGACGATCAGCGGGATGCGCGTGCCGTCGCCGAACCAGTCGAGCTGGCCGATGAAGCCCGAATCCCAGTACCCGCCGCCTTCGTCGAAGGTGATGAACACGGCCGTGCTGGCATAGAGTTCGGGGTTCGCCTGCAGCTCGGCGATGATCTTGTGCGTAAACGATTCGAACAGGTCGAGCTTCGACGAGGCCGGATGACCGTCGTTGAGCGCGCTCGGCTTGACGAACGACACGGCCGGCAGGATGCCTTCTTCGATGTCGTTGTAAAGGTCGAGCGTGTCGTGGATATGAGTCAGGCGTTCCTGCTCATTCGTCATCGTCTGCGTCGCGTATTGGAACGGGTTGCAGATGTTGCAGTAGAGATAGCCGGCCGGGTTGGTCGCCGGGTTCGGGTCCGCCTGGTAATCGTTCCAATGCTCGCCGAAATAGGCCCAGGAGACCTGCGCGGAGTCGAGATCGTCGCCGATATGGTGCTTGGTCACCGGCGGGATCGTGTAGGGGCCGTTGACTGCCGGATCCGTCGTGCCGTTGCCGACATAGCCCGGATTGTAGTTGTTCAGCAGGTAATAGGCGCCCGTCTCGCAATTCGGGTTGACATGCAGTGCCTGCAGATAACCCACGACCGGCTCGACACCAGGCTGCGACACGTCGGAGCAGTTCGAGTAGGTGCCGCCTTCATTGGTCACGCTCGAGCCGTAACCGTCATTGATCCAGATGTTGTTGGTGCCCGGCTGCGAATTCGGATTCTCGACCTGGGACATCGGCGGGACGCCCGGCGTGCCGTCGGCGTTGCTGTAGAACAGCCCGTCGGCATAGCCCAGCATGATGTGGTTGGCGCCGGTGCCGCCCCAGACGGACTGGTGGAAATTGTCGCTGATGGTGAACTGGTCGGCCAGCGACTTGAAGTACGGAACGTCGCCCTGGGCCATGTTCCAGTATGCCATCGAGACGGCGCCTTCGGTCGTCTGGAAGGTCGCCGGATTATAGCCCGCGGGCAGCGGCGCGCCGTCGGTGCCGGCGCTGATCGTCGATTCGGTGAACGGGAACAAATCGTTCAAGCAACCGGTCGAATTCGCTGCGGTCACGTGGGTGAGCGAGCAGTCGGTCTGCTGCCACATCTGGTAATAGCGATGGACCGGGCTGCCCGTATAGGAGTCATACGGCAGGTTCGGGCCGCTGAGCTGGTACGGACCGTTCGGCAGGTTCGCGTCATTGGTGATGCGGGTGTCCGGTACATGCGTGCCCGACAAGCCGCTGGCACCCGTCGTGATCAGCGCCAGATCGCCGGGGAACAGGCCGTATTCGAAATTCGCGGCCACTTCCAGAGTCTTGAACGGCGGGCCGAACTCGTCGCTCGCCACGGTCGGCGAGCCGGCGGCGCCGGGCACCGGCAGGATCGGGTATTCGGCGATCTTCTGCGGGGCGAGCGCGAAGGTGCCGGGCTGGTTGGCCGAGAACTGGGTCGGCTGGCCGAACTGCGACGTATGGCCGAAATTCGGACCCGGCTGGCCGTTGGCGCGGACGATGCCCTGCGACAGGAGGTTCAGGACGGTCTGGCCCTGACGCGGCTCGTAGGTCGCGAAGACATGGTCGAAAGTCCGGTTCTCACCGATGATCACGATGACGTGCTTGATCGGGCTCGTCGTGTTCGTATCGTTCGGCGCAACCTGAGCAGCGGCGCCCTGTGCCGCGAGCAGCGACAGGATCGTTCCCGTCACCACCGCCTGGTTACGCAACCGGCGGGCGAAAGATTGATGCATTTCGGGCTCCCCTGAAAGCCAAGAAGACCTTTAGGGTTTAAAGGGCAACGATGTCCATCGCGAGATAACTTGATGTCATTCTCATTACAGATAAATTGCGAAGCTGGCATCTTCCCGATGCGACACATTTGCCGCTCAGTTCGGCCATGACAGCGGCCGGCGATCATGGTATCGGCCGGGCCCGTCACCGCCTTCCGGGATTCCGCGATGCGCCCAACATCGATATGTCTAGGAGCGGCCTGTCTGGCGCTGCTCGGCACGCTGAGCCTGGCGCGGAGCGCGCGGGCTGATTGGGATGACCGGCCCGGCTTCGACTTCCACCCGCAAGTCAGCGCCGAGGCGCCCTGCGGCGTCGGCACGCCGCCGCGCGGCCATTTCCCGCTGGAAATCTCGCCGACCAGCCTGCCTCAGGGGCTGAAACTGACCGTTCAGCAGGACGCGCATCGCCTATGCTATGTCGCCGGCAATCTGGCCGAGGCGCCGACTCTGCGCGTGCGCCAGGGCGCCGATTTCACCATCACCCTGCGCAACGAGATCACCGATCCCGCGGCCATCTCCAATTTCGTCACCGTCGCCAAGCTCGATACGCCGAACGATGCCGTACCGCCCGTCGAAGGGTACTTCAAGGTGATTCCGGGCCACCAACACAAGGCCACGGGCGCAACCAACCTGCACATGCACGGTTTCGCCGTGCCGCCGGTGCCGCCGCAGGACGAGGTGCTCAAGACCTGCGCCGACCCGGCCGTCGGACCGGCGAATTGCGGCAGGCGCGAGGTCACCTATCACTACCATGTGCCGGACACGATGCCGGCCGGCCTCTATTGGTATCACCCGCATGTTCATGGCGAGGTCCATGCGCAGATGCTCATGGGCCTGTCCGGCGCCATCGTCGTCGAAGGCCCCGACGACGATGCGAGGCGGGCGGCCGGGATTCGCGATCGTGTGTTCGTCATCCGCCAGTCGCAGGATGTCGATGTCAAGACGCAGGTCGCGGCCGCCGGACCGGCCCACGCGGCACCGGAGGTGCCGATCGGCCAGGCCGAGCATCGCGCCCGCCAGGCATCCGGACGGGTCGACACCGAACACGAGCTGGAATGCGCGACCAGCGCCGCGATAGACGAGATCACGCTGAACGGCGCCAAGGTGCTCGAAGGCGTGCCCGCGGACACTGATCTGGCGCAGATCAAGCTCGCTGCCGGCAGCATCCAGCTTTGGCGCGTCCTGAACGCGGCAAATGACGCCTTCCTTGACCTCGCTTTGGTCGGCGAAGATGGCAAGGCGCTGCCGATCACGATCGTCGCGCGTGACGGCGCGCCGCTGACCGACGATGCCGGCAATCGCCTGGCGCCGGCGCCGACGACCCAGTCGCAACTAGTGCCGCCGGCCGGCCGCATCGAATTCCTCGTGACGGCGCCGCCGGCGGGCGCCAAGGTCTATTTCGTCACCCATGAAGTCGACACCGGCTGCGCCGGCGACCGGGTGCCGGAGCGGCGCCTCGCCCTGGTGACGGCGATACCGACCGCCGTCGCGGCGCTCTCGCCGACCCCGGCGCCGGCCGTGCTGCCGCCGGCCCGGCCCGACTCCTACACCGGCCTGCTGTCGCGTCCGACCGACCGGCAGCGCTCCATCGTGCTGGCCGAATACCCGCGGCCCGGCAAGGACGACCTGACCGACTTCTATATCATGGAGCGCAAGCCCGGCGCCGAGTTTCGCCCCTATACCATGGACGGACCGCCGCTGATCACGGTCAAGGCCGGCACGACCGAGGAGTGGGACATCGAGAACTGGACCCGGGAGCGGCACGCCTTTCACATTCACCAGGTGCATTTCCGCGTCCTCTCCATCGACGGCAAGAAACTGGAGGATCCACCGCTCCTCGATGTCGTCGACGTGCCCTATGCCACGCCGGTCGAGGGCGGCGGGCATGAATATGACGGCCCCGCGGTCGTTCCGGGGCGGGTCCATATCAAGGTGACCTTTCCCGAGGAACTGGCGGGCGATATCCCGTTCCACTGCCATCTCGTCGACCACGAAGACAACGGGATGATGGCCGTGCTGCGCGTGGTGCCGGCGAAGCTCGGGCTGCTCGACGATCCGGCCGGCCGGGACGCCGGCGGCGCGGCATGGTGGCAACACCCGCCGATCTGCAAGCCGGCCGCGGACCCCGCGGCCGCCGCCGTGCCGAGGCAATCGCTGGTTCGTCCGAGTGACAATACTGCCCCGGCCGCGAAAGGTTGATCACTCATCATCGCTTAAGACCTGGTGCGGTAGAACAGGCCCACTATTGCGATCTGAGGAGATGGGCCATGAGCGTCGTCGGGCTTTCGCTGCTGAACGATGACTCCGTTTACATCAACCCGCACCAAGTCTGCCGGCTGCAGCAAAGCAGCGAAGGGCATGGCGACCAGGCGACCGAGATCGTCTTTCACGGCAACGACAAGGTCTTGGTGAAGGGCGACATCGACTACATCGCCTTTCAACTGTTCCCGAACGGCGTGCGCTGACCGGCGCCCGGTATGCACGGCCGGCGCCGGGCAACCTCGCGATAGGCCGGAGCAGCAGCGCGCGGCGTACGGTCAGACCGACTGATGCAGCACGCTCGACCGCGCCATGTCTTCGGCCCGTTGCGGCCTGATCATCTGCATGATGCCGATCAGCGCCGGCAACAAAACGATCGCGCCGACCATGTTCATGAAGAACATCAGGGTCAGCAGCAGCCCCATATCCGCCTGAAACTGCAGCGGCGACAATACCCAGGTCGCAACCCCGGCTGAGAGAGTGAGGCCGGTGAAGATCACGGCACTGCCGGTCTCGCGCAGCGTCTGGATATACGCGTCCTGCAGCGACATTCCCTGCGACATATAGTGGCTCAAGCGGCTGAATTTATAGATGCCGTAGTCGACGCCGATGCCGACCCCGAGCGCAGCCACCGGCAGGGTCGAGACTTTGAGGCCGATGCCGAGCAGCGCCATGGCGCCATTGGCGATCAGCGAAACCAGCGCCAGCGGCAGGATGATGCAGAGCACCGCCCGCACCGACCGGAAAGTCAGGCCGCAGATGATCACCATGGCGAGATAGACCAGCGCCATCATCGGCGTTTGGGCCGCATCGACCGCCTGATTGATCGCCGCCATCTGTCCGCCATTGCCGCCGGCCAATCGCAGCTTGATCGGTGATTCCGCCTGGCCGGCATTGTAGTCCTCGACCGCCCGGACGATCCCGGACAGCGTCGCCGCCCGATGATCGCCCAGGTAGAGAGTGACCGGCATGACCGTGCATTCCTCGTCCCACGCCCGCAGGATGCCCCGTTCATGCGAGATGACCGACCAACGTATGTCGCTCTCGTTCTCGATGACGCGCACGGATTTCATCCGGTCGGGCAGCGCCCGCGTCGCGTGAACGCCGGGCACGAAACGCATATCCGCGGCGAAGTCGTCGACCGCGCGCAGATTCCGCGGGTCCGGACAGGCGCCGCGCAGATCCGTGGCGTAAACGACCAGGGAATCGGCGCCGTTCGCGAAATGGTCGAGGATATAGAGCGTATCTTGATTGAACCGGCTGCTCGGCCGCAATTCGGGCGTGCCGCGGGTAAGATCGCCGACGACGAGGCCTTGCGCCGCGACGCCGGCGGTCACCGCGATCACCGCCGCCCCGAGCGTCAGCATGGCGGCGTAGCGCGGCCGCACGAGGATCGCCAGCAGATGCCAGAATCGTTCCCGGCGGTCCAAGGCGCTGCGCATCCTGGCGATGGTCTGCGGCGTGATCCTGGCATAGCTGACCATGACCGGCAGCCAGATCAGGTTGGTGAAGGCGAGCGCCGCGATGCCGATCGTGGCCGTCGCCGCCAATTCGCGGATGACCGGGATGCGGATCGTCGTAATCGTGAGGAAGGTGACAACGGCGGTGATCAGCGCGATCGAGCCGGGCAGGAACAGGCGGCGGAAGCTTTGCCGCGCCGCCGCGCGGGAATCAGCGCCGGAAGCCGCCAATTGACCGGTCGACAGGATCATCTGCACGCCGTGGCTGACGCCGATCGACAGGATCAGGAACGGGATCAGCACCGAATAGACGTCGATGCCGTAGCCGAACAGGGTGACCAGCCCGATCTGCCACACCACCGCCGCCAGCGAGCAGAGCAGCGGTGCCGCCGTCAGCCACCAATGGTGGCTCACGCGATGGAGCAAAAAGGCGGTGATGGCGAGGGCGGCCAGGAAGAACGCCACGACATAGCGCGCACCGCGGGCGATCTCGCCCGCGGCCCAGGCCGCACCGGTGATGCGGATCCGCACATCGGGATATCGGGCTTCGTACTTCTCCTTGATATCGCTGTCGAGCCGGCGGACGAAGCCCAGATAATCGAGCGGCGCCGCCGTCTTCGGCTCGTGGCTGAGCAACGGCACGGCGATGAGCGCGGACCGGAAATCGCCTGAGACCAGCTGCCCGACGAAGCCGCCTTTCAGGAGATTGGTCTTGACCTGCTCGAATCCGGCCTCGCTCGGCGCGAACTTGTCCGGCACCACGGCCGAGCCGCGGAACCCGTCCTCGGTCAGTTCGACGACGCGCACATTGGACGCGAACATGTGCGTCAAATGCGCGCGATCGGTGCCGGGCAGATAGAAGAGATCATCCGCCACCTGCTGAAATTCTTCGAAGAACGGCGCCGTGAAGATGGTGCCGGTCTTGGCTTCCAGCGCGATCAGCAGCAGCCCGTTGCCGCTGCGCCCGTCGCCGTAGCGTTCAGCCGTTTGGATGAAAGGATGATCGGCCGGCGCCTGCTTGTCCAACCCGGCTTCGAGATGCGCGTGTGCCGCGGCCCAGAGAAGCGCCGCCGTCGCCAGGCAGAACAGCCCGACCACGAGAAGGCGATGGCCGAACAGGAGATCTTCCAGGCCGCGCACGGCGCGGCGGAGCATATTGTCTACCGTCATTCCATCCCGACCGCGTCGTCAATGCTGTGCGGCGTTGCCCGCATGGCGAGTGGAACGCGGCCCGACCCGTCAAGTCAACGCGATCGCACGCCGACCGCTCCGCACATCTTCTTGAGGAGGTATCGTCGTTTGGCCGACGCGGTTGTACCGGCCCCATGGATTCTGTACGAATCCGGATATGAGCGGCCCCCTCGATCAGAACCTCAAGCCCCGCGTTCTGATCGTCGACGACGATCCGAACGTGCTGAACGCAGCGCAAATGGTGTTGCGCCGCAGCGTCGGACTGATCGAAGCTGAGCGGCACGGCGATGCCGCTATCGGACGGATCGCCGGAGCGGCCTGGGATGCCGTGCTGCTCGACATGGCGCTCGACCCCGGCCGGCACGACGGTGCGGACGGTCATGACTGGCTCGCGCGGTTTCGGGCCGCCGATCCGGCGCTGTCGGTCGTGCTGATGACCGGGCTGGGCGGCGTGCCGGCGGCGGTCGAGGCGATGAAGCGCGGCGCCGCCGATTTCCTCCTCAAGCCGTGGCCGGCCGAGCGGCTGATCGCTACGGTCGCGGCCGCGACGAGTCTGACCCGGTCGCGCCGGGCGGTCACCCAGCTGGAGACCGAGAACCAGGCGCTCGCCGCCGCGATAGAGCCGATCGCCGAGACCGTCATCGGCGATTGCCCGCCGATGCGCCGGATCTTCGAGATCGTCGCACGCACGGCGCCGACCCAGGCCAATGTCCTGATCCTCGGCGAAAGCGGCACCGGCAAGGAAGTGATCGCGCGCGAGATCCATCGCCGCTCGTCGCGCGTCGCCAAACCTTTCGTCGCGGTCGATCTCGGCGCCGTCGCCGAAGCGCATTTCGAGAGCGAACTCTTCGGCCGTCGCAAAGGCGCCAACACGATAACGGACCGGCCGGGGCGCATGGTCGCGGCCAGCGGCGGTACGCTGTTCCTCGACGAGATCGGCAATCTGCCGCTGCCCCTGCAGCGCAAGCTGCTGACGGTGCTGGAACGGCGGGCCGTCATGCCGGTCGGCGGAGACACGCCGGTACCGATCGATCTGCGCCTGGTCGCCGCCACCAACATGCCGGCCGCCGAACTCGCGCGTGAGCCGGTGTTCCGCCAGGACCTGCTGGAGCGCCTCAGCACCGTCGAGCTGACCCTGCCGCCCTTGCGCGAGCGGCGCACCGACATCGCCGCGCTGGCCGAGCATTTCATCGCTGTCTTCGCCAGGAAGTACAATCTGCCGCGCCGGCCGCTCTCGGCCGAGGCCCTGTCGGCGCTCGAAGCCTATCGCTGGCCCGGCAATGTCCGCGAGTTGCGCCATGCCATCGAGCGCGCCTCGCTGCTCGGCACCGGCGCCCGCCTCGAGCCCGGCGATTTCCCGATGCTGACAAGCGCCCCCGCCATCGACCGGCCTGCCGTCGCGGCCGAAGGCTATAATCTCGATGCGATGGAAAGCCGGCTGATCCGCCGCGCCCTGGCCGATCATAACGGGAATATCAGCCGCGCCGCCGCCGCGCTGGGCCTGACCCGCGCCGCCCTGTACCGGCGGATCGAAAAGCACGGCCTGTAGCGCCGGACGATGCCGGCTCAGGGCCGCCGGCAACGATCGGGGCGCTAAGCAGCCTTGCGTGGCTAAAGCCACGTTGAATTTGCTCGTAAACGAGCAAATTCAAGCTGCTAAGACTCTTGATATGTAAGCAGGCTAGGGACAGCCTGCTTAGCTTGCGGTGCCTTCGGCGCGCGTCTCGGTCCCGGTCAGATAGGTCAGCACCTCGCCCAGCAGCGCCGCCGGGTCCTGGAGCTCCGGGGACTCCGGGTTCCGGGCGACCCACTCGAACAAGGCCGTCATCGCGACGTAGCGCGGCCTGCCGCCGACGCCAACACCGGCGACCGCGGCGGCGAGACGACGGTCGAGCTTGACGGGCACGACTCCTTGCCCGGCCGGATCGGCGCAACGCTCCGGCGCGCTCGACACGAGGTATTCCCGGCAGGACAGCGGCCGTTCTGGATGGATCGAGCAGGATTCGTCTTCGAGGAACGGGCAGGCGACCGCTGCCGCGAAATAGGCCTGGCCCAGCGCCGCAGCTTCCCTTGCATCGGTGATCACGGCCAGGTCCGCGAGCGCCGGCCACAGCCCGGCCGCTTCAAGCTGCGTCCGCGCCGCCGCGAAGCGCGCCTCGATCGCCGCGCGCCGGGCCGGCGGCATGGCCTCGATCAGCGCCGCCAGATGCTGCGCCTCGGCCCCCGCCAGAGGCACGAGCTGGCGGCAACAGGCGCCGCACCCGGCCCGGCAGGCGACTTGCCGCCCCTCATCCGCCGCCCGCTCGACAGCGACACCGGTGAGCCCCGCCATCAGCACACGCAACGCCGGGATCAGGTCGCGCAACCGCGCCGTCCCGTTCGGCATCGGCAGCCGGAGCGCCAGCGCGCGCCCGCCGATCTGCAGCTCCAATTCGGCCACGACGAGGGGTAATGGGGTAATTGCGGGAGCCGGCATCGATGCCTCCGTTTCGTCTGAGAGGCGGAACCATAGCGCGATCAGCGAGCGGTGGGGGAGGTCGCGGGAGCGGCAACCGGGACCGCCTCGATGCTCATCGCGTCGAGCATGTAGGAGCCGTCCGCCTGGATCGCGAAATGGCGGCGGACCGGGTCCGGGGCCAGGCGCTGCAGCGAGCGGATGGCGCGGACGTGATCCTCCGCCGTCTGCATCCGTTCGATCCAGGGCTGGAAGGCGATCGCCAGCCGCCATTGCTTCTCGCGGCCGGGCCGGAAGCCGGCCTCGGTCAAGGCCTGGCGCCATTCGCCGATCGAGTAGTCGCGGACATGCGACGGGTCGCGCAGCAGCTCGATCGCCTGAAGATGCGTATCGAGCAGCGCGTCGCCCGGGGCGGCAACATCGATGAACACGGCGATGCCGTCCGGCTTGAGCACGCGCCGCGCTTCGGCGAGGCCGGCGACGAGGTTCGGCCAGTGATGCGCGCTCAGCCGGCTGAGTACGATATCGAAACTCGCCGGGCCGAACGGCAGCGCCGTCACCGAGCCCTGCTCGGTGACGATGTTGGCGAGGCCGCGCTCGGCCGCGACGGCCGCGACCGCACCCAGCATTTCCGCCGAGAGATCGAACGCCACGACCCGCGCCGCATGCGGCGCCACGGCAACGCTCACATGGCCGCCGCCGCAGCCGAGATCGAGCACCGAAGCCCCCGGCCGCGCGGCGGCCAGCGCCGCCAGACCGCGCAGATCCTCGCCCTGGGCATGCACGGGACTGGCGACATAAGCGGCGGCGCGCGGCCCGAACTGCGCGGCGACGAGGCTTTCCTGGCTGCGGTCGGTCATGGCGAACTCCTTGAAACGATCCCGATCCGCTAGCGTAGAGCCCCGACTACACTGGTACCAGGGGCGAAAGAGAGCGGTCTACGCCGCTTCGTCCGGCTCATTCTTGGTCTGCCGGACTGCACCTGACGCGAGAATGCTAGCCGATCGAGCTATGTATCGCTTCCCCAGAACTCCCCCCGGTCCGGCACCTTCATCCGCGACGATCCGGCATCGCTGCCCTGCTTGCGGCTCCGATTGACGCCGTTCGGCATCGGCTGTTAGGTAACCTTCCTAACAATGTCGATACCGACCGCAGTGACCACGCCATCCGCCCCGCCTACCGATCTCCGCGATTTCGCCGATCGCCTCCGACCGATCATTTTGCGGCTCGGCCGGCGGGTGCGGCGCGAGGCGCAGCGGGCCGGGCTGTCGGCACTCGATGCCGGGCTGCTGACGACGATCCGCTATCGCGCCGGGATCGGCGTCTCCGCCCTCGCCGAGCTGGAGCGCATGACCCGCCCGGCCATGAGCGAGCATATCAGGCGGCTCGAAGAAGCCGGCTGGATCCGCCGCGAAGACCCGGAGGCCGATGCCGATCAGCGGCGGGTCGGCCTGCTCCTCACCGAAGAGGGCAACCGTGCGCTCGACACGATCCGCGAGCGCCACAATGATTGGCTGATGACCCAACTGGCGGCCCTGCCGGTAGCCGAGCAGCAGGTGCTGTACGCCGCACTCGGGGCCTTGGCGAAGCTGGCCGAGGCCGGCAAGTGAGCGGAGGCGGCGCGCTCACGGGCGGGCGGCTCGTGCCCTTCATCATCGGCGCGGCGCTCTTCATGCAGACGCTCGACGCGACGGTGATCGCCAACGCGCTGCCGACCATGGCCGCTTCGCTCAAAGTCGATGCGGTGACGCTCAGCCTCGCCATCACCTCCTACATCATCAGCACGGCGGTGTTCCTGCCGGTCAGCGGCTGGCTGGCCGACCGGTTCGGCGCCCGCAGCGTCTTTGCGCTGGCGATCGTCGGGTTCGCGCTGAGCTCGCTGATCTGCGGTGTCGCGCAGACGCTGCCCGAACTGATCCTCGGCCGGGTCGTCCAGGGTGTCGCCGGGGCGATGATGACGCCGGTCGGCCGGCTGGTGCTGCTGCGCACCGTGCCCAAGGCAGAGCTGGTCCAGGCCATGGCGGCGCTGACCATGCCGGCCTTGCTCGGTCCGGTGATCGGCCCGCCGCTCGGCGGCTTCATCGTGACCTACAGCTCGTGGCGCTGGATCTTCTTCATCAATTTGCCGATGGGCGTGCTCGGCGTGGTGCTGACCTGCCTGTACATCCCGAACATCCGGGAAGACGGCACGGCGCGGCTGGATTGGACGGGCTTCGTGCTGACCGGCATCGGCCTCGCCGGGCTGGTCTATGGCTTGGACAATCTGGGCAAGGGCGTCATTCCGCTGCCGGCGGTGCTGGCGATGCTCGCCATCGGCGTCGTGTGCCTCGCGCTCTATGCCGCGCATGCTGCGCGCACGCCGAATGCGATCCTCGATCTGTCGCTGCTGCGCCAGCCGACTTTCCTGGCCGCGACGGTCGGCGGCATCTTTTCGCGCCTCGCCATCGGCGCCAACCCGTTCCTGCTGGCGCTGCTGTTCCAGATCGGCTTCGGGATGAGCGCCTTTGCCGCCGGGCTGCTGACCTTCGCCAGCGCGGCCGGGGCGCTGGTCATGAAGACCGCGGCACCGCCGATCATCCGGCATTTCGGCTATCGCCGCATCCTGATCGGCAACACGCTGCTGACCGCGGCGATCTTCATGGGCTACGCGCTGTTCCAGAGCGATTCGTCGCGGATCGTCATCACCCTGGCGCTGCTGATCGGCGGATTCTTCCGGTCGCTGCAATTCACCTGCCTCGGCACGCTCGCCTTTGCCGACGTCCCGCAATCGCTGATGAGCCGCGCATCGAGCCTTTCCAGCATCGGCCAGCAACTGGCGCGCAGCTTCGGCGTGGCGCTCGCGGCCTTGCTGGTGCAGGCCGCGCAATCCTGGCACGGCCGCGCCGCGCTGACCGCCACCGATGTCGCCCCGGCCTTCGTCGTGATCGGCGCACTCACGCTCCCGTCGCTGCTGTTCTTCATTCCGTTGGCGGCGGATGCCGGTGAATCGATCCGGGGCGGCCCCACGGTCCCACGACCAACGAAGACGGCGGGGGCGGAACCGCGTCCTGCAGAGCTATAGGGGGAGGTGCGGGACATGATCTCATTTCAGCCGACCGAGGAACAGGCGCTGATCGCCGACAGCCTCGACGCCTTCGCCCGCGACGTGCTGCGGCCGCGGGCGCGCGCGGTCGACGAGGCCGGCGCGATCCCGGATGATATTCTGCAGCAAGGCTGGGAGCTGGGCCTGATCGGCGCCGCCATTCCGGAAGCCTATGGCGGCAGCGGCGGCGAGCGCTCGCCGATGACCGGCGCCATCGTCCTGGAGCGGCTCGGCACCGGCTGCGCCAGCCTCGGCAGCGCCATCATGGCGGCGAGCGGCTTCGTCAATGCGCTGCTCGATTTCGGCACGGACGAACAGAAGCGCGAATATCTGCCGCTCTTCACCGGCGCTGCACCGCATTTCGCCGGCCTGGCGCTGCAGGAACCGCAATGGGGCTTCGGCCCGGATGCGCTGCGCACGACCGCCGAGCGGCGCGGCAAGGGCTGGGTCTTGAGCGGCGCCAAGCGCCTGGTGCCGTTCGGCGACCGGTCGAGCCATTTCCTGGTCGTGGCGCGCCGCGACGAAAGGATCGACGCCTTCATCGTGCCGCGCGACACTAAGGGGCTGAGCGTCGCGCCCGAATCCGGCACGATGGGGCTGAAGCCACTCCCGACCGCGCGCCTCGATCTCGACCGGGTCGAGCTGCCGGGCGCGGCCCGGCTCGGCGGCGAAGCCGGCATCGATACGGCGCGGCTCCTGAACCTGCTGCGCGTCGGCTCGGCTGCGCTGGCCGTCGGCATCAGCCGCATCGTCACCGACACCGCGATTCTCTACGCCAGGGAGCGGATCGCCTTCGGCGAAGCGATCGGCAAGAAACAGGCGATCGCCTTCATGCTGGCCGACATGCATATCGAATGCGACGCCATGCGCCTCATGGTCTGGAAGGCGGCGAGCCAGCTCGAGCAGGGGATGGACGCCACCAAAGCCAGCGTGCTGGCGCAGGATTACGTCCGCCGCCGGGCCATGAAAGTTGCAGATGACGGGCTGCAGATCTTCGGCGGCCACGGCTTCATCCGCGATCTGCCGCTCGAAATGTGGCTGCGCAACACCCGCGCCGTGACCTTGCTCGACGGCCCGGTCGCCATCTGATTGGAGCGAAGACGATGATCGATTTCCGGATTTCCGAGACGGACCAGCGCATCCTCGATCAGGTCGCGGCCGAAGCCAAAGCCGGCGAGAAATACGCCAGGCACTATGAAGACCACGAGCACGAGGCGCTGCCCGACAGTTTCCCAGAGGCGGCCGTGTTCACGCCGCTGCCGAAGCTGCTGGCCGGTCGCGCCAAGGACGACACGCCGGCGGCGACCTTCCAGATGCTGGTCTCCTTCGCCCGGCAAGCGCAGAACGGCGTGCCGCTGCGCGGCAATGTTTCCCGCGGCGGCGCCGGGCTCGGCAATGCCGCCTTGCGCGCCGCCGGCACCAAGGAGCAGATCGAGAAATGGGGCGGGCTCACCCTCGCCATGTCGATCACCGAGCCGGGCGCCGGCTCCGACACCAAGGCGATCCAGACCACTGCCCGGCTCGACGGCGAGGAATGGGTGCTGAACGGCGACAAGATCTTCGTCACCACCGGCATCCGCGCGGAAGGTGTCGTCGTCTGGGCGACCATCGATAAGAATGCGGGGCGCGCCGGCATCAAATCCTTCCTGGTGATGAAGGGCACGCCGGGCTTCGACATCGTACGCCAGGAAAAGAAGCTCGGCATCCGGACGAGCGATACCGCGGCCTATGCGTTCCGCGACTGCCGGATCCCGCGCGAAAACCTGCTGGGCGGCGATGAAAGCGCGCCGCGCGAGAAGGGGTCGGCCTCCTATCGCGGCGTGATGAAGACCTTCAACATGACCCGGCCCGGCGTCGCCTCGGGCGGCGTCGCCAAGGCCTTGGGCGCCCTGCGCTTTGCCGAGGCGGCGCTGGCCGACCAAGGCCTCGCGGTCGACTGGCACGCCGATTTCCACCGGCGCAGCGCGGCTCAGCAGAAGCTGATCGAGATGGAGGCCGACGCGGAGGCGGCGGCCCTGACCGTGCTCTACGCCGCCTGGCTCGCCGATCAGGGACGGTCGAACAATCTCGAAGCCTCGGTCTGCAAAGCCAAGGGCGGCGAAGTCTGCCGCACCGTGCCGCAGCGCGCGATGGAGTTGCTGGGCGCCATGAGCATCAGCCACGACCACCTGGTCGAGAAATACCTGCGCGACGGCCGAATCAGCGACATCTACGAAGGGACCGGCCAGATCCAGCGCCTGATCATCGCCCGCAGCATTCTGGACTATTCGTCAGAGGAGCTGACCTGAGCGCGGCGCCCACCTTCGACTTGAGTTTGCCAAGAGTTGAGATAATCACGCTGGAAACGCCGATATTGGAGCAATTCTTCGCATGACGCGTGCTTGATATCGAGACCTCTTCTCGCCGGAGCGTCAATGTGCTTGGCTGGAGGCGCACGGTCGATCGGACGGATGCTCGATGCCGGCCGGCTGCTGGTCAGACCTCTCGAAAGGATCGCTTCCATGTTACGGCGCTTCTCCTCCCTGCCCGGCGGCCTCGCCTTGGCTCTCGCCGCCTTGCTTCCCGCCACCGGCGCATCCGCCTTCGCGGTCGGCACGCAGGACGAGGCGGTCATCGAGCCGCCGGTGGCGCATCCCGACGAGACGCCCTGCACCGTCGCCCTGGCCACGGGCGCGGTATTCGGGGCGAATCCGGTGAGTTTCGACTTCGCGCCGCCGGCCGCCTGCCCCGGACCCTGGGCAACCGTCGTGCTGACGCTCGATATCTCGCTCGATGCCGGCATCCAGTTCGATCGGTCCGGACAGCTCTTCCTGGGCGGCGTGCCGCTTTGGTTCGGCACCACGGCGGAGCCGACGCCGAGCGTCAGCCCGAGCTGGCATGTCGAACGCGACGTGACCGACTACACTGCGCTCTTCAAGGGCAGCCAAACCGGTTCGCTCGAGATCGCGAACTTCACCTCGGCGGTCGACACCAGCGTCATCACCGCCAGCGCGGCCCTGCTGTTCTACCCTGCGACTCCGGCGGCGCCGGCGCCGAAGACCGCCGATATCGTCCTGCCGCTGCCGGCCGGCGGCGGCATCGCCACCCTCAACACCGGCACCGACACGCTCGCCGCGACGCTGAACCTGCCGACCAATATCCTGGCGGCAACGCTCGATCTCTATCTCCAGAGCCAGGCGAATGACGAGTTCTGGTACACATGCGTGCCGACCGCGCTGGCGAATGAGCTGGAAAGCTGCGGTAATGGCGCGTTGCGCGAGGGCGAAGTCTCGGTCGATGGCGTCGCCGCCGGCGTGACGCCGATCTATCCCTGGATCTTCACGGGCGGGATCGATCCCTTCCTCTGGACGCCGATCCCCGGCGTGCAGACCTTGAGCTTCACCCCGGCCCGTGCCGATCTCTCGCCCTTTGCCGGCGTGCTCAGCGACGCCAACCCGCATACCGTCGCCGTCTCGGTGTTCGGCGCCGACCAGCATTTTTCCGCGACCGGGGCGCTGCGCCTGTTCCTCGACCCGAAAGCCGCGAAGGTCAGCGGCAGGATCATCGCCAACACGCTGGCCGCGACGCCGGTCCCGAACATCGTGCAGAATGTGACGAACCAGAACGGGACGATATCGGCGACGATCGACACTTCCGACGAGCGGAGCTTCACGATCGCCGGCACGGTCACGGGCTCGACCGGCGAAATCGTCAATACGCTCACCCAGACCTCGAAGTTCCGGAACAATCAGCAATTCCAGGTCAGTGCCACCAATTTCGTGCAGAACATCCAGCAGACGACCGATATCTTCGTCAACAAGACCTCGGTCGGCCCCGCCGGCGTCACCACCGAGAATACCGAGTTTCACTATCCGCTGAGCGTCGATATCAGCGAGGCGACGACGAGCACCGGCGGCTTTACGCAAACGACCTCGATCGACCAGAAATTCAGCCAGAACACTTTGGCGTTCGGCCCGGTTGTCGGAAGTTTCCCGTTCCTGCCCTCGACCTTGAGCAATGAGATCAGCACGACGGACACCTTGCTGTTCGATCAGAACGGCAATCTCACGGGCAATCAAGACCAGTCCGAGACGGCGACCTTCCAGACGGAAAACCCCTGCTTCCACCGCGTCTTGAAGGCCGTCGCCAATATCCTGACCGAGGCCCGGACCGGATGTCAGAATTGAAGCGAAGCGCGCGAACCGATCCCGGCCGAGCGGCCGGGATCACTCGTCCGAAGCGTTGACCTGAGCCAGGCGGCCGGCGCGGCGCTGGCGGATCGGCAGGGCATCGTTGCTGATCATGCGTAGAAACGGAATGAGGCGGAGTTTGGCAAGAAAGGCGCGGGCGGCCGCGCGGGCATCGGCTTCGCGACCGGCCAGGAGATGACCGCCGGTTTCGTAGATGATCAGCGCGGCGCCGGGGATCTGGGCGGCGGCGAATTCCGCGGCCGGCACGGTGTTGAACAGATCGTCGCGGGCCGACATGACGAGGGTGGGAGCCGAGACCCGCTCCAGCGGCAGGTCGTGGAGTTCGGCTGCGCTGTCGATCCGGATGCCCGCGGCGCGCCGCGACAACGGCTGCACGCTGCCGACGATGCGCAACACGCGGTCGCGCGCGCCGGGCGGCAGGGCGGCGAACAGCGCCGGCGGCACGCCCATGAACCGGACCAGCATCGACGGCATCACGCGCTGAGCCGCCCACCAGACGAAATCCATGCCGGCATTGACCATGCGGAAGGCGAGCTGGCTGGTGCTGCTCGACTCGACCGCGACCGGGCTCGACGGCGAATAGAGCGCCGGCACGACGAGGATGAGGGCGGCGACGAGATCGGGGCGGCGCAGCGCCAGCTCGACCGCCGATCGCGCGCCGGCCGAGACACCCAGCACGGTCGCCGAGGTGATGCCGAGCGCCGTCAGCAGGGCGGCATGCGCCGCCGCCTGGGCCGCCGGCGACACGTCTTTCGGCACCGGCGTCCGCAGATAGCCGAAGCGCGACGGCGCCACGACGCGGAACCCGTCGCCGACCAGTTCCCGGGCATTGGCGAGTCCCTGATCGAAACCGCCGCCGGCGCCATGGATCGACAACAGCGGATGGCCCGCGCCCTCGACCGCATATTCGATCGGCCCGGCCGCGGTTTCGATCAGCGCACTGCCGCGCCCGGCCTCGGCATCGGACGGCACGGCGACGGCAACCGACGGCGCAGATACTCTTCGCTTCATGATGACGGCTCCGCAGGGACGGGCGGATAGTGACAGAGACGCCGTGACTATAAGTTGATCTTGCTCAACAGCCGATGAATGCGCGGGCCGCCGGCCGCGCGAATCGCCAAGGCGGCGGGCGCTATCCCGCGCGCCGCCGCGCGGCCGGCCTGCGACGCGATGCTGCAATGCGCCGAAAGCGGGTCTCGAAGCGCAGCATTACGACCAATTGGCCCTCGCCCATCGCCGCTTCCGGTTGACCTTGGTCCGGCGTGCCCAGTTCGACTCGGCCGGCGTCGCGGCGGGCAAATTCCAGGATTGCCGGCGGCATGCCGCGGTCGTACAGCACAATATCGGCCGATTGCAGCAACCTGATGTCGCGCAAGGTCAAGGCCTCTGCGTCGCGGCGCGGCACGTCGATCCGCACCAACCGGCCGCGCGGCGCCATCGAGGCCGCGACCAGCGCCTCGAAATCCGGCGCCTCGCCATCGAGAATCCGCTCGGCCGAAGCCGGCGCGAACAGCTTTTCCCAGAACCGCCGGCGCGGCAGCCCGGCCGGCAGGGCCGCCTTCACCCGATCACGCCACAGCGTCGCGAGTTCCACCAGGGATTGGAGCCCGTGCGGCAGCGCCATTTCAAGCCGCGCGCGAATCAGCCGGGCCAGGACCGGCGAAACGCCGCCTGTCGAGACGGCGGCGACGATCCGGCCGCGATCGACGATCGCGGGCATGATGAAGCTGCAGAGATCGGGCGCGTCGACGACATTGACCGGCAGGCGCCGGGCGCCCGCCGCGGCGGCGACCGCCTCGTTGACCGCCCGATCGTCGGTCGCGGCGACGGCGAGATGGGCGCCGTCGAGGTCGCACGGCTCGAATGCGCGCGGCACATGCTCGATGCCGTCGAGCGCCGCCAGGCTTTCGTGCAGGTCGGGTGCCACGACCCGCACGACCGCTCCGGCGCGGCGCAACAGTTCGATCTTGCGCGCGGCGACGGCGCCGCCGCCGATCACGACTGCCAGCCGATCTTCGAGCTTGAGGAAGATCGGCAGATAGTCCATCCGCGCTATTCGGCAGCCTCGGCCGGCTCCGCCAATTCGGCCAGCCGCGCCGCGCCCCAGCGCCGGCAGAAATCGCCGAAACCCTCCTGGCCCTCGCGATGCTGCGACCAAAGCGCGAAGACCGGCTCCAGGACCCGGCCGAGCTGATCGATCGGCACCCGCTCGAACACCCGCTCGTTGAGGCGCGTGCCTTCGAAATCGCCGCCGAGATAGATCGCGTAGGTGTCCGGCGTCCGGCCGACCAGGCCGATATCGCCGGTATAGGGGCGGGCGCAGGCATTCGGGCAGCCGGTGATGCGCAGCGACAGCCGCTCATGCGCCAGATTCTGCCGGGCCAGCGCCGCCTCGATATCCGAGACGATCCGGTCGAACACGCGCTCCGCCTCGTTGAGCGCCAGGCCGCAGGTCGGCAGCGCCGGGCAGGCCAGCGCCCAGCGGCGCAGCGGCGTGTCGCTGCCGGGCAGCGGGACGGCCTCTTCGGCGAGAATCGCCTCGACCCGCATACGGTCGGCGGCGGCGATGTCGGCCAGATAGATATCCTGGCTGGGCGCGAAGACCGGGCGCATCGGAATGTCGCGCATGAGCCGGCGCAGCGCCGTCGCCAGGCGGTAGCCCGGGCGATCCTCGATCCGGCCGCACTCGATGGTGATACCCAGATACCAGCGCCCGTCGCCCTGCTCATGCCAGCCGATATGTTCCTTCACCCGGAACGGCGGCAACGGACGCGGCGGCGCCAGCGGGCCGCCGAAATGCCGCTCCAGTTCGGCCTTCGCCACCTCCAGCCCCAGCGCATCGACGGCGTATTTGAGGCGGGCATGCTTGCGGTCGCTGCGGTCGCCATGGTCGCGATGCAGCTTGATCACGGCCTTGGCGCCCCGCAGCAGCGCGTCCGGCCCGACGAAGGCGATCGGCGTCGCCAGGCGCGGATAGGTGTGCGGCTTGTTGTGGGTCATGCCGAGCCCGCCGCCGATCGCCAGGGTGTAGCCCTCGAGCACGTCGCCCGAGAAATGCGGAATGATGGCGAGATCGTTGGTCAGCACGTCGATGCCGTTATCGTCCGCCGTGGCGATGCCGATCTTGAACTTGCGCGGCAGATATGTCGGGCCGTAGAGCGGATCGACCTCCGGCTCCTCATCCGGCGGTGCGGCGATCGCCTCATCGCCGACCCAGATCTCGTGATAGGCCCGCGTCTGCGGTTCGAGCGCCGCCGCCAGCATCCTCGCGTCTTCGCGCATGCGGCGATGCGGCACATCTTCGATCGGCGCCGCACTGGCCGTGACGTTGCGCACGACGTCGCCGCAGGCGGCGAAGGTGGTCAGCAGCGCCGCGTTGACGCCGTGGATCGTCGGCCACAAATCTTGCTTGGCGACGGCATGGAACTGCAGGCCCTGGCGGGTGGTGATGCGTAAGCGCCCGCCGGCATAGCGCCGGGCGAGATCGTCCACGGCCAGGTACTGCGCGGCGGTCATGGCGCCGCCCGGCGCCTTGATGCGCGCCATGAATTCGTGGCGCTTGTCGAGCCCCTGCTGCTTCAGCGCGGTCGCGCTGTCGCGATCATAGCCCTGATAGATGCCGTGGAATTTCAGCAGTTGATGATCGGCCTCGCCGAAGACCGGCGCCGGCGCCTGCAGCCCCTCGGCGATGGTGCCGCGCAACCGGGTGCTTGCAGTCTTGATGCCCTCGACTTTGGACGGCTTGCCTTGCGCCATGAGCCACGCCCCGCGGTTCGGAAGATGTGGAATACATAAGATATTTCCGGCGGGTCTTGTAAATTGGAAATGAGAACGCACGCCGAGCGTTGATTGCCGCGCAGCTCGCCGGTCACCGGACAAACCTTTGATATCGATAAAGGATATTCGACAGACTGGGAATTGCCGAGAGAGCGGCACCGCCCTGCCATGCGCCCGACGCGCCGTGCGCTTAGAATCGGCCGAAGCGCTCAGAAGGCGCACGCATGCGATGTCAACCGCTCGAACAAGCCCGGCGCTCTTCCAAGCTCCTGCGCTGAAATATTTTCCAGAATAAGGCCGAAGCGTCGGTAACTCTTGGCGTCTAGCCCGGCGCCGGGGCCGGACGAGCGCCAGCGAGACCGGACAAGACAACCCGCTGCAACGAAGCCGGCCGTTAGGTCGGTGCCAGCTCAGGGCGGCGCCCCCATCGCCGACGCCGGTCCTAATCTTACGAGCTCTACAGCCGCGCGATTTGTGCGCCGGCGTCGCCGTAGTCGAGAATGTCGCTGTCGCGAGTAAGAAGCGCCAGGTCTTCGACACTTGCCTGAGCGATCAGCATTCGGTCGAACGGGTCCTTATGGCTCGACACTCTCGGCAAGCGGCAGAATTCAAGGCAGTGAGCGGGCAGTATCGGCAGCAGCGCGATCCCCGGTGGCGGCGTGAACCAACGCGGATCGTTCTCGATCCGGCCGAGATTGACCAAAATACTAAGCTCCCAAAGGGAGGCAGCGCTAATGAGGCGGCGCGGTGCCGCCTCGATAATTCTAGACTCGGTCGCGTTAAGCTTACCGGGCGCGGATCGCGCCCATATGTACAAATGCGTGTCTAGAATAATACTCTTCAGAATCCATTCTCCATGAACTCGTCGATGATTGTGTCAGGGAGCGACAGGTCATCATCGACTCTTAACCCGATCAAGTCGCCGAAATTAAAAGGTTGATCAATTAGAGGCATTATCCGGGCAACTGGCTTTCCGTTTCTTGTAACGATGATTTCCTCACCAGCTTCAGCACGAGAGACGAGAGCGGCGAACTCCGCTTTCGCCTGCGCGACAGAGATCTGATTGCTTGCCATAAAAAGCATCTCAAAAAAATGACCAACATGGTCATGTTGTTCGTCGGCGCCGCTTTCGTCAAGCGATTTGACCATGATGGTCATGTGGAAACCGTTGCCTGCCAGTTGGCCGGCGGCCTAAGCCGCCGGCCGGGGCGCGGCGGGACCCGCTGGAGCTTCAAGTCGAGCCACTGAAACCGTCGCGCTTCCGGATATCGGCGGCGAGGCATTCGAGGAAGCGGATTTCGACGCGGAGGCCGGCGCCGGCCACGAGTGTCGGAAGTGCCGGCGTCGCAATCCGGATGGTCGGCCGATCATCTCAGCCTCACGGATTGCAGAACGTGTGTGTGCCCGTCGCTCATCTCGGGCGCAAAACCCAACGATTCCCAAAACGGCGCGCTCCCGGCACCGGCATTCACAGTTATCCGGCGATCGATGTGAGCCACTCGCGCCAGCAACGCCGTCACCAGGTTACGGGCGACGCCGCGGCGTCGGAACGGCGGCCGGACGTAAAGCCGGCGCATGCGCAACGCGCCGGATACAACAGGCTCGATTGTCATGCCGCCAATTCCCGCAAGCACGCCATTCAAGCGCGCGGTAAGGAGCGCCTCGTCTTCACGATCGAACCGCATCGTGCGCGCTTTCCACTCTGTTGCAAGCCGTTCGATGTGCCGGTGACCTTCGGCGATCGCTTCTGCTCGCAGCGTATCGATGTCAGCGGGTAAGTCGTTTGTGATGACTTCGAGCTCAAAGGCCGGTTCGCCAGCGCGCTCCACTACGACCACCACCTCGCCTCCTCTCGCTTGCGGATCCAGAGCTGAAGACGCTCAGCGCCATATTTGATCATCAGCATCACCGGAGATCAGACCACTGCATGCAGGCAAGAGGCGCCGGTCATTATGGAGCGCCGAGTGCTACGCTGTCCAAGATGCGGCATCGCCGTGGCCCCGAGGGGATGTGCGCTATCGTCGCCGCGCTCCGACCAAGCGCGGCGCCAATGCGTTTTCTCAAATCGCGGTGGCGCGTCCCGGAGCGCTCTCTTGGTCTCAGATCACGAAATCGACCATGCCGTCGCATTTGCTCGACAGGCCGGCCAGCCGGCTTTCGCGGCACAGATCGGCCAGGCTGATGCGGTCGAATTCGGCCAGCATCTGCTGGTGCACGCGCTCGACCATGGGCAGCACGACCTTGCGCATGGATTGCGACGGCGATTGCTCGAAGGGCGTCGGCTTGTCGGGATCGAGCACGGCGCGGCAGATGGCGCCGACGGTGATGGCGCCGCGCTCCTCGCCCAAGAGATAGCCGCCATTCGGGCCGCGCACGCTCTTCAAGAGGCCGGCGCGCGACAGGCGCTGCAGGATCGCTTCGAGCTTGCGCGTCTCGAGGCCCTGCCGCTGCCCCAGTTCCGCGGCCGGCAGCGGCCCGGCCGCGCCGTTGAACGACACGTCGAGCATGATGTCGATCGCCAGCAGGAAGCGCCGCGGCAGCCACGCCGCCAAGCCCGCCAGCAGGGCTTCGCCCTCGCCCGAATGCTGCGGATCCGCCATCGTCCACACCTCGCCCATCGCCGCTACCCGATTGCCATAATGATGGTAGAATCCGCAATGGGAAAGCGTTCAGGCGGCGCGGGCCGTTATTTGGTCGGCAGCGGCGCCGGCGGCTCCGTGCCGTACCATTTGTCGCGCACGGCATCGAGATGCTGTGCCGGATCATAGCTCGGCACGTCCAGGCCCAAGCCTTCCGGAGTGAAGGCGCCGGCCGCCGCTTCGAGCTGGAAGCTCGCCGCCATGGTGTCGTGCTCGGCGATGACCAGGCTGATGCGGCTGCCGAACAGTTCCTGCTGCGCGTTCAGCGTGTCGAGGCGCGTGCGCGTGCCGGCTTCGACCTCGCGCTCGGTGTCGTGCAGCGCAACTTCATTGGCCCTGATCTGATCGCGGAAATTCTTCTGCTGCGCGCGGGCGGCGCGCAGCGCGTTCCATGCGGCGTCGATCTGCGCGCGGATATCGCGCTCGTCCTGGGTCACCTGCGCTTCGGCCTGCGCCGCCGCTTCGCGCGCGGCGCGCACCTGCGAATAGACTCGGCCGGCTTCGTAGAGCGGCACCGTCGCCTGCACGCCGATGACCGCCGAATTCAGCCGGACGCCTTTGGCGAAAAGCTCGTCCTCATGCTCGACGATGGCGATGCCGTCGAGCTTCGGCAGCAGATCGCCGCGCGCGACCTCGACCTGGTGCTGCGCCGCTTCCAGCTGCTTGCGCGCCGCCAGCAGTGCCGGATTGCGCGAGAGCCCGAGCGCCAGCGCCTCCTCCGCGGTCGGCGGCACCTCGCCCAGCACCACCGGCACCGCCAGCGTACCGGCGTCGCGGCCGACCACGTCGCGGAACCGGGCAAGCGAGGTCGCGAGCTGCGCCTCGGCGCCGAGCTGCCCGGACACGGCGCCCGACAGGCGGGCCGCGGCCTGCGAGGTGTCGGTCTCGGTCGCGGTGCCGGCACGGAACGTCGAATCGACATTCCGCCGATTGACCGTCAGCACCTTGACCAGATTGCGGTTCAGCTCGACCGCGCCCTGATCTCGGAACACGTCGAGATATGCGAGCGCCGCCGCCAGCAATTGCTGCTGCTCGACCGAGGACAGCAATTGCTGCCCGCCCTCGATCGTCGCCTTGGCCCGGTCGATATCCGGCTCGGTACCGGCGTGATAGAGCGGCTGCGTGACCTGCAGCGCGTAGACCCGATTGGTCAGATCCTCGACCGGCGAACCGCCGAAATTGAAGAATTGCCGGCCGCGCGTCAGCTGGGTGCTGAGCGAGACCGACGGGCGCCAGCCCGACAGCGCCTGCGGCAGCTGCTCATCCGTGCCGCGCAGGGCGAAACGCTGCGCCGCGATCGTCATATTGTCGCGATAGGCCGCGGACAGCGCGTCCCGCAGCGTCTCGGGCGGTCCATCGGCGCGAGCCGGCAAGGATGCGAGCCCGGCGGCCGAGAGGCCGATGGCGGCAAGACAAAAGGTTCCCATAAACTGGGGCATGTTCGGCTCTCCCATGGTTCCGCACCGGCCGCTCGGCCGACCTGCCCACAATGAAACCGCAGCAGTGAACGGGGCGGGCATCCTGCCTGCCCGACTGGCTGGTATCTTGGTAAAGCAAGATTCAGATATTGGGTGGTTCTGGTGATTGCCCCGAAAATAATATCGCCGCAGCGGCGCGCCGGCGCCCGCCCCGACCGCCGCTATTTCGCGGCCGATAATTGCTCGCGGATCAGGTCGGAGAGCTGGTCCAGGGTCGTCTGCGACTTGATCAGCACCGCGACCAGCTCCGCCCGGCGCGCGGGATTGATCTCCTGCGCGGAGAACAGCACGGTCGGCGGTTTCGGCCCGTCGCCGTCGAGCAGCGCCAGGCCCGAGCCGTCGATCAGCCCGACATCGAGGATCATCAGATCGATGCCGCCCGCCGCCAGCGCCCGGCGCGCCTCGGCCAAGGTCGAGACCGCGGTGATTTCGGCCAGGTCCCGCACCGCGTAATGCACCAGCCGGACGATATCCGGATCGTCCTCGACATGCAGCACGCGCGGCCTGCCGTCGCGCCGGGCGATCATGCGCAGCGCATGGTGCAGGCGCAGCTGGTCGACCGGCTTGCCCAGCCAGTCGACCACACCCAGCACCTCGCCTTCGAGCGTCGCCGCCTGGCCGGCCGGGCTGTCGAGCCAGGCCGAAACGATGATCACCGGCATTTCGGCGTGACGGGGGTCTTCGCGCACCCGGCGCAGCAGCGACAGCCCGTCGATATCGGGCAAGGCCAGGTCGAGCGTCATGGCGTCGTAGCTGCGCTCCGACAGCAGCCCGATCGCGGCATCCGCCGTCGCCGCGCGGTCGGCGCCGTACCCGGCCTGCTGGAGCTGAACGGTGAGGATGCGGGCGACATCGGCATCGTCTTCGCAGATCAGCACGCGCGGCGGCGGCGGGTCGGCCGCGACGACCAGAGGCGGGCGCCGCCGCGGCAGCTCGACGGTAAAGGTCGTCCCGGCGCCAAAGGTCGAGCGGAAATAGACGATGCCGCCATGGCGCTCGACGATGCTCTTGACGATGCTGAGGCCGAGTCCCGTGCCGCCCTTCTGCCGGTTATCCGCCGTGTCGGCCTGGGCGAATTTCTGGAACACCCGCTCGCGGAACTCTTCGGGAATGCCTCGGCCGCGATCCTCGACCGCGATCCGCACCATCGAATCGGCGAGCCCGGCCGAGAGCGTCACGACGCTGCCGGCCGACGAGAACTTGACGGCGTTCGAGATCAGATTGGCCAGAACCTGCATCAGCCGATGCGGATCGGCCCACAGCGTGACCGCGGGCGCCGGCCCGGCCAACTCCAGTCGGACATTGTATTTGCGGGCGAATTCGCAATTCTCGGCGAGCGCCTGCTGGAGCAGGCCGGGCAACTCGACCGGCCCGAATTCGAAGGCGAGCTTACCCGCCTCGATCCGTTCGAGATCGAGGATGTCGTTGATCAGCCGGGTCAGGCGGTCGCAATTCGAGCGCGCGATGGTCATCAGCGACTGCGCCTTGGGCGGCAGCTGCCCGGCCGTGCCGCTACCGATCAGGCTGAGGGCGCCGGCGATCGAGGTGAGCGGCGTGCGCAGCTCGTGGCTGACGGTCGAGACGAATTCATTCTTCACCCGCTCGAGCGCCCGCCTCTCGGTGACGTCGCGCACCGCCGCCACGAACAGCCGGCCGGAACCGAGCAGGGTCTCGGTCAGCGCGATCTCCATGGGGAAGACCGACCCGTCGGCACGCTTGCCCTCGACTTCGCGCACGGCGCCGATGAAGCGCGCCTGCCCGGTCGAGACATAGCGCTCCAGATAATTGTCATGCGCCGAGGCATAGGGTTCCGGCATCAGCATGCGGATGTTCCGGCGCATCACCTGATCCGGCGCGTAGCCGAAGATCCGCGCGGCCGCGCGGTTGAAGCTCTCGATCGAGCCGGACGGGTTGATGGTGATGATGCCGTCGAGCACGCTGTCATAGATCGCGGCCAGCCTGCCCTCGCGCTCGACCAGCCGGGTCGCGGCGGCGCGCAGCTCGCTTTCCAGCCGCTTGCGCTCGGTGATGTCGCCGATCGTCACCATCACGCCGTCGCCCATCGGCACCGCCACCAGCCGGTACCAGCGCGCGCCGGCGGTCGGATCGTGCACTTCGCGCTCGGCTTCGAAGGGCATGCCGGTGCGGATCACACGGTCGAATTCATCGTTGAGGCGGTAGAGTTCGGTGTCGACCAGCAGCTCGTGCAGCGGCGTGCCGATCAGCGCCGCGAGCGGCCGGCGGCGCAGCCGGGCCGCGGCATGGTTGCCCATGATGCAGCGGAATTGCAGCAGCGCCCCGGCCTCGTTGCGCTCCGCCTCGAAGGCCATGATGCCGTCGATCGACGAGTTGAGGACGGCATCGAGCAGCAGGCGCTGCTCATCGACGCGGCGGCCGCTCGCTTCAAGATCGGCCTGGACCTGCTTCAGCGCGGTGACATCGGTGAAGGTCGCGAAGCGGGCGGCGCCGGACGCGGCGTCGAGTTCGGCGCCGAGCGCGATCAGGGTACGCGTGGTGCCGTCGGGTTGATGGGCGATCACCTCGCCGGCGCCCGACGGCACCGGCCCGCGGCCGAGATAGGTTTCGAGCGCGGCACCGCATTCCACCGCCAGGCGTTCGACCGGCATGCCGCGCAGCCGGTCGCCGGGCCGGCCAAGCTGGGCGGCGAAGGTCGCATTGGCCCGCTTCAGCACGCCATCGGCACCGGCCAGCGCGATGCCGACCTGCGCCAGGTTGAAGATCGAGCTGAGCAGCCGCTCGCTGGCGCGCAGATCGGTTTCGGTCAGGCGGCGCTGGCGCTGCAGCGCGCGCAGCAGAACGAAGCCGGTGCCGAGCACCGCGATCGTCGCACCGGCCGCCGCCAGCGCGCTGCGGATCGGCCAGGTCGTGGAACTGTCCGCCGCCGCCCGTCCGGCCTGCATCTCGGCCAGCTCGACCGCGCTCATATCATTCAGGGAGCCGGCGGCATTGCCGAACAGCGCGCGGGAATCATCGGGGGTGAGCAGCGCGACCGCCCGGTCGCGCGCGCCGGTCTGCGCAAACCCCACGACTCGGGCCAGCAGATCGGTCTCCTGGCCGACCAGCCCTGCCAGTTTGCGGAACCGGTCGAGCTTGTCCGGCCGCCCGGCCAGCTTGTCGCGCAAGGCATCGAGCCGGACCGCCACCACCGGCAGCGAGGCCTCATAGTCATCGAGATCACGCCGGTCACCGGTCAGTACATAGCCGCGCGCCGTGTCTTCGACCCGATGCAGCGCACCTTCGACGGCGATCACGGCATCGGTCACGCTGCGCGCCTGGCGAATCCCCTGCATTTCGCCGCGCAGCCCGACCTGCGTCACGATGACCAAAGCCAGACTGCCGAGAACGATGGCGAGCGTCGTCGCGACGATCGACCCGCCTGCTATCCATTCGAGCCGCCGCATGCGTCTCCCTCGGTGCCGGCCCGGCCGCTCATCCCAACTGCGGTGACCTACCTTCTTTCATATTCTGGCAATAATTCGCCGACGAGTCGAGCTTCCCCTTGCCGGCCACGTCCTTAGCGCTATTCCAGTGCCTGCTCTGCTACACGCGTTCGATCAGCATTGCGATGCCTTGGCCGACGCCGATGCACATGGTGCAGATCGCCCGTTTGGCGCCGCGCGCCTCCAATTCGAAGAGCGCCGTGGTGACAAGGCGGGCGCCGCTCATGCCCAAAGGATGGCCGAGCGCGATGGCGCCACCATTCGGATTGACGTGCTCGGCATCGTCCGGCAAACCCAGATCGCGGGTCACGGCCAGGCCCTGGGCCGCGAAGGCTTCGTTGAGCTCGATGACATCGATCTGGCCGAGCGTCAGCCCGACCCGCGCCAGGAGCTTGCGGGTCGCCGGCGCCGGGCCGAAGCCCATGATACGCGGCGGCACGCCGGCCACGGCGGTCGACACGATCCGGGCGCGCGGCGTCAAGCCGTTGCGCTTGGCGGCCTCGGCCGAGGCGACGATGACCGCGCAGGCGCCGTCATTGACTCCGGACGCATTGCCGGCCGTGACCGTGCCGCCGGTGCGGAACGGCGTCGGCAGTTTGGCCAACCGCTCCAGCGTGGTATCGGGGCGCGGATGTTCGTCGACGGCAACCTGGACGGTCTCGCGCCCGTGCTGGACCGGGACGGCGACGATCTCGCGGGCAAACCGGCCCGATGCGAGCGCCGCACCGGCGCGCTGCTGCGAGCGCCAGGCGAAGGCATCCTGGTCGGCGCGCGAGACGTTGAAATCGGCCGCGACGTTCTCGGCCGTCTCCGGCATGGAATCCGTGCCGTAGGCGGCGTGCATCTTCGCATTCACGAAGCGCCAGCCGATCGTGGTGTCGTAGATCTGCGCGTCGCGCGCGAAGGCGCTGGCCGCCTTGCCCATGACGAAGGGTGCCCGCGACATGCTCTCGACGCCGCCGGCCAGCAGCAGCGCGCCGTCGCCGGCGCGGATCGTGCGCGCCGCCATCGCGATCGCCTCCATGCCCGAGCCGCACAACCGGTTGACGGTGGCGCCCGGCACGGCGTCCGGCAATCCTGCGAGCAGCAGCGCCATGCGCGCGACGTCACGATTGTCCTCGCCGGCCTGGTTGGCGCAGCCATAGATGACATCGTCGACCGATTGCCAATCGACGCTGGCATGGCGCGCCTTCAACGCGGCCAGCGGCACGGCGCCCAGATCATCGGCGCGCACGGTGGCCAAGGCGCCGGCATAGCGGCCGATGGGGGTGCGCACGGCGTCGCAGAGATAGGCTTCCTCGGTCATGGCGTCCTCGGGTTGCACGCGGTCGATAGCGCATCATTAGCGCCCGGGCGCCGGCTTGTCATCCGCGCTGCCGGCCGCTCGCAATGGGTTGATCCAGACGTCAGAGCGTGGCCGCGAGCGGCGCCAGCTCGGTCAGCCGGGCGATCTGCCGATCCGCCGGATGACCCAGATTTTCCACACCGCCGCGCATCAGCCGGTAGAACTCGTCCGGGCCGATCGCGGAATCCGACGGCGCCGCCGCCCCCGCCGAACGGGCGACCTGGACGGTGCGGAAACCATGGCGTTTGGCACCCGCAATATCGAAGCCGTTCGACGACACGAACAGGATCTCGCCGGCGGCGACCGCCAGGCTCCGCTCGGCGAGGGCGTAGCACGCCGGATCCGGCTTGAAGCGCCGCACGCGGTCGACGCTGATGACGTCGACGAACCGGCCGCTCAAGCCGGAGGCCTCGACCAGCGACGCGAGCATCGACGGGCTGCCGTTCGACAGGATCGCGAGCTTGTAGCCGGCCAATGCATCGAGCGCCGCTACGGCCTCGGGATAGGGATCGAGCGCGAGGTAATTGTCCATCAGCGTTCGGCACAGCTCCGTCTCGGGCGCGACACCGACCGCGGCCAGCGCGAACTCGAGCGACCGGCGCGTGACCACCCAGAAATCCTCGTAGTCCTGCATCAGGCTCTTCAGCCAAGTGTATTCGAGCTGTTTCAGGCGCCACAACTGCGTCACGAGCTCGCCCTTCGCGCCGCAGAGATCAGTAGCGCGGCGCCGGACCGATTGCACATCGTAGAGCGTGCCATAGGCGTCGAAGACGAGAGCGCTGAGCGCCATCCCTGGTCCCTTCCTGAGTCGCCGCGATCAACACTCGGCTTCATTACGCCGCGGCCGGCTGCTGGCGTGCAATGTGTCGGCGGCCCCGCAGCTTGGCTTCCACCGGCAACGGCCGGAGCTGGCGGCCATTGCGGCCCGCCTTCAGCGCAGCCAGCCGCGCGCGATGGGTCAGCCCGCGGGTCAAACCGCCGCAGAACACTACGGCGTCACCGATGTCAGCGCCAGCACGGCGCGATAGGATTCCGTGCACCCCGACGGGTCCATGATGGTGATCCGCATTTCGGCCTCGCTGGTCCCTAGCGGCGTGAAGACAAACCCGGAATAGGTCGCCGGACCGATGAAACTGCCGCTCTGGGTGGTGATCTCGACGATTTCGCCCTGCGTCGCCGAAGTGCTCACGAAGCCGAGGGCGGCGGTCTGGGAAAACAGGCCGAAATCGATCGCCGTGGTGCTGTCGCGATAGACGATGCCATAGGCGGTGCCTACCGTATCGGTGCTGCCGGCGCAGGCCACTGAAGTGACGAGCGCGGTGCCGACATAGACGGGAATGGTCGGCGGCACCGGCGCGGCGGCACGCGCCTCGGCTGCGGCCAGTGAGAGAATGAGCGCCGGAAGGGCCGCCATAGACAGCAAGCGATGCATTTTTGTTCTCCGCCAGAGTGTGCGCACCCTCGATGGATGGCCGGCAGAACATGACCGGGCGGTTTGTCGCCTGTTTCATCGGCGTGTAACGATTTGTCTTATTTTGTCGGCGTGTCTGCCTCCAGGGTGAGGAGACGTCCAAAGATCGCGACTTCCGGGTGCGCACCGGCCGATCGGACACCGCGGTGACTGCCCGCATTTTCGAACGACCCGCCTCGGATGACGGCCGCACGAACTGCGAAGTCGATTGGGTCAATAAGGATGCTCGTGTCCGGCGAGCGCGACGCGGATGAAACCTCCGGCACGGATGAAAGCCGCGGCAAAACCGTCGGCGCTGCGAGCGCCGCGCCGCCCATGATTGCAATATCGGCAGTCGCTTCAGTCTGCACCGGGAAGTAACCTGTCGGCTGGTAATCTCGGCGGCGCTGCGGGCCAGGAAAAGCGGCTCGCAGCCAGCAGGAGTGATGATGCGTATCAGGGTAATATTGCCTCTGCTGGCGATCGGCATTGCGATCGCTTTCGGAGTTTGGCAAGCCGACACGAGTTTTGCCCAACAGGGCGCGGGACCGGCCGCGGATGGACCGCCGGCCGTCCCGGTCACCGCGGAAATCGTCCGCCGCCAGGACTATCCGATCTTCAAGCTGGGCCTCGGATCGGTCCAGGCCTTCAACACGGTGACCATCCACGTCCGGGTCGACGGCGCGCTCGACAAGGTCGCCTTCACCGAAGGACAGGACGTCAAGGTGGGCGACCTGCTGGCACAGATCGATCCGCGGCCGTTCCAGGCGACATTGGATCTGGCGCTCGCCAACAAGGCCAGGGACGAGGCGCAGCTGTCGAATGCCGAGCGCGACCTCGATCGCTACATCAGCCTGGCGCCGCAGAACTTCACCAGCAAGCAGACGCTCGATACGCAGCGCGCGCTGGTCGCTCAGCTGACCGCTCAGGTCAAGGCCGATCAGGCCTCGATCGACAGCGCCAAGGTGCAGCTGAGCTACACCACCGTCACCTCTCCGCTCACCGGCCGCACAGGGATCCGCCTGGTCGACCAGGGCAATATCGTCCATGCCGCCGATCCCGGCGGGCTCGTCGTCATCACCCAGCTGCATCCGATTTCGGTGATATTCACCCTGTCGGAAACCTTGCTGCCGCAGATCAGCCGCGCCATGGCGGCCGGTCCGCTCAAGGTCGAGGCGTGGAGCCAGGACGACAGCATCAAGCTCGACGAAGGCGTCGTGGCGTTGATCGACAATCAGATCGATCCGACGACCGGCACGATGAAGCTGAAGGCGACCTTTCCCAACCAGGCCGAAGCGCTGTGGCCCGGGCAATTCGTCAATGCCCGGCTGCTGGTCGAGACGCGCCGCGACGCCGTCACCGTGCCGGTGCAGACGGTGCAGCGCGGTCCCAACGGCCCCTTCGCCTGGGTGATCAATCCCGACCAGACGGTAGCGATGCGGCCGATCAAGATCGGTGACGCCAATGGCGAGACCGCCCTGATCGAATCCGGCCTCGAAGGCGGCGAGACGGTGGTCGTCGACGGGCAATACCGGCTGGTCGTCGGCGGCAAGGTCGCGGTGACGATGCGGAAACCGAAGCAGACGGCGGCGCTGCCGGATGCCGGACCGGCCCGATGAGCATCTCGACGCCGTTCATAGAGCGGCCGATCGCGACCTCGCTGCTGATGGCCGGGTTGCTGCTGGTCGGTCTCGTGACATATCCGCTGTTGCCGGTGGCGCCGCTGCCGCAGATCGACTTCCCGACCATCTCGGTCAATGCCGCCTTTCCGGGGGCCAGCCCGGAAACCATGGCCTCGGCAGTGGCGACGCCGCTCGAGACACAGTTCTCGCAGATCGCCGGGGTCACGCAGCTGACCTCGACCAGCGTGCTGGGCTCGACCACGATTACCGTACAGTTCGATCTCAATCGCAACATCGACGCCGCCTCGCAAGACATCCAGGCGGCGATCAACAATGCCAGCGGCTTCCTGCCCAAGAACTTGCCGACGCCGCCGATCTATAAGAAGGTCAATCCGGCCGACAGCCCGGTCCTGATCTTCGCGGTGCAGAGCGAAAGCCTGCCGCTGACGGTGGTCGACGATTATGCCAGCAACATTCTGGCGCAGCAGATCTCGCAGATCTCGGGCGTGGCCCAGGTCTTCATCTTCGGCGAGCAGAAGCCGTCGGTGCGGGTGCAGGTCGATCCGGCCAAGCTGGCCAATATGGGGCTGGCGCTGGAAGATGTGCGCGCAGTCCTCGGCAGCGTCACGGTCGACCAGCCGAAGGGCAATTTCGACGGGCTCTACCAGGCCTTCACGCTTTACGACAACGACCAGCTCTTGAGCGCCGAGCAATACCAGGACGTCATCCTGGCCTATCGCAACGGCTCGCCGGTGCGCATCCGCGACATCGGCCAGGCCGTGGACGGGCCGGAGAATCTGCGCGCCAATTCGCTGCAGAACGGCAAGAAGGGGCTGGGCATCGCGGTCTTCCGCCAGCCCGGCGCCAATGTCATCGATGTCGTCGAGCGCGTGAAGGGGGCGCTGCCGCATCTGCAGCTGGCCGTGCCGCCCGCGGTCAATCTGATCGTCCTGACCGACCGGACCAAGACGATCCGCGCCTCGGTCGACGATGTCGAGGTCTCGCTGCTGATCACCGTGGCGCTGGTCGTCGCCGTTATCTTCCTGTTCCTGCGCAATTTCTGGGCGACGGTCATTCCCAGCGTGACGGTGCCGCTGTCGATCATCGGCACCTTTGCGGTGATGTATGTCGTGGGCTACAGCCTCGACAATCTGTCGCTGATGGCGCTCGTGATCTCGGTGGGATTCGTCGTCGACGACGCCATCGTCATGATCGAGAACATCGTCCGCCACCTCGAGGAAGGACTGCCGCCGATGGAGGCGGCGCTGAAAGGTGCCGGCGAGATCGGCTTCACCATCATCTCGATCAGCCTGTCGTTGGTCGCGGTGTTCATTCCGCTGCTGCTGATGGGCGGCATCATCGGGCGCCTGTTCCACGAATTCGCCGTGACCGTGACGGTGACGATTCTGGTCTCGGTCGTCGTCTCGCTGACCCTTACGCCGATGATGTGCGCGCGCTTCCTGCAGGACGAGCGCCACGCCAAGCATGGCCGGCTCTATCTGATGATGGAGAGCTTCTTCGACGGCATGCGCGATTTCTATGCGGTGGGCTTGCGCTGGGTGCTGCGGCACCAGTTCTTCACGCTGATGGTGCTGTTCGCGACGATCGCCGCCACGGTCTGGCTTTATGTGATCATCCCGAAAGGCTTCTTTCCGCAGCAGGATACCGGCTTCATCTACGGCATCGGCGAGGCCTCGCAAGACGCGTCCTACATCCAGATGAGCGAGCGGGCGCAGGCGGTCTCCGACCTGATCCTGGCCGATCCCGATGTCGAGAGCATGGCCGACGCCGTGGGCTCGGCCGGCAATCCGCCGAACACGGCACGCTTCTTCATCAATCTCAAGCCGAAGCCCGGGCGCACCAACTCGGCCGACGCGATCATTCGCCGGCTGCGCGGCAAGCTGGCGGCGCTGCCGGGCATGAACGTGTTCCTGCAGGCGGCGCAGGACATCAATGTCGGCGGACGCTTCACGCGCACCCAGTACCAGTACACGCTGGAGGATGCGGATCTCAATGAGTTGAACCATTGGGCGCCGCTGCTGCTCGACAAGATGAAGGATCTGCCGGCGCTGCGCGATGTCGCGACTGATCAGCAGACCAATGCCGCGACCGTGTCCATGACGATCGACCGCAGCGCCGCATCGCGCTTCGGCATCCTGCCGCAGGTCATCGACGACACGCTCTACGACGCCTTCGGGCAGCGCCAGGTGAACCAGTATTTCACCCAGCTGAACCAGTACCATGTGATCCTGGAAGTCGATCCGAAGCTGCAGACCGACCCGACCGCGCTCGACAAGATCTACGTCAAATCGCCGATCACCAACGGCATGGTCCCATTGGCCAGCTTCCTCAAATTCGACACGACCACGACCAACTACCTGTCGATCAATCACCAGGGCCAGTTTCCGGCCGTGACCCTGTCCTTCAACCTGGCGCCGGGCGCCGCGCTCGGCGAAGCGGTCGAGCAGATCCAGCGGGCCGGCACCGAGATGCACCTGCCGGCGGCGATTCTCGGCACGTTCCAAGGCAACGCCCAGGCCTTCCAATCCTCGCTGGCGAGCCAGCCCTATCTGATCGCGGCGGCGTTGGTCGTCGTCTACATCATCCTGGGCGTGCTCTATGAGAGCTACATCCACCCGATTACGATTCTGTCGACCATCCCGTCGGCCGGCGTCGGTGCCTTAGTGATCCTGATGCTGTTCCATTACGACCTGTCGGTGATCGCGCTGATCGGCATCATCCTCTTGATCGGCATCGTCAAGAAGAACGCCATCATGATGATCGATTTCGCGCTCGAAGCCGAACGGCATCAGGGGCTGGCGCCCGAGGAGTCGATTTACCAGGCCTGCCTGATCCGCTTCCGCCCGATCATGATGACGACAATGGCGGCGCTCCTCGGCGGCGTGCCGCTGATGCTCGGCACCGGCACGGGGGCCGAGATCCGCCAGCCGCTGGGCTTCGCCATCGTCGGCGGGCTGATCTTGAGCCAGATCCTGACGCTCTACACCACGCCGGTCGTGTATCTCTATATGGACCGGCTCAATTCCTGGCTGGAAAACCGCCGCGGCGCGCCGGCGGCGCAGGCGCCGTCGCGGGTGCAGAAGGCGCTGGCCGGGGAGTAGCGGCGCGCGCCGCCAGCAGGATGCCGCAGGCGATCAGCGCCGCGCCGATCGCGTGATACGGCCGCAGTTGCTCGCCCAGAAACAGCACGGCCAGGATCGAGCCGAAGACCGGCATCAGATGCATCGACTGGCCGGCGCGCCCCGCACCGATCAGCTCGATACCGCGGTTGAAGCACAGATACGCCACGAAGGACGGAAAGACCGCGATGTACCCCATCGAGAGCGCGGCCGTCCAGCCGCCGCGGATGGCGGCGCCGGTCGACAGCTCGTAGAGATAGAAGGGCAGGATCATGCAGGAGCCCAGCCCCATCGACGCGGTCAGGAAGCTCAGCGGATGCACGGGAGGCCGGCGGCGCAACAAAGTCGCATAGGCGCCGTAGATGATGATCGCGGCCAGGATCCACAGATCGCCCGGGTTGATCTTGAGCGCCAGCAGGGAAGCAGGCGAGCCCTGGCCGGCGATGACCGCGACGCCGAGCAGGGAGGCGGCGATGCCGGCCGCCTGGCGCGGCGTCGGGCGTTCGCCGAACAGCGCGAAGGCCCAGACCAGGATCACCAGCGGATTGACCGATTGCAGCAGCAGGGCGTTCAGCGCGGTGGTGGCGTTGAGACCGATATAGGAGAGCGTGTTGTAGCTGGCGATGCCGGTGGCGGACAGCAGCAGCACGATCGGCCAATGCCGCAGCAGCACCGGTGCGTCGCGCTTCAAGCCGGGCCAGGCGAAGGCCAGCGCGATCACGAAGGCGCCGGTCCAGCGCCAATAGGCCAATGTCACCGGCGGAACGACGCCGACGACGCCGCGGCCGAGCACGATATTGCCGGCCCAGAACAGATTGGTCAGCGCCAGCAGGGGCCAGGCCGAGTGCCAAAGTCGCATGATGCCGCCTTCGATCGATCGGGCGGCGATTGGATCACGCGGTCGCCGGCCGGACGCATGGCGTTTTCGGCCGGCAGCGTGCCGAATTCTGCAAGGCGGAATATACTCCCAGTTGCAGCGCCTCAGCGCCGCCGCAGCCGCGCCGCCTCCAGCGCCTGCCAATACGCCAGGCCCGGCAGGCCGATCGCCAGATCGGGCAGGCGCTTGGCCAGAGAGAGCGCGACCGCGTCGGCCGCGCCGAGGCCGAACAGCGAGCCCAGCAGGATGAAGCCGCCTTCCTGAATGCCGAGCGCGCCGGGCACGGCGAATCCGGCGCTGCGTACCGCCTGGCCCAGGCTCTCCAGCACCAGCGCCTCGCCGAGGCCCGGCCGCGCGCCCAGCCGCGTCAGCGCCACCCAGGTTTCCGCCGTGCCCGCGGCCCAGGCGAGGAGATGCAGCGCCGCGGCCAGTCCGATCGCCGCCGGCGCCGCATAAAGCCGCCGGAGCGCCGGCTGCAGGTCGAGCGGCCGGTCGATGCCGATATCCGGCCAGATCCGCCGCAATGCCGCAAGGCTGCGGTCGACCACCGCGAAGAGCCCGAAACGCTGCGCCAGGAAGAAGCCGCCGAGCGCCGGCACCGCCGCGACCAGGCCCCAGCCGAGCTCGCGCACCGCCGGCCCGTCGCCGAACCCCCACCACAGCACGGCCAGCCCGGCCAGCGCGAACAGGCCCTGGGTCGCGGTCTGCAGAAACACGTCGACCAGGATGCCGGCCATGGCGGTGCCGGCCGCCACGCCGCAATGCGCCAGCAGCCGCCCGCCGATCAGGTCGCCGCCGATCTGCGCAACCGGCAGCAGGCTGTTGATCGCCTCGCGAACCATGCGCAGCCGAATCAGCAGAAGCCGGCGCCGGCGCCCGTCCGGACCGAGAATGGCGGCCCAGGCCAGGCCGGCGATCGCCAGCGCGCCCAGGCGGATGGCGACGATCAGCGCGAGCGCCCAGCCGATCGCGGCGACACCGCCGAGAATCGCGCCGATCCCCTCATAGACCAGCAGGAGCGCGAAACCGCCGACGCCGAGCGCCATCGCCGCGAACACTGTCCAGCGCCACACCGCCCGCCCTCTCCTGCTCGGGACTCTGCGATCGCCGATGCTAAGCGAATTCGCGCGGACCTGCTTGCACAGGAATGGTCCGAGCCGCTCGAATTTATCCACTTCCGGGCACGTTCAACGCGGCTTCGGCCACGCAGCGCCGCTCAGGCCGGCCCGTCGCCATCCAGCAGCAGACGCACGCGGCGGGCCAGATCGGCCTTGCGGAACGGCTTCATCAGCAATTGCGCGCCCTCGTCGAGGGTGGCGCCATGCATCGCGGTGGCCTTGGCGTAGCCGGACATGTACAGGGTCCGCAGGCCGGGCCGCCGGTCCTGCGCGGCGCGGGCGAGATCGGGTCCGCTCATGCCGCGCGGCAGCACGATATCGGTCAGCAGCAGATCGACCCGCGCCGCTTCTTCCAGCTTCTGCAGCGCGGCCGGCCCGTCGGCGGTCTCGATCGCCGCATAGCCCAGCGATGCGAGCAGCGCGCCGGTCAGCTTCCGCAGCGCCGCATCGTCCTCGACGATCAGCACGGTTTCGCCCGGCTCGGCCCGCGGCAAGGTGACCGGCGGTGCTGCCCCGGTGGTGTCGGCCGCCGCCTCTTTCACGGCCGGAAAGTAGAGTTTGACGGTCGTCCCCCGGCCGGGCGCGGTTTCGATCAGGACATGGCCGTCCGACTGCTTGACGAAGCCATAGACCATGCTGAGGCCGAGCCCGGTGCCGGCGTCGACCGGCTTGGTCGTGAAGAACGGCTCGAAGGCTCGATCGGCGACGTCCTTGGTCATGCCGGTGCCGGTATCCGCGACGGTGACGAGCACGTAGTTTCCCGCCGCGAGATCGCCATCGCCGTCGGCGATCTCGACATTGTGGAGATCGATGCTCAGCGTGCCGCCGCCGGGCATGGCGTCGCGCGCATTCACCGCCAGGTTCAGCACGGCGTTTTCGAACTGATTGAGATCGAGCCGGGCCGCCCACAGATTGGCCGGCAATTGCGTCCGGATCTGAATCGTCTCGCCCAAAGTCCGGCGCAGCAGCGCCGTCAGGTCCGACACGACGCGCCCGAGGCTGAGCACGCGCGGATCGAGCGCCTGCCGCCGCGAATAGGCCAGCAACTGGCGCGTCAGGCTCGCGCCGCGGACCGCCGCGCGCAAGGCGTCGTCGACCATTTCGTTGAGCTCGACATCCGGCAATTCGCGCTCGGTGATCCGGTCGAGATTGCCGATGATGACGCCGAGCAGGTTGTTGAAATCATGGGCGACGCCGCCGGCCAATTGGCCGATCGCCTCCATCTTTTGCGCCTGCCGCAGCGCCGCCTCGCCGTCGCGCTGGAGCTTGTCGGCCTGGCACCGGGCCAGCGCCATCTCGATGGTCGCGTGCAGCTCGCGTTCCGAGAACGGCTTGAGCAGATACCCATAGGGCTCGGTCGCCTTGGCCCGGTCCAAGGTCGCCGTTTCGGCATAGGCCGTCAGGTAGATGACCGGCTTGCGGTGCTTGCCGCCCATCAGCGCCGCGGTCTCGATGCCGTCCAGCTTGCCCTCGACATGGATGTCCATGAGCACGAGGTCGGGCCGCATATGCTCCACCTGTTCCAGCGCGACTTCGCCCGATGCGATCGGCGCCGGGACGTCGTAGCCCAGCTTCAGCAGTTGCTGGCGCAGATGCAGCGCGACGATCCGCTCGTCTTCCACGACCATGATGCGCGCGGCGGTCATGCGGTGCCTCCGACCGGCCTGGCGATCGGGAAGGTCACGACGCCGCAAGTCGGATCGCTCCGCTGCAGCGCGAATCCGCCGCCCAGTTGATCGCTCAGCATGGTCACGAGTTGCAGGCCCAAAGTCGTGCCGCCGGCGATGTCGACATGGCCCGGCACGCCCACGCCGTCATCGCTGACCGAGAGGACCACGTCGTTGTGGTCGCGCAGCGACAGCGCAATCCTGATCTCCCCGGTCCTGCCGTCCGGAAATGCATGTTTCAGCGCATTCGAGACCAGCTCATTGACGATCAGGCCGCATGGAATGGCCGAGTCGATCGGCAGAATCACCGGTTCGGCGGCAATGTCGACGGCGACGAGACCGGCGGTCATGGCGTAGGAGGCGACCAGCGAGGGCACCAGCGTGTCGAGGAAATGGGAGAAATCGATTTCCGCAAAATCCTTCGATTGATAGAGCGTCTGATGGATCTGCGCCATCGAGCGGACCCGGTTCCGGCTGTCGCGTAACAATTCCAGCGCCAGCCGGTCAGTAATATTGGCCGATTGCAATTCCAGGAGACTATGAATGATCTGGAGATTGTTCTTGACCCGGTGATGAACCTCGCCCAGCAGGATTTCCTTCTCCTTGAGCGCCGCCTGGATCCGCAGCTCCTTTTGTTTGCGATCGGTGATGTCGACAATCGCGGATAGTACCATCACACCGTGTTCGGCGGCAATCGGGTTCAGTCCGATCTCCACCGGAAACTCGCTGCCATCCTTGCGCAGACCATAGAGATCCCGGCCGGCGCCCATCGGCCGCGACTGCAGGTCAGTGAAGAAGCTCTCGCGCTGGCCCGGGTGATGATGCCGGAATCGAACGGGCACCAGCATTTCGACCTGCTGGCCCAGCATTTCGACCCGCGGATAGCCGAAGACGCGTTCGGCCTGGGCGTTGACCAGTTCGATCAGGCCGGACGCGTTGATCATTACCATGGCGTTGGGTGCCGCCTCGACGATTTGCCGGTACCGGTCCTCGACTTTTGAGAGCGATGGTTCCCCCTGGAAACCCAGCGCCGTAGCGGCTGCCGGCCCGTCACTGCCCATGATCGGCGGTTTTCCTCATCAGACGACATCGGCAGGAAGCCTACCATAAGTCGTAACTAAATTCGTAACGATGGTCGTAATTCTTGTGTATCCCGGCGCGAGAGAGGTCGCTGTCGGCGCTCCCAGGACGCATCTCCGCGCGCAATCAGGTACAATGTGGCCATCGCCCTGTGCGTTGGGCCGGAACGATCAGGGGACCATCGGCTGGAAAAAGGCGTGGCCCTGCAGGCTTTTCCGGCCCGAGCAATCCAGGAAGCGGAGGCGCGTTGTGCCGATGAACACTCTCCCCGTGCTGTCGAGCGCCAGCGTCACGGCGCTCATCGTGCTGTTTTATCTGTTCACGGCGATCCGCGTCGGCATCCTGCGCGGCAAGCACGGCATCAGGGCCCCGCTCTGCACGGGCCATCCGCAATTCGACCGTGCCTACCGCGTTCAGCTCAATACGCTCGAGCAGATGGGCATCGTGCTGCCGCTATTGTGGCTGACGACGCTCTATCCGGTACTGGGCGGTTGGCCCGGGCCGGCCATCGCCGTCATCTGGGTCATCGGCCGACCGCTTTACTCCGCCGCCTACATGGCCGACCCGGACAAGCGCATTGCGGCCGCGGGGATCGGCGGCCTGTGTAACGTCGCTCTGCTGATCACGGCGCTGATCGGCATCGGCGCGGCATGGCTGCACACGCTGCTTTGACGGCGCGACCTTGCGCGCCCCGCGTGATCCTTGAAGAATTCTATTGACAGACGGTATGCTTTATGTTCTTTTTTCAGACATGGTAATTTCCGAATCAAACCTCACCGCAAACACGCCGCCGCGCTGCCCCCGCTGTTCGCGGGAGACGGAGGAGGAGCGGCTGGCGCGGTATTCGTCGGGGCTCAGGCTTCTCGCCGAGATCGGCCTCGACCTTGCTCGGGGGTTGCGGCAGGAGGCACTGGGGCCGGCC
>Ga0181519_10000060_pt1 | contig 100386 bp, 78 predicted proteins | sample PEATcosm2014_Bin_26_FD_121102 | JGI IMG/M metagenome (GOLD analysis project Ga0181519, IMG submission 121102) | Peatland microbial communities from MTU Mesocosm Facility, Houghton, MI, USA - PEATcosm2014_Bin02_10_metaG | ecosystem: Environmental > Terrestrial > Soil > Wetlands > Peat | place...
AGCGTCACGCCCACCGAGTCACTCGGCCCCCTCGACACGACCTTTCTGGTGATGCAGGTCAGCGCTGCAACCTACATAGACGCGGGACAACTGCTCGGCGGACGTGAGAGTCGCAGCATCGTGGCGCTGCGCGCGCTTGTCGGCGCCGCCCAGGGCGCCGGCCAGTTCAGCTTGCCACCCGACCAGCGATTCTACGGGGGCGGCAGTACGACGGTACGTGGCTTTCGCTACCAGTCCATCGGCCCGCAATTTCCGGACGGCAATCCCGCTGGCGGTACCGGAGTGAATGCGGCAACAGTCGAGTTCCGCCAGCGGTTCGGCAGCGCCTTCGGCGCTGCTGCGTTCGTAGACGCCGGGCGAGTTACAGTCGGCCCCAAACCTTTGCAGGGATCTCTCAGCGTCGGTGTCGGCCTCGGACTGCGCTATTACACAGGGGTAGGTCCGATCCGCATCGATGTCGCGATGCCGACGCACAGTACCTCGGATTCCGGGCATCTTGAGGTGTACGTCGGCCTCGGACAGGTGTTCTGACATGCTCGTGCGACAACGCTCGCTGCGCATAGCCGGGGCGGTCGCCGCGGCGCTCTGCGCGCTGCTCGCCTCCGCCTGGCTGCTTTGCAGGAGCGACGGGGGCCACCGGTTGATCGAGCGTGCGGTAGCACGCGTGAGCGATGGTGCGATCGTGGTTCGCGGCCTTGCGGGCCGGCTGCCGGGCGAGCTACGGATCGCACATGTCGAGCTGCACGATCGCGACGGCGTCTGGGCGAGCGCCAATGACGTCGCAATCGAATGGTCGCCCGCTGCACTGCTTTCACGGCACCTGAAAATCGCGCGCCTCGCAATCGCCACAGCCCGCGTCGATCGCCGCCCGCTTTCCGACCCTCGGTCGACGGAGGGCGCACTCGGCAGCAATCCGATTCGCTGCAGCGACGTCGCGGCGGCGACATTGGAGCGCCTGACCGTCGGGCCGGCCATTGCCGGGAGGCCGGCCGAGTTTGCGGCCAGGGGCCACGTGACTCGCGTTTGCCGCTCCCAGGGCACCGGCTGGCTTGGCGTCGTTTCGCTGAGCGTCGAACAGCTGGGAGAACCCGGACGGTACGCCCTCGCCGGCTCGGCCGACGCAACCGGAGTCGCCGCCCGCGTGACGATAGCGGAGGCTGCAGGCGGTCCGCTCGCGGCGACGCTCGGCGTCCCCGGGCTTGGCGAGATATCGCTGGATGCAGCAATTGATGGACGGCGCGCCGCCGAGCGACTGCGGCTTGCCATGCACGCCGGGCAGCTTCAGGCAGATCTCGCGGGCACAATCAATCTCGACACGCTCGCCGCGTCTCTCGACGTGCATGCCAGTGCGCCGGCTATGGCGCCCAGCGCGAGCCTGTCGTGGCAGGGCATTGAGCTGCAGGGTCGCTGGCGGGGCGAGCTCCGGTCACCTGCCACTTCGTTCCATGCCGCGATCGACGGGTTGCGCGCGGGTGGCGCGGAATTTCAGGATTCAACGGTGAGCCTGAGCGGAGACGGCGGACAGTTGTCTCTCAGCGGCCGCATGGCCGGCGTTCGACTGCCGGCGCCGTTCGCGCCGCTGTCCCGAGATGGTTCGATCGAGCTGCAGGCGAGCGCCAACCTGAACGACGCCGACCGTCCGGTTCGCTTTCGCATCGCGCATCCGTTGCTGGTCGCGAGCGGCGAGCTGGCAACCCGCAATGGAATCAAGGGGTCGGTCGACCTGAGCGCACCAGACGTGCGTCCTTTTGCGGCCATTGCCGGCGTGTCCGTGGACGGAGAAGCCGTTCTCAGGGGCACCTTCGCCACTCGCGACGGGGCTGTTGGGGTGACCGTCGGTGGAAGCTTGACCGGCCGGACGACAGATTCCTGGCTCTCGGCACTGATTGGCGTCGGTGGCAATGTCCGGTTCGATGCGACGCTGCGGCGCGATGGCGTCACCATCGAGCGCGCGGAATTTTCGAGTCAGAAAGCCATCGTGTCTCTGGCGGGTAGTGAGCATGGGGGACGGGTCGACGGGCATTGGGCGCTCGAGCTCAGCGATCTGGCCGCACTGTCTCCCGCGCTCGGCGGACATGCGTCCGGTGCCGGGCGCATAGGCGGCACGTGGCCGGCGCTGACAGCAAGCGCCGAGGCCACCGGTGAAATCGCCGTAAAGGGCGGCCCTCTGGGCCATGTGACCTTGGCGGCGCACGCTGAAGGGCTCCCGGACCAGCCATTCGGCGCGGCGGAAGTCCGCGCGGTGCTGGACGGCGACCCGCTGCGGTTGGATGCGAACGTCGAGCGCCGCAGTGACGGTCGCCTCAGCGCGGTGATTGCGCACGCCGCGTGGCGTCGCGCGCGGCTGGACGCAGACGTAGTGCTCGCGCCGGGCGGCAACGCGCTCCGCGGGCAAGTCCGTCTGCAGGAACCGGTCCTCGCAGATTTTGCGCCGTTGCTCGGCGACGCGCTCGCCGGAAGTGTATCGGGCGAAATGACCTTCATTCCCGACAGGCAGGTCGCCAACGTCAGCCTGCACGGCGAAAACGTGCGCTATGGAAGCCTGGGGTGCGAGCATCTGGGCATCAGCGGTGAGGTGACACGGACCCACGACGATACGACGCTCGCGCTGGTCGCGGATGCCCGCCATGCACACGTGGGCAATGCGGCCGCCGACCTGCAGCTGACGGCCGTCGGCCCAGCGCGTCTTCCGCGTCTGCGGCTCCTAGCCACGTTCGACGCGGGTGGGAGCGACGGGAGGCTTGCCGCTGCGGCGACTCTCGATGCGCAGAGTCGCATCCTTGATCTCACGTCGCTTGCCGGAAAGTTCGGCGTGCAGTCTGCGAACCTCGCCGCTCCGGCCCGAATTCACTTCGCCGATGGCGTTACGGTGGAGAACCTGCGGTTTGACTCAGGGTCGGCCGTCATCACGTTGGCCGGCCGATTTCTGCCGGGACTCGACGCAACAGCCAGCATTCGCGGACTGTCGGCGGCGCAAATGGGGGCGCTAACCGACACGCGCCTCGAGGGCACGATCAATGCCGACATCGCACTGACGGGCCCGTACACCGCCGTGCAAGGGTCGGCTCACCTGAGTGCTGAGCGACTGCGGGCAGCATCCGGGCCTGGCAGGCGCGTGCCACCGGCTTCCGTGCAGGTTGCCGCCCTGCTCGACGGATCCAGCGCGCACGTTCAAGTCGACGCCAGCGCCGGTTCGTCGCTCAGGCTCATGGCGCATGGCACAGTGCCATTCGCTGCCGACGCCGGCCTCGACATGCGAATTACGGGCGACGCCGACCTTGGCATCGTGAGCAGCTTTCTCGAGGCCGGAGGGCGCCGGATGCGAGGCCACCTCGTCGCCGACGCAAGCGTGGCGGGCACGCGCCTGGATCCGAGACCGAGTGGCAAGGTCCGCATCGAGCACGGCGACATCGACGACTTCACACTGGGCGTACACCTGTCGGAGGTATCGGGCGACGTCGAGGCCGACGGTCGGTCAATTCGGGTGGGGCCGGTGCTTGCAAATGTGGGTGCGGGCACGATCAGTGTCAGCGGCGCAATCGATCTCGCGGATGCGTCGTTACCGATCAAGCTCGCGATCTCGGGCCACGACGCCCGGCTGCTCACCAGCGACCTGATCACCGCAACGATGGATCTGAACGTCGCAGTGCGCGGCGCGCTGCGGAGCCAGGTGGCGATTGCAGGGCGGGTTCACGTCAACCGCGCCGACATCACGATTCCGGGCGCGTTCCCGCCTGATGTCGTTGTACTCGATGTCAGGCGCCCGGGGGCCAAGCTGTCACCCCAGCGTCGCGCTCTGTTCGAGACCGTCGGGCTGGATGTCAGCGTCGATGCAGCGAGCGCTGTATTCGTGCGCGGTCGGGGCCTCGACGCCGAACTTGCCGGTGAGTTGCACATCGCCGGCACCGTCGGCGAACCCGCCGTCAGCGGCGGATTTGACCTTCGCGACGGCACATTCAACCTCGGCGGCGCCCCGCTGCATTTCACGTCGGGGCGCGTGAGCTTCAATGGCAGGGGTATTCGCAAGGGCTTCGACCCGACGCTCGACTTCATCGCGACCTCCGCCGTGGCGGGACTCACCGCGACCGTTGCCATCGGCGGCTATGCGGATGCGCCGAGCATAACGCTCAGCAGCGTGCCGGAGGCTCCGCAGGACGAGATCCTGTCTCGCATCCTGTTCGGGCAGGGAGTAACCCAGCTCACCGCGCTGCAAGTGGCCCAGATCGGTGCCGCGTTGGCTTCGATCAGCGGTCTCGGTGGCGGCAGCCTCAATCCCATCTCGGCATTGCAGCGCACGCTCGGGCTGGACAGGCTGTCGGTCAGCAGCACGGGTGGCACGACCAGCAGTGGCACCAGCATCGAGGCCGGACGATATGCGTCCAGCCGCGTATTCGTTGGAGCGCGGCAGAACACTGCCGGCGGCACGCAGGCGCTGGTGCAGATCGACCTCACAAAGCACCTGAAGATCCAAACGGCACTCGGCCCGGGCAGCAACGTCGCGCAGGGAGCCACGCCCGAGAACGATCCAGGCAATACGATCGGGCTTTCTTATCAGATCGAGTACTGAGCATGCACGGCGTCCGCCGGCAGCGAATGCGGCTGGCAGCCGCTCATCCGGCCGCAGGGGACTCCGCCGCACTCCAGGTCTCCGCTTCTGGCACGCGTGACGCGCGGACCGCCGCGGCCCGGCCGGGCGGTCCGGTCCGACCCCGCCTGCGGCGCGGGCGCGGACTTGTTTTCCTCAACACCACCTGAAAGACTAATGGGCTACGTCGCCTCGCCGCGCGACTGTAACTCCTTAATTTCCGGTAACTTAATGCCCGCCGGCCGACGTCTCCTGATTCGAACTGTGGTGATGAGCCACGCCGACTGCATCCTCCACGCCGATGGCCCGCCTACCGCCGGCAGCCGGACGGCCGGCCGCCTGGCGGGGCGAGTTCATGCTCTGCGTCACCACTCTCCTGGAGCCTGCTAGACCGCCATGTGGATAGTGCAACTGGCCCTGCGGCGCCCGTACACCTTCGTCGTACTCGCGTTGACGATCCTGCTGCTGGGTGTGTTTACCATCCTGCGCACGCCGACCGATATCTTTCCGAGCATCCGGATTCCCGTCGTCGCTACCGTCTGGAACTACACGGGCCTGTCGCCACAGGACATGTCGACCCGGATCATCCTCAACTCGGAGCGTACCGCCCAGACAACGGTGAATGACGTCGAGCATACGGAGTCGCAGTCGCTCAATGGCATTGCGGTAATCAAGTATTTCTTCCAGCCGAACGTCAATGAAGAGCTGGCTTACGCTCAGGTCACGGGCATCTCCCAGACCCAGCTGCGCTCGGCGCCGCCGGGTACGACGCCCCCGTTCATCCTCGCGTACAACGCTTCGACCGTACCGATCCTGCAACTTGCACTGTCGAGCGACAAGCTGTCCGAAGCACAGATGTTCGACCTTGCGAACAACGTGATCCGAACGGGGCTAGCAACGGTCCAGGGCGCTTCGATGCCGTACCCCTACGGCGGCCTGCAGCGGCAGGTGCAGGTCGACCTGAACCCCGACGCGCTGCGCGCCAAGGGCCTTTCGGCGGCCGACGTCACCAGTGCGATCGCCGCGCAGAATCTGGTCGTCCCCGGCGGGACACAGAAGATCGGTGACCTAGAGTACTTCGTTGAACTCAACGCCAGCGCTGCAAGGGTTGATGACCTGAACGACGTGCCTATCACGGTTCGTGGCGGCCGCATCATTTACGTCCGTGACGTGGCACACGTTCGCGACGGCTACCCGCCACAAACCAACATCGTTCGCCGCGACGGCCATCGTGCCGTTCTGATGAGCGTGCTGAAGACGGGCAGTGCCTCGACGCTCAACATCATCAACGACATCAAGGCGAAGTTACCGGAGGTGAACGACTCCCTGCCGGAGGGGCTCAAGGTCGATCCCATCGGCGACCAGTCGATCTTCGTCCGCGCGGCGATCGCGGGCGTGGTGCGCGAGGCGGTGATCGCGGCCGCACTCACGGCTCTGATGATCCTGCTTTTTCTCGGAAGCTGGCGCAGCACCATCATCATCGCAATCTCGATCCCGCTGTCCATCCTCGCGTCCATTATCTGCCTGTCGGCGCTCGGCGAAACCATCAACATCATGACGCTCGGCGGGCTGGCGCTCGCGGTGGGCATCCTGGTCGACGACGCGACCGTGACGATCGAGAACATCAACTGGCACCTCGAACACGGCGAAGCGGTCGAGCTCGCGATCCTGAGTGGCGCTCATCAGATCGCACTGCCCGCGCTCGTCTCGACGCTCGCGATCTGCATCGTGTTCGTACCGATGTTCATGCTGGCCGGCATCGCAAAGTTTCTGTTCGTCCCGCTGGCCGAGGCCGTGGTCTTCGCGATGATCGCCTCGTACGTCCTGTCGCGCACTCTGGTACCGACGCTCGCGAAGTACTGGCTCGAGGCACATACCGACGAAGTGGGCGTACGCGGGTGGGGCCCGCTACCCCGCTTCCAGGCGACGTTCGAGAGGTCTTTCGAGCACGTTCGTAGCCGCTACCACGCGTTGCTCGAGCGGGCGCTTCAGAACGGCCCGCGCTTCGCCGGACCGTTTCTGTTCGCGATGGCGGCAACGGCGCTGCTCGCGTTTCCGCTGAACAACTACCTGCCAGGTCTCGGGCAGGACTTCTTTCCAACTGTCGACTCCGGCCAGATCCGACTCCATCTTCGCGCCCGTACCGGGATCCGCATCGACGAAACCGCGGCCCTGTGCGACGCAGTCGAAACGACGATCCGGACAACCATCCCGGCGAAAGAGCTCGTGACGATCGTCGACAACGTTGGCGTGCCGTACAGTGGAATCAACCTGACCTACTCGACGTCGGCGCCCGTGGGGCCAGGCGATGCGGACATCTACGTCACGCTGACGCCTGACCACGGCGCCACCGACGACTACGTCAGGCAACTGCGCGAACGGCTTCCGGCGATTTATCCGTCAACCCAGTTCTCGTTCCCACCGGCCGACATGGTTACGCAGATCCTGAACTTCGGTCTGCCGAGCCCGCTCGACATCCAGGTGACGGGCTACAACGCCGAGGCGAACCGCGCATATGCAAGCCTGCTGCTGCAGAAGCTCCGGGGAGTCGCGGGCGCCGCAGACCTGCGCATCCAGCAGGCGTACGACTACCCGGAACTCGACGTCACCGTCGACCGGAGCAAGGCGGCGCTTCTCGGGCTGACCGAGAAGGACGTCGCAGCGACGCTGCTCGTTGCACTGTCCGGCAGCGCCCAGACATCGCCCTCCTACTGGGTTGACCCGAGATCTGGCACTCAATACAACGTGACGGCCCAGGCTCCGCAGGCACAGCTGAGCTCGCTCCACGACCTCGCAACCACGCCGCTCAGCGCAATCGGAACCGGACCATCACAACTGCTCGCCAACGTGGCCAGCGTCCAGCGCAGCGTCGGTCCGGCAGTGATCAGCCGCTATAACGCTGTACCGGTGGTGGACATCTACGCATCGGTTCAGGGCGCGGATCTCGGATACGTGGCTGCACAGGTGAATCGCGTCATCTCCAGCACGAAGGACGCGCTGCCGCGCGGCACCCATGTCATGGTGCGGGGCCAGGTACAGACGATGCACGATTCGTTCACGGGCCTGCTGGTGGGCCTCGTCGGCGCGATCGTGCTCGTGTACCTGCTCATGGTCGTCAACTTCCAGTCGTGGCTCGACCCGTTCATCATCATCACCGCGCTGCCGGCCGCGCTGGCGGGGATCGTGTGGATGCTATTCCTCACGCACACCACGGTCAGCGTACCTGCGCTCACGGGCGCCATCATGTGCATGGGCGTCGCAACCGCCAACAGCGTGCTCATCGTCAGCTTCGCCCGCGACCGCATGAATGCGGGCAGGAATGCGCATGAGGCCGCGTCCGAAGCTGCTTTCACGAGGTTTCGTCCGGTGCTGATGACCGCACTCGCCATGATCATCGGCATGGTGCCGATGGCTCTCGGGCTCGGCGAAGGTGGCGAGCAGAACGCGCCACTCGGACGGGCGGTGATCGGGGGACTCGTATTCGCCACGATCGCGACGCTCTTCTTCGTACCGACCGTATTCAAGATGATCCACGGCCGCGGCGATGCGCCTGCCGTCACCCCATGATCGTGTGCCGCGGATACCCGGAGCCTGACAATGCCTGAACCGTTACCCAGCCAGGACATGCACGCCACCGATGCCCGCAGCCGCCGCTACGCGCTCATTGCGGCGGTCGTGGCGCTGTTGCTCGCGGCCTGGGGCATCGCAAGCCGGGTGATTGCACACAATTCGCTCGCGGCCACGGCGGCCGCGACGGCAGTGCAAACGGTCGCAACGGTGAAGCCGACGCAGGGGGCGAGTGCCGAGACCATTGTGCTCCCCGGCAATGTGCAGGCCTTCTACGAAGCGCCTATCTACGCCCGTACGAGCGGCTATTTGAAGGAGTGGCGGACCGACATCGGGACCCGCGTGAAGAAGGGCGATCTCCTCGCCGAGATCGACGCCCCGGAAATCGACCAGCAGCTGCTGCAGGCCCAGGCCGATCTCGCGACGGCGCAGGCGAACTACCAGCTTGCACGGACGACCGATGAGCGCTGGCGCGGCCTGCTGGCTACCGAATCCGTGTCGAAGCAGGACGCAGACCAGCGCGCCGGCGACGCCGCCGCGAAGCGGGCCGCTGTCGAGTCCGCCGCTGCAAACGTCGCGCGCCTGCGCGAGCTCGAGTCGTTCAAGAGAGTTCTCGCGCCATTTGATGGTGTCGTGACACAGCGGAATACCGACATCGGCGCGCTCATCAACGCCGGCCAGAGCCCCGGCACGGCGCTGTTCCACGTTGAGGACACGCATCGACTGCGCGTGTACGTCGCGGTCCCCCAGACGTACGCGGCATCCGTTGCAACCGGCCTGGTCGCCGACCTTACGCTCGCGGAGCGGCCCGGCAATCGCTATCCGGCAACGGTCGCGTATTCTGCGCAAGCGCTCGATCCGGCGACGCGAACGCTGCAGGTGGAACTGCAACTCGACAACAGCAAGGGCGAGCTGCTGCCCGGCTCCTATGCCGAGGTGCACCTCAAGCTGGCCGCTCCGACCGCGGCGTTGCGCCTGCCGGTCAACGCCCTGCTGTTCCGGTCTGGCGGACTCCAAGTCGCGACGGTAGACGCCAGCCACAAGGTCGTCCTGAAGAAGATCCTGCAGGGCCGCGACTTCGGTATGGAAGTGGAAGTGCTGTCGGGCGTCTCCGCAGGCGATGACGTGATCGTGAACCCTCCCGACTCGATCACGGACGGCGCTGAGGTCCGGATAGTGGCGCCTGCGGCGCAGCACGTGCCGGCGGCTCGCGAGCGCTCCTGATGCGGACGGCGTCACTGGCAGCGATTTGCGCCGCCGTCGGGCTCGCCGCCTGCTCGCTCGCGCCGAATTACGCCCGCCCCTCGTCGGCTCCCGCCGCTGCTGCCTACGCGGAGGCTGGCGACTGGATAGAGGCCGCTCCGGCCGATGCCGTACCGCGCGGTGCCTGGTGGACCGTGTTTCACGACGATGCGCTGAATGCACTGGAGTCGCAGGTCACGGCCGCGAACCAGGGTCTCAAGGCGGCGCTCGCTCGCCTCGACGCTGCGCGTGCTCAGACCCGCATTGCGCGGGCAGGCTACTTTCCGACGATCAGTGCGTCCGGCGCGGTCACTCGATCGCAGACTTCGATCAACTCCCCTGATTACAATCCCGCCAAGCCGGCGACGGGGAACGACTATCTCGCCGGCCTCGATTTCTCCTATGAGCTCGATTTGTTCGGACGGGTTCGCAGTGCCGTTGCCGGCGCGCGCGCCAGCGAACAGGCAACGGCGGGCGACGTGGCGACGCTCGATCTCGGCATACACGCGGAGCTGGCCAGCGACTACTTCACGCTGCGCGGCCTGGATGCACAGCAGGAGCTGCTGGATCGCACCGTGGCGGATTACTCGAAGGCGCTCGAGCTCACCGACAACCTCTACCGGGGCGGGGCAGCGGCCATTGCCGATGTGCAGCAGGCGGCGGCGCAGCTCGAACTGGCACGCACGCAGGCTGAGGACACGCGCCTCAGGCGCTCCCAGCTTGAACACGCAATGGCAGTGCTCGTGGGAAAGCAGCCCGCCGGATTCCACGTGGACCCGAGCCCACTGCCTCTTGGGCTCGCGCCACCGGCGGTTGACCCGGGTCTGCCTTCGGCGCTGGTCGAGCGAAGACCCGATGTCGCCGCCGCGGAACGCCGCGTCGCCGCTGCGAATGCTGCGATCGGCGTGGCACGGGCGGCGTACTTTCCCGCATTCAGCCTCGGCGGCGCACTCGGTAGGGAAAGCACGGCCACGTCGAGCTGGTTCACAGCACCGAGTCGCTTCTGGTCGGTCGGTCCGCAGGGGCTGCTGACGTTGATCGACGGCGGCCTGCATCGCGCGCAGTCGGCGGCCGCGCGTGCGGCCTACGACGAACAGGTCGCGAACTACCGAAGCACGGTTCTCGGTGCCTTCCAGGAGGTCGAGGACGAACTTGCCGCACTCCGGCAACTTGAACGCGAGAGCGCCAGCCAGGCTGCGGCCGTCGCTGCAACTCAGGGGGCCCTTGATCAGGCCAACTTCCGCTACAAGGGCGGCATCGTCACTTACCTCGAGGTCGTGGCGACAGAGAACGCCGCGCTGACTGCCCGGCTCGCTGCCGTCGACATCCAGACACGGCGCATCGGTGCAACTATCCTGCTGATCCGTGCGATCGGCGGTGGCTGGCGGGCGACAGATCCGGCGGGAGGGCGGGCGGGCCACTAACGCGGCGCACCGGCCCGGGCGTCACGCCATCATCCGCCTGCCCGACTGACAACGAGCTGTCGCGCGGCCGTGAGGGCGCGGTCGATGGGCTGCCGCCGGTAATCCCATTTTGGGTCCGGGCCCGGCGCGATGATGACCATCGTCGCGTTGGCCTCGAAGAGCAGCAGCGAGCCGTCGCTGGCAATGCCGAAATCGATGCCTCCGTAGTCGAGGCCGAGTGCCGCCTCGATCCCATGGAGCGCCGCGATCGCCCGCGGGCCCAGCACCCGGGCCATGCCTTCGAGAAAGCGGGCTTCCTCCGCGCGCGCCGCGGCATCCGCTTCCATCCGTGCATTGAAGTAGTGCACCTTCCAATCATCCGCAATCGCGAGGTGCAGCGGGTAGAGTTCGCCACCGATGAACATCACGCGGTACTTGCGGAATAGCCCGTCTCGGCCCCGCGCATCGAGGTACTCGATGACGAGCAACTCCTCGCCAGGCAGCGCCACTGCCGCCGCCGCCGCGTCCTGTGGCCGTTCAACGCGTACGCAGTGCTGCCCGGTGTGATAACCGGGCGAGCGCAGCAGGACTGGCGGCACCAGTCCCCCTAGGGACGCGGCGGACTCGCGCCGTATCAGCCGCGTGCGCGGCGTGATGACGCCCGGGACGGCGCTCAAGCGCAGAGCATTCTCGGCCCGGCCCGTGGCTCTGACAGCCGTTGGATGATTGATCAGCGGCGCACCCGTGCGTCTGACCAGTTGCTCCGCACGCGCCAGTGCCTCGCCGCAGCTTTCAGCGTCGCCAATCGCGTTGAACACGAGCGCATGGGGTGGCAGTGGCTCGGAATCCGAATGGAATTCCGCATAGAGCCAGGTCACCGCAAACACGCGATCATCCAGAATCGCCTGGGTTCGCACATTTCCGCTGCGTGCCGACGCCAGCAGCAGCACCGGGACTCCGGTGCCCGATCCTCGGTACGGTTGCGGGACTACGGCGTGGCCGCGGAAGCCCTGCTGCCAATGCGCCTCGGCCGCTGGCGCGGAACCAAGTTCGGTCAGCGTGCGCGCCATACCCTGGTGTGCAGCATAGTTGTCGGGCGCGATTGCGAGGGCTGCCTCGTACTCAGCCTTCGCCTCCGAGAGTTTCCCGTCCTGATAGAGCACATTGCCGAGATTGATGCGCGCAATCGCACTCGCCGGGTGGCTCCGCACAAGTTCGCGGTACGCAGTCAGTGCCGCCTGTCGGAATCCGGTCGCCAGCGCGATCGTCGCCAGCTCATTGAGCGCCTCGAAATGCGCCGGGTCACGATGCAGCACCTCGAGGTATGCCCTCCGCGCCTCCTCGAATCGCGCTTGCGCCGCTGACCGCGCAGCTTCCTCGAGCAGCTCGCGGGTCGTCTTGGCGGGCATCAAGGGTGACTCATGATCAAGCCGACACCCGATCCGTGGGCACGTCAGGCGCTAGGAAAGGATCGGCAAGCGAGGGACGGCCGGGCACGCCATAGCCGCCCCGCGCCCAAGCCCGCGAGGCGACCAGCCGCCGAGGCATTGTGCGACGCCTGACAGCCGTGATGGCCAAGATCCTCCTTGTAAATCATGATCATACACACGCAGCAGAACGCGCACCGCGGCCGGAACCAGGGCTGCGAACAGGCCGTCGGGCGCACGATTGTCGCCACCTGCACCCACGGCCCCGGTCAGATCTCGGCGAACGGCGGGCAACGTTCAGCGCAGGCAGTCCCTGCGCGGTTCGCCACGCGACATTTAATCTTTGCTGATCTTAACTTCAGAAACGAACGGGCGCGCCGCTACCAACAACGGGCGGCTGTGCACCAGAGCTGCACGCGTCAGCGCCAGCGGCGCAGTCCCGCGCCACCGACAGTTCTCCGGAGAGACGTGACCATGAACGTTAGCAGCCTATCCGCCGTATCAAGCGTCTATTCGAACGATGCGACGCAGAGCGCGAACAGCCCGCGCAGCCTGTTCGCTCAGCTGTCGCAGGACCTCCGCAGCGGCAACCTCTCGGCCGCGCAGTCGACCTTTGCGTCGCTGCAAACTTTCTTCCAGCAGGCGGGAACATCCAGTGCCGGCGGCGGCACGACCGTTACGAACGCCCTCGCGACGGCTTTGTCGACTTCATCGACGCCAGGCACGACGACGCCTTCTACGACGTCGGTGAGCAATGCCGTCGCAAACCTGTCGCAGGCACTGCAGTCGGGCAACCTGGGCAGCGCGCAGGCGGCATTCGCACAGCTCGCTCAGTCGACAAGGACCGGCAGTGGCGCCGGCGGACATCATCACCATCATGGCGGTGGACACCGCCACGCGGCGCCCGCTCCGAGCAGCTCGACGTCCACGACTTCTGCGTCGACCAGCTCGTCGTCGAGCGACGCATCGTCGACCACGCAATCCCTGCAGGATGCGACTAGTCCGGTAAGTTCAGCAACGTCGGGCGACTCATCCGGCTCGATCAGCAGTTCCGCGAGACTGCTGAACGTACTCGCCTGACTGCCTGACAGTCGCCTCCGCTGCGGCCGTGCGCGCCCTTGCCGCGTCGTCGCCGAGCGTCTGGCGGCTCATTGGCGCTTGCGCTACTCGGTGACGACGTACCGCAGAAGTCACGCGCGCACTGCACCCGGCCCGGGACCACTCCCGCCGCTCGCGAGCGAGCATACGACCCGGCCACGCCCGTTCACCGCCAGCAATGGCTTCAGCGCGCCGGCACTATGGCACCATGGCGGCTGCGAGCCGGGGCCGCGTGGCGCTCGGCGGGATTTTGCAGCAAACACGTGCGGCCGGCGTCGGGCGCGAATGGCGCCGGACCCGGACAGGGGGAATCGATGACAAGCGGCCCTTCCAGCGGCAAGGCGCCTTCCGCACCGCGTGCCGGCGTGGCCTTGCTCGGGCTATCTGCGCTCGGCATCGTATTCGGCGACATCGGTACCAGCCCACTCTACACGCTCAAGACCGTACTTGATCTGACCGGGCCGCACCCGGGTCCGGACGTTATCCTCGGTTCGCTGTCGCTGCTCGTCTGGACCCTGATCATCGTCACGAGCGTCAAATACGTCTCGATCGCGATGACGATCGACAACGACGGCGAAGGCGGAATTCTCGCGCTGATGTCACTCCTGGCGCTGAAGAAGCACAAGCGCCCCGCGATCGTTGCGTTCGGCCTGTTTGGTGCCGCATTGCTATACGGCGACGGCGCCATCACGCCCGCGATCTCGGTGCTCTCGGCTCTCGAGGGACTCAACATCGCGATGCCTTCGATCCACAGCTACATCCTGCCCGCGGCGGTAATCGTGTTGATCGCGCTGTTCGCGATTCAGCCGATGGGTACGGCCCGCATTGGCAGGGCGTTCGGCCCGATCATGGCGCTGTGGTTCGCCGCCATCGCCCTGCTCGGGATCTGGGGAATTGCTCAGCATCCCGCGGTGCTTGCAAGCCTCAATCCGCTCTACGGACTGCACTACCTGTTCACGCACGGCTCCGCGGGGTTCCTCGTGCTCGGCGGTGTATTTCTGTGCGTAACCGGCGCCGAAGCCCTGTACGCGGACATGGGTCACTTCGGGCCCCGCCCGATCCGCCTCGCATGGTCGGCGATCGTGTTTCCGAGCCTCCTTCTCAACTACGCTGGCCAGGCCGCCATTGTGCTTGCCGGCGCGCCGACCAGTGACAACATTTTCTTCCGCCTGTGCCCGGAAACCCTGCTGCTGCCCCTGATCGCCCTCGCAACGATCGCCACGATCATCGCCAGCCAGTCGATCATCACGGGCGCATATTCCATGACGCGCCAGGCGATTCAGCTCGGCTGGCTACCCCGCCTGTCCATTCGGCAGACATCCGCCGAGGGTTATGGGCAGATCTACGTCGGGGTGGTCAACTGGGCGCTGGCAGCGGTCACGATCTGCCTCACGTTGCTGTTCGGCAAGTCAGACAACCTCGCCGCCGCATACGGCATCGCCGTCTCCGCGACGATGCTCATGACGTCCGTCTTGCTGTTCATCGCCATGCGCGAGGTATGGGGCTGGGGTCTCGCCCGGAGCGGCGTCGTGGCGTCCGCGCTGCTGGTCGTTGATGCCGGCTTCTTCACCGCCAATCTTGCGAAGGTCCTCGACGGTGGCTACGTCCCGCTGGTCCTCGCCGGTGGTATCTATGCCGTCATGATGATCTGGCACCGGGGCACGGTCGCGGTTTCACAGGCGGTCAGCGAACGCCTCACGCCAGTAGCGGTGTTCCTCGCCGAAGTCGAGGCCAAGGGCATCCCCCGGGTGCCAGGGACTGCCGTGTTCCTCACGCGCACCTCCCGCGACACGCCGCCCGTCATGCGTTGGCACGTCAGGCACAACCGTGCGCTGCACAGCAAGCTGTTCGTGTTGACCGTGCTTACGGAATCGATCCCGTGGATTCGGGACGGAGCGCGACTCAAAGTGGAGCAGCTCGCCCCGGGCTTCTGGCGGGCTACGGCGCGGTACGGATTCATGGAGCGGCCTGATATCCCATCGTTGCTAGCGGGTACGCCGACACTCGGCTGCGATCTCGACCTCGCGGATGTCACCTACTACGTAGGCCACGAGACCATCGTCCGCCGCGAGGATGGCCATGGCATGCTCGCCTGGGAAGAGGCGATGTACGCAACCATGGTCCGAAATGCCGCGCACGTCAGTGACTTCTTCCGCCTGCCGAGCGATGGCGTCGTTGAAATCGGACGCCAGATCGCAATCTGAGCGATGAGTGGATGCGCATCCGCGGGCGGCGGCGATCGACGCCATCGAAGCGCGTCATAGGCGTCCCGGCCGGGTGACGGACGCGCCATCAGACCTGCGCGCCCCTGCGAAAGGACGCTTGGACGCAGGCCCGTACAGCCGCCAGTGCGCGGCACGACTGCCACCACTGGGCGGCGCCACCGGCGCGCCCCCCGTTCCGACCGCTCGCTGCGACGCACGCGGATGCACGGACGAGGTGTTGTCTGCCCCGCAGGCAACAGTTACCGTGCTCCTCGGGGCCGCGCCGACGGACCGGGCACGGGGGAGCTGCGCAGCATGGCCGAGTGGATCACGACGACACGCCGAAGATTTGTCGCGCTTCTCTTCGCAACAGGTGCCGGGGCGCTGTTCGCGCGTCGAGCGCGCGCCGAGAGCGAGCCGTTCGATGTCGTCCTGACGTCCGATGTCATGGTTCCCATGCGCGACGGCGTGCGCCTCGCCACCGACGTCTATCGCCCGGCCCGCAATGGCGTGGTGGTAGCAGACCCGTTGCCGGTGATTCTTGAGCGAACTCCCTACGGCAAGAGTGTCGTCAGCCGGTCGGAACTGACCGCACGGAACCCGTCGCCGATGAGTCGCGCCGAGGTTGCTCGCTTCTTCGCCGCGCGCGGCTATATCGTCGTGTACCAGGACTGCCGCGGCCGCTACGGCTCGGAAGGCGAGTTCGTCAAGTACCTGAGCGACGGGTTCGATGGCTACGATACCTGTGCGTGGCTCCTGCAGCAGGCGTGGTGCAATGGGCGTATCGGCACCATGGGCCTGTCCTACGCCGCGCACACCCAGGCGGCACTTGCCTGCGCGGGGGCCCCGGGAATCGCGGCCCTGTTTCTTGACAGCGGAGGTTTCGCGAATGCCTTTCAAGACGGGATTCGCCAGGGCGGCGCGTTCGAGCTGAAGCAGGTGACCTGGGCCTACCGAGCCGCACTCGAGAGCCCCGCCGTGCTCAGGGATCCGGTGCGGCTGAAGGCGCTGCAGGCGGTCGACATCAAGGGCTGGTTCGCACGGATGCCATGGAAGCGCGGGCATTCCCCGTTGAGCGCCGCGCCCGAATACGAGGCCTACGTCTACGAGCAGTGGCAGCACGGGACGTTCGATCGCTACTGGCAGCAGCTCGGCATCTTTGCCGAAGGCTTCTACGACCGCTTCAGCGATGCTCCGATGACATTCATGTCGGGCTGGTATGACCCATACCCGCGCTCGGCAGCGGACAACTACACGGCCCTGTCGCGGCGCAAGAAGGGACCGGTGAGGCTGGTTCTGGGGCCCTGGACCCATGGCGACAGGTCGCTGACCTTCGCCGGCGACGTCGATTTTGGGCCGGCCGCGACGCTCGATGGGAATCTAGCGCCCGACTTTCTCACGCTGCGTCTGCGATGGTTCGACCGCTGGCTGAAGCGGATCGATCCGGGCGATCCCGGAGATCCGCCCGTACAGGTGTTCGTCATGGGCGGCGGCACGGGACGGCGCAATGGCGCGGGGCGCATGGATCATGGCGGGCGCTGGCGTGCAGAGCGGGACTGGCCGCTGCCGGACACGCGCCCGACACCGTACTATCTGCATGGCGACGGCCGGCTCTCGCCGGAGCTGCCACGACCAGGCGCATCCGGCCTCTCCTACGACTTCGACCCGGATCGCCCGGTTCCCAGCATCGGCGGCACTATCACCTCCGGCGAACCGGTCATGCGCGGCGGTGCGTACGACCAGCGCGAAGGCCCTCGCTTCTTCGGATCGCATGAACCGTATCTGCCACTTGCGGCCCGCCCTGACGTGCTCGCCTTCGAGAGCGAGCCGCTGCTCGACGATATCGAAGTGACGGGAGCAATTCGGGCGCGTCTGTGGATTGCCTCCGACCGAACAGACACCGACTTCACGATCAAGCTCATTGATGTGTACCCGCCGAACGATGATTACCCTGAAGGGTTCGCGATGAATCTCACGGACGGCATCCTGCGTGTTCGCTACCGGCTGTCATGGTCCGCACCCGAATTGCTGCAGCCCGGGAAACCCGCGCTGATCACGGTTGACGCCTTCCCGACATCAAACCTCTTCAAGCGTGGCCATCGCATTCGGCTCGACGTCTCCTCCAGCAACTTTCCGCACTTCGACGTCAACCCGAACACGGGTGCGCCGGAGGGAACGGGCGTCCTGCGTCAGATCGCCCGCAACACGCTGTTCGTCGATCTGAGCAGACCGTCTAACGTCATTCTTCCGGTAATTCCGGCACGCACCTGACACATGCGTCCCCGGCTCCCGCCGCCCGTCCCCGTAGCGAGCGCGTATGACTCTTGAGCCAGCCACGCCCGGATCCCTGCCAGCCCGGCTGGACCGATTACCCGGATGCTGGACGGTCTGGCGCCTCGTCATTCTGCTGTCGCTCGGCGGGATGTTTGAGTTCTACGACCTGTTCCTGACCGCCTACCTGTCGCCTGGTCTCGAGGCCGCGGGGTTATTCCACAAGGGCAATGCCGGCGTTCTCGGTCTCTCCGACCAGGCTGCATTCGCGGCCGTCACTTTTGCTGGCCTGTTTGTTGGCACGATCGCGTTCGCGCAAGTCGCGGACCGGTTCGGGCGGCGCGTGATTTTCACCGGCTCGCTCTGCTGGTATTCGGCCATGACCCTCGCCATGGCCTGGCAGTCATCGGCCCTGGGTCTGGATACCTGGCGGTTTCTGGCTGGGATCGGCATCGGCGTCGAACTGGTCACGATCGACACGTACATCGCCGAGCTCGTGCCGAAGCGCCTTCGCGGCCGTGCCTTTGCAGTGAACCAGGCGGTGCAGTTCGCGGCTGTGCCACTGGTCGGTTTGATCTGTGCGGCTTTCGTCCCCCTGGCGCCTCTCGGAATTGCAGGTTGGCGCTGGGTGATTATGTTCGGCGCGGCCGGCGCGCTTGTCGTGTGGCGGCTGCGCCGCGCACTTCCTGAATCGCCCCGCTGGCTCGCGCAGCACGGGCGCCTGGCCGATGCGGAGCTGATCGTCGCTGCGATCGAGGCACGGGCGCGCGCGGAGACGCGATCGCCACTGCCCGCGCCGGTCGCAGGCGACGGGGAGCCCCCGCGTGCCGGCCGTCTGGGCGAGATCTTCCGCCCTCCCTTTCGCACCCGTACCGCGATGCTGTGTGTGTTCAATTTCTTCCAGACGGTCGGCTTCTACGGCTTCGGCAACTGGGTCCCAAAACTGATCGAAGCCGGCGGCACCGACGTCATCCGCAGTCTGCAGTATTCGGTCGCGATCGCCCTTGCCTATCCGATCGGGCCGCTGCTATGCGCAGCCATAGCGGATCGATTCGAGCGAAAATGGCAGATCGTCGCCGCTGCAATAGGAACCGCGGGCTTTGGCCTGCTGTTCGTCAGACAGACTCTGCCGGCGGTCATCGTCGCGCTCGGAGTCTGCATCACCCTCAGCAACAACCTGCTCTCATACGCGTACCACGCGTACCAGGCGGAGCTCTACCCGACTCGGATCCGCGCCAGAGCAATCGGCTTCGTGTATTCGTGGAGCCGACTGTCCACGGTCTTCACCAGCCTCATGATCGGGTTCTTTCTCGACCAGTTCGGAAGGAGCGGCGTATTCACCTTCATCGCGGCCAGCATGGGCGTCGTATGCCTGTCTATTGGCATATTCGGGCCGCGCACCCGCAGCCTGACACTGGAGGAAATCGCCAGGCACGGCTGACCGCTAGCCCGCGTGCTCCACCTTGTGCTGGCTGACATTCGCGCCGTCGTCACGTCGCAATACACCGAACACCGCAGTGGACACGAGCGTAAACAACCCGAGCACGACCAGCGCGCTGTGGATCCCGTGAATCAGCTGCACCGGGTTCGCGTGGAACCGGTCAGGAACGAACAGCGCAGTCGCGAGGCCCGCCGACGCGACGCCGAAGCTGATCGACATCTGCTGCATCGTGCTAGCAATGGAACTTGCATTGCTGGTGCTCGCGGGGTCGATATCCGCGTAAACGAGCGTATTCATGCTGGTGTACTGCAGCGAGGTGAGCGCGCCGTAGCAGAATGCCTGCACGACTATCAGCCAGGCCGGGGTTTGCGGCCCGATCGTTGCGAACAGCAGCAGCAGCACGCCGAGTGCGATCGTGTTCGACACCAGCACGCCGCGGTAGCCGATCCTCGTCAGGATCCTCGGCAGGACCGCCTTGGAACTCATTGCGGCGACCGCCTGCGGCATGATCAAGAGCCCTGACTGCACCGGGGTGAAGCCGAGACCCACCTGGTAGAGCAGTGGCAGCAGGAATGGCACGCCACCGATGCCGATGCGGGTGACAAAGCTGCCGGAAACGGCCGTAGCGAAGGTGCGTATGCGGAAAAGGTCCGCCCGCAGCAGCGGGAAGGGAGTCTGCAGGGCATGCACGGCGTATGCGACGAGCAGCGACAGTGAGATTGCGAGCAACCCGAACATCTCGCGGCCACTCAGCTCGTGCTCGCCAAAGATCTCGAGCACGTAGGAAAGCAGGGCGATGCCCGCGCCGAACAGCGCGAGCCCAACGAGATCCAGCGGGCTGGTCCGGTCCTCCCGGTAGTCAGGAAGGTGCAGGTGCACGAAAACGAGGCCAACGATCCCGATAGGCACATTCACGAAGAAGATGAGGCGCCAGTGGAGATAGTGCACGAGCAACCCGCCCGTCAGCGGACCGAGCATGGGTCCGACCAGTGCTGGAACTGCAACGAAGCTCATCGTCCGCACGAGCTCCGACTTCTCGAACGTGCGCACCAGCGTCAACCGACCGACCGGAACCATCATCGCGCCACCGCAGCCCTGCAGGATCCGGCACGCGACCAGCGAGTGAATGTCGCTGGACAGGCCGCACAAGCAAGAGCCAAGCGTGAACAGGCCAATGGCCGAGGCGAAGACGCGGCGGGTTCCAAAGTGATCGGCCATCCAGCCGCTGATCGGTATGAAGACGGCGAGGCTCAGCGTGTAACTCGCGAGCACGGCCTTCATGCTGAGCGGCGCAACGTGCAACGCAGCCGACATGGCTGGGACCGCAGTGTTCAGGATCGTCGTGTCCAGCGACTCCATGAAGAATGCAACGGCGACGAGCCACGGCAGCACGCGCTTGCTGGACGGCCCGGCGACCCCGCTTTGCAGCTCGCCTGTTGAACTGCCAGGCGGACTCACGCGTCTCCCGCTGCGCGGCTGCATTGCGGATCGGCGCGCCGGCGCGGCGCTGGGCTCACCCGCTTCCACCGTCGCACCGCAACCGGCGCCAGGGTGCTCACGCCGGCAATTCGGTGCGAACCACGTTGCGCAACGGCACCATGACCTGGACCAGCATGCCGCCGGCAGGCCGGTGCCGCGTCGCAAATGCGGCGCCGATCACGCGCGCCCGGTACTCCATCAGCCTCAACGAGAGGCCGTTGTTGGCTGTCGCGTCCCAGTCGCTGTCGCGCCCGTCATCCGCGATGGTCAGCAGGAGCTCATCGTCGTGGATCTGGAGCGTCACGTCGATTCGCGTGCAGTCGCTGCGGCGCACGGCCGCCACGACCGCTTCCTGCGCCACGCGATAGAGGTGGTCTGCCGGGAAGTCGCCGACGATACGGTCATCGAAGCGGGGATCGACATCGACACACACGGGGACACCGGCGCCTACGTCCTTTTGAAGCCGCTGCAGCGCACCGCGCAATGAGCCGCGCACGACGTACATCGGCGAGATGCCGCGCGCAAGATCCCGGGCGCTCGCGATTGCGTCACGCATGTGCCCGACCATCGCACGCAGATTCTCCCGGTGAACCGCGGGATCCGGACTCGGAGTCATTGCGGCACTCTGCAACAGCATCATGATGCCGGTCAGTTGCTGTCCGAGGCCCTCGTGAATGTCGCTCGCGAGGCGGATGCGTTCTGTGTTCGCGACCTGCAGAACGTCGCGCTCGAGTGCTCGCTGCACGCTGATGTCCGCAATCGTCAGCGTGAGCCCCCGGATGAGCGGATTGTGCAGCTTGTTCGCGCCTGACAGACGCAACGTGCGCACGGTTGAGTCGGGCATCGCAATCGGGATCTCCAGCGGTGCGGGAGATCCCGAACCCGAAAGGAGCTGATCCAGCAAGACGGCAAGCGCCGACTCGTGGCTGGGTCCGGCCAGCATCGCGGCATTCGAGCCAGCCAGGGTCGCCGGTGCAATGCCGAGGATTACCTCGATCGCGGGACTCGCAAAGCGGATGATGCGACGCTCATCGACGACCAGGAACGCGTCCGAGGCCTGCCGCACGAGCTCCGTCAGGCGCGCATCGGCGGTCTGCATCGCGAGTTGCCTGTTGAGCGTCTGCATCTCGCGCCGCACAGCACTCTGACGCGTGATGAGCAGCAGCGCCGTCAGGACAACGAGCCCCACGAGGATCCAGGCATCGAGGGCGCGCGTGCTTGCGATCGAGACCGCAACCAGCGCGATCGCCAGGAGTGCCGCGAGTGTCGGCATAAACGTAAAGGCGCTGCGCTCGTCGGTCGCTGGTTCGGGCGGTGTACCGGGCACTTGCTTCGCGAGCGCACCGGCACAGGCGATCAGAGTGAAGCAGACGATGTCGCCGTAGTTATAGTAGAGCCCGACGAAGTTGACGTCCGTGAGCCACGTGGCGAGCCAGCCTATTTCCCAGACCACGTCGGCGAGGCCGGCCGCGATCAGGAGGGTCGGAATGGGTCGGCGTAACGGGCTCGGCAGGCGCAGGTACAGCAGTGCTGCCATCGTCATCAGCACGGCGAGGCTCACGGCATAGCAGACCGCGAAGAGTGCACTCATCCGCGGGCCCTGCCCAGGCGGCATGAATGGTCCGAGCAGGGTTGCCCAGAACGTGCCGAGCAATGCGACGCTGATCGTTACCGCATCGAGCCAGGTGCGCAACCTTCGAAACGAGCCGCCGAATCGGACAAACGTGACTGCGTACGCGGCCGTCAGCAGTGCGTAGTCGAAGAAGTAGCAGGCATCAGCGCCTGACAGGCGTGGGCCCACGCCTCGAGGCCGGAACTCGTTCCAGACATAGGTTGCGATGAGACTCATGATGGCAAAGGCAGCAACCAGTGCCCAGATGACCGCCGTGTTGCGCGAGCTCCGCCACCGGCCGACCGCAACCGTCACCGCCACGGCGATGGCAATCGCCTGGGACGGCACTGCTACCCAGTCGGAGAACGTCGGCCACCGGCCGTCAAAGTAGGTCTGCAGAATCCCGAGCAGCACTGCAATGGCCATCGCGTACACGACCGCGATGCCAGCGAGGACCCGCTTGATTTGGTCAATGCCGGCGGCGCCGGAGGTTGTGCGTGTTTCGGCTCTGGCAAGCGGGATCATGACGGAATTTCGCCATGATCCGGCGTATCCGCGCGGGGCTTCGCCGACGTTCGGTCGCCCCGCCCTGACACACGTCGCGAGGGCGGTCCGAACAGGATCGAAAATCGGTGTGGCAAGGCTGGGGGGGGGGCGATAGGCGAGAAGGTGTCGCACTATTCCTTCGTCAATGGGTTGCGCGCGCCGAACCGACACAATCTGGACCCGCGACCAGCTCCCAAAGCCGGCGTAAGCACTCTACCGGGTGACGCCGCAGCCGGCTAGCGTATCCAACGCGATGCGGGCTCTCGCGCCCGGTCGCCATCTACCTCGCTGCTTGGCCTAGGTGCCGGCAGCGATGAGCGGCGCGACAACGGTCTCCAGGCGCTCGGGAGTCCAGGTCGAGTCCTTGAGGGCCCAGCCGTTCTCCACCAGGCTGCCGTCTCTGGCGATGGTGAAATTCACTGGCATGCGCCAGATGCGTCCGTACCCAGGAGCACTGTCCTCCGTCAGAAACCCGACCGGAAAGCTGAGCGTGCTCGCGACCGCCCGGACAGCCGGTAGCTGATCGGCATCGTCTAGGCAGAAGCCGAGTACGCTCAGCCCATCCACCGCGTGTTGCGCTGCATACGTGGAAAGAAGCGGCAGTTCCTGCCGGCACGGAACGCAATATGTCGCCCAAAACGTCAGGATCACCACGCGCCCGAGCAGGTCATGCGTCGAGATGCGCTCGCCTGACAGGGTCAGCAGCTGCGCCGGCGGCGCCAACTGCCCGAGACGCAGCCGGTTCGCCTCCGCGCGTAGTGGCAGGAGACCCGCGCCGCCGAGAAACGTCAGCGCAGCTGCACCACCAAGCAAGTCCCGCCGCTGCGGAGAAAATGGCTGCATGCGCGCATCACCCATTTCACTGAACGATAACTATTCGCATCATTTGAGCATGATGCCGACCTGTCATCCAGTCCTGGTGACGCATCGGGCCCGGTGCTCCTCAAAAGGCATAACTGAGCCCCGCGGATGCCGTCCAGTGCGGAAACAGCTGGTATCCCGACAGATTGCTGTACACGGGCACCTGCACGAAGCCATAGAGGTGCAACTGTCGGGCCGCACGCACGGTGAGGCCCGGGCTCAGGTAGGCGACGGTTCCCGCCGTGTCGGTCGTATCCGCGAGCGCGCCCTGATCGGCGGACTTTCGGTACAGGTTGATCTGCAGACCCGGAATCACCCGCGGGTTCTCCTCATAACGAAGCCCGAAGCTGACCGTGGCCGAATTGCCAGGCCGGTAATCGTTTCCCGGCTGATCCGGCGCGTGTGCAACGGCTGACTGGAACTGAGCGCTGATGAACGCGTCGAAATCCTGGCTGATCGCCTGATGATAATAGGCGCCGATGATGACATCGGTGCTGCCCGTGCCGGCCTGCAGGCTCGTGTCGAGCGGCGTACCGGCACCGGGTCCGTTGTAGAAATTGACCTGCGTGCCGTAACTGCCGGTGGGCAGCTTGAGTCCGAGTTGCACACCGAGATTGTGCGTCGGCAGAAAACCCTGATAGCTGGCAATCAGTTTGATGTCGCCGAGACCTGCGACGTGGGCGTTGCTCAGCTGGTCAGGCGCAGACTCCGACTGCGTATAGGGCTGCTGCTGCTGACCGTAGGTCGAATGGTCGCGATCGACGTACGGTACTCGCAGGTCGAGGTGCCAGTCGGCATTCGGACTGTAAGTGAGGCCGAGCGTCAGATAGCGATTCGTCGTGTTGTGTTCGATTTCGCCTCCGCCCAGCGCCGGATTCGACGGCTGGTTGACCACCCGCTCAGGTGTAGCGGTGCGTGTACCGCCACGCAGTTCATCCTGGTCGATGTAGTCGTATTCGGCGTTGAGACGCCACCCCGAGGTGGCCGAATAGCCAAGCGCGGCGTCGGAACTGAGGGTGCAGCCACAGGTCGCGCATGCCCAGGCGGAAGGGGGCAGGGCGAAGAGCACGACGGCGGCCAGGACGCCATGCGTCCGGTCGCGTGAGCGAGGGAACATTGTCAGGTCTCCCGGGTCCGCCAGCGCGGACCACAAAGTCAACGAGCGGCGCGCATGCACGCGCCAGAGGCGGACTCAGGTGTCCACCGCTTTGAATCAGCTCGATGTCAGGAGAGGATCGGTGGCCCGCGTGAGGTCTGGCTGCGCGGCGGACCGGCATCCGCACGACGCTGCGCAACGGTCCCCATCGCGACGATGGCGGCCTTCGCGACACGCACGGCAACCGCCGGCGCCGTCGATACCGGCGCCGCGGCAGCGGCCGCCGCGAACGGACACACCTTTTCGCCGTGGGAATCGCCCTGCACCGGCGCCTGGTGGCCGGCCCGCCCAGCAGCGTCGTGATGCATGCTGCACAGGACCAGCGCCGCTCCCTGCAGATTGCTGCCTGGCATGACGCCCGGCGGCAACAGCAAGCGCGCCACCAGCAGCGGCAGCAGCCAAAGGAGCAGGTACGGACTGCGCGCAGGTTTCACGGATGGGGATGATAAGCGTTCTGGGCGAGCTTCGCACTCACCGCTGGCAACGCTGGCATGACGTTGCCGGCAGCCCAATCGTGGATACCACGTAGGGCCTGACTGCGCCGCGCCGCACCGACCCCGCAGCCGCGTCATGGCAGTCGCGCACCGCGCAGATCGTTGGGGTACGACCGGATTGCCGGCGGACCCGGTCGGTCCTAGCCTCGAGTCCGCATTCACGGGAGACGCTGATGGACGTTTTCAATCTGCTGATCGGCTCCGACGTCGGCCTCGCGAGCCTCGCGGTCATCGGGTGCGTGATCGTGATTGCCGCGTACCTGTTCAGTCACCTGCGCAAGTTGATGAACGCGGAGCCGGGCAAGAAGGGCTGGCGCTAAGACTGCCCTGAGCGCGCTGAAGGACCGCCGCGGGCGGGCGTGCACCGGCTGTCAGATGCGCGAGCCGCCGGTGACCGGCAAGACCTCCCCGGTCACGTATGCCGCGCCGGCGCACAGGTAGACGATGCATTCGGCATACTCGGCCGGCTCGCCGACGCGCGCGAGCGGCACACTCTGGCGTGCCAGCGCCTGCATGTCACCGAACGAGCACTCCCAATTCGAATTGACGTAGCCGGGTGCTATGCCGTTCACTCGGACCTGTGGCGCGAGGCCGCGCGCCAGCTCGCGCGTCAATCCCGCGAGACCCGCCTTCGCCGTCGCATAGGCCGAGCTGCTCGCACCGCCGCCGAGTGCCGAGACCGACACCGTATTGACGACGGCCCCGGCGGATGCACGCAGCTCCGGCGCGAGCGTCTGGGTCAACCAAAATGCGCTCAGCAAGTTGACGCGCAGGATGCGGTCCCAGAAGTCGTCGGTGAGCGCATCCAGGTCCGCCGGGGGAATCGGGGATCGCGTCATTGGCGCTCCGGCATTGTTGACCAGGTAGTCCACGCCACCCAGCCAGTCCGCCGCCCGCCGCGCCACATCCCGGGCACCCGACGATACGCCGAGGTCACCGGGCACCGCTGCGACTTCGTGCCCCTCGGCGCGCAGGCGCGCGACCGCCTCATCGAGGGTTGCCGCACGCAGGTCGTTCATTGCGACGCGCGCTCCGCTGCGTGCCAGCAGTTCGGCCGTCGCGAGCCCAATGCCCGACGCGCTGCCGGTGACCACTGCGCGGCGCTCGCGCAGTTGGAAGGAAATCCGGGAATTCACATTCATTCGGGCCTCGATGAGTGGTGGTGAATATGGCTAGGCGTACGGCATCTTGGCGCCGCTCGCCGTACGCGCCTCGCGGCTATCATCGCCCCGGCTCAGCGCTGGCTGCACTGATAGCTCGCTCGTTCGAGCCAGTCGGGATTCACATCCACGCCCCACCCCGGCGCGGACGGGATCGTCACGCAGCCGTTCTCGACAGTGTAGGGGTCGGTGCGGAACAGACCGACCTGCCATGGATAGTAGTCGGGGCCTTCGATCGAGAGCTCGAGGTACTTGCCGGCATTCGGGATTGCGCCGAGCAGATGCATCGTACACAGCGTTACTAGAGACAGATTGGCGCTATGCGGTGTCACCGGCAAGCCGGCCGCTGCCGCCATCTGCACGACCTTCAGCGTCCGCGTGATGCCGCCCATGTACATGACGTCGGGCTGGACGACGTCGACGGCGCGCAGCTCGATCATCCTGGCCCAGGTCGCGAGATCCCAGTCCTGCTCACCGCCCGTGACGTCGAGGTCGAGCGCGTCGGCGACGAGCTTGGTGTCTTCGAGCTTCCAGTACGGGCAGGGTTCTTCGAAGTGCTCGATTCCCTCTGCCTCGAGGAGCCGTCCGACCTCGATCGCGCGAGCCGGCGAGTAGCCGCTGTTGGCGTCGACGAGCTTCGCTACGCGCGGGCCGAGAGCCCGAGCGACCCTAGGCACGATCGCCTCGGTACGACCTGGCCACTCATCGACGTCCCGGCCGCACTCGGCGGCGACGCGCCATTTGAATGCGTCGAACCCCATCTCGTCCCTGAGGCGCACGAGGCGTGCCGACTCGGCTTCCGCAGATATGTTGCGCTTCATCGACGAGGCATACGCACGCAGCCGCCTCGGGACGCCACCCAGGAGTTCGACGACGGGCTTGCCCTCGAGCCGTCCGCGCAGATCCCACAATGCCGTGTCGAGGCCTGCGATCGCCCGGCAGCGGTAGCTCCCGGGATATTTGTGTTCGCGTTCCTCGATGCGGTCCACCAACGCCCCGACGTCGAGGGCATCGGCACCGAGCGCCCACGGCGCCACCTGCCGGTGAAAAATGCTCGCCGTGATATCGGCGTTGTAGGTCGAGGTCTGGCCCCACCCGACTGCGCCGCTGCTGGCCGTCACGCGCACGAAGCAGACGAACTCATTCGAGTACGTTTCTAGCCGGGTGATTGTCAGCATGTACGCGCGACTCCGGTGAACGCGGCTGACCTGCCGTCGTTCGGTCCGCGTACTCTACACAAGCCTTGGCGCGACGGAGGGTCGGCGCGTCGCTGGTTGCCGTGGCGCATCCCAGCGCTGGTTCCGGTCGGTCGAGCCGGGGAGGAGCACAGCGCGCTTCAGCGCTCGGTAGGAACGTGGCAAGCTCGACGGCGGCGCCGCGGTCTCGGCGCAGCACCGGACTGAAGGGGGCCACGTGAAAGTTTGCATCGTCGGCGCGGGCGCGATCGGCGGCTTTCTCGGCACGCGTCTTGCGCTCGCCGGCCGGACGCAAGTCACCGCGCTCGCGCGCGGCGCAACGCTGGCCGCGCTGCGATCAAGAGGCTGGCGGTTGTCGGAACGTGGTTCGCTGCATACGGCCGCAGCCGTCGCATCGGACGACGCCATCGAGCTTGGCCGACAGGACATCGTCTTCCTCGCCGTCAAGGGCCAAGCGCTGCCGGAGCTCGCGCCCGCTATCCTGCCACTGCTGCATCCTGAGACCATCGTCGTGCCGGCGATGAACGGCGTACCATGGTGGTTCAGCGAAGTCCTGCCGACACTCGGCAACGCGCCGCTCGAGACCGTCGATCCGGGTGGGGTGACCGCAAGGTCCATTCCGCTCCGGCAGGTACTTGGATGTGTCCTCCACGTCAGCACGTCGTGCGTCGAGCCCGGCTTCGTGGTCCATACGGTCGGCCATGGCATCATCCTCGGCGAACCGGCGGGCGGCAGCTCCGAACGCGCGCAGCGGGTCGCCGACGTGCTGTCACATGCCGGCTTCGACGTCAGCTGCTCACGCTGGGTTGCAAGCGACATCTGGTACAAGCTGTGGGGGAACATGACGTCGAACCCGCTGTCGGCCATCACCGGGGCAACCGTGGACCGGCTGCTGGCCGACGAGTGCGTCAGGACGTTTTGTGCGGCAGCGATGCGGGAAGCCAGCGACATCGGGACTCGAATCGGCTGCGCGATTGCGCAAACACCCGACGACAGGTTCAAGATGGCGCGCGCACTCGGTGCCTTCAGGACATCCATGTTGCAGGATGCGGAGGCCGGTCGTCCGATTGAACTCGATGCGCTGGTGTCGGCGGTGCGCGAGATCGGCCAGCGGGTCGGCGTGCCAACACCGACTCTCGACGCGATCTTCGGCCTGGCGCGGGTATTCGGCCAGGTCCACGGCCTCTACCCCGTGGCGGATGGTGGACGAGCATAGGTCCGCTCGCGGGCCGTATGGCCTGCGCGAGCGTCGTGGGCAGGCGCGTCGCCGCGACGCGCCCGTGAGTGACCGGCTCAGTCGGCCTTGACGGCCTCCACCTGAATCTGCAGCTGGACAGCCATGTCGAAGCCGTAGGCCTTGCCGTAGCTGATGCCGAAGTCTTCACGATTGAAGGTCGCCGACGCATCCGCGCCGCACGTTTCCTTGTGGCTCATCGGATTCGGCTTGCAGAGGAACTTGTTGATCGTCAACGTAACCGGCTTCGTCACGCCGTGCAGGGTCAGCGTGCCATCCACCTCGGTAGGCGAGCCGGCCTTGAACTTTGCCAACTTGCCCTCGTAGGTGGCCGTCGGGTACTTGGCGACGTCGAACATATCGGCCGTCTTGGTGTGCTCGTCGAGCTTCGGCATGCCGAAGTCAATCGATCCCGTGTCGACGACGATCTTGACCGTGCCAGTGCCGGCCTCGCGGTCGAGCGTCACCGTTCCGCTCGACTTCGTGAATTTTCCGCGCCACACCGAAAGCCCGCCCATGTGGTCTGCAGCGAAGCTCGGGTAAGTGTGGGCAGGGTCGACGTTGTACGTCGTGGGTGCTGCAACGGCCGACAGGCCGCCCAGGGTCCCAATACACAGCGCCGCGATACGCATCTTCATCCTTCGTCTCCTCGTTAATGGACTGGCGAAATCCCCGACCGCCCGGTCGGGCCCACCGCGATCGAACGCTACTTATACCATCCGGCCGCTCACCTGCCAGGCACGAATGGCGAATTCCAAGGCGGTCCGGTATGCGACCGCCGCGGCGCGCCGGGGTTCCGCCAGGTGGCGTGCGTTTGGAACGCGCAGCGTTGGGTACTAGCCGGACCCCGGCGGCTTCTGGTCGAGGTGACGGGAAACCATGACTCGCTCCCCGAGCAGTCCGCGTGGGCGCAGGACTAGCATGGCCGAGAGCAGCACGCCGATGGCCACGACGCGCAGTGCGGCCGCGCGCGCCTGCTCGTCCGGCGCAAAGAATGTCCCGGTGGCAAGGCCGGTGACACTCCAGATAACCGATACGAGGCCGGCACCCACGAGCGCCCCGAGATTGTTGCCGGACCCGCCGATGATCAGCATCGCCCATATCTGGAACGTCAGGCCCGCCTGGTAGCTGTCCGGCGCAATGAAGCCAATCAGGTGTGCCTGCACCGCTCCCGCAAGACCCATCAATGCCCCGCCGAGTGCAAAGGCCTGCAGGCGGTACCGGTTGGCGTTCTTGCCGAGGGTGGCGGCGGCCCGCTCGTCCTCGCGGACGGCGCGCAGCACCCGTCCCCAGGGGCTGCGCACCAGCTTTTCGAGCCCCGCGAAGAGCCCGGCGACGAGCGTCGCGACGAGCACCAGGTTCGCCGTCGCGAACAGGAGTGGCTGGCTGGCGAGGACTTCGAATGGACGCGGGATGAATGCGATGCCGAAGGCGCCCCCGGTCAGTCGCTGCGCATTGAGGGCGACGAGTTGCACGACCACCGCGACACCGAAGGTCGTGATCGCGAGGTAATCGGCGCGCAGCCGCAGGGTGGCTGCGCCCACGAGAGCGGAAGCGCCGCCTGCGGCAAGCATCGCGGCGAGCCAGCCGACGGCGATCGGCAGCGCGAAGCCGCCGGCGTGCGCCTGCGCCAGAGGCGTGGTGACGATCGCGGACGCATAGGCACCAATGGCGATGAAGCCCGCCACGCCGACGTTGAACAGCCCGGTCTGGCCCCACTGCAGGTTGAGCCCCAGGCAGGCGATGCCGTTGACGAGCGCCATCGCCAAGAAGACGCTGGCATAGGTCGCAAGACCCACCAGGTCAGCCGTCATAGGCGGCTCGCGAACAGGCCTTGCGGCCGCACCAAGAGCATGGCAATCAGTACCGCGAAGGCGACTCCGGCACGCCACTCCGCTCCCAGCCATTGCACGGTTGCGGCCTCCGATAGTCCGATGATGAGCCCGCCGATGAGCGCGCCTGGCACGCTGCCGATGCCGCCGAGAATCGCAGCCGCGAACAACGGCAGCAGCAGATCGAAGCCCATGAATGGCCGAATCTGCACGACGAGGCCGAGCATTACTCCCGACGCGCACGCCAGCGCACCCCCGATGAGCCACGTGGCGCGCTCCACGCGCCCGACGTCGATACCACCGACGCGGGCGAGCGCTGGATTCTCGCTGACGGCGCGCATCGAGCGGCCGAGTGAGGTGTGGCCGAGGAGCAGATAGAGGGCGGCGACGAGCACGGCCGCGACTACCACCAGCAGCAGCTGATCCGGGGTCGCACGCAAGCCGAACGCCACCGGTGTTGCAATCTCGAGTTCCCGCGAAAAGTACGCGGGCTTCGACGTGAACACCACCTCAAGAAGGGCACGCAAAGCCATGGACGCACCGAAGCTCGCCATCACGACGCTGATTGACGCGCCGGCGCCACGCAGTCGCCGGAACAGCAGCGCGTCCAGCAGCAACGCCAGCAGCCCGGTTGCGATCATCGCGATGAGCCCCGCCGCGAGCACGCCCCAGCCCACCGAGAATGGATCAATCGGGACCGCCGAGGCAGTGGCGATCGAGCCAATGCCGCCTGCCAGCAGCAGCGTCAGATACCCGCCGCACGAGATGAGCTCGCCATGCGCAAAATTCGAGAACCGCATGATCGAGTAGGTCAGCGTCACGCCGGTCGCCCCAAGCGCAATCGTCGCCCCGGCGACGACGCCATCGGCAATGAACTGTGTGTTCATGTGCCGCCCGCCGCACGCCCCGCGGCGTGCCCGCTGCCGAGATACAGGGATGCGAGTTCCGGGCTGCGCGCCAGTTCGGCTGGGCGCCCGTCGAGCCGATTCACGCCGCCGACCAGCACACACAGGCGGTCGGCGAGCCCGAGCGCCGCCTTCACGTTCTGCTCGACCAGCAGGATGCCGACACCCGTGTCGCGGATCTCCGCCAGCTTCGTGAACACTTCACCGACCATCTTCGGCGACAGGCCCGCGGACGGCTCGTCCAGCATCAGTGCCCGCGGCGATGAGACCAGCGCGCGCGCAATGGCGAGCATCTGCCGCTGCCCCCCCGACAGGCCCCCCGCCGGCAAGCGTCGCTGGCGCCTGAGATCCGGGAACAGTGCATATCCGGCTTCGAGCCGCGCGCTGCGCTTGCAGCGCGCGAGCACCGCAACGGCGAGCCGCAGGTTGTCGTCGACCGACAGGCGCGTAAACACGTTGTCGGTCTGCGGCACGAACGCGAGTCCGGCGCGAACCAGTTCGTGCGTCGGTCGATGCGCGATGTCGTCGCCGCCAAGCAGCACCCGGCCGGATGCGATCGGCACCAGCCCTGCAACCGCCTTCACGAGCGTCGACTTGCCGGCGCCATTCGGTCCGAGCAGCGCGACGATTTCCCCAGCGGCAACCGCCAGCGATGCACGATTGACGATGGGCACATCGGCCTCGTAGCCGGCGACCAGCTCCTCGACTGCGAGCGCCATGGGCGAGGCCATCATGCGGCGTCGCTGCCGAGATACGCCGCGATGACCCTGGGATCCCGAGTCACCTCGTGCGGCGTGCCGTCACATAGAATCCTGCCGGCCGCGAGCACCAGTACGCGTCGACACAGCGCCGCCACCATGTCCATGTTGTGCTCGATCACGAGAAATGACGTTCCTTGCTCGTTGAGCTCGGCGATGCGCGCGATCAGCACCTCGAGGAGTGCCGGCGCAACCCCGGCGGCCGGTTCGTCGAGCAGCACGACGCGGGGCCTCGCCATGAGCACCCTCGCCAGCTCGAGGAGCTTGCGCTGCCCGCCGGACAGCACACGCGCGGGTTGCCGCGCCAGAGGCGCGAGCGACACGAAGTCGAGCAGTTCCATTGCGCGCGCGTGGACCTCACGCTCGTGCGCGGCGACTAGTCGCGGTGCGAACCAGTTCGGCAGGATGCGCTCGCCCGGGTGTCGCTGGGCACCGATCATCACGTTTTCGACGAGCGTCATCGCTGCGAATGGGCGCGGAATCTGAAATGTACGGCCGAGGCCGCCCGCAAGGTGCCGGTGGCTCGCCGCGCGAGTGACGTCGCGACCATGCAGCAGTACCTCGCCTGCGGTCGGCCGGCGATCGCCGGCGAGAATGTCAAATAACGTGCTCTTGCCGGCTCCGTTCGGACCGATCAAGGCTGTCAGATCGCCGGCGCCGATGGCGAGCGAGACATCGTCGAGCGCGGTCGCGCCGCCGAAGCGCTGCGACACCGCGACCGCCTGCAGCGCGGGCGGCGAGAGCTCATTCGTTCGATCGGCTGCTTTCATCTGTTGCCATTCCTTCGTAAGCTGACGTTATCGGCCTTAGCCTCCGTCAGCAAGACCAGCTCCGATCCGGTACGGGGTTGGCCCTCCAACGAACAGGGCAACGCATGACCGTCCAGCGCCTCCTCGCGCTACTACTGCTGCTGGCCGGCTTCGCGCCACCCGTTGCCGCGGCGACCGGCTGCAGCTACACCGTGGGACTCGTGCTCGAACTCACGGGACCCGCCGGCGAATACGGCCAGGCCGCAGCCAAGTCCGTCGCGATGGCGCTTCGCGACGTCAATGACGCCGGCGGCATCCGCGGCTGCCGGGTCGTCGTGGCGACGAGAGATTCACAGAGCCTCGGCACCGCCGCGGTCGACGCCGCCAACCAGTTGGTGCAGCTCAGCAAGGTACCGCTCATCATCGGAGGCGACATCTCGGCCGTGACCATCCCGATGCTGACCGCTGTCACCGGCCCGGCCCGGGTCGTGCAGATTTCCCCGGCGGCGTCATCGCCCCGGCTGACCGTCCTCGCCCAGGACCCCCGCAGCGGCGGAATGTTCTTCCGGACGATCACCTCCGATTCACTGCAAGGCACGGTCGCCGCAAGGTACGCGCTCGACCGCGGGCTTCGTCGGCTGGCGATGATCTACGTCAACAATGACTTCGGCGTCGACCTGTCGACGGAATTCGCACGGGCTTACCGCGCGCTCGGTGGGACGATCACTGCTGCGGTCCCCTACAACGAGCGTCAGTCGAGCTACTCTGCCGAGGCGACTGCGGCGATGGCGGCATCCAGCGATGGGCTGTACCTCGTCTCGACGCCGGTGGACGGCGCGACGATCGCGCGTGCCTGGCTGTCGCAGGGTGGCGTGCGTCGCTTCCTCCTGAACGATGGCATGAACAGCGCCGAGTTCATTACGAGCGTCGGTGCCAAGTTCCTGAACGAAGCTTACGGAACATCGTCCGGCACCACGCCGACGGCCTCGACGCGCTACTTCAGCGAGCAATACCGTGCGTTCGCGCAGCTCGACCCCGCGAGCCCGGCGGCCGATCGCGCCTATGACGCAGCCGCCATTGCCGCGCTCGCGATTGCCGCGGCACCGCGCTTTGAGTCGGTCGCGATCCGCGACGCCGTCTTTCGGGTCACCGATCCGGCAGGCACGGTCGTCCACGCCGGACGCGACGAGTTCGCACGGGCGCTCGCGCTGATCAAGGCCGGCCGGACGATTCGCTACGAAGGCGTGATCGGCCCCATCGTATTCGACCACAATGGCGACATCAGCGGACCATTCCGGCTCTGGAGGATCACCGGCGGCGTGGTCACGACCGTCGGCGAGAGCAGCGCCGAAGAAGTGCGTGCGCTGCGGGCCCGCCTGCCACACTAGGGAGCCCGGATTCTGCCGCAGATTCGGTCGGTCGCCATCCCGGGAGACACCCGCGCCATGCATACGCCTTCAACGCCCGAACGGTGCCGGCTTGCACCGGACCTCGAGATCAGCCGGATCGTGACCGGACTGTGGCAGGTGGCGGATATGGAGCGCGACGGCTCGCTGCTCGACCGCACCGTGGCCGCCAATGCCATGCTCGACTACGCCCGGGCGGGATTCGACAGCTTCGACATGGCAGATCACTACGGCAGCGCCGAGCTCATCAGCGGCCGGTTCCTCGAGCTGGCAACGGCCGCGCCGCTCGCGCACCGGCCGACGGCATTCACCAAGTGGTGCCCGGTCCCGGGCCCGATGACCGCCGCAACCGTCCGCGCCGGCGTCGAGCGTGCGCGGGAGCGCCTCGGTGTCGCGACGATCGACCTGCTCCAGCTTCACTGGTGGAGCTTCGATCATCCGTCGTATCTCGACGCGATGACAGAGCTTGCGGCGCTCCGCACGGCAGGGCTGATCCGTCATCTCGGCGTCACGAACTTCGACACAGCGCATTTGCGGGTGCTGGTCAAGCACGGCATCCCGGTGGCCACGAATCAGGTGTGCTTCTCGCTGCTCGATCGCCGCGCGGCCGGCGAGATGAGCGCCTTCTGCCTGGAGCACGGCATCCGCCTGCTCGCCTATGGCACGCTCGCCGGCGGCCTCATCTCCGCACGCTGGCGCGGGAAGCCGGAACCGACGGCTGCCGACATCGGTGACTGGAGCAAGATGAAGTACCGGCGCTTCGTCGACGCCATCGGGGGCTGGACGGCGCTGCAGGCGATCCTGGACGCTCTCGATGTCATCGCGCGGCGCCATGGCGTGTCGATTCCGAACGTCGCGACTCGCTGGGTGCTCGAGCATCCGGCCGTCGCCGCGACGATCGTCGGCGCACGCCTCGGGGAGCGCGAACACCGCACCGACAACCTGGCGGTCTTCGGGTTCTCGCTGGACGGCGCAGACCACGCGCTCATCGACGCGGCGCTCGCGCGCACGACCATGCTGTCCGGCGATTGCGGCGACGAGTACCGCAAGCCGCCATTCCTGACTGCTTCCGGGGACCTCAGCCACCATCTCGAGGCGATGCCGAAGGCCTACGTCGCAATACCCATGGTAGGGCACCCCGGACGCCTGACGGTGTCGTCCGGGAGCATCTGGGAACCGATCTGCGGCTACAGCCGCGCCGTGCGCGTCGGCGACCGCGTGCTGGTGAGCGGCACGACCGCCACCAACGGCGCTGGCGAAGTCGTGTGCCCGGGAGACGCCGCCGGCCAGGCGGTATTCATCCTCGACAAGATCGCCGCCAGCCTCGCGGCGCTGGGCGCCGGCGTCGGCGATGTGGTGCGCACGCGGATCTACCTCCGGAACGCCGACCAGTGGGAGCCCGTCTCGCGCGTGCATGGCCGTTATTTCGGCGAGGTGCGCCCCGCGAACACCCTGCTCGAAGTCGCACGCCTCGTCGGCGCCTACGAGGTCGAGATCGAAGCCGAAGCCGTCGTCGCAACTCGGCCGCCACCCGCGTGAGGCGCCAGGCGGCGGCGGCACTCGATCAGCGCCACCGGGGATGCCCGATCCGGTATCGTCCGCCCATGGGCACGGCGGACCGTTAAGCTTGGCACTCAGCGCCACGATCTACACTTTCGACATCACGCTCAACGACGCCGACCGGGGCGTCTACGAGGCGCTCTCCTTCCGCGTTGCGCGCCACCCGTCGGAAACCGAGGAATTCCTGCTGACACGCGTGTTCGCGTACTGCCTCGAATACGCCGAGGGCATCCAGTTCTCGAAGGGGTTGTCGGAGCCCGACGCTCCGGCACTGGCGGTGCGCGACTTGACGGGCACGCTGCTCACCTGGATCGACGTCGGCGCGCCGGAAGCCGAGCGCCTGCACAGGGCGGCGAAAAGCGCGCGGCGCGTCGCCGTGTATGCGCATCGTGACGTCGCTGCACTACTTGCACGCCTGCGCGCCGCAAAGGTGCATCGGGCCGCCGATATCGAAGTGCACGCCGTCGACCGTGACCTGCTCGCAGCGCTCGTCGCGCGATTGGCGCGACGCATGAACTTCGATTTCGCCGTCGCCGACCGTCATTTGTTCCTGACGCTCGGCGAGGAGACCCTGAGCGGCGGCGTCGAGCTGCATCGCATCGATCCGGCCGCCTGAGGGGTCAGCGTGTCACGGTCGCGGCGTCGAAGACTTCAGCCCCGCCGACCCAAGTCTTGAGGACGCGCACCTCGCGCAGGCGCTCGGGCCTGATCGCGAGGATGTCGTCGCTGAGCAGCACCATGTCGGCAAGCTTGCCCGGTTCGATCGACCCCTTCTCGTGCTCCTGGAATTCGGCGTAGGCCGAACCCATCGTGTAGGCCGCGATCGATTCCTGGATCGTCAGCTTCTGCTCCGGGAACCACCCCGCCGGATTGCGACCGTCGAGCGTCGCTCGCGTGGTTGCCGCATACAGCGTGAGCAACGGGTTGAGCGGCGCGACCGGCCAGTCCGTGCCCAGCGCGAGCCGTACGCCATGGTCGAGAAACGTGCGAAACGCGTAGGTGCGGCTGGCGCGGTCATGCCCGATGCGCGGCTCTGCCCAGCGGCCGTCGTCGATCGCGTGGTACGGCTGCACCGAGGCGATCACGCCGAGCGCGGCAAAACGCTCGAAGTCCTTGGCGGCCATGTGCTGCGCGTGCTCGATGCGCCAGCGCCGGTCCCGCTTGCCGTGTGCGCGTTCGACCTCGGCATACAGGTCCAGGATCGCGGAAATTCCGGCGTCGCCAATCGCATGCGAGCACAACTGCAGATCCGCCGCATCGGCGCGCATCATCCAGTCGCGGATTTTCCCGATCGGCTGCATGTCTTCGGACAGCAGCCCGCGATTGTCGGGCTGGTCGGCGAAGGGCTCGAAGAAGTAGGCCGTGCGCGAGCCGAGCGATCCGTCAGCAAAGGCCTTCAGTGCTCCAAGGCGCAGCATCGGACCGCCGAATGCCCGACCGATACCGAGCTGCGCCTGGTCCTCGACCCGCGCGATCGGCGGGGCTGCGTAGACGCGCACCGTGAGCCGGCCCTCGTTGAGGAACTCGCGCAGGGTTTCGATCGTGCTGTAGTCGACCGCGAGCGTCTGCACGCTCGTGACGCCGCGCGCGGCGGCCTCGCGCAGCGCGACCGCGAGCGCGCGCCGCCGCTGCTCGCTGTTCGGCGGCGGGATGACGCGGTCGACGAGATCCATCGCGGCATCCTTGAGAACACCCGTCGGCTCGCCCTGCGGGTCGCGAACGATCACGCCGCCCGGCGGGTCGGGGGTCGCCGCCGTGATGCCGGCCAGGGCGAGCGCACGGCTGTTCACGAGCACGGCGTGCCCGTCGTAGCGCTCGATGGAAACGGGGTTCTCCGCGGTCGCGGCATCGATCTGGCGGCGCGTCGGCAGGACGGCCGGAGACCACTTGGTCTCGTCCCATTCGCCGCCGCGGATCCAGTCGCCGTGCGCAGATTTCGCCGCGAACGCCGCGATGCGCTGCACGAACTCGGCGTTGCTGGTCACCTCGTTCAGCTGCACGGACTCGAGCGCAGCGCCGCCGTCGAGGATGTGCACATGGGCATCGTTGAACCCCGGGATAAGCCGCTTGCCGCCGGCGTCGACGACGCGCGTATCCGCGCCCCGCCAGCCGGCAACCGCGCCGTCCGACCCCACCGCAACGATCCGTCCGTTGAGTATTGCGACGGCGCTCGCTTCCGGTGCCGCGGGATTGACTGTCCAGATGCGGGCGTGGCGGATGATCAGGTCGGCGGCCGGAGTCGTGTCAGCGCGTGCGGCGATGCTCGCGTACAGCGCCAGCACGAGCAATGGAATTACCCTGGTCACAGTGAGCCCCCCGGCAGCGGTACGTGCCGTCGGCATCATACGCGACCATGGCGGCGCGCCCGCGGTGCCTGGACCGCCTCAGCTCGCCGACGAACCCTACTGCACCGTGTAGCCGCGTCCCTGCAGGCAGGCGAGCTCGGCGCGACGGTAGGTATCCTGGCGCGCCGCTGCAGCATCCGGCGGCATGCCGCCGCTGGGGCGTGTCGGATCGAATCCGGTCTGGTCGACGGCCCAGCGATAGCAGTCGTAGCGGTCCGCCTGTTGCTGTTCGGCGCTCTGGCCGGCGGCCGGGTACGTGTACAGCTCGCCGGTCGCGGCGTCGGGCTGCGGCGCGGCGCCACCGGTCGGTTCGCCGGCAACGTCCACCGGCGGCGGTACGACCTGGTACTGGCCCTGACCGTCATTCCAGACGTAGTAGCTGTTGTCCGCGTAATAGTACGGCACGCCGTTCCACCACATCGTGCTCACGTACCAGGGAAGCGTCGCCACGAAGCTGTAGTACGGCGCGCCGACTCCATAGCCCCGGCCGTAGCCATAGCCATAGCCGCGGCCGTAGCCATAACCGCGCCCGTAGCCGTTGCCGCTGGCAAGCAGACTCGGCGGTGAGTGGCCGTGACTCGCCGCGTAGGCGTGCACCGTCCCCGGGGCAGAGAAGGCCCGCGGATAGCCACCACCTCGGTAGGCGACCGACGGACCATGAAAGCCGCTGCTCGCATGGGCGTGGCTCGCGGCTGGCGCGTGACCGCCAGAGCCCGCATGCCCGCCGGACGCATGACCACCGCCGTGCGGTTCCCCGGCGGCGACGCCGGTCGCACCAAGGCCGGCGGCTGCGAGCAGGGCGATGCAGAGCAGCCTGGCGTGGCGGATGTCGGTCCTCATGGCTTTGCCTCCGGGTCGGTTGCCGCCGCAGAACTCCACGGCAGCCATGCACTCCCGACCCTACACCGTCGGCGCCCGGGGCGCACCGGCCAGAACTGATGTCCGGCCTCACGCAGCGCGGGCTTCATGGAGCTTAACGCGGGCACGGGCCTCGCGTTGACGCGGCGCGCGCCCGGGGGCCGCCTGAGGTTAAGTCCGGATTAAGTCACTCTCCCCGTATCGCCCGCTGGGGTATGCGCGGTCCGTCCCAGTGTCTGGCGGGCCTTTTAGGGCGCCGGCAGGACGCCGATTGCCGCGTACAGCCGGTCCGGCTCGAACAAGACGCCGTCCCTGAGCACGAGACGGCCGCGGCGGATGTCACCGATGCGCGTTCCGGGATCACCCTCGATCAGCAGGAGATCCGCCTTCTTCCCGGGACGGATCGACCCCAGCGTGCCCTGCTGCTTGAGTACCGACGCAGCGAGCCACGTAGCGTTCTGCAGCGCCCGCAGCGGCGGAATCCCCGCCTGCACCTCGAGTTCGAGTTCCCGGTGCAGCATGATGCCCGGCGTCGAATCGGTCCCGACCAGAATCGGCACCCCTGCGTCGAACAGCTTCTTGGTCAGACGCAGCATGGCTACGTAGGAATCGCGGTAGCGCTGGTCGTTAGCGGCTGTTACCGGCAGCCCTTCGGAGAGTGCCTGGCGCCGCGCCTGGACTGGCAGGCGGTCGAACACCGGCGCAAAGCTGGGCGACACGCTGCCGGGCCTGCCATTGAACATTCCGTCGAAGGCCGCAAGGGTCACATCGAGCGTCGTATGATGCTCGAGGAGCAGGCGAATGAAGTCGCCCACGGCGGGTGAGTCGAGGTCGAAACCCGCGGCGTTCTCCGCGACCACGGTGAACCGCTCCGGCGTGCGCGTGTCCGTGGATTCGGATGCGAGAAAATTCAAGAACACGAAATTGATGTGCTGCAGCTCGTCGGCACCCCGCCGAACGAACTCCGCCGCCGAGGTCCCGTTCGGCACGTGGCCGCTGAGGCGCAGGCCGCGCCCGTGAGCGGCCGCCGCGATTGGTGCGATGAGCTCCGGGTTCAGCGAACTGTACAGCTTGATCTGTACGTAGCCGAGATCGGCATAGCGATTGACCGCCGCCACTGCATCCGCGACGGTCTCCACGAACATGCCGGTCGGCGCCTGGTAGCGGCCAGGGCCGTCAATCACGCCTGCCTTCCAGAGCCGTGGACCGATCGCGGTCCCCTGCGACCAATGCTGCTGGATCTGCGCCAGACGCTCGATGTCGTTGCCGACGTCGCGCCCGCTCGTCACGCCGCTCGCGATGTCGAGGATCCCATCAACCGACCGGCTGTGCATGTGCATGTCGAACAGACCAGGCAGCAGCGTCCGGCCTGTGCCGTCGATGCGCTCCGCGCCGGCCGGAATCATCGCTGCGGCGGCCGGACCCACCGACACGATCCGATCACGATCGACGATCACTGTCTGATCGACAATCATCTCCGCGCGCTCGGCGTCGAATACCTGGACGTGTTCGAACGCCAGGGCGTGATCCGGGCGGCGCGACAGGCGCGTTGCGAGCCGCGCATAGTAAGCGTCTTCGGCCTCACTCTGCCGCGCGAAGAGCGTGGAGTTCACGTCCTCCCAGCCGGTGCGCAGAATCGCGAAATAGCTGCCAGGGGACCCAAAGTACTCCCCGGCATCGTCGACCCATAGCGTCGCCGGCTCGAAGCCAATGCCACTGATGCCGATCTCGCGCACGTGCGCCGTGTGGCCGTGGCTGGCGATGGTCGCGTCGGCCAGCACCTCGGCGCGCGCCAGACCGCCCGGCAGCAACGCCACACCCTGCGCCCCGGCACGCAGCGCCACGCGCGCGAGCGCGGCGAGTTCGACGGCACTTGCGCCGTCGGCCGACAGGTAGAAGCCCGGCCGCGACGAGCTTCCCTGCTCCGCGCGACCTCGCCATGCCCGGCCGGCGCCGGAGGCGACGAGATGTTCGTCGACCGGAGCCTTGAGGTAATTGGTTCCGCTCACGTCGACGCGGACGGGTGCGCCATCCGCGCCGAATTCGTAGTGCGCCCTGATCTTGGGGCCACGTCCGCGATCATTGAACTCGAATTCGCTGTCGACGACCCCGTTCAAGGAGTAGCGGTCGACTTCCCGCCCGGAGGGCTTGCCATTGCTCAACATGGCGTACTCGAGCGTGCGCACCGGCGCGGTGGCGGCCCGCACGGACGACGATGAGCAGGCGAGCGCGGCCGTTGAGATTAGCGCGAGGGTCGCCCAGCCTCGAGGCGTCACTGATTACTCCCGGCAAAGTGCGCGACCGTGCGCCGCACGAGTTTACGCTGTTCAGCGATCCCCGGGCCGAGCAGCGACCGCTACGTACTGGCCCCGGAAGGAGGCAGCTTCCCGGCCGCGACACAGCACCGAGGCGGCGAGCCCGAGGCGTGCGCGACCACGGGCAAGCAGCGTCTGCACAAACCGGTCCCACGCCTCGACCGCCGGTGCCACGCAGATCGCCTCAAAGTCGCCGTCCACTGGCTCGCGGTAGTCGAGTTCCTGACGCTGGATGACGAGGCTGACGCGCGGGCAGTGCAGGGCCAGACGGGCATGCAGCCACGACCAGCCGGCGAGCACTGCTAGCGCGGCGACCGAACCGCCGAACGCCGTCTGGTGATGATTGCGGTTCGGCGGCAGCGGCGCAGCGAGCCTCACCCGCGCGTCACACACCTCGAGCACGGACAGATCCATCGCTGCGGCCAGCGGGATGCTGCTGCGCAGGTAGGTCGCGAGTTCGCCGGTGGTCATGGCGGCAGGATGCGGTCGGAGATGTCCGCCGCGGAACGTAACGGATGGCTCATGCGGCTATCTTAGCCGGTTAGAATGCCTGCCATGCCGTGGTTATAGGGGTACCCATGAACGAATCCCGTCGTAGTGCCGGTCGCGCCGCGCATGGCCCGAGCCTCGACGCGACGCGTCCACGCAAGCAGCCGCTGCCGGAACGCTCGCCGAAGTCACCTCACGAGGACCCGACCGCACCGGATCGCGTCGCCGCCATCCTCGCGAGCACGAGCTACCGCACGGCGGACCGTGATCCGGAGTTCCTCGCGTGGGACGCGGTGCGGGGAATCCGTCTCGAAATCGACTACCAGAAGGCGGAGCTGCTGCTGGAGCGATACGGGGTCAAACACACGGTCGTGGTGTTCGGCAGTACTCGGCTCGCCGAGCCGCGCGCGGCTGCATCGAAAGTCGCGGCGCTCGAGTCACGGCTGGCAGAGGCGCCGGACGACGCGGAACTCGCCCGGCGCCTCGCGGTGGCGCGTCGCCAGCAGGACAAGAGCCGTTACTACGACGAGGCCAGGTCGTTCGGCAGGCTGGTGGGCGCCTCCTCCCCGCTCGCGAGCGGCGAGCACCTCGTCGTCATGACCGGCGGCGGCCCAGGCATCATGGAAGCCGCCAACCGCGGCGCCAGCGACGCCGGGGCGAAGACGGTCGGGCTCAACATCACCTTGCCGCACGAGCAGTACCCGAACCCTTACGTGACGCCGGAGCTCTGTTTCTCGTTTCACTACTTCGCGATACGCAAGCTGCACTTCCTGCAGCGCGCCTGCGCGCTCGTGGCTTTCCCCGGCGGCTTCGGCACTCTCGATGAACTCTTCGAGACGCTGACGCTGATCCAGACGCGCAAGATGCCGGCGGTCCCGGTCGTGCTCGTCGGCCGCAGCTACTGGGAGCGGGTCTTCGACGTCGACTTTCTCGTATCCGAAGGAACGATCGATCCCGAAGACCGCGACCTGTTCGGCTATGCCGAATCCGGGGCGGAAGCCTGGGACATCATCTGCCACTGGCACGCCGCCGCCGGCACACCGCACTTCTTGCCAAAGCAGGCGGTCATATGAGGCTGTCGTTCCACGGCGCGGACCAGGACGTCACGGGGTCCTGCCACCTGCTCGAAGCAGCGGGTCTGCAGATCCTCATCGACTGCGGGCTGTTTCAGGGTGACCGAACGCTGGTCGCGGAGAACAGCGCCGGCTTCGGCTTCGATGCAGCGGCGATCGACCTCGTCGTCCTCACGCATGCGCACCTCGACCACTGCGGCCGGCTGCCGCTGCTCGTGCGCCGCGGTTTCAAGGGCGAGATCCTCGCGACCGCCGCGACGCGCGACCTCGCGGCACTCGTGCTCCTCGACGCCGCGCACCTGCAGTCCGAGGAGGCCGAGCGCAATGCCGAGGCGCCGCTCTACACGGCCGAGGACGTGGCGGCTACGATGGAGCGCTTCCGGCGACCGCTCGCCTACGGCCAAGCCCTAGGAGCCGCTGCCGGCGTGACGGTCACCGCCTTCGATGCGGGCCACATCCTCGGCTCCGCGAGCGTGCGGTTCGACGTCGCCGAGGCGGGTCGGAGTCGCTCGATTGCATTCTCAGGCGATCTTGGCAACTCCGGCCGCCCATTGCTCCGCGACCCCGTACCCCCTGCCGGCGTGGAGATCGTGGTGATGGAGACCACCTACGGCGATCGGCTGCACCGGCCGCTTGCGGCCTCGGTGACCGAACTCGCCGATGCCGTCCGGCAAAGCCTCGATGCCGGCGGCAATGTCGTCATTCCGACGTTCGCGCTGGAGCGCGCCCAGGAGATCCTGTACGTCCTCAAGGCGACGATCGACGCAGGCGGACTGCCGGCACGCCTGCCCGTCTTCCTCGATTCGCCGCAGGCCATTGCCGCCACCGCACTGTTTCGCAAGCACGGCGAGGCCCTGTCACCCGATGCCGCGGCACGCTTCGCGTCCGGCGATGACCCGCTGGCACCGACCGGCCTCACCTGTACGCGTGACCGGGCCGCCTCGCGCGCGATCAATGACGTGCAGGCGGGTGCCGTAATCCTCGCCGGGGCGGGCATGGCGACCGGCGGTCGCGTGATCTACCACCTGCACCGCGAGCTGCCGCGAGCGCACTCAGCCGTCGTGTTCGTCGGCTATGCGGCGGCGGGCACGCCGGCACGGCGGATCATCGACGGCGCACGTAGCGTGCGGCTGCTCGGCACGAACGTTCCGGTGCGTGCCCGGATTCACACGATCAACGGCTTTTCGGCGCATGCCGACCGCGACGAGCTGCTGTCCTGGCACGCACGGGTCGGGGCCAGTCGCACGTTTCTCGTTCACGGCGAGGCTGCGACGATGAGAGCATTCGCTGCCCGCCTGCCTGCGGGCCCGGTCGACATGCCGCTGCCGGGCCAGGTCTTCGACCTGTGATATGCCTGGCACGAGGGCGGCACGCGGTGGCGCCGTGATCCGCACGCTGCGTTCGCTGGGCGCCGTCTTCACCGGCATTTACGCGACGCACCGTTCCATGACCGGCGGGCCAGGATTCCGCGGCCCGCCTTCCGATCACTTCGACGGCAGGGTCTTCCGCAACCAGTCCGGCAGTGCGGGCAAGAGCTTCGCCGACTTCTGGCGCTGGCAGCGAACGCGCCGCCCGGTGCCTTGGCCACGCTGGGTGGAGCACCAGGCGACACCCGAGCTCGAGCGGACTCCCGAGAGCCGTGACATTGCCGTCACCTTCATCAATCACATCACCTTCCTGATCCAGTACCCGGGACTCAACGTCCTCACCGACCCGGTGTTCTCCGACCGCGTGAGCCCTGTCCAGTGGGCCGGACCACGTCGCGTGCACGCGCCGGGCATCCCGCTCGGGGCTTTGCCGCCGATCGATCTCGTGCTGCTCAGCCACAATCACTACGACCACCTCGACCTCGCCGCGCTGCGCGCCCTGGCGGCGCGCCACGGTCCGACGATCGTCACCGGCCTCGGCAACCGCGGCTTCCTGGTAGACCATGGAATTCAGGACGTCGTGGAACTCGACTGGTGGCAGAGCTGCAGCGTGCGCGGAGCCAACGTCTGCTTCACGCCGGCGCAGCACTGGTCTGGCCGCGGCCTGCGCGGCCGGAATCGCACCCTGTGGGGTGGCTTCGTGCTGCGTGCCGCCGGGCGCGCGCTTTATTTCGCCGGTGACAGTGGCTTCGGCAGCCACTTCGCCGCGATTCGCGACCGGCTCGGGCCGCCATTCGTCGCCCTGCTGCCGATCGGCGCCTACGCACCGCGCTGGTTCATGGGCGAGCAGCACATGGACCCGGATGATGCGGTCCGTGCGCATCTCGCTCTCGACGCACGCACCAGCATCGCGACGCATTTCGGCTGCTTTCAGCTCACCGATGAGGCGATCGACGCACCGCCTGCCGAACTGCGTGCCGCGCTCGCGCGGCACGGCGTCGCGGCGGATTCGTTCCGCATACCGGAGGTTGGCGGCACGCTGCGCTTCGCAAGCGACTGATCCGGGACTCCGCAGTCCCATGGTACGCCGCTGCGGCGCGGACTAGGCTGCGCTCGCCGCAGCGACGCCCGTGGCATGCGCCGGCCGGTCCTGGCTGGCGGCCGCGCGCGGCGCCGAATCGAAAGACTCGACGAAGGCACGCTCGATCACGTAGTCGCCGGGCACGCCGATTGCCGGAGATACGATGAATCCCTTCTGATCGAGCAGCCGCGCGCTGTCGGCGATCATCCGCATGCTGCCGCAGACCATTGCCCGGTCCACGACCGGGTCGAGCGGCAGGATGCCGAGGTCGGCACAGACGCGCCCCGAGTCGAACAGCGTGGTGACACGTCCTTGGTGGGCGAGCGCTTCCCGTGTGGCCGACGGGTAGTCGAGCAGTCGCTCGCGGATGATTTCGCTCAGGTGCGGATCGTCACGCAGCGACCGGACCAGGTGGTCGCCATAGGCAAGATCGGCGCGCGTCCGGCCGCCACGCACGAGAATGACCTGCTCGAACCGCTCGTAGGCTTCCGGGTCCTTGATGAGCGCCGCGAACGGTGCAAGGCCGGTGCCGGTCGCGAGCAGAAACAGGCGCCGGCCGGGCTTCAGGTCGCGCAGCACGAGCGTTCCAGTCGGCTTGGCACTGATGAGTATCGATGCTCCGGGCGTGACGTGCTGCAGCCGCGAGGTCAGGGGACCGTTCCGAACCTTGATGCTGTAGAACTCGAGTTCGTCCTCGTAGTTCGCGCTTGCGATGCTGTAGGCACGGACGATCTTCCGCTCGCCAACCTCGAGGCCGACCATCACGAACTGGCCGTTCTCGAAGCGAAGTCCAGGGCTGCGAGTCGTGCGGAACGAAAAGAGGTCGTCGCTCCAATGGTGCACGCGGGTGACGCGCTCGGTCGTGTAGGTAGCCATGAGAGAAGAGGCGCTCGCAATCCATTACTGCAGCGCACTATTGTAGGTACCCGGCGGCCGCAGCTCGCTAGGCAAAAACACGTAGTCGAGGGCGACGGCGCGGCACAGAGCGCCTTGAGTGAGTGCGGTTAGGTGTGTACGCGCTGGCCGCAATGCGAACACGGCTCAATCGCAGCTAGAGTCGGGGCCGAGCCGCTTGCTCCATGTCGAGCGGCGCCCGCATCCGGAGACGTTGCTTGCCGACCACTGTTTCGCTGCTGGAGGAACTCTGTGCGCTCTACCCGACCCTGAGGAAGTTGCCCGCTGATGAGGTCGCCGCCGACGTCGGTCGGTCGGTGGCGGTCGCGAGCGTCGGACCCGCGGCGCCGCTCTTTACGGCAGGCAGCATCTGCGATGGATTCCCACTGGTACTGAGCGGCGAGGTCCGCGTGTCGCGGGGTTCTGCGTCCGGTCGCACGCTCGAACTCTATCGGGTGGGACCTGGCGATGCATGCATCGTCTCGACCGCCAGCCTGCTCGGCAGGGCCCTGCTGGTCGCGGATGGCACGGCCAGCGTTGCGACGCGCCTCGCGCTGCTGCCGACGCCGGTGTTCGATCGCTGGACGCAGTACCTGCCTTTCCGTCGGTTCGTCTTTGGAGTGTTCGTGGAGCGCCTCGTTGATCTGATGGCGGTGGTCGATGCCGTCGCGTTCCAGCGACTCGACAGCCGACTCGCCGGCTTCCTGCTCGCCCACGGCCTGGTGCTCCGCTGCACGCACCAGGCGCTCGCAGACGAGCTCGGCACCGTTCGCGAGATCGTCACGCGGCTCCTCAACCGATTCGAGGCCGCCGGCGCGGTGCGGCTCGGGCGCGAGCGCATCGAGATCGTCGATGCGACAGCGCTGCGCGACATTGCACGCGGTACACCCGCACCGTCTGTGTAACCTAGGTTGCTGACGCGGCGCTGCGCGCGGTGGATCCTGACGGGCACCAACCACAGGAGATCGCCATGAATGCCAACGTCGGGACCGCAGATCGAATCATTCGCATCGTTGCCGGCATCGCGCTGATCACCCTCGCCGCACTTGGCACCATCGGGTGGTGGGGCTACATCGGCATTGTGCCACTCGTGACGGGGCTCGTGCGCTTCTGCCCCGCGTACACCCTGCTCGGACTGCGTACCTGTAAGTCCGGGCGGACGGGCGGCTGACCCGAGCCTACCTGAGTGCATCTACTATGTGCCGCGCGGCCAGGTAGCTGAAGCCCATGATCGTCAGGCTCGGGTCGACCGACACGGCAGTCGGGAACACCGAACTGTCCGCGACGAACAGGTTCGAGAAGCCGTGGACACGGTGTGACGAGTCGACGACCGAGTCGTGCGCCGTGCGCCCCATGGCGCAGCCGCCTGACGGATGTGGCGACCCCATCAAGAGTCCGCCAGCACGGACCTCGAGCGAGTCGATGGCATCGAGGTCCTTCGAGCCGCGCACGCGCAGCGCGCGCGCGCCAGCCACGAGGATCTCGCGGGCATCGCACGCGAGGTGCAGCTGGGCCTGCTTCTTGATGAGGTCGCGCAGCATTGCCGACGTCGTCGGTCCGTACGGATAGACGACGCGCGACGAGCCGTCGTCGTTGAGTTCGATATGCCCAAGCTCATCGGGGTGGTCATCGATCCAGCCGATCGTCGAGCCGATTCTGCGCATGCGCTGCATCCAGTGGGCGTGCTCGGCACCGAGCAGCGGAATGCTCGCCGCGAGCAACCCGGGTTGCAACTGGTTCGGCATCAGCAGGTAGCCACCCTCGAGGTAGCTGCCGTCGTGTGCATAGCTCGCGAGACGGAAATGGTCGACGCCGTACGCGGCCGGAATGTTGCGCCAGAGAACGATGTCCTCGTCGTAGACCGCATGAACCATCGGCGATGGATTGAATCCAAAGCCGTGGCCGAGCTTAGGCAGCTGGCGGCCGAATCCATTTCGCATCAGCAGGGCCGCGCTGTTGTAGCCACCGGCGGCAACCACGAACGCCTTCGCCTCCACCGTCAGCCGTGCTGTACCAGGCCGGCCGCTCGGGCGGTCGATCACCTCGGCATGCAGCGACGTGACGCGGCCCGCGGACGTCGTGAGCGCCGCTGCGCGCACATCGGCGTACAGGCGCGCACCGAGCGCGAGTGCCGCCGGAATGTGCGTGACCAGCTGGCTCTTCTTCGCCTCGTACACGCAGCCCTGCATGCAATGCCCTGACTTCTGGCAATTGTGCCTCGCCTGCGGAACGCGATCGCCGCGCCAGCCGAGCTTCCGCGAACCGTCGCGCACCAGCTCACTCATGCGGTTGAAGTACTCGTCCTCCGCCGGATGAATGTGCAGTGCTGCGGAGATCTCGTCCCAGGCGGGAGACAGCTCGACGAGTCCGTGCCCAGCGACGCCGTAGCGCTCCGCCCAAAGCTGCAGCCGGTCGGCGGGCGTGCGGTAGCTGTCCGCCCAGTAGTGCACCGACGCCCCGCCGACGTTGTGGCCCGACAACAGCACCGTCGTATTGTCGGATGCGGTCTTCAGGCTGCGGTTGTCCGACAGCTTGGCGTTCATGTTGAGTTCATCCTGGTCGAAGCTGCGCGTGGGGTAGTACCCGCCGCGCTCCAGGATCACGACATCGTGGCCGGCCGCCGCGAGGCACTTGGCGACCGTGGCGCCCCCACAGCCCGAACCCACGACGCACACCTCCGCGCGCACGACCTCGGAACGCGTGAGATCGTTGTACTCAAAGATGCGGCCGTTCATGCTTTCGCCTTCGTCAATGCGAGGTAGTGCAATCGCTGCTCGCTGAGCTGCGGCCCGAGGTGCGAGAATGGGCCGTCGTAGCCGCTCAGCGCCCAGGTGGCCGGGTGCGCGTAGTGAAAAAAATGCACCACGACACGCAGGCTGTTCGCAATCGAGCGCGGCGTCTCGAAGCGGCTTTGCACCAGCTGGGCGACGAATTCGGCACGCCGCCCGAGCGGCAGCGTCGAGAAGTGATGCAGGATGCCGCTCGCGACCGGCAGCCATTCGAGCGCCGTCAGAGCGGTCTGCATGTCGGCGCGCACGGCGGCGTCGGCAAAGAAGAATTCCTCGTCGAAGCGCTGAATCAGGTGGGTGTCGCCGATCGACGGCAGCCCGGGACCCTGTGGCAGCACGCTCTCGGCGAAGGCCGCGAGGGTCACTGCATGGGCGTCGGACAGCGTCAGCAGCCTCGCGCCATTGAGCGAGCCGAGTTCCTCGCCAGCGGTCGCGCGCGCACTGCGACCGAGGGCGGCGACGACTCCCGCACCCGCCAGCACGGCGCCGAGGAAGCGGCGCCGCGACAGGCCGGTGATCTCAAGTGGCTGCATGTTCATCATCGTTCCCCACGGGTACTCGGCCGGGTGGCCGACGCGTCAACGGCTCACAGCGCGCCATGCACGAACAGCGCGATCGTCAGGCACACTCCGATCAGCACTACGAGCCCCCTGACGATGCGCTCGTCCACGCGCCGCAACAGCAGGGCGCCGCCGTAGCCCCCGACCATCGCTCCGACGCACACGACGCCGACCCGGCTCCAGGGGATCGCCGGCGTGAACGCGAACACACCCACCGCCGCCGCGTTCATCATCGCCGCGAGCACGTTCTTGGTCGCGCCCGCATTGCGCACGGCAAGGCCCGCCGCCGTGAGCACGGCGAGCATCAGAAAGCCGATCCCGCCACCGAAATAGCCGCCGTACACCGAGATCAGGAACTGTGCCGCCGCGGCGCCTCGGACGCCAACGTGGTGGCCGGCAACCGGGCGGCGCCGAAAGCTGCCATGCGCGAACACGCCGGTCGCAAACAGCACCAGCCACGGCACGAGCCGCGCGAAGAAACTGGCGGGCGTGAGGAGCAGCAGCACCGCCCCACATGCGCCACCAACGAGACTGATCACCGTCAGCTGGCGGAAACTGAGGCCGGCCACGCCGCTGACGAAGTCGCGACCCACCCAGCCGGTCGTGACCTGGCCCGGAAACAACGCCAAGGTCGAGGCGATATTGGCCGCACGTGCGTCGAGCCCGGATGCCATCAGCGCCGGCAGAGTGACGAACGAGCCGCCGCCGGCGAGCGCATTCTGCGTCCCGGCCCAGACGGCTGCCACGAAGAGCAGGATCACTGTCGTCCCCGATTTCGGGCCGTCGTTCGGCGCCTCCGGGCGATTTGAGCACTCTGACGGAGGTTGCGCCAGTGGCCGCGTGCCGTCCGCACACGCCGGGCGTGTACGATTCTGCCTGCCCGCGGGCGCGCCGCCCGCCGGGCGGCATGACTGGAAGCGAACCATGACGAATCCGCGCCTGGAGCAGTTCTACCCGTGCTGTGCCGACATGGAGGCTCGCGCGCGCCGCCGCATGCCGCGCTTCGCGCACGACTATCTGGTCGGTGGGCTCGGCCGCGAGGACTGCGTGCGCCGCAATGTGGCGGAGCTGCGCGACGTGCTGCTGTTACCGCGCTACCTCACTGATGCCGCCCGACCGGACTTGCGCGCGACCCTGTTCGGGCAGGCCTTCGATGCGCCGTTCGGCGCGGCACCACTCGGCCTTGCCGGCTTGCTGTGGCCGGGGTGCGAATTGCCGATCGCCGCGGCGGCGCGCGAGCACAATGTCCTGCACGTGCTCAGCACGTTCTCGAACCGCGCGCTCGAGGCCGTGCGGCCGGTCTGTGGCGACGTCGGCTGGTTCCAGCTCTACCCGCCGTCCGACCCCGACATGGAGCAGGACCTCGTCGCGCGGGCCTGGCGCGCCGGCTACCGGACACTGGTCGTCACGGTCGACATTCCGGTCGCGGCACGTCGCGAACGAGACATCCGCAACGGGCTGTCGATCCCGCTCAGCTTCGGACTTGCGACGCTGCTGCAGGTCGCGGCGCGTCCGCGCTGGGCAATGCGCCTCGCGCGACACGGAATTCCGGACTTCGAGAATCTGTCGCCTTACTACCCGGCCGGCGGTTCCGTGCGGCGTGCGGCGGAGTTCGTGGCGCGGGTGATGCAGGGCCACCTCACGCCGCAGCGGATCCGTGCGATTCGCGCCGCATGGCCTGGGCAGCTGGTGATCAAGGGCGTGCTCGACCCGGATGAGGCACTCGCGTACGTCGCGCTCGGCGCGGATGCCCTCGTGATCTCGAACCATGGCGGCCGGCAGCTTGATGCAGCGCCATCCGCCGTAAGCGTGCTGCCCGAAATGCGCCGCCGGCTTGGCCGCGAGGCAGTGCTGCTGGCGGACGGCGGCGTCCGCTCGGGCCTCGACATCGCGCGCCTGATCGCCCTTGGAGCCGACTACGTGCTCGTCGGCAGGCCATTCGTCATCGCCGCAGCAGCGCTCGGCGACGCCGGACCTGGCCATCTGGTGCAGCTGCTCAAGGCAGAGCTTGGCGTGACGCTCGCTCAGCTAGGCTGCAGCAGCGTCGCGGAGCTACCGCGGTGCATCCGCTCCCCAGGCCGCTCCTAGCAACACCGCTACCCGCATACCTCCCCTGTGCCCCGGGCATCACGCCGGGAGCGCAGCGCCCCGATGCGCCAGTACGGCTCCGCTCGAGCGGCCGTAATTCGACCCGCCGCCTCCGCGCACTGGCCGGCACCCCGGATCGGCGCGAGTTGCGCTGGGCAGACGCCCACGTTCATGATCGCGACCAATGAACGAACCCCATTTGCCGCGCGCCGGGCGGCGCCGGCGCGTACCTGAGCTACCGCCCGAGCACCCGCCGCAACTGGCCTGCGATACCCAGTCAGCAGGCGGCTGGCCGCGACGCCGCCGGCGCCTCGCGGCGAAGGTTTGTGCGGCCCTGGCCTCGCTGGCGGCCGTCGCCTGGACGGCGGGCGCGAGCGCGGACTCGCCGCCGCCAGCTGCAGGCGAGCACGAGCGCTGTGCCGCGAGCGCAGCGGCTACGAAGATCATCCGCGATGAATGGGGAATTGCCCATGTGCACGGCCTTCGCGATGCGGACGCCGTATTCGGTGCCGCCTACGCGCAGGCGGAGGACGACTTCAATCGCGTTGAGACCAATTACCTGACGGCGCTCGGGCTGCTCGCGGCGGCCAACGGCGAACAGGACGTGTACCGCGACCTGAGGGCGAGACTGTTCGTCACGCCTGGCCAGCTGCAGCGGCTCTATGCAGCGAGCCCGGCGTGGCTGCGGGACCTGATGAGCGCGTGGGCAGGCGGGCTCAACTGCTTCCTCGCCAGCCATCCGGCGGTTACCCCTCGAGTCATTCGCCACTTCGAGCCGTGGATGGCGCTCAGCTTCACCGAGGGCAGCATCGGCGGTGACATTGAGCGGGTGCCGCTCGGACCGCTTCAGGCTTTCTACGGCGGAGCGCCGGCGGCGTCGGTCGCCGCAGAGGTCAGCGAGCGGCTGCGCGAGCCGTCCGGATCGAATGGGATCGCGCTCGGTCCGTCGCGGACGCTCCATCACCATGCGTTGCTGCTGATCAACCCGCACACGACCTTCTTCTTCCGCTCTGAGCTGCAGATGACGAGCGACGAGGGGTTGAACGCCTACGGCGCGGTAACCTGGGGCCAGTTCTTCATATACCAGGGCTTCAACGACCGCATCGGCTGGATGCACACCTCAAGCGGCGTCGACAACGTCGATTTCTACGCCGAGACCGTCGTCCGGCGCCACGGCCATCTCTACTACAGGTACGGCCGCGAACTGCGGCCGGTCACCGACGCCAAGGTGACGATCGCCGTGCGGTCGCCCGACGGCGGCATGGGTTCGCGGGTCTTCACGGTCTACCGAACGCATCATGGGCCGATCGTCCAGCAGGCTGACGGCCACTGGATTGCGATCGCCCTGATGCAGCGCCCGGTAGAGGCGCTGCGCCAGTCGTTCGGCCTGACCAAGGCACGTGACTACCGGAGCTTCATGGCGGTCATGGAACTGCAGGCGAATTCGTCGAACAACACGATCTACGCCGACGCCGACGGCAACATCGCCTACCTGCACCCGCAGTTCGTGCCACGGCGCGACGACCGCATCGACTTCACGAGGCGGGTCGACGGCGCCGACCCGGCCACCGACTGGAAGGGGCTGCACGCGCTCGCGGAGCTGCCGCACGTTCTCAATCCGTCGACCGGCTGGGTCATGAACACGAACGACTGGCCGTACTCCGCGGCGGGTCTAGACAGCCCGCTACGCGAGCGATTTCCTCGATACATGGACACGGTTGGCGAGAATCCGCGCGGCGAGCACGCCACCGCTTTGCTGAGCGGCCATGACGTGTTCACGCTCGAGAGTCTGACTGCCGCTGCCTACGATTCGCATCTGCCTGCGCTCGCGGGACTCGTGCCGCTGCTGGTGAGCGCGTATGACGGGCTGGACCGGGCAAGCGCGCAGCACGCTGCCCTCGCGGACCCAATCGCGCTGCTCCGGACCTGGGACTACCGCTGGTCGCCGCATTCGTTCGCGACCACTATCGCCGTGCTGTGGGGCGACTCTCTCTGGGACGCCGCGGAGCGCGATGCCAAGGCGGCGCACCGTTCCGTGTACGCGACACTCGCGCAATACACGAGTCCCGAGCAGAAGCTGGGAGCGCTGACAGGCGTCATCGAGCGACTGCAGCGTGACTTCGGCACCTGGCGCGTTGCCTGGGGCAGCTTCAACCGCTTTCAGCGGCTGACAGGCGACATCGTGCAGGACTTTTCGGACGCGGCACCCAGTATCCCGGTCGCCTTCGCTTCGGCACGCTGGGGCTCGCTCGCCTCGTTCGGTGCCCGTCGCTACCCGGGCACGAACAAGTACTACGGCACCAGTGGCAACAGCTTCGTCGCAGCCGTTGAGTTTGGCGACACCATCGTCGCGCGCGCGGTGTCGGCCGGCGGCGAGAGCGGGGACGCTCGCTCGCCACATTTCGCCGACCAGTCCGCGCGCTACGCCGACGGCTCGCTGCGCGAGGTCTATTTCTATCCGGCGCAGCTGATCGGGCACACAGAGCGCGCATACCATCCCGAGTGAAGGGACGCAGCGCAAGACCGGAGCCGGCAGCCGCGCCGCTGGGATTGTCGGGGCCCGCCGACGGGCCAGTCGTGACAGGCCGGTGGCGCGCCGACCGATCGACCGACGGACCCAGCGTGCTCAGCAGATTCTCGATCCAGGTGTATCGCCGCCGCAACGAGGCGGGCCGCGCGCCGGCCCAATTTTGATGCAATGCACCGAGCGGAGCGCGGCCCAGGAATGAGCATTGGTCGACAGGTGGCCGTGTGGCTTTGGGCCATTATGTCGGCATGAGCCCGCCGGTCTCGGCAATGGACGTCGACCTGGGTCGCCCCCCGCGCATGGGTCTCGTGCTGACCGGCGGTGGCGCGCGCTCTGCCTACCAGGTGGGCGTCCTGCGCACGGTTGCGAAACTCCTGCCGCGCGAGGCCCCGACGCCGTTCCGCATCGTCACCGGCATGTCCGCGGGCGCTATCGTCGCCGCGGCCGTCGCGTGCCACGCGTCGCGCTTCCGCCACGGCGTCGTGGCCCTCGAGCGGGTGTGGCGCAACTTCCACGTCGACCAGGTCTACCGCGCGGACGGCGGCAGCATGCTGCGCGCTGGCGTGCGCTGGCTCATCGCCTTCCTGACGACCGGGCGACTGCTGCGCCCACCGGAATCGGTGTTCGACAGTTCCCCGCTCAGGGCCCTGCTCGAGCGCCACTACGACTTCGCCGGAATGCGCGCGGCGATGGCCCGCGGACACCTCGACGGCGTCGCCATTGCCGTGTCGAGCTACCGCACGGCGCGCTCCGTCGCGTTCTACGAAAATCGTGACGCGCGGGACGGCACTGTCGGCCGCTGGCCGCGCGGCGTGGCGGCACAGCTCACCGTCGATCATCTGCTCGCAAGCAGCGCCGTCCCCTTTCTGTTCCCCGCCGTACGCATGAACGGCGAGTACTACGGCGACGGCGCGATGCGCCAGATCGCTCCGCTCAGCCCGGCCATCCACCTGGGCGCCGAACGCCTGTTCGTCGTCGGCGTGCGCAATGCTCCAGCGTCCAGCGCGCAGGCCACCGGCGCTGCAGCCGACGCACCGAGCTTCGGCCAGATCATCGGCTTCATGCTGGACACCCTGTTCATCGACTCGCTGCAGTCGAGCCTCATGCAGCTCGAGCGCCTCAATCGCCTGATCGACCAGTCCGCCGTTCCGAACCCGGACGGTCTGCGTCGCATCGATGCGCTGGTCATCACGCCGCGCGCTGATCTCAGTGAAATCGCGGCACGCCACGCGCGCGCCATGCCCCGCACGCTGCGCTCGTTGCTGCGTACGATGGGGGCTGCCGATGTAGGCGGCTCGGAACTGCTCAGCTATCTGCTGTTCGAGAGCAGCTATACCCGCGAGCTGATGGCGCTTGGCGCAGAGGATGCACGGAGCCGGATCGATGAGATCGCACGGTTCATCGATGTCGCCCAGCCGGCGCGGCGTCGCGTCCTCGCAGCGACACAACTGCAAGCCGTGCCGCTCGCAGGCTGAAGCACCCGTGGCGCCGGTTCGCGCCGGTGCGCCGCTCAGCGCCGATCGCCGTGCAGACCTGCGCCGACGGTGGGCCATTCTGCGTGCTGTACGGCACCGCCTGCTCCGCCTCCGCGCGCCTGGCGCGCTTGCCGTCCTCTCCGAAATGCCGGTCGCTGTGCACGTGTGCATAGGTCCGCACCGACATCACCGTGCACCGTCTCCGGCCCATCCCGCCTGCCCGGTTTCCGCGCTCGAGGCCGGCAATGCGACTGCCCGTAGTCTTGATCGTCCGCCCTTCCGGAAGACCGCCCCGCCGTCAGGAACGAGGCCCGCATCGACGCCCGCGGTCTGCGCGACCGCCGACGAGGCGGCGATGAACACGAGTGCCGCCCGGCACTCGCTGGCGACCGTGGCGGGGTGATCGAGGACCGGGCAGCCGACGGCGAGCGGCGCCAGGACCTGGCGGATGTGCCGTCCCGACGCCCCTGCCCAAGCGCGGCGCTGGCGCCGCCCAGGCGTCCTTGCCGGCACGAGCGCCCGCCGGCCACTGCCCGTTTTTCGCGCAGCATGGGCCTGAATCGGGCCAGCTGGCTGGCCGGGCGGTGTCTGACGTGGCCTTGCGGTCGAAGCTCCGCTAGAATCGCGGCGCCGGAATGGAGGCCGTTCTGGGGTCTCCTCGTCGGACAGTCGCCGCAGTGCCAGCGCCCTCGGCGGCGCGTGCGCCGCCGGGCGCGATGCCCCGCCGTCGGCGACATTTCAACTGAAGCACAAATTGTTGCAGGCCAGCGCCCTGCGCTCGTCCCAACTGTCGGAATCACATGCTCTCCACATCCAACGTCGCAATCCAGTTTGGCGCGAAGCCGCTATTCGAGCAGGTCACCGTCAAGTTCGCCGATGGCAATCGCTATGGCCTGATCGGTGCGAACGGATCCGGCAAGTCGACGCTGATGAAGATCCTCGGCGGCGAGCTCGAGCCGAGCGCCGGGGACGTCATGCTGCAGGCTGGCATGCGGCTCGGCAAGCTCAACCAGAACCAGTTCGGCTACGAGGACGAGCGCGTTCTTGATGTCGTCATGCAGGGTCACGCGGAGCTGTGGCGCGCCATCCAGCAGCGCGACCTCATCTATGCTGATGCCCACGCCACCGACGACGACTACATGCGGGCGGCTGAACTGGAAGGCACCATCGCCGAGTACGGTGGCTACGACGCCGAGGCGCGTGCCGCGGCCATCCTGATCGACGCCGGCGTCGACGAAGCACGTCACAACGGACCGATGCGAGAAGTGCCGCCCGGCCTGAAGCTCCGCGTGCTGCTCGCCCAGGCCCTGTTTTCCCAGCCCGACGTGCTGCTGCTCGACGAACCGACCAACAACCTCGACATCAACTCGATCCGCTGGCTCGAGCGCGCGCTCAACAACTACAACGCGACCATGGTCATCATCAGCCACGACCGGCACTTCCTGAACCAGGTGTGCACGCACATTGCCGACCTCGACTATCAGCACCTCAAGATCTATCCCGGCAATTACGATGACTTCATGCTCGCCTCGGTGCAGGCCCGGGAGCGCGTCGAGGCCGCCAATGCCAAGGCACGCGACCGCATTTCCGACCTGCAGGAGTTCGTCAGGCGCTTCTCCGCGAACGCATCGAAGGCGCGCCAGGCCACCTCGCGCAAGCGCCAGCTGGAGAAGATCAAGATCGAGGAGATCCGGCCGTCATCGCGCCAGAATCCGTACATCCGCTTCGAGCAGGGCAAGAAGCTGTACCGCTCGGCGGTGACCGTCGAAAAGCTGGCCTTCCGCTATCCAGGTTCGGATACTGACGTGCTGCGCAACATCTCCCTCACGGTCGAGGCCGGCGAACGGATCGCCATCATCGGCCCGAATGGCGTCGGCAAGACCACCCTGATGCGCTGCCTCGCCGGCGATCTGCGGCCGACCGCGGGGCGCATCAGCTGGGTCGAGAACGCCCAGCCAGGTTACATGCCGCAGGATCCGCAGGCCGAGTTCGAGGAAAAGCTCGATCTACTGACATGGATGTCGCAGTGGACCGGCAAGGCGGACGATGACCAGCTCGTGCGCGGCACGCTCGGGCGCCTGCTGTTCTCGGGCGACGAGACCAAGAAGTCGGTGAAGGTGCTGTCCGGCGGCGAGAAGGGCCGGATGATCTACGGCAAGCTCATCCTCACGAAGCCGAACGTGCTGCTGCTCGACGAGCCCACCAATCACATGGACATGGAGACGATCGAGTCACTGCAGATCGCGCTCGAGAAGTACGTTGGCACGCTCGTGTTCGTATCGCACGACCGCGAGTTCGTCAGCGGCCTCGCCACGCGCATCATTGAAATGCAACCTGGAGCCGAGACCCGCGACTTCAAGGGGAGTTACGACGAATACCTGGCGCAGCAGGGCATCGAGAGCTGAATTGCCCCGCGCGTGACGACCATGCGTGGCAATTGCCGCGCTGGCTACCACTCCACTGCCTGCCCGATTCCCCGGCGCATCGCTTCCGACAGCACGAAGTCGCAGGCGAGCAGGTCCTCGCACGCCATGCCGAGGGACTTGAAGATCGTAAGGTCCGCGGCCGACTCGCGCGCGGTAACCCGACCCAGCAGCACGTCGCCGATGCAGCCGACAATGTGATCGTCGTCGACCAGTCCTGCCGCCTTCGCGCGACGAAAGTCGCCGGCGAGGGCGAGCGCGCTGTCCTTGAAGTCAACGAACAGCCGGCCACGTGCAATCGTGGCCTCGTCAACCTCGGACGTCGAGGGAATGCTGGAGCCGACCAGATTCAGGTGCTGCCCCGCTCGCAGCCAGTCAGCGAAGAGAATCGGTTCGCGCGCTGCTGTCGTCGTGCAGACGACGTCGCACTGCGCGACGGCGCGCGCATCGGCAAGCGCACGGACCGGCACGTCGACGCGATCAGCGAGCAAAACGGCCAACTTCCGTGCGCGTGCCGCGTCGCGCCCCCACAACTGCACCGCCTGGAACTTGCGCACCATGATCAGCGCCTCGACGTGGCGCAGTGCCTGTTCACCGGTGCCGAGCACGCCGAGCGTCTGTACGCGGCCCGGAGCGAGCACGTCGGTAGCGACTGCGGTCGCCGCGGCAGTGCGGATCGCGGTGACCTCGCCGGCCTCGATGACGGCCAGCGGTCGGCCATCGAGCGCGTCGAACAGCAGCACCATTCCCTGGTGGGATCCGAGCGGCTGGCCCGGTACCGGATGGAACACCGCGACGACCTTGATGCCGAGCCGCTCGGGTTCGGCCGTGTAGCCGGGCATCCAGCCGAGCAAGCCGCGGCCCTGCGGGTGCGACAGCAGCTGGCGAATCGGCTGCACGCATTGACCGGTCGCCACCGACTCGAATGCCGAGCGCATCAGGCGGATGCAGTCTGGCATCGGCAGCAACTGACGCACCGAGGCTGCATTGATCACGCGAATTTCCATGAGGCGGCTCCAGGTTCCCTCAGGCAAAATCGATAGTAGCGAATCCGCGCACTGCGCCGCTCGTGCCGCGCGTGCGGGCGCTCGCCGGAGTGCTAGAGTGCCACCGCGAAGCGCCGCGGGGCGCGTCTGCCCATCCAATCGCCCGGAGGCGCGGTGACGCACGGACATTTCACGGCTGGGGCTCCCGCGCCGGATCTGCAGACCGCTCAGGCGGCGCACCGGCGCATACAGTCTTTTGTGCACCGCACGCCCGTGATCACGAGCGCGTCGCTGGACCGCCTGACCGGCGCGCGGTTGTTCTTCAAGTGCGAGAACCTGCAGCGCGCCGGGGTATTCAAGACCCGCGGTGCATTCAATGCCGTCTACTCCCTCAGCGACGCGGAAGCCGCCCGCGGAGTCGTCACGAGCTCGTCCGGCAACCAGGCTGCCGCACTGTCCCTCGCCGCGCGCACCCGCGGGATTCCAGCGTACATCGCGATGCCGAAGATCGCGCTCAAATCGAAAGTGGCGGCCGTGGAACGCTATGGCGGCAACATCGTCTGGGTGGAGTCACAGGGAGCGGTGCCGACGGCGGAGGAATACGAAGCCACCGCCGCCGCGATCCAGGCGCGCACCGGCGCAAGCCCGGTGCATGCATACAACGACCTGCGAACGATCGCCGGCCAGGCGACTTGCGCGCTCGAGTTCCTAGAGCAGCAACCGGCCCTCGAGGTGGTGCTGGCACCCGTCGGTGGCGGCGGCCTGCTCGCCGGGACCGCACTTGCTACGAAGTGCCTGAGACCAGGTACCGACGTCGTCGGGTGCGAGCCGGAGATGGCCGACGATGCACAGCGGTCGTTCAGGACCGGCCGCATCGTTCGCGATTTCCAGCCGCGCACGATTGCCGATGGACTCCGCACCGCGCTCGGCGACCTGACCTACCCGTTGATCGCCCGGTACGCCGACGATGTCGTCACCGTGACCGAGGCCGGCATCGTATCGGCCATGCGCCTCGCATGGGAGGTGCTGAAGCTGGTCATCGAGCCGAGCAGCGCCGTGCCACTCGCGGCCGTGCTCGAGGGCAAACTGGCCGTGGCAGGCAGGTCGGTGGGCGTGATCCTCTCCGGCGGCAACGCCGATCTCGACAATCTGCCGTGGCGCCCCTGAGCCCAGCCGCGGCCGCTGGCGCTCGAGCGATCGCAGGCGTAAACCCTGGGCGCCGCAGCTCGCCCGGGCGGACCGGATCTAGGCAATCTCCACGGTGCAGCGGCGGTCAGCCGAACCTAGAATCGAACGGGAATCAACCGCGCTCACCTGCAGGACCACTCTTCGTGAATGTCACCCCCGACCATCGCCGGCACGTCCGGCGCTCCACCGCAGGGGCACCACGCTCCGGTGCCGGCGTGGACGCCGCGGCGCACGTCCACCCGCCCGGCCGGTATCAGCGGTCATGCGGCGCCTAGCGGTGCTGACCAGCGGCGGCGACGCGCCGGGCATGAATGCCGCGACACGGGCAGTCGTCCGCAGCGCGGTCGCCCGGGGCTTCGCGGTGGCCGGCGTTTACCACGGCTACACGGGACTGATCGCGGGCGATTTCCGGGCGCTCGGCGCTCGCGACGTCGGCGGCGTGCTTCACGAGGGCGGCACGTTCCTCGGCACGACGCGCTGCGAGTCGCTCAAGACCGACGCCGGCCGTGTCGCCGCGTGCCGCTCTCTCGAACAGAACGGCATCGACGCCCTCGTCGTCATCGGCGGCAATGGCTCGCAGACCGGTGCGCATGCGCTCGCCGACCGCGGCGTGGCGGTGGTCGGCGTCGCCTCGACGATCGACAACGACCTGTACGGCACCGACGTCAGCATCGGCGCGACTACCGCGGTCGACGTGGCCCTCGAGGCGATCGACCGCCTGCGCGTCACCGCCGCGGCCATGCGTCGCGCCTTTCTGGTGGAGGTGATGGGAAGGAACTGCGGCTTCCTCGCCCTGATGGCCGGCATCACGGGCGGAGCCGAGGCGATCGCGATACCCGAGCTAGACGTCGGCCCGGACCAGATCGCTGCCGACCTGCACGACGCCTATGCACGCGGCAAGAGCCACGCGATCGCGGTGATCGCCGAGGGCGCGCGGCTGAACGCCGACCGGCTGCTGGCGTACTTCCGGGACAATCACGACCGGTTCGGCTTCGACGTCCGCGTTACCAAGCTCGGTCACGTACAGCGCGGCGGTGCGCCCGGCGCATTCGATAGAATGCTCGGCACGATGCTCGGAGTTGCCGCGGTGGACGCCGTCATCGACAGGCGCTTCGGTGTGCTCGTGGGTCTGGTCAACGGGGCGCCGGCGTGCACGCCGCTCGCGGACGTCGCAGGGCGAATGCGCCCGGCCAATGCCGCGCTGGTGGAAACGGCCCGGCAACTGGCGGCGTAGTTTTTGTCAATTCGCGGAGAGGGAGACCATGTTACTCAAGGACATTTGTACGGTCGATGTCGTCTGCTGCGGCGCACAGACGCGTGTCGTCGAGGCGGCCCGCCTGATGCGCGAACGGCACGTCGGCGACCTCGTCGTCGTCGATGACGTCGAGGCTGGGCGCAGTCCGCTAGGCGTGGTCACGGATCGCGACCTGACCGTGGAAGTTCTCGGCAAGGGCCTTGACCCTGGCACGACCGTCGTCTCCGCGATCATGCACAAACCCGTGGTGGTCGCGAACGAGTCTGAGGATCGCACGCAGGTTCTCGAACGCATGCGTGCTCACGGCGTGCGCCGCGTGCCCATCGTGGACAAGCACGGTGCGGTCGTCGGCATCATCACGCTCGATGATCTACTGCGCCTCGTGATTGCCGACGCGAGTTCCCTGCTCCAGGTCATGGACCGGGGCCAGTCGCGCGAGCGCCACTCGCGGCGCTGATCGGCCACGGCCCGGCGCCGTGCGCGGCCGCCCCGGCTGCCCGCGGGCGTCCGCCGCGACCCGTCGTGCCGGCGGCTGCATGTGGCCCGACTTCGCGTGCGCTAGTCGCCACCTCGGCACCAGTTCCGGCCGCGCCTCGCAGGCGCCCGCCAGTCGCTCTCGACCTGCCACACTGGCCCGGTCATGCCCTATAGCTCATTCCAGGAGTCCGTCCAACTTCTGCGGACCCGGCGATTCGGGACCTTCTGGTTCGCAAGCCTGCTGTCGAACATCGGCACCTGGGCGCAGCAAGTGGCCCAGCCATGGCTGCTGCTGAGTCTGGGTGCATCGTCGTTCCTCGTGGGGTTGGACGCCTTTGCAATGAGTGCGCCGGTCTGGTTCCTGACGCTGCTGGGCGGCGTGCTCGCCGATCGCGCCGACCGGCGACGCGTGATTGCAGGCTTCCAGTCACTGCAGATGCTCTGTCCTACGGCGATCGTCATTCTACTGGCCGCCGGGCGGATCGAACCGTGGATGATCATCTGCCTGTCGGTCGTGGTCGGCGTCACCGACGCACTGTCGATGCCGTCGTTCTCGTCGATCGTGCCGACAATCGTCGCACGCGAGCAGATAGCGGCCGGACTCGCGCTCAACTCAACGCAGTTCAACGTCTCCAGAATCGCGGGCCCGGCGCTCGCCGGAGCGATCATGGCGAGCATCGGGGCGATCGGCTGCTTTGCGATAAGCGCTGCGTCGTACGTACCCTTTATCGGTGTCGCCCTGTGGATCCTTCCCCACCAGGTGCCCGCTGGTACCACGCACGAGTCACCGGCGCGCCACCCGGCAACCGGCCTGCGCGGCATAGCGCGCAGACCGGACCTGCGCGGCGTGCTCTTGACGACTTTCTGCAGCGGCATGCTGTGCGGGCCCATGATCACGTTCGCGCCGGTACTCGTGCGCAGTACCTTTCACGGCACGGCGGGCCAGTTCAGCCTGGTACTCGCGGCATTCGGCGCCGGCGGCCTGCTCGGCGCGGTCGGGCTGCTCGCCATTGACGCGCGGCGCGATCGCCGCCACATCAGCACGGTATCCGCCATCGCATACGGTACGACCGTGATGGCGGCCGCGCTGAGCCCGTGGTTCTGGGCGTTGCCCGCACTTCTCGTGCTGGCTGGCCTCACGATGAGCGTCACGAACATATCGGCGAATGCCTACCTGCAGACCACCGCATCGGCCCTGGTGCGCGGGCGCGCCGTGAGCCTTTACATGCTCGCCATGCGGGGTGGACTCGCACTCGGGGCCATCGGCACCGGCTGGTCGGTGAGCGCGCTCGGGATCCGCGAGGCACTGCTGCTGAACGGTGGCCTGGCCGTCATCGTGCAATGCGTCATCGCGCGCAGCAGCGCGCATCGCTGATCCCGGTGCGTGGCCGCGATCGCCGGGGACCCGCGCGCCTGCGTCGGCCGACGGAAAGTGCGCGCGCCGGCGCGGCCCGTCGGGACCCGTCTGCGGCGGTTACGGACGAGTGCGGCGCAGGTCGAACAGGCTCGTCGCCAGCAGGTCGAGGACGGGTGACCCACTCTGATTGAGCAGGGTCCACCGCCAGCGCAGACTTCCGGTACCGCCGGACTCCGATAAGCGAATTGCGAGCACCTCGAGCTTGAGGCGGAGCTGGTCGCCGGGCCGGACCGGCAGCAGCCAGCGCAGCTCGTCAATGCCCGGCGACCCGAACGACTCGGAATCACCGAGCACCGACTCGACCGCGAGCTCCATGGCCACCGCGCACGTATGCCAGCCGCTCGCGATGAGCCCACCCCAGCGACCGCTGGCAGCGCGCTGCGCGTCGGTATGAAACCATTGGGGATCGTAGCTGCGGGCGAAGTCGAGAATCTCGCCCTCGTCGATGGGGCGCGAACGCGTCTCAATAACCTGCCCGACGGTGAATTCGGCGAACCGCATCGTCGGATCCTATCAGGTGCGCCACCACCCGACGCCGCTTCGGCGTGCGCGGCCATGGCGATGGTTAGCGAGGCTCCGCGACCTGCGCGTTCCACCAGCCGCCGCCGAGCGCGACGAACAGATTCACGGCATCCTCCAGCTGGGATGCGTCGGCGGTTGCGCTGCCGAGCTTCGCCTGCGAGTAGGTGCGCTCGGCATCGATGAGCTGCAGCACCGTCGTCTTGCCGGCTGCGTAGCTCTTTCGTTGCAGTACGAGGGATTCTTCTGCGATTTTCAGCGAGCGCCGATAGGCAGCGACACGCGCCGAATCGTGCTCGACTGCGCGCAACGAGTCAGCGACCTGCTGGAACGCTTGGAGTACCGTCTGTTCGTATAGTGCCGCCTGGGCATCGAACGTGTCGCGGGCCTCGCGCACCTGCGCGCGCAGGGCACCGCCCTGGAAGAGCGGCTGCGTCACCGTGCCACCCGCACTCCACAACCTCTCGAAATCGTGAAACAGGTCGGCTGCGGTCAGAGCCTGGCGTGTGAACGAACCTGTCAGCGAGATGCTCGGAAACTCCTGTGCCACCGCTACGCCGATTGCCGCGCTACCCGCGCGCAGTTCAGCCTCTGCGGACAGCACGTCGGGACGCTGCCGTACCAGGACCGCCGGCAGACTGAGCGGCAGTGCTGCCGGCAGCCTGAAGTCCGCCAGTTCGAATGCCGGTACCTCCCATTCCCCGGGCGCCTTGCCGACGAGCACCGCAAGCGCGTGGCGCGCGACATCCAGCTGCTGGTACAGCGACGGCAGGTTCGCCTCGTCGGCGGCAAGCTGGCTTGCGGCCGTCAGGACGTCGGTCCGCGCTGCGGCGCCGGCCTCGAACTCACGCTGCGTCAACGCAAGATTCTTCTCGTCGTCGGCGATCAGCTCCTTCGTGGCCTCGATCTGCAGGCGGACCGCGGCGCTCGTCAGCGCTTGGATGGCCACGTTGCCGGTGAGCGTCAGATAGGCGGCGGCCAGCTGATAGCGATAGTAGTCGGCATTCGCCTGCTGCTCCTCGACGAAGCGCCGCGTCGACCCGCCGAGCGCATTCAGCGAATAGCTCGCCGAGAGCCCGCCGCTCCAGGTCGTACCGCTCTGCTCCGGCAGACCTGGTAACTGCGTGCCGCCGCGCTGCGCTCCCGCGACGGCGTTGATCCGTGGCAGGTAGCCCGCGCGCGCCACTGCAATGGCCTCGTATGCAGCCTCAAGCGTCTTCCGCGCGGCGGGTAGCGTCGGACTCTGCGCGATCGCCAGCCTCATCGTCTCGTTCAATCGCGACGAGCTGAACAGCGCCCACCACTGCGCCTCGACATCCCGCGCATTCGGCGCCTGCTCGGCGGCAGGCTTGATTTCCTTTTCACCCTCGACCCCGTTGCTCGTGTCGTACACGGTTGCGGTCGGCGCTGCAGGCGCCTTGTAGTCCGGGCCGACCGCACACCCGGCCTGCACGAGCGCGATGCCAGCGAAAACCGGCGCCAGCGGCACGCCGCGCGCGAGCGCAGCCAGCATCCATCGCGGTGGGCGAGAGCGGCTACTCATAGCGCAGCGCGTCGATCGGATTCAGCTGTGATGCCTGCCGGGCCGGGTAGTAGCCGAAGAATATGCCGACGGCACCAGAGAACACGAATGCGAGCACGATCGCGTCGGCGCGCAGCAGAATTGGCCATCCGGCGGCAGACGAGATGATGTGCGAGGCGACTACGCCGGCGAGGATGCCGGCAGCACCGCCGATCGTACTCAGCAGCACCGCCTCGATCAGGAACTGCATCAGGACGTGAATGCGGCGCGCGCCAGTCGCCATGCGGATCCCGATTTCGCGAGTCCGCTCGGTGACGGACACGAGCAGGATGTTCATGATGCCGATGCCACCGACGATCAGCGAGATCGACGCGATCGCCGCCAGCAGCAGCTCCATCGCCCTGGTGGTCTGCTCTGCCACTTCGGCGATCTCGGTGAGATCGCGCACCGCGAAATCGTCGGACTGGCCGGCCTTGATGCGGTGCCGGGCCTCGAGCGTCTGGGTGACCTCGTCCAGCGCCTCCTTCACGGCGGCAGGACTCCGCGCCTGTACGTAGATCGTGTTGACGAAGCCCTGCAGTCGCGGCTGCACGCCAAACGGATTGGGCGGCGGCCCGATCGAGGCAAATACGCTATTCGACAGCGTCTGCGCCGAACTGGGTGCGGCCACGCCGAGCACGCGCGCCTCGGCGGTATTGAAGGGGATCAGAACCACGTCGTCCTGGTCCTGGCCGCTTGGCGAGTGCCCCTTGAGCGCCAGTACGCCGATGACCTCCATCGGCACGTTCTTGACCAGCACCGTCGCGCCGACCGGATCGGAAAAGTCCCCGAACAGATTCGTCACCACGGTCTGTCCCAGGATGCACACCGAAATTCCGTCCCGCTCGTCCTCATCCGTGAACTCGTGTCCGGCGATCAGACGCCAGTTGCGGATCGACAGGTACGCACCCGACACGCCCTGAACGCTGGTACTCCAGTTGTTGTGTCCGTTGACCACCTGCGCTCCCTGCCGCGCCACGTAGCTGGCGTTGGCGACGGCGCGATCCTCCTCGAGGATCGCCGCGACGTCGCCCACCCGCAAGGTGGAGGCGCTGCCAAAGCCGGAGCGAACTCCGTTCGTGCGGACGCTGCCCGGCAGCACCACGAGCAGGTCCGTCCCGAGGCTCTGCACCTGCGCGGCAACCGCGGCGCGTGCGCCCTCGCCGACTGCCACCATCGCGATCAGTGCAGCCACGCCGATAAAGACGCCGAGCATCGTGAGGCCGGCGCGCAGCTTGTTGCGACCGATCGCGCGCAGCGCCGCGCCGATGGCCATCGGAAATATGACGGTCGCGGCCTTGAGCAGCCCGTCGACGCGTCCCGTCGTTCGCGTGGCGTGCAGCGGTGTGACGGTGGTCTCCTGCTGCGTCGAGTCCCGAGACGCCACCGCGTTGCCGGTGAGCTCGTCCGACACGATCAGTCCGTCCCGGATCGTGATGATCCGGTCCGCCTGTTCGGCGAGCGTCCGCTCGTGCGTGACCAGCACGACCGTGACGTTCCGCTCGCGGTTGCACGAGCGGATGGTCGCGAGGATATCGGCGGCAGTTTGCGAGTCGAGATTGCCGGTGGGTTCGTCAGCCAGCACGATCGCGGGATCGTTGACGAGCGCGCGCGCGATCGCCACCCGCTGCTGCTGGCCGCCGGACAGCTGGTTCGGCAGGTTCCCGGTACGATCGGCAAGTCCGACGGTCGCGAGCATTTCGCGCGCACGCGCCGGGTTGTCGGCGAACTGCCCGGAATAGAACAATGGGAGTTCGACGTTCTCGACGGCACTCGTTCTGGCGAGCAGATTGAAGCTCTGGAAGACGAACCCGATCCTTCGGCCACGAACCCGGGCCAGCGAAGCCTCGTCGAGCCTCGCGACGTCGATACCCTCGAGCAGGTAGTCCCCCGCACTCGGCACGTCAAGGCAGCCGAGGATGTTCATCAGGGTCGACTTGCCAGAGCCCGAGGCACCCATGATGGCGAGGAATTCGCCGCGCCGAACGGTGAGTGACACGCCACGCAGCGCGTGCACCTCGATATCGCCCAGCCGGTAGGTCTTGGTGACGTCGCGAACGACGAGCAGCGGCCCGTCGGCGTCACCGCTCATAGTCGCGGGCCTCCGCCGGAGCCGCGCTGACCGTATGCGGCGCCCGGCCGCTGCCCGCCCTCCGCACCGCCCGCCGGCTTCGCGTCGGGCTTGACTGCGTTGACGACGACGTCGTCGCCGTCGTGGAGGCCGTCGCCCCAGACCTCGATCAGGGTACCGTCGTCGAGGCCGGTATTGACCGCCACCGCGTGCAGCTTGCCGTCGCTCAGTACCCAGACGCGGGCCGCCGGGGCGCCATGCCGGGCGCCATCGCCAGCGTGGGACTCGCCATGCCCCGCGCGCCTGTCGCCGCGCTCGTTCGCTGCCGGCGCACCGCTGTCAGCATGCCGCGAGCGGCCCTGCTGATCGCCCCCGTCGCCATTGTTCCTGCCGTCCGCGTGCTCACCGTGCGACCAGCGTTCGCGTCGCTGCTCGCGGTCGGCACGCGCCTCGTCGGTCCCTGCCGGCGCCTGCCCGGAGCCTTTGCCGCGTCCGCTGGCCTCCGCCTCCGCCGTGGCGGCCGTGCGCGGCGCGGCAGACTCCGGCGGCGTGCCGCTCGGCTGCTCGGCCCCGGCATCGCGGGCGCGACGCGTGAGCCCCTCTGGCACGAAGCGCGTCGCCGGCAGTGGCACGCGCAGCACCCTGGGTCGCTCGGCGGTAATGATGTGTGCATCGGCCGTCATGCCGGGAAACAACGCCTCGTCGGCGTTGTCGACATCGAGCACGACGTCGTAGGTGACGACGTTCTGGACGGTAATCGGTCCGCGGCGCACCTGGCGCACGGACGCCCAGAAGGTCCTCGCGGGATAGGCCTGGACCGTGAAGTACGCCTTTTGACCCGGCTTGACCTCGCCGACGTCCGCCTCGCTGACGTTCGTGTCCACCTGCATCTTGGTGAGGTCCTTGCCGATCAGGAACAGCGTCGAACTCTGCAGGCTTGACACGACGGTCTGCCCGACATCGATGTAGCGGGTAATCACCATGCCGTTGACCGGAGAGACGATGTTTGTGTAGCCGAGATTGACTTCGGCCGAACGCAAGGTCGCTTTTTTCGAGGCGACGGTCGCCTCATCGAGTTCGATCTGCGCCTTCGCCTCCTCGAACACGCTCTTGTCGTTGTCCACCTGCTGGCGGGAGACGATGCCCTCGTCGAGCAGGTTCTTGTCGCGGTCATAGGTGATCCTGGCGACGTCGAGTGCGGCGCGGTCCTTGAGGAGCTGCGCTTCCGTGGTGCGCACGTCAGCACGGTCCTGTTCGACGACAACCTCGAACGGCAGCGGGTCGATCAGCGCACAGCTCTGACCGGCCTTCACGACCGTATTGAAGTCACAGCTCCATGACTTGATGTTGCCGGAGACGTACGACCCGACCTGGGCCGTTACCACCGGGTTCAGCGCGCCGGTCATTCCCACAGTCCGGCGGATGTCGCCGATCGAGGCCTTCGCGGTGACGTAATGGATCGGGCTGCGGTGCATCCACCACCACAGGGCGCCGAGCAGCGCGCCGGCACCGCAGGCGGCGACCAGGGTCATCGACGTCCGTCGCCGCAGCACTTGGCCGATCGTGCGGGTCATGCTCAACCTGTTGTCTCGCGTGATCATGCGCCGAAATGCGCCGACGGCCGGCACCTTAGCGCGCCGGCTGAACGGCAATTGTGAGCAAATCAAAAGATCGGTGTATTTTGGTGGACGGCCTGCCCGCGGCGCGGGCTCCCGCCCAGGACGGTCGTCGACCCGGCGCAGCGCGCGGTCTGCGCCGTCATACACGCACAGGCGCGCTGCACTCGTGCGCCGCCGCGCGTTGTCACTCGGGGCGACCGACCGGCAGTCGCGAGCTGGATCCTGATGAGCCGCCGTCGCAGACTCGGCGCGCCGATCGCCCCAGAGTCGCTCGAGGCGAGACTCCGCCAGGCGGTCCGGTGGTCGCCGCCGGTGCCGCGCCGCGGCCAAGTCAGGCAGTACTCGCGCGCGACGGCATTGCTCGGGCTGCTGGCGAGCCTGCCGCGATGCCATTAGACTCGCCGCGCACACTGAACCAGGAGCGATTCTTGAGAACAGCGGTCGTTACGGGTGCCGCGCAGGGCGTTGGGCTTGCAACGGCGTCACTGCTCGCCGCGCTCGGCTACCACGTCGTACTCACCGACATTCAGCCACTCGACCGGCACCTCGGGCGGCTGACGATGATGGGCTACGCGGCCAGTGCACTGCGCGGCGATGTCTCCTCGGAGACGTTCGTTCAGCAGCTCGCGGCACGCCTGGCAGCGGACCACGGCGGGACCGACGTCCTGGTGAACAACGCCGGGATCAGCATGATCGCGCCGGCCGAGGAAACGACGGCTGCGCAGTGGCAGCGTGTCATGGACGTCAACCTGTTCGGCCCGTTCCTGCTGTCGAAGTACCTCGGTGCACAGATGCTGCAGCGGCGCAGCGGCAGCATCATCAATGTGGCCTCCGTCGCGGGCCTCGGAGGCGTCAGCCACCGCAGTGCCTACAACGCCTCGAAGCACGGCCTGATCGGCCTGACCCGAACGCTCGCCGGCGAGTGGGGTGGCCGTGGTGTGCGCGTCAATGCCGTGTGCCCCGGGTGGATCAAGACCGAGATGGACGCCGCCGACCAGAGCACAGGAGCCTACTCCGACCAGGACATCGTCAATCGCGTGCCGATGGCGCGGTTCGCCCGCCCGGAAGACGTCGCCCAGGCAATCGCCTTTCTTGCGGATTCCGCGAAGAGCGGCTTCGTCAATGGCGTCAGTTTGCCGGTCGATGGCGGCTGGACGGCCGATGCAAGCTGGGACTCCCTGCGCGTCCGCGCCCGGACGTCATAGCGGGATCAGCGCGGCCGCGAGTGCAGGCCGAGCGGATGCGAAGCCACCGGCAGCCGATCGCGGCGCCGGCGGGACGGAACAGATGGGCGGGGGAAATTGAGTACCGAGGCCAGCGTCGATGCGGTATTCGCGAGCGTCGTTTCCACGCCGCTGGCGGTGCTCGAGCGCTTTGCGGCTGAGCGTTTCGGGATCCACGCCACCGCCACGCGGCTGGTCGCGGAACGCGACGAGAACGTTCACCTGCGTGCCGAAGACGGCCGTGAATTCGTCCTGAAGCTGACCAACCCGGCCGAGGATCCGCTCGTGACGGGCTTCCATACGGATGCCCTGCTCCACATTGCACGCGTCGACAGGACGCTGCCGGTACCGCAGCTGGTGCGGTCGCACGCTGGCCACGTGGAGGAGACGATCGTCACCGATGGCGCACCGGCGCGCATCGCCCGGCTGTTCACGTTCATGCCCGGCGTGCCGCTGTACCGCGCGCCGCGCTCGGCGCTCCAGCGCCACATGCTTGGCCGTTGCCTCGCGCGGCTGGACCGGGCGCTGCAGGGCTTCCACCCGGTACTCGCCGGCCATGAACTGGCCTGGGACCTGCAGCATGCCGCGCGCCTGCGACCGCTGCTCGACGAGATCGAGGACCCGGCGCGGCGCAGTCTCGCGACCCTGTTTCTCGATCGCTTCGAGCGACACGTCGTTCCGCGGCTGCCGGAGCTGCGCACACAGGTGATCCACAACGACTACCAGCCGTACAACGTCCTCGTCGACGCAACTGCAGGGATCGAGGTCACCGGAGTGATCGACTTTGGCGACGCGGTCGTGGCACCGCTCATCAACGACGTCGCTGTAGCGTGTGCCTATCACGTCGATGGTGCGCCGCGGCCGTTCGACCATGTGGCCGAGCTGCTGGCGGGCTACACGGACATCGTGCCGCTGCGCCCCGTTGAGGTTGCGATCCTGTCAGACCTCCTCACCACGCGAATGGTGATGACCGTGGCCATCTCGAACTGGCGGGCGCGTCGCCAGCCCGAAAATCAGGCCTACATTCTGCGAAATGCCCCGCCGGCGTGGCGTGGTCTGGAGCGCTGCGCCTTGATCCACCGCGACGACGCAGCGCACCAGCTCACGGCTGCCTGCACCCTGGAGTAGCCCAACATGTCCATGATCAATGCATTCGAGGCCGGCAGAGCAAGCCTGACGGAGCGCGAACGGGAACTCATCGCGCGCCGCGAGCGGCTGCTCGGGCCGGCCTACCGGCTGTTCTACGAACACCCGGTGCACCTCGTCCGCGGCGACGGTGTGTGGCTGTATGACGAAGGCGGTAATCCCTACCTCGACGTCTACAACAACGTGGCGGGCGTTGGCCACTGCCATCCGCATGTGGTCGAGGCGCTGGCGCGCCAGGCGGCGACCCTGAACACCCATACGCGCTACCTGCACGAGACGGTGCTCGATTACGCCGAGGCGCTGCTGGGTCAGCTGCCACCACATCTCGGGCACGCGATGTTCACGTGCAGCGGCAGCGAAGCCAACGATCTGGCCTACCGCATCGCGCAGCACTGCACCGGTGGCAGCGGATTCATCGTCACGCGGCTCGCCTACCACGGCGCGACGAAGGTCATCGCGGAACTGTCGCCGTCACTCGGCGCGGGCGTCGGGGCCGCCCCGAACGTACGTACCGTGCCAGCGCCGGACGGCTACCGGGCCGACGGCCGGGACGTCGGTGACGATCTCGCGGCCGCCGTGGCCGTCGCACTCGAGGATTTCCGGGCTCACGGTGTGCGGCCGGCGGCGCTACTGGTCGACACTATCTTCTCCAGCGACGGCGTATTCGCGGATCCGCGTGGATTCCTGCGCAAGGCCGTCGACGTCATGCGTGCCGCGGGGGGTCTTTTCATCGCGGACGAGGTGCAGGCCGGCTTCGGCCGGACGGGCGACGCCATGTGGGGCTTCGAGCGGCATCAACTGGCGCCTGACATCGTGACGATGGGCAAGCCGATGGGCGATGGCCATCCGATCGCTGGACTCGCGGTTCGACCAGAGGTGATCCGCGAATTTGCACGGACACGCTACTTCAATACCTTCGGCGGCAATCCGGTATCTGCAGCCGCTGGGCTTGCGGTCCTCCAGGTACTCGAGCGCGAACGACTCAGGGAGAATGCGCTGGCTGTAGGCGACTACCTGCGCAAGCGCCTGCGGCTGCTCGCGCAGTCCCACGAGATCATCGGCGATGTGCGCGGCGCCGGCCTGTTCATCGGTGTCGAACTGGTACGCGACCGGTCGACGCGCGCCCCGGCGACCAGCGAGACCAGCCGCGTCGTCAACGGGCTTCGCGAGCGCCGTGTGCTCATCAGCGGATCCGGCCCGGCCGCGAACATACTCAAGATCCGGCCGCCACTCGTTTTCTCGCGTGACAACGCCGATTTGTTCGTCGCCGCCCTGGACGAGGTCCTGCACGAACTGGATCAGTCGATACCCGGCTAGCGGCGCCGACCGCCTCCGCCGTGGCGCGCGAATCGCGACGACGACCACATCAACGATTGACGTCGATGACGAGGCGGCCGCGAACCAGCCCCTTCACGATGTCCGCTGCCAGACGCGGTACGTCGGCGAGGCGCGCCTCCGCCGTCATCGCCTCGAGGCGATCCAGTGCCAGGTCGGACTGCAGACGCGTCCAGGCCGCCATGCGCTTCGGCATCGGACACATCACCGAATCGATCCCGAGCAGATTCACGCCACGCAGCAGAAAAGGAATCACCGTGTGCTCGATCCTGCTACCGCCGGCCAGCCCCACTGCGGCAACCGACCCACCGTACTTGGTCTGTGCCAGCACGCGTGCCAGCGTGTTGCCGCCGACCGAATCGACGCATCCGGCCCAACGCTCGGCCTCGAGCGGACGTTTCGCGGGATCGGCGAACGGTGACCGATCGACGATTGTGGTCGCGCCGATGCTCGTGAGGTAGCCGTGGAGCTCCGGGCGCCCGGTGGAGGCCACCACGTTGTAGCCGCGCTTCGCAAGGATTGCCGTCGCGACGGAACCGACGCCGCCACCGGCCCCCGTCACGAGCACCTCGCCGGAACCCGGCACCAGCCCCTGCGCCTCGAGGGCAATGACGGCCAGCATCGCGGTGAAGCCGGCGGTACCGATTGCCATCGCCTGGCGCGTCGAGAGCCCGCCGGGCAGCGGCACGAGCCAGTCCCCGCTGACGGATGCCTTCTGGGCACAGCCCCCCCACTGCACTTCCCCGACCCGCCAGCCGGTCAGGATCACCTTGTCACCCGCCCGGTAGGACGCGTGCCGGCTCTCGAGGACGGTGCCGGCGAAGTCGATGCCAGGAACGTGCGGGTAGCGCTTCACGAGGCCGCCCGCGCCGTTGACCACGAGGCCATCCTTGTAGTTGACGGTCGTGTACTCGACCGCAACGACGACGTCGCCCGGCGGCAGGCGCGATTCGTCGAGCTCGCGCAGATACGGGCTCACCTGGCCGTCCGACTCCTCGAGCACCAAGGCCTTGAACATTGTGCTATTCCCGCTCGTTGTGGTTCGACCGCCGCGCGGTCGCCCGACTGATGGTAACTGTCGCGGCGCCGGCCGGCCGGCGACCCCGCCTACGAATCCGTCATCATCCCGGCGTAGCGGTCGAGATGGTGCTCGCCGCTGCCGAAGCGAATCTCGCTCGCCGTCAGTCGCCGGAAGTAATGGCTGATGGCAACTTCGTTGCTGACACCCATGCCGCCGTGCAGCTGCACCGCCTGCTGGCCCACGAATCTCGCCGCCTGCCCGATGATCACCTTCGCCGCCGACAGCGCGCGCGCACGCGCGCGCGGATCGGGCGCAGCGCTCTTCACCGCCGCGACATACGACATCGACCGGGCATTCTCGATGTGTCCTGCCATGTCCGCAATGCGGTGCTGCAGCGCCTGGAAACGCCCGATGGGGCCGCCGAACTGAGTCCGGGTTCGAACGTATTCGATCGTGACAGCCAACGCGCGGTCGAGCACCCCAACGGCATCCGCGCAATGGATGGCGAGCCCGAAGTCGAGCGCCTCAGCGACGGCCGCCGCGGCGTCACCGCCGAGCCGCGCATCGGCGCCCACCTGTACCCCTGCGAAGGCCACGTCCGCAGCAGGCTGATCGTCGAGCGTGCGATAGCTGTCGAGCGATACGCCGGTGGACTCGCGTGGCACCGCAAACAGCCCGAGGCACTTCCCGTGAGGATCGTCCACCTGGGCGGTCACCAGCAGGAGATCGGCGACCGGCGCGTGATACACGACCATCTGGCGGCCGTCGATCGTCCAGCCACCGGCCTCAGCCGTTGCGCGGGTCATGACGGCGCTCGGATCGTCGCCGCCACCGTGGGCGAGCACCGCGATCCGCTCGCCGGATGCGAGGGCCGGCAACCACTGCTCGCGCTGCGCGGCCGAACCGGCAAGGGCAATCAGGCGCGTTGCAATCACCGCACTCGTCAGGAACGGCTCGACGACCAGCCCTTCGCCGAGTGCCAGGGCAATCAGCATCGATTCCACCGGTCCGGCACCGAGCCCGCCGTGCTCTTCCGGCACGTTGACGCTGAGCACCCCGAGGGCGGCCAGGTCATTCCAGACCCCGCGCGAGCAGCCGTTCCCGGTGGACAGCAGCGCGCGACGCTTCTCGAACGAGTAGTGATCGCCGACGTAGCGCCGCGTGCTTTCGAGGAGCATCTCCTGCTCGGCCGTGAGTCCAAAGTCCATGTCCCTGCTCCTACAGCCCGACGATCGTCTGCGCGATGATGTTCTTCTGGATCTCGTTCGAGCCGCCGAAAATGCTCAGCTTGCGCAGGTTCAGGTAAGAAAGAGTCAGTCCGGCGACATGCCCGGTGGCCGGTACCGGCTCGCTCGCGGCATCGGGTGCGAATCCACGGCGCAGCGCCAGTGCGCGCTCGCCGACTGCCTCCATCATCAGTTCGGAGATCGCCTGGCGTATCTCCGAGCCGCGCACCTTGAGTATCGAAGCCTCGACCCCCGCGGAGCGCGCCGCCGCCGACGCCGTCAGAACGCGCAGATTGGTCATTTCGAGCGCCAGCAGGTCGACCTCGATGCGCGCGATGCGCCGCCGGAAGGCGGGATCGCTGAGCAGCGGCCTGCCGTTTCGACGCTCCTCTCCGGCAATGGCCTTGAGACGAAGCAACGCGCGCCGAGAGGCACCGACGCCCGCGATCCCGGTGCGCTCGTGCCCGAGCAGGAATTTGGCATATGTCCAGCCGGCGTTTTCGTCGCCAACGCGGTTTTCCACCGGAACGCGCACGTCCTGCAGGAAGATCTCGTTGACCTCGCACGTGCCGTCCAGCAGTCGCGTGGGGCGCACGGTGATCCCGGGCGAATGCATGTCGATCAGCAGCAGCGAGATCCCGCGCTGCGGCTTGGCGGCCGCATCGGTGCGGACAAGGCAGAAGATCCAGTCGGCGTGCTGTCCGAGCGTGTTCCAGCACTTCTGGCCGTTGACGACGTAGTGCGCGCCGTCGCGGCTCGCCTGCGTCTTGAGCGAGGCGAGGTCCGAGCCGGCACCGGGCTCCGAATATCCCTGGCACCACCAGTCGGCACCGGACAGGATCCGCGGCAGAAAGTGCTGCTGCTGCGCCGGGTTGCCGAACTTCATCAGTACGGGCGCCAGCATGCGCAGGCCAAATGGCAGCTGGATGGGCGTGCCGGCGAGAGCGCACTCGAGTTCGAAGAGGTACTGCTCCACCGGCGTCGCACCGACGCCTCCGAAGTCGACCGGCCAGGAAACCGCACCCCAGCCGTGCGCGTGCAGCACTCCTTGCCATCGGCGGACGGCGGCGGCCTGTGCGGACTCGTCGGTTGGCGACACATCGCATAGATCCGGCGTCAGGTGCGCATCCAGAAACTGTCGCACGCGGCCACGGAAGGCCAGTTCAGTTGCGCTGTAGTCGAGATCCATTGGCGCTCCAGCAGCCGGGGGGCCGGCCTGCGAATTAATACAGGATCCTGATCGGAAACGGAAATGGGGGCGGGTCGCCGCGGCCACACCGCAGTGCGAATGCCAGCGGACGAACGCGCGACAGCCGCGACGGACGCGATACACTTTGCGTACTGCGCAGTGGAGGGGGATGCCGTGGGACTTACGCAGTGGCTCAGGCGATCGGTTCAGCAGCACCCAGCGGGGCTCGCGCTCGCGTGCGACGGCCGGGTGCGAACCTACACGGAGCTTGCCGAACGGGCAGCCTGCCTCGCCGGCGGCCTGCGAAGCCTCGGCGTCGATTCCGGCGCACGCGTTGCCATTTTGGCGTTGAACTCCGACCGTTACCTCGAGGCATACGCCGCCATTGCATGGGTCGGCGCTGTCTCGGTCCCGATCAACACCCGCTGGTCGCTCACCGAGATCGCGTACGGCCTCGGCGACTCCGGAGCAACCGTGCTGTTCGTCGACGATGCGTTCGTCGAATGCGCCCGCCGGCTGGCCGCACTAGCCCCGCTCGTACGCCACATCGTCCACCTCGGCAATGACCCAACACCCGCCGGCATGCATGGCTTCGAGGCGCTCATTGCCGACTCGGCACCGGTCCCCGACGCCGCCCGCAGCGGCGAGGACATGATCGGCATCTTCTATACCGGCGGGACGACCGGCCTGCCAAAGGGCGTCATGCTCGCCCACCGCGGTGTGTGGGCGAGTGCGGTATCCGGCATCGCGGCCAACTCGGCCGCGCCGATGACCGCCGATTCTGTCTACCTGCACGCCGCGCCAATGTTTCACATCGCGGACTTCGGCGCCGTGTGTGGCGGACTGATCCAGGGCACACTGAGTGTCTTCGTCCCCAGCTTCAGCGCTGAGGCAGTGCTGGCCGCGATCGAGACGCACCGCGTCACCCACACGCTGCTGGTGCCAACGATGGTACGCATGCTGCTCGCCCACCCCCGCTTCCGGAGCGCCGACCTGTCCTCGCTGCGCATGATTGCTTACGGGGCGTCGCCGATGCCCGAGGCGCTGCTGCGCGAAACGATCGCGGCGCTGCCGACGGTGAAGCTCGCGCAAGGCTACGGCCAGACGGAACTGTCGCCGACGGTCACGATACTCGGCGCGGAGTACCATGTACTCGACGGCGAACACGCGGGCCGGCTCGCATCCGCCGGCCGCGCGGTGGCTTGCTGCGAGATCGAGATCGTGGGTGCCGACGGCGCGCCGGCGCCCTGCGGTACGGTCGGCGAGGTCCGCGTACGCGGCGGCAACGCGATGCTCGGCTACTGGAGAAAGCCCGCCGAAACCGCCGAGGTCATGCGCGACAGCTGGGTCTACACCGGTGACGCCGGGCGCCTCGACGCCGAGGGCTTCCTGTACCTCGTGGACCGCGTCAAGGACATGATCGTGACCGGAGGCGAGAACGTGTATTCCGCCGAGGTGGAGAGTGCCTGCGCCATGCACCCCGCGGTCTCGCAATGCGTGATCATCGGAGTACCCGACGATCGGTGGGGAGAATCGGTGCACGCCATCGTGATCCTGAAGGCGGGTGCATCGGTTTCCGCCGCCGATCTGATCGCGCACTGTCACGAACTGATTGCCGGCTACAAGTGCCCGCGGACGGTCGAATTCCGCACCGAGCCATTCCCGCTGTCCGGTGTCGGCAAGATCCTGAAGCGCGAGCTGCGCAAGCCGTACTGGGCGGAGCACGCGCGGCGCGTCAATTGATTCGGCCGGCGGCGACCGATACCGTCGGCGGCTCCCGCCACCGCCTGCGACGACCGGAGTGAAAACGGACGTGAAACTAGCCAACAAGATCGTGCTCGTCACCGGCGGCAATTCCGGGATCGGCCGCGGCATCGCGCTGCGCGCAGCCGCGGAGGGCGCGCGCGTCGCGATCACGGGCCGGGATCCGAGCAAGGGTGCCCGCGTCGCCGCGGAACTTCGCGAACGCGGCGCCGAGGCCGCCTTCTTCGCCGCCGACCTCGGTGTCGAGGCAGAAGCCGCCGCAATGGTCGCTGCGGCGGCCGCGCATTTTGGCGGTCTCGATGTGCTCGTCAACAACGCCGGACTCGGCACGCGTCGTTCGGCCATCAGCGGCGACGACACTCCCGGCGAACGCCTGCGGGTGATGATGCGCTCAAACCTGGATGCTGCGTACTACGTTGCCGCGTACGGCCTGCCGGTGCTGAAGGCGCGCGGCGGCGGCGCGATCGTCAACATCTCGTCGACGGCTGCCGTACACGGCACCTGGGGCACCTATGGCGTCGCGAAGGCGGCCGTGGAAGCGCTGACCCGCTCGCTCGCAGTGCAGGGCGCGCCTTTTGCGGTACGCGCAAACGGCGTTTCGCCCGGCTGGATCGCGACGGAAGTCACGGTCGGACACAGTGAGGTAGACCGCGCCGCATCGCTCTTTGGTCGGATGGGAACCCCGGACGAGATCGCGCGGGCCGTCACGTTCCTGGCCTCCGACGAGTCGAGCTTCGTCACCGGCCAGACCCTGATCGTCGACGGCGGCCTCACGATTACCGACTATCCGTCGCAACCCTGGCTCGCGGCCGTCGGCGCGTGGAAGCTGTTCCCTGGCGCGATGCCCGAGGGACGGTGACGCCCGGCCCGGTCCGCCGCCGCGGCGGCAACGTCGCGTTGCGCTAAGATCCCCATGCGGCGCTCGAGCGCACGTCGCGCCCGCAAGGCTGCTCTCTCACCCGGATGCCCCAAACCATGCCTAAGCGCCACTCCTCACCTCTGCGCGGGATCCTGGCGGCGGCGGCCGTGGTGCTGGCCGGATGCGGCCCGCACACGGACTCGGCCGACCAGCGCTTCCGCGCCATCTACCAGGCCGAGTGGGCGTGGCGCCTGGCTCAATTCCCCGACGCCGGCGACGAGCGGCGTCCGATCCCGGACCGCCTGCCGAAAGTGGACCCGGCGACGCAGCAGGCACAGCTCAGGTACTGGCAGGACGTGCGCCGCCGGCTTGACGGCATTCCGCGCGCCGAGCTTTCGTCCGCCGAACAGGTCAACTACGACGTCTACGTCCCGCAGATCGATGGGCTCATCCGCAACCAGCGCTTCCGTGACTTCGAGATGCCGGCGAACTCCGACAGCGCGTTCTGGACCGACTTCGGCTACACGGCACGGCGACCGTTCCGCTCGCGAGAGGATTATCGCGGTTGGCTCGCGCAGATGCGCGACGTGCCTCGCTACTTCCACGAGCAGGAGGACGAAATGCGCGCGGGCATGAAACGCGGTTTCACTCCGCCGCGGGTCACGCTCGAAGGGCGCGACGCGTCAATCACGGCAGTCACGGACGTCGCACCGGAGGCGACCCTCTTCTACGTCCCCTTCAAGGACATGCCCGGCATTCCTGTCGAGGACCAGACGCGCCTGCGGTCGGAGGCGCTGCAGGTGATCCGCGATGCCGTGCAACCTGCCTACGCGGAGCTGCTGCGGTTCTTCCGCTCCGAGTACCTGCCCGGTACGCGCACGACGATTGCGGCGGCCGACCTGCCGGACGGCAAGGCGTACTACCAGGCGAAGATCGCCGAATACACCACACTCGATCTCACGGCGGACGCCATCCACGCCTTCGGCGAGGCAGAGGTTGCACGACTGCATGCCGAGATGCTCGAGACGATGCGGGAGACGGGGTTCAAGGGCGACTTCCCGGCGTTCCTCGCGTTCCTGCGAACCGACCCGCGCTTTGCCGCCAGGACCGCGGAAGAACTGCTGATGCGGGCGGCCTGGATTGCGAAGAAGTTCGACGGTAAGGCGTCGCAATTCTTCGGCTTCCTGCCGCGGGCACGCTTCGCGATCCGGCCCGTTCCGGACGAGCTGGCGCCCTTCTACACCGCGGGTCGCGGCGGGCCGGGCGTATACCTTGTCAACACCTACAATCTGCCGAGCCGGCCACTCTACAACCTGACGGCCCTGACGCTGCACGAATCGGCCCCAGGGCATGCCTTCCAGATTCCGCTGGCGCTGGAGCAGACGGGGCAACCCGAATTTCGCAGCCACTCCTACCTGTCCGCGTACGGCGAGGGCTGGGCACTTTACAGCGAGCACCTCGGCGTCGAGATGGGCATGTACGAGACGCCCTACGATCGCTTCGGGATGCTCGGCTACCAGATCTGGCGCGCCGCCCGCCTCGTCGTCGACACCGGCGTGCACTCGCAGGGATGGACGCGCGAGCGCGCGATCGCCTATCTCCTCGAGTACACGGCGCTGCCGCCGCACGAAGTCGAGACCGAAGTTGACCGGTATATCGCCTGGCCGGCGCAAGCCCTGTCCTACTACCTCGGCGAGACGGAGATTCTCAAATGCCGCGCGGCCGCGGAGAAGGCCCTCGGCGGCCGCTTCAACATCCGCGCATTTCACGACGCCGTGCTGGAGCTGGGCTCGGTGCCGCTGCCGGTGCTGACCTCGCGCATCAACCGCTTCATCGCGGAAGGTGGCAAGGGGCCTCATCCGGACATGGAGTAGCCGCCATTTCCCGACGCCAGCATGCGCAGCCGCGCGACCGGCTGCTCCCGGCGGGCGCCCGCGCGTCGTCCCCTTGAACACCGCGACCACGACCGCCGAGGACCCGACGCCGCGACTGACGATCGCGGCCGCCGCTAGCGTGCTCGAGAGTCACTTTGGCCTCACGGGCGCGGTCAGCTCGCTGCCGAGCGAGCGCGACCAGAATTTCGCGGTCGACTGCGGACCGCGCGGACGGTTCGTGCTGAAGATCGCTAACTCCCGCGAGGCGCGCGCGGCACTCGAGCTGCAGAACGCCGTTCTCGATCACGTCGGGCGCCAGGCATCTCACATCGAGGTACCCCGCGTCGTTGCCGTTGCGGGCGGATCCGCCATCGTCGAATGGCGTGCTGCCACCGGTGCGACGCACTGCGTGCGCCTGCTGACCTGGCTGGACGGCGAGCTGCTCGTGCGCGCGACGCCACACGACTCCTGCCTGCTCGCCTCGCTTGGCACCACCCTTGCGAGCCTGGATGCGGCATTGCTGCAGTTTTCGCACCCTGCGATGCATCGCGAGCTCCACTGGGACCTGATGCGTGCCGACCTCGCCTTCCGCCATGCCTCGCTGCTCGACGCTCCTGAGCGTGCCCTCGTCGCAACAGGCATGCGCGCGTGGCAGGCCATCGCGTGGCCATCGCTACGGCGCTCGGTGATACATGGCGATGCCAACGACTACAACGTGCTCGTGCGCGACGGCCGCGTCGTCGGCCTGCTCGACTTCGGCGACATGGTGCACACCGCGACCGTGTGCGAGCTGGCGATCGCCCTTGCGTACGTGATGCTCGGCAAGGCCGATCCGCTCGCGGCCGCACTTCCCGTCATCGCTGCATACTGCGCGCGGTTGCCGCTCACGATGGCGGAGGCCGAGGCGCTGTACCCGCTCACCGTCGCGCGGCTCTGCATGAGCGTCTGCCACGCCGCATACAATGCGCGCGCAAAGAGCGACGACCCGTACCAGCAGGTCACCGCAACGCCGGCGCGGGAGTTACTCGCGCAGCTCGCCACGAACGCCGCCGGCACGGCGGCCGTCGCCTTTCGCGAGGCCTGCACCACGTCATGAGCACGGACAGCAGCACGCCGCGACTGCTCGCGACCCGCCGCGGACTCATCGGCGGCAACGTGAGCGTCAGTTATCGCGAGCCCCTGCACATCGTGCGCGGCTCGATGCAGTACCTGTTCGACGCCAGCGGGCGTCGTTATCTGGACGGCTACAACAACGTACCGCACGTTGGCCATTGCCACCCGGAAGTCGTCGACGCGGCCGCGCGGCAGATGGCCGTGCTCAACACGAATACCCGGTACCTGCACGAGAGTCTCGAGCAATTCGCCTCGGAACTCGTCGCCACGCTGCCGGCACCGCTACGCGTCTGCTATTTCGTCAACTCTGGCAGCGAGGCCAACGAACTCGCGTTAAGGCTCGCGCGCACCCACACCGGCGCGACTGACCTGATCGTCCTTGAGGCCGCGTATCACGGCAACACGACGACGCTCATCGACGTGAGCCCCTACAAGTCGGACGGCCCCGGGGGCCGCGGCCACGCGCCATGGGTGCATGTCGTGCCGGTTGCCGACGTCTACCGCGGCGCCCACAAGTCGAGCGACGCCGATGCCGGCGAGCGCTATGGCGCTGCCATCGACGGCGTGCTCGAGCGGCTGCGCGCGACGCGGCGTCCACTCTGCGGCTTTCTCGCCGAGACCTGTCCGAGCGTCGGCGGACAGATCATATTTCCCGGCGGATACCTGCAGGCGGTGTATCGCAGGATCCGCGCCGCGGGCGGGGTCTGTATAGCGGACGAAGTGCAAACGGCCTATGGCCGACTCGGAGATTGCTTCTATGCCTTCGAGCAGCAGGGGGTCGTTCCGGACGTCGTCGTGCTCGGCAAGCCGATAGGCAACGGCTTTCCACTCGCTGCGGTCGTGACCACCGAAGGCATAGCGCGGTCGTTCGACAACGGCATGGAGTTCTTCAGCACCTTCGGGGGCAGCACGCTGTCCTGCACCATCGGCGCGACCGTGCTCGAGATCGTCAGGGCCGGACGGCTCCAGTCGCACGCCGCGGAGGTCGGGGCACGCCTGCTGTCCGGACTCCGCGGTATCGCCGCCCGTCACGAACTGGTTGGCGACGTTCGCGGCGCGGGCCTTTTCCTCGGCGTCGAACTGGTCCGCGACCGTGCCACGCTCTCTCCGGCGACGGCCGAGGCTAGCGACGTCGTCAATCACATGCGCGACGCAGGGGTTCTGATCGGGACGGACGGCCCGTACCACAACGTCCTGAAGGTGCGCCCGCCCATGCCGTTTGACCCTGGCGACGCCGCGACGCTCGTGGAGTGCCTCGATGCGGCGCTGGCCGCAGTCGGGGCGAGCCGTTAGGCGCCGGGAGCCCTATTCCGCTCCGCGGCGTTCGGCCTCGCGCAGCACATAGCGCTGAATCTTGCCGGTCGGCGTCTTCGGCAACGCCTCGACGAACGCTATCTTGCGCGGATACTTGAATGGCGCGATCTCGCGCTTCACGAACTGCTGCAGCTCCTCAAGAAGCTGCGGGCCGCCGGTAAAGCCGGGCTGCAGGACGACGAACGCCTTCACGACCTGGCCGCGTTCCGGGTCCGGCGAGGCGACCACGGCACATTCACGAACGGCTGCGTGCGCGATGAGTGCGCTTTCCACCTCGGGACCCGCGATGTTGTAGCCCGCCGACACGATCATGTCGTCGCCGCGCGCCTCGAACCAGAAATACCCGTCGTCGTCGATGCGGTAGTGATCGCCGGTCACGTTCCAGCCATCGATCACGTAGTCCCGCTGCCGGGGATCCGCAAGGTAACGGCAGCCGGTCGGGCCGCGCACGGCGAGCCTCCCGCGGCCGCGCGGCTGGGCGGCCCCATGCTCGTCGAGCACCACCGCCTCGTATCCGGGCAGGGGCTTGCCCGTCGCTCCGGGACGAGCGGCCGCGCCGCCGGCGCCGATGAATATGTGCATCATCTCGGTCGCGCCGATGCCATCGGTGAGCCGGATGCCGGTCGCCTCAAACCAGGTGTCGGAGGTCGCCTTCGGCAACGGCTCACCGGCAGAGACGCAGCGCTGCAGGCTCGCGAGATCGTAGCGTCCGACCGACGCAACGAGCGCACGGTACATGGTCGGGGCCGTGAACAGGCAGGTTGCGCGATGGGCGGCGACAGCGCCAAGCAGCGCCTCGACCGATGGCTGTTCGACATACGCGGCTGCGGCCCGGAATCTGAGCGGGAACGCCAGCAGTGCGCCGAGACCGAACGTGAAGCCGAGCGGGGGGCTGCCGACGTACACGTCCGCAGGCGTGGTCGCGAGGAGGTGCCGGCCCACCACGTCTGCCGCCGCGAGCACATCCCGATGAAAGTGCATCGTCGCCTTGGGGTTGCCGGTCGTGCCGGAGGTGAACGCGAGCATCGCGACGTCGTCTATGGCGGTGTCCACGGGCTCGAACTGCTCGGGCTGGCGCGCCATCTCGCCCTCGAGTTCGCCCTGCCCCCATGCGAGTACCTGGCCGAAGAGGCCCGAATCGGCCGCCGCGTGGCGGATCTCTGCGAGATGCCGATGGTCGCAGAGCACGTGGCTCACCTGCGCGCGGCGCGCGATCTGCGTGAGTTCCTTCGCGCGCAGGAGCGGCATGGCCGTCACCGCGATCCCGCCAGCGCGGGTGACCGCCAGCCACGACGCTGCCAGCATGGGTGAGTTGGGCCCCATCAGCAGAACGCGGTTGCCCGGCACGAGCCCCGCGGTCGCGACGAGGACGTGCGCTATCCGGCAGCTCTGGTGCAGGAGTTCGCGGTACGACCATGTGGTCTGCCCCTGCAGCAACGCGACCTTGTCACCGAACCCCTCCGAAATTGCATCATCGACCAGCACGCGCGCGATATTGAGGTTCGGCGGGTACTGCAGCTCCGGCAGCTGAAACGTCAGCGCAGGCCATTCCTCGATCGGCGGCAGGTGGTCCTGCGCGAACGTGTCGGCGTGCGCGGTGCGGTAGCCTGTCTTGTATGAGGTCATGCCTTTGGCATCCCGTGGAACGCGTGGCCCGGACCATCCGGACCGGCCTTGCCGCTTCAGCGATCGGGCAACACCGCGGTCGCCTCGATTTCCACCTGCGCGGCGGCTTCAATCAGTGCCGTCACCTGCACGACGGACATCGCCGGGAAGCACCGCCCCATCACCTCGCGATAGGCAGCGCCGATCTGCGGCAGCTCCGCGAGGTACGCCTCGCGGCTCGTGATGAACCACGTCAGGCGCACGATATGCTCCGGCCCGCCACCTGCCTCCTGCAGTACACGCAGCACGTTGCCGAGCGCGGTCAGGACCTGGCCGGCGAGGCTGCTGGACGGGAAATTCCCGGCTGCGTCCCAGCCAATCTGGCCGGCGATGTACACCTGCGTGCCACGCGCTGCAATGCCGTTTGCATATCCCTTCGGACGCGGCCAGGTGGCCGGCTGCAGGACCGTGTGACTCATCGCAATATCTCCCGGCCAATGATCAGCTTCTGCACTTCCGTCGCCCCTTCGTAGATACGCAGGCTGCGAATGTCGCGGTACAGCCGCTCGACGGCGGCGCCGTGCTCCACACCACGGCCACCGAACATCTGCACGGCACGATCGATCACCTGCTGCGCCGATTCGGTCGCCGTCATCTTCGCCATCGCGGCGGCCTGAGTGACGGGCCTGCCCTGGTCACGCAACCATGCCGCCCGATAGGTGAGCAGCGCCGCCGCCTCGACCATGGTCGCCATGTCGGCAAGCGCCGCCTGGGTCAGCTGAAAGTCGGCCAGCGTGCGCCCGAACATGCGCCGTTGCCGAGTGTGCGCGACCGCCTCGTCGAGCGCGCGGCGCGCGAAACCGTTGGCGGCCGCGGCGACTGAGGCGCGGAACACGTCGAGCGTGCGCATCGCAATCTTGAAGCCATCCCCCTCGGCGCCGACGCGGCGCGCAGCCGGCACGCGGCAATTCTGGAAGCGGAGTTCAGCGAGCGGATGCGGGGCGATCACGTCGATGCGCCGCGCGATGCCGAAGCCCGGATCGCCGGCCTCGACGACGAAGGCACTGATGCCCTGCGCCGCAATGCTGCCGTCGGGGCGCGCCTGCCCCGGCTGGGTACGCGCGAATACACAGTAGAAATCCGCGATGCCGCCGTTCGAGATCCAGGTCTTGCTGCCATTGAGCAGGTAATGGTCACCATCCCGCACGGCGCTGCAGGACATCGCCGCGACGTCGGAGCCGGCATCCGGTTCCGAGAGCGCGAATGCGGCGATTGACGTGCCCTGGGCGACTCCCGGCAGATACTCCGCCCGCAGCTCGGGACTGCCGGCCAGCGAGATCGCGCCGCTGCCGAGCCCTTGCATGGCAAACGCGAAGTCCGCGAGGCCGTCGTGGTACGCGAGCTGTTCGCGAACCAGGCAGATCGCGCGCGAGTCGAACTCGGGCAGTACACCGCCGTGCTCGGCTCGAACGCAATACCGCGTGATCCCGGCCTGGCCGAGCGCTCGCACCAGCGAGCGCGCGCGGGCGTCCACCGCATCACGCGTCTCCAAATGCGCGTCGCCCCGCAGATGGCCGGCCGCGAACTCGTCGACCGCGGTCACGGTGGCCCGGTGGACGGCGGCGAAGAATGGCAGTTCGAGCAGCTCGTCTGCCCAGCGACGCACGTGACTCATCGCCCGACGAACTCCGGCTTGCGCTTCGCCGCGAAGGCCTCGTAGGCGCGCCGGAAGTCCTCGGTCGCCATGCAGATCGCCTGCGCCTGTGCCTCCGCTTCGAGCGCCTGCTCGACGCTCATGCTCCACTCGGCGTTCAGCATCGCTTTGGTCATGCCGTGCGCGAAGGACGGACCGTGCGCGAGTTCGCTCGCGAGCGCGCCCGCCTCCCTCAAGAGCTCCGCCGGCTCGACCAGGCGCGCGTAGAACCCCCAGCTCGCGCCCTCCGCAGCCGTCATCGCGCGACCCGTGAGCAGTAGCTCCGTCGCACGCCCCTGCCCGATCAGCCGCGGCAGGATCGAGCAGGCGCCCATGTCGCAGCCGGCGAGGCCGACGCGCGTGAACAGGAATGCGGTGCGGGCCGCCGGAGTCGCGAGTCTGAGGTCGGCAGCCATCGCGAGGATCGCTCCCGCCCCGGCGCACACGCCATCGACCGCAGCGATGACGGGCTGCGGGCACGCACGGATCGCACGCACGAGGTCGCCGGTCATGCGCGTGAACTCGAGCAGCTGCGGCATCGCCATCTTGGTCAAGGGTCCGATGATCTCGTGCACGTCGCCACCCGAGCAGAAATTCCCGCCAGCGCCGGACACGATGACCGCGCGCACGCCACGCTCGTGGCCGAGCGTACGAAACAGGTCCCTGAGCTCGGCGTAGGAGTCGAATGTCAGCGGATTCTTGCGCTCCGGGCGACTCAGCTCGACATGGCCGACAGCGCCGTCGACATGCCAGTGGAAGTGCCTGGCGACGTAGCTCGCAAGAGGCGTGACGGGTACGTTGGTGGCTGTCATGAGCTGGTCCCGGATGACTGGCTGACGGACTTTCGTAGTCCCACGCTACATCACTTCGCCGCCGGCGACCGCGATGCTCTGGCCGGTCACGGACTCCGTGCCGGGCAGGCAGAGCCAGGCGACTGCGTGGGCGACTTCGGCAGGCTGGATCGGTCGCCGCTGCGGATTCGCCTTCACGATCGCGGCGCGCGCATCATCCAGCGAGCGCCCGGTCTTGGCGCGGATGTTGGCCACCGCCTCCCGCAGCATGTCGGTTTCCGTGTACCCGGGACACACCGCATTCACGGTGACGCCGCTTGCGGCGACCTCGAGCGCGAGCGCCCGGGTGAGGCCGATCACACCGTGCTTGGCAGCGCAATACGCCGCGACATACGCATAGCCCCGCAGTCCGGCCGTGCTGGCGATGTTGATGATCCGCCCGGAGTTGCGCTGCAACATGCCCGGCAGAACCGCGCGAATGCCGTGATAGGTCCCCGTGAGGTTGGTGGCAAGCGCGGCGTGCCACAGCGCCTCATCGGCCCGGTCGAACGGAGCGCTCTGCACGGCGCCGGCATTGTTAACGAGGATTGCGACCGGGCCGAGTCGTTCCTCAGCCTGTGAGAACGCGCTGCGGACCGCGGTCCCATCGCTGACGTCGGCGCAGGCCACCGCGACGCGTGTCACGAGCCGCGCCGCGACGGCGTCGAGGCGCCCGCGATCGCGCCCAAGCAGCGTGACGCTGGCGCCTTCGCGGTGGAGGCGCTCGGCGATGGCCTCGCCGATGCCCCTGCCGGCGCCGGTGACGAGTGCGTGCCGCCCGTCGAGGGCTCCGCGTCCGCTCATACGGCGCCTACCAGGAGCGCTGCGCGCTCGAGGTTGCGCTCGAGCTGGCCCTTGCCAGCCAGGTATGGCTTCGGCCACCACTGTTCCTTGTACTTCTGGCCCGCGGCCGCATGCAGCGTCCAGGCGGCCTCGGCGAGATGCGGCCTCGCGACCGCACACAGATCCGCCCGACCGGCCGCGACAATCGTATTGATGTGGTCCGGCTCGAAAATGTTGCCGACGGCGATCGTCGGCAGCCCGGTCCGGTTTCGCACCAGGTCGGCGAACGGCGTCTGCCACATGCGGCCGTAGACCGGCTGCTGGTCGGCGACAGTCTGGCCGGTCGACACGTCGAGCACATCAACGCCTGCGAGCTTGAGCGCATGCGCGATCTCGAGCAGGTCCTCCTCACCAAGGCCGCCCGGAGCCCAGTCGCTCGCCGAGATGCGCACCGAAATTGGCCGGTCCGCGGGCCAGATTTCGCGCACCGCGCGCAGGACCTCGAGCGGGAAGCGCAACCGGTTGGCGACCGAGCCGCCGTATTCGTCGGCGCGCTGATTGGTGAGTGGCGAGAGAAAGCTTGCGAGCAGATAGCCGTGGGCCATGTGCAGCTCGAGCATGTCGAAGCCCGCCTCGGCCCCGAGACGCGCCGCATGCACGAACTCCGCCATCACACGTGCCCGGTCCGCCGCATCCATGGCGCGTGGCTGCTGGCTGACGCCAGCCATGTAGGCGATCGGCGAGGCCGATATCAGCCCCCAGTTGTCCGTCCGGAGCGGCCGGTCGATCTCCTCCCACCCGACCTGCGTCGAGCCCTTGCGGCCGGCATGCCCGAGCTGGAGGCACACTTTGGCCGGCGAATGGCTGTGGATGAAGTCGACGATCCGCCGCCAGGCCATCGCCTGTGTCTCGCTCCACAGCCCGGTACAGCCCGGCGTGATCCGCCCATCCGCGGCGACACAGGTCATTTCGGTGATGACGAGCCCGGCACCGCCAACGGCACGTGCGCCGTAGTGCATCAGATGCCAGTCGCCCGGAACGCCGCCGTCCGCGAGGTATTGCGCCATGGGCGACACGACCACGCGATTCGCAAGCTCGAGCGTTCCGAGCCGGAACGGCAGGAACATCGGCGGCCGCGGGGTGTCGACACCGACCGCGCCCGCCAGCGCGCGCTCGACGCGCTCGACGAATGCGCGATCGCGGACCCGCAGGTTCTCGTGCCCGATGCGCTGGCTTCCCGTCAGCAGGCTATAGCAGAACTGCAGCGGCGGCAGGTGCACGTAGCGTTCGACATTCTCGAACCACTCCATGCGGTTGCGCGCCGCGCTCTGCAACTTGAGCGCCTCCAGGCTACGCTCGGTCTGGTAGCGCTCCAGTCCAGCCGTGACGTCGGTCGCCGTGGCGACATGACCGACGAGCGACACCGCGTCCTCCATCGCCAGCTTGGTTCCCGAGCCGATGCCGAAATGCGCGGTGTGCGCCGCATCGCCAATGAGCACGAGCTTGCCGTCGTGCCAGCGCTCGCAGAGGACGCGGTTGAAGTTAAGCCATGCCGAGCCACGCAGATGGCGCGCGTTGCTCATCAGCCGGTGGCCGCCGAGATACCGGCTGAAGAGCTGTTCGCAGAAGGCGATCGACTGCTCGGCATTGAACGCGTCCAGCCCATGCGCCTGCCACGTCTCCTCGCGCGTTTCGACGATTACCGTCGAAAGGCCGTCGCTGAATTGGTAGGCGTGGATCTGGAACCAGCCATGCTCGGTGCGCTCGAAGGCGAATGTGAACGCCGGAAATTTCTGCTCCGTGCCGAGCCAGATGTACCGACACTTGCGGACATCGACGTTCGGCCTGAAGACATCCGCGTGGCGCTTGCGCCAGACGCTGTTGACGCCATCCGCCGCCACGATCAGGTCGGCGTCGCCGAATTCCTCGCGGCTGCTGACCTCGTGCTGGAAGGTTTGTTCGACTCCAAGCGCCGCGGCGCGCTCCTGGAAGATGTTCAGCAGGCGCTTGCGGGCGATGCCGCAGAAGCCGTGCCCGCCGCTGCGGATCCGCTCGCCGCGGAAATGAACGTCGATGTCATCCCAGTGGTAGAAGCTGCCTTCTATCGCATCGTGACTCGCGGGGTCGGCGTCCCTGAACCCCGCCATGGTCTTGTCGGAGAAGACGACGCCCCAGCCAAAGGTATCGTCAGGACGGTTGCGCTCGTACACCTCGACACGCGCGGCGGGCAGCGCCTTCTTGAACAGGATCGCCGCGTACAGGCCTGCGGGGCCACCGCCGAGACAAACGACACGCTTCATGGCCGGCCTCCGTTTGCAGCATGGTAAGAGGGATATATTTTAAGTGTCAAGGAAATCGGCGGTGGTGCAGCGAAGGATTGCCATTGCGGCGCGCCCGTATTCATTTTAGGATTAAAATGAATGGCCGGGGCACCCTGCACCCGGCCGGATCGATGATGCGGCGCGTCAAGACCGGACGCCGCAGGAGAGGCCGGATGGCGCAGCACCCGACGCGTTCATTTTCCGACAAGCTCGGTGGCGCACCACATTCGAAGCAGTCGCTGCGGCTCTGGCTGCGCTTGCTCAGCTGCACGATCGTCATCGAGAAGCGTGTCCGGCTGGGGCTCGACGAGCGCTTCGGAACCACGCTGCCTCGTTTCGATGCGCTCGCCGCGCTCGATCGCCACCCGGCGGGACTGACGCTGTCGCAACTGTCGGCATCGCTGATGGTCTCGAATGGCAACGTCACGGGAGTCGTGCGCCGCCTGATTGGCGATGGCCTCGTATCACGGCGCATCGACCAGACGGACCGCCGCAGCGCAAGCGTCTGCCTCACGCGCAAGGGACGGCAGACATTCCGGCGGATGGCGGCGGTCCACGAGCGGTGGATCGACGGCATGTTCGGCAAGCTTTCAGCGGCTGAAGTCGCCGCGCTCATGAAGCGTCTCGCAAAGCTCCGTGCCTCGATCGAGGCTTATCCCGGGTAGCTGAGTCCCTGCGCACGCACGCTGCGGCGTCGCGATTTTCACAACGAATTCACGCCCTGCCTGCCAGCATTGCTGCACTGCGGGATCAGGTCCCGTAGGGCCCTGTGGGCCGTCGTTCGCTCGGTAGTCTCACTGGAGATCCGCCATGAGCATGAGGCCTTGCCTGCCTGCCCCGCGCCCGTGCGCGCGCCGACGGGCAAGGCACGTGCGGCAATCGGCGGCCGCGCTGCTCGCCGCATCGCTCGGCGCTGCGTCGCTCGCCTGTCTCGCTGCCGAACAGGCCACCGATACGGAGCCGGGTGCCGGCGCATCGCAAACGAGGACCGCGGAAAACGGGGGCGCCGCATCCGGCTGCAAGCAGGGGTCGGCGGACCGCAGCTTCTGGACCCGTCTGCGCGACAGCTACCGTTCGCACCTCGACTGGAGCGGGCCGGATCCGTCCGCCGCCCCGACCACGATCACCGGTGGCACAGACGTCCCGGAATCCAATCCGCCATGGCCGTATTCCAGCTGGAACATCGGCGGTTCTGAGACCATCGGCGTCGACAATATGTACTACAGCGCACTCATGGACGCGATCTACTGCGGACCGGATGGCGCGCAGTGGAAGGACAGCCGGTTCGTGATCTATGGCTGGATCGAGCCGGGCGGCAACATCAGCACCTCGCGCACGCGCTACAACTACGTGACGGGTACCGGCGGCAACTACCCGGCCGCCTACTCGTTCGAACCGAACGCGCTGCAGCTCGACCAGGCGGCGCTCTACTTCGAGCGGACGCCGGATGAAGTGCAGCGGGACCACTTCGACTGGGGATTCCGCGTTGCCGGCCTGTACGGGACGGACTACAAGTACACGTTCTCGAACGGCATTCTGAGCAATCAATACGAGGACAACGCGCGCCAGTATGGCTTCGACCCGGTCATGTACTACGTCGACTTATGGCTCCCGAGCGTCGCCGAGGGCATGAACCTCCGCATCGGACGGTACATCTCCATTCCGGACATCGAGGCGCAGCTTGCCCCGAACAATCTGACCTACAGCCACTCGCTGCTCTACACCTACGATCCGTACACCCAGAACGGTGTGGTCGACACCATCCGATTCAGCAAGAACTGGCAGGTGCAGACCGAGCTGTCCACCGGAAATGACGTCGCGCCGTGGGTCAAGAATGACCGTCAGCTGACCCCGGCCGCCTGCGTGATCTGGACCTCGGATGATGGTCGCGACAGCATCTACCCGTGCATGAACGGCTTGAACGACAGTCGCTGGAACTGGAACAACGTCCAGCACGCCGTGGCGACCTGGTACCACAAGTTCAACTCCCAGTGGCACACGGACTCCGAGGCCTGGTACATGTGGCAGAGCCACACGCCGAACGTCGCGAACGCGAACGGCGCGGCGATGATCGGACAGCAGTTTCCTTACGTGACCTACGGGGCGCCCGGTGGCGCGATCTGCCCGCAAAACCGGGTCACGTGCTACTCGTACGCGTGGGCGATCGTGAACTACCTCAACTACCAGTTCGGGCCGCGTGACATCGCGACCTGGCGAACCGATTACCTCGACGACGCGCGCGGCCAGCGAACCGGCTTCAAGACCCGCTACTACGAGCTCGACTTGTCGTATACGCACTGGATTGGCGACGTCATCGAATTCAGGCCCGAGATCCGCTTCGAGCATGCCCGTGACGTGGACGCTTATGACAACCCGACCGCGACGCCGGGAAGCGGGCGAAATTCGCAACTCATGGTAGCTGCGGACGCAATCCTGCACTTCTGATCGGCGGCCAGCGCGTGCTCTTGAGCGCGGCGGCGGCGCCCGGAATCGCCCCGGTGCGGCTCGAAATGCGCCGGCCAGCGGGGCTCCCCGGCGTCCGATTGAGGGATCGCTGCAGGTCCGCTGCCGAGCCAAGCACGCGACGAACGCGACGTCGTGGATGCGGAACCGGTCCGCGGAGATCCGCGCTCGCGGCAGTGCTCGCTCTTCGAGCGCCCGGAGGGCTAGAATCCTGCAATGGACGCAGGCGGCAGCATGATCGAACGTGACGGCGGCGGACGCATTCGCTACACCCGCCGCCATGGCAGCACGCATGACACGGCAGCCGCCGGCTCGCGGACGGCGCCATGAATCTCAAGATACTCGACGCCCGGCGCCGACAGGTCGAAACCACTCGCGCGACCGTCCTGTTCGTCGACCTGCGCGGTTACACGCGCCTCGCCGAGCAGTTGGTGGCTGAACTGGTCGTGCCACTGCTCGATGAATTCTTCGCAGTGGTCACGGCCGCGACGGAAGCGAACGCGGGGCAGGTGTTCCACACAGCCGGTGACAGCATGATGGCGGGGTTCGGCGTCAATGTGCGGGGCGCCGCGGGGGCACGCGAGGCAGTCGCCGCAAGCCGGGCGATGCTCCAGCGGTTCGCGCCGATCGCCGCCCGCTGGCAGCGCGAGCTGTCGGTGGACACCGGCATTGGTGTCGGCATCCACCTCGGCGACGTGGCCGTGGGGCTGCTCGGTCCGCCGGGCCGGCAGGCCCCGACACTGGTCGGTGATACCGTCAACGTTGCTGCCCGACTCTGCAGCCGGGCACGTGCCGGCGAGGTGCTTTTCTCGTCCATGGTCGCCACCGAGCTGGATGCGGGAGCCGACGGGCCAGGCTTCGACGGCAACACGTGTCTGCGGCTGCCAAAGGTTGCGTTACGCGGGCGCGTCGAGCCGATGGACGTCTGGTGCGTGCCGGCCCCTGCTCGCGTGGCCGTCTGACCCCGGTCCGAGCGCTCCCCGACCGGGCAAGCCACCGCCGCAGCCGTCGCGCACGGCGTCGCGCGCGCGACCGCGCCCGGTGGCATCGGTGAATACGCATTGACCGCGTGCCGCGTCGGTTCGACCGTCACGGGTGGAGCCGGAAATCAGCAAAGCAGTGGTGGGCGCCGCCTGCCGGTTGTTGGGCGGCCGGCTCGTGGAGAACCGACGCATGCAGCGTCATACCCGCAGGCATTCGACGCTGTCGACCCGTGGCGTGAGTGCGGCGCTGCGACAGCTCGCGTCGATCCGCCGCCGCTACGGCGGCGATTTCGCGCGCGAGAAGCTTGCACTCCTGCGCGCGCTGGCCGGCGTGAAGCGCCTCGCGCCTGGCGCCGTCCCGCGGCTGCACGAGCACCTGCTGTACCTGCGGGCGTTCCCCGACAACGCCGAAGTTCTCGGCGAAGTCACGGCACAGCTCGGCTCATTCGCGCGGCGAGTGCGCGCGCTGCCTGCGGCCGATCGCCGGCGGCTCGAAGACACCGCCCTGGTCGGGACGACATCGCGACACTCCTTCGATGCACCGATCATCGACTGGCTCGTGCGCCGCTACCCGGGACACGTGGACGTCGATTGGCCATCCGTCGACAGCGACGCCGGGATCGAATCGCTGCTCCGACTGACGGTGCTGCGGGCCGAGGAAGACGGCTTCGACAGCGGGCTCGGTGCGCGAGCGTGGCTGCGCCGCGCGCGCGGCGTCACCCGCCACAACGACCTCGAATGGCTGCTCGCGCAGGTCGCGGGCATTGCTGAGGCGCGCAAACTTTGGCCAGCGCTCTGGGACCGCGCGGCGCTGCCGGTCGCATGGCGGCTTGCCGCGCCGCACGGCGCGGCGACGCACGAGGCGCTCCCTGTCGAGCAGCCTGCCTACCGGCGCGGCATGCGCCGGGCCCCGGCCCGGCCGCGACAATGGATTGCGCGCCGCCTCGACGGCGTCCGCCGGCTGGACCGGAGCGCGGCTCGACGGGTCATCGATCTCGCCCGTGCCGCACTCACAGCGCGATGCCGCGAGGTGTACGCGCTCACGCACGCCAACGCGGACGAGGTGTACTGGGCGGATCTCGGCGAGGGAACCGCGATCGCGGTTGTCGGCGTCACGCCCGGCATGCGCCTCACCCTCGAGGCCAACTACGGCTTCCTGCTGCTCGCGAACGGCGTACCGATCGGCTACGGGGGCGTCACGGCTCTGTTCCGGCAGGCGAATACCGGTATCAACGTATTCGATGCCTATCGTGGCAGTGAGGCGGCGGCCATCTGGGTTCAGGCGCTGCGGGCATTCCACACGCTCTTTGGTGTCGATCGCTTCCTCGTGAACCCATACCAGTTCGGCGCCGGCAACAGCGAGGCCCTCGCGAGCGGAGCGTTCTGGTTCTACTACCAGCTGGGCTTCCGGCCCACCCAGCGTGCGACCCGGGCACTCGCCGCGCGCGAACACAGGATCCGAGCTTCGCGGCCGGGGCACCGGACGCCGACCGCCACCTTGCGCCGGCTCGCCGATTGCGACATGGAACTGTTGCTGCCCGGCGCCTCCGCACGCGATGGGTTTCGTGAGGAATGGCTCGCCACCCTCGGCATCGAGGTCACGAAGCGACTCGCCGGCAGCCGCGGCCGTGACCGCGGCGAGCGCACGGTGCTCGCCGAACTGTGCCGTGAGCTGCGCTGGAACGCGCCAGCCGCCTGGAGCCGCACGGCCCGCGTGGGCCTACTCAACCTCGGACCGCTGCTCGCGGTGCTGCCCGGACTATCCAGGTGGAATCGCCGCGACCTGCGGCGGCTCGCCGCGCTCGTGCGTGCGAAGGGTAGCGTGTGCGAAGCCAAGTTCGTGCACCTCGCCCGGGCACTGCCACGGCTGTTCGCAGCGTTCGCCCGCGTGGCGACGGCGAGGCGGGCGCCGTGACCGCGCCGGACTTCCCTCAGGCGGACACCGGCGCGGCCGTGCCGATGAGGCGTACCTCGCGCTGCGGATACGGGATCGAGATGCCGCGCTGGCGGAGAACCTCGACGATCGCCACGTTGAGCTCACCTTCCACGGTGCCGTAGTCGCCGAATGCGACCCATGGGCGCACCGACACCTGCACCGCGGAATCGCCGAGGGACGCTACCTGGATCACTGGCGCTGGCTCGTGCAGCACTTTCGCGTTCGCAGTCACCACGTCACGGATAGCCGCGAGCGCGACGCCAAGATCAGCCTCGTACGCGATGCCAACCTCGAGTGTCGATTGCCTGATTCGTCCGTAGTTGTGCAGGATCTCGCCGACGATCTTGCGGTTCGGCACGACGATTCGCGACTTATCCGCGTGCAGCAGCGTCGTGCTGAACATGGTGATGGCATGGACCTGGCCTTCCACGCCGACGATCGCCACGTACTCACCGACCCGGTATGGCTTGGTGAAGATGATCGTGAGCCCGGCAACGACGTTGCTGAGTACGCCCTGGGTGGCCAGGGCGATACCGGCGCCGGCGACGCTGAGCCCTGCGATTAGCGGCAGCAGCTCGACGCCGAGATTCTGCAGCGCAAGAATCCCGAAGAGCCCGAGCACGAGCACGCGGGCGACGCGCGTCAGCAACTGGCGCACCGGTGGTTCCATGTCGAGCCGGTGCAGCGCACGACTCGTCGTACGCGCGGTCCAGCCGGCCACCATGATGCCGCCGGCCATGATGGCAATGGCGACAACGATCTTCGGCCCGAAGCGAACGGCGAGATCGATAAGCGTGCCCTTGGCCTGGCTGAGTGCGTCAATATCCGTGGCCACCTTCGTCTCCTTGCGTCCGCCGAGGCGATCCTCGCCCGGCCTGCGCTGCGATGCTATCAACGAAGCGGTGCCGGGTCAGCCGGTCGGCCCGCATTCGCCACGGCCGCCGCAATCGGCTGCACGGCCGGGGCCAACTCGCTGCATACTGTGCAGCCGGTGTCCGGTGCCTGCGTCGCCGGCAAGGAAGGGGCAAATGACCTGGTGGATTTGGATGATCGCGGGGGCGTGCCTGCTGGGCGCCGAGCTGTCCTTCATCAGCGCGCAGTTCTATCTGGTGTTTGCCGGAATCGCGGCGATCGCCGTCGGTGTGCTCGCGGCCCTGCTGCCCGACTGGCCGATCTGGCAGCAATGGCTCGCGTTCGCGGCACTTGCAATCGTGCTGAGCGTGACATTTCGGCGCAGCATCTATGAGCGGCTGCGCGGTACGCCGCCACCCCCCGGGCAGGCGAACGCGACGGGCGGCATCCTGACCCTCCCCACGACTCTCGCGCCGGGAGGCAGCTGTCAGGTCGAGTACCGTGGCAGCTACTGGACGGCGACCAACGGCTGTGACACGACGCTGGAGGCCGGCCAGCAGGCCCGCGTCACCCGCGTCCACGGTCTGGTGCTGATCGTCGGGCCGGAAACGGTATAGAAATCAAGGAGCGGTGCGATGGAATCCATCTACGTAGCTGCCGTCATTGCGCTGGTCGTGGTGTTCGCGATCGCCAAGACCATGGTCGTCGTGCCGCAGCAGAACGCCTACGTCATCGAGAAGCTCGGCAAGTACAGCCGCACGCTGCAGGCCGGCTTCCACATCCTGATCCCATTCATGGAGACGATTGCCTACCGGCACGGCCTCAAGGAACAGGCACTCGACGTCGCCGAACAGGTCTGCATCACCCGCGACAACGTCCAGGTCGCGGTCGACGCGGTGCTCTACATGCAGGTTCTCGATCCGCACCTCGCATCTTATGGCATCACGAATTACGGCTTCGCGATCTCGCAGCTCGCGCAAACCACGTTGCGCAGCGAGATCGGCAAGATCGAGCTCGATCGCACCTTCGAGGCGCGCGGCACGATCAATGCCAACGTCGTCAGCGAGCTCGACAAGGCATCGGCTGCTTGGGGCGTCAAGGTGATGCGCTACGAGATCAAGAACATCACGCCGCCGGCGGACGTGCTCACGGCCATGGAGAAGCAGATGCGTGCCGAGCGCGAAAAGCGCGCCGTCGTGCTCACATCGGAAGGCGAACGCGACGCCAAGATCAACCAGGCCGAGGGTGACAAGCAGCGCGTGATCAAGCAGTCGGAGGCGTTCAAGCAGCAGCAGATCAACGAAGCCGAGGGCCAGGCGGCGGCGATTCTCGCAGTGGCCAATGCGACTGCCGAGGGCCTGCGCCAGGTAGGCATTGCGCTCAGCGGCGAGGGCGGCATTGAGGCCATGCAGCTGCGCATCGGCGAGGAGTACGTGAAGCAGTTCGGCAAGCTGGCACAGCAGTCGAACACGCTCGTGGTCCCCGCGAACCTGACGGACCTCGCGTCGGTCGTGACCATGGCGACGAGCATCGCGCGTCGCGGCGCGGGACCCGCGTCGCCCGCACCGACGAGGCCCGCCGCCGGTTGACTCGCGTCTAGGGCCGACTGGCGGCTGCAATGGCCGCTTCGTACCAACCCCATCCGCTCACCGTCTGCGACGCCTCGACGACGTAGACCCGCCGATGGAAGCGCGGCGCCCCCGCAACGAGGTGCAGGCGCCCGGCTGAGACGAGCCCCGCGATGTGGCGTCGTGGCAGGAAGCCCGCGCCACCGTGCACGAGCAGATGCTCGAGTGCCCACTCCGACGAGGCGATCGTGACGGCAGAGGTCGCGCCGCGCGGAAAGGCTGCCGCATGCTGGCGGCGGAACTCATCGCCGTGGTCGACGTACACATACCCGCCCTCGAGCTCCGCGCGGGGGCCCGCGTTCGTCGACACCAGCAGCAGCTCGTCCTCGAACAGGACGCGACTCGCGAAGGCGTCACCCGACGGTGGCACGTAGCAAAACGCGATGTCGACGAGACCATTGCCGAGCCAGCGATCGATCTGGCGCTGTTCGCCAGGCCACATCGCGATGGCAACGGCGGGGCACTCGAGACGGACGTGCTCGAGGAATCGCTGCCCCAGGCCGCGCCACAGGTCGAAGTCGAGCCCGACGTTGCACACCCCTTCGAAGCCTTGTGGCAGCGAAACCTCGTAGCGCGCCTGTCGCCACAGCTGCAGCATGACTTCGGCGTAGCGCTTCAGCTTGAAGCCGGCGGACGTGAGTTCGGTGCCTGACTTGTTCCGGTGCAGGAGTTCCTGCCCCACTTCCTCCTCAAGTCCATCGATGCGTGCAGTGACCGTGGACGGAGTGACGTTCAGCCGCCGCGAAGCGGCGACCAGACTCCTCGATTCAATGACTTCCAGAAACGTTCGCAGCGACTCCAGATTCATGATTAGAGATTATCGAACATAGTGGGAAATATGTTCTGTTTTTCAAACGCAAGGCGTCCCGGCAACAGGCCGCGAGGCCGTTGCGAAATAGCCCTTGGATTTCAATCACTTTCCCCCCGCCCGCACTCCGGACGGCCGTGGTGGCGACGGACGCCCGTTGACTGGTCTTGTCGCCGCGGCCGGGTCCATCGAGCGCGTGGACCATCCGGGCGTTGCGATCCCCGAGCATCACCTGGTCGACGCCCCCTGGCGCCGGATCCGCGGCAGGTGGCCGCCAAGGGGCGCCACGGTCACGGAGCGTACCGTCAGCCTCGCGTCGGCATGCATGCTGCCGCTGCATGCGGTGCGGGTGTTCACGCGCAAGGCGTGCCTGGCCGACATCCCGTGCGACGGACGACTGGCTCGCGGCGCCGGTCGAGTTGCGTTCGCGTGCGACCTCACCCGCGCGGGCAACGTCGCGCAGTCCCGCGAGCAACTGCACGATTCGCACGACGTACGCATCGAGCCGCGCCTGCGATGCAGCGTCGCAGGACGTCAGATGCCAGCCGTTCCCGCCGGTTACTTCATTCCGCGCCCGGCAGGCCGTGCCGGCCTGCGGAGTTCAGTGCAGAGACTGCGTATCGGCCGGATTGCCGGCGTCGTGCCGTCCACTATCCTGTGCACCGGCCGAGACGCCGGAGCAACCTGCCGATGGTTCCATCGGCATCCGCTCGACCCGGACTCGAAATTCGCTCCACACTGCCGAGACGAAGCAATGCCAATCATCCACGTCGAGATGTTCGCAGGTCGCACGAGCGACCAGAAGAGAGCGCTGGTCAAGGAGCTGACGGACGGCTTCATCCGCAGCTGCGGCGGCA
>Ga0181519_10000062_pt1 | contig 99192 bp, 71 predicted proteins | sample PEATcosm2014_Bin_26_FD_121102 | JGI IMG/M metagenome (GOLD analysis project Ga0181519, IMG submission 121102) | Peatland microbial communities from MTU Mesocosm Facility, Houghton, MI, USA - PEATcosm2014_Bin02_10_metaG | ecosystem: Environmental > Terrestrial > Soil > Wetlands > Peat | place...
CGGCTGCAAGGCGCAGCCAGCATCGGCATCGCGCTGTATCCCGAGGACGGCGCCACGCCGGACAGCTTGCTGACGGCGGCCGACGCCGCCATGTATGCGGTGAAAAACCGCAAGCGGCAAGACAAATATATGAGCTAAGGGAATCTGCCCCGTGAAAGGCTCTACCATGATTCGGAGATAAAAAAGCCCGGCTTGCGCCGGGCTTTTTACTTGATTACGCGTCAGGCATTCCAGAAACATCGCCTGGACGGCTAGTTTTACTCGGCTGCCATCTCCTCGGCTTCGCCCTCTTGGCGCATCAACTCCAGTTCGCGCTCGGCGGCTTCCTGCTCGGCCGTAACCTCCTGCTGCACACGCGCCGCTGCTTCTTCCAGTTCCGGCGAGAGCTGCACGTTGCGGTAGTACTCGAGGCCCGTACCAGCGGGAATGAGCCGTCCCACGATGACGTTCTCCTTGAGGCCGCGCAGGTTGTCCACCGCGCCGTTGATGCTGGCCTCAGTGAGTACGCGCGTCGTCTCCTGGAAGCTGGCCGCGGAAATGAAGCTGTCGGTCGAAAGCGAGGCCTTGGTGATACCCAGCAGCAGAGGGCGTCCAATCGCCGGACGTCCGCCGTTGTTGAGTACACGCTCGTTCTCCTCGCGGAAGCGGAAGCGATCCACCTGCTGTTCCAGTAGGAAATTCGTATCGCCCACGTCGTCGATGCGCACCCAGCGCAGCATTTGGCGCACAATCACTTCAATGTGCTTGTCGGAAATTGCCACACCCTGCAGCCGGTAGACCTCCTGAATCTCGTTCACCAGGTAGCCTTGCAGTTCCTTTTCGCCCAGCACGGCCAGAATGTCATGCGGATTCAGCGGTCCATCCATCAACGGATCGCCGGCACGCAGACGCTCGCCCTCCTGCACATTGACGTGAATGCCGCGCGGCACAAGATACTCTTTCTCGTCGCCGTTGTCGGCGGTGACGTAAATCTTGCGCTGGCCCTTGGAGACCTCGCCGAATCGAACCACACCATCAATCTCGCTGATGATGGCCTTGTCGTGCGGGTTGCGCGCCTCAAACAACTCCACCACGCGCGGCAAGCCGCCGGTGATGTCCTTGGTGCGTGTGCTCTCCTTGGGAATCTTCGCCAGCACATCGCCCGGACCCACTTCAGCGCCGTCCTCGACCATGAGGTGAGCGCCGCGGGGCAGCAAATAGCGTTTATTCCCCTTGGCATTTTTCACCAGGAAAAGAGGCTGGCGCTTCTCGTCCGGCGCATCGGCCACCACCCAGCGCGAAAGCCCGGTCACTTCATCCACTTCTTCGTTCAGCGTGATGCCTTCCTGCAAGTCCTTGAACTGCACCACACCGCCGATTTCGGTAAGAATGGAGTAGGTATAGGGATCCCACTCGGCCAGCAATTGGCCCAGCGTCACGTGCTCGCCGTCCTTCACCCTTAGGCGCGCGCCATAAACCACTTGGTAGCGCTCCTTCTCACGGCCGCGATCGTCCTGGACAGCGATTGAACCGGAGCGGTTCATCGCCACCAGCAATCCATCCCGGCCCTCCACCGTATTCAGGTTGATGAAGCGCACAAAGCCGTTATTCTTGGCGTCGAGGCGCGATTTGTCAGAGACGCGGCTGGCTGTGCCGCCCACGTGGAAGGTACGCATCGTTAACTGCGTTCCCGGCTCGCCGATGGATTGGGCTGCGATGACGCCGCAGGTTTCGCCCAGTTCCACCATGCGCCCGGAACCCAGGTTGCGCCCATAGCAGAGCGCGCAGACGCCGCGCCGCGACTCGCAGGTCAGCACCGAGCGGATCTTCACTTTCTCTCTGCCCGCGGCCTGAATCGCCGAGGCAATCTCTTCGTCGATGCCCTGGTTCACATCCACCACAATGTTGCCGTCGTAGTCCTTGATTCTTTCCAAAGAGACGCGGCCAATGATGCGGTCTCTCAACTCCTCGATGATCTCGCCCGATTCGACGATCGAGCCGACGTAGATGCCCTCAACCGTGCCGCAGTCGTACTCGGTCACGATGACATCCTGGGCCACATCCACCAGGCGGCGCGTCAGATAGCCTGAATCGGCTGTTTTGAGTGCCGTATCCGCAAGACCCTTGCGCGCGCCGTGCGTTGAGATGAAGTATTCCAGCACGGTGAGGCCCTCGCGGAAGTTCGCTGTGATGGGCGTCTCAATGACTTCGCCGGAAGGCTTGGCCATCAGTCCGCGCATACCGGAGAGCTGGCGAATCTGCTGCTTCGATCCGCGCGCGCCGGAGTCGGCCATGATGTAGATCGGGTTGAAGGCTCCGTCGTCGTCCGCCTTCTTCATGTTGCCGAACATCTCGTCGGCCACTTTGTCGGTCACAGCCGACCACATCTGAATGACCTTGTTGGAGCGCTCGCCGTTGGTGATGGCGCCGTCCATGTACTGCTTTTGGACTTCAACCACCTTCAGATCGGCCTCGCGCACGACCGTGTATTTGCTGTCAGGAATCACCATGTCGTCCAAGCCTACCGACAGGCCGGAGACCGTGGCGTACTGGAAGCCCAGTGCCTTGATCTTGTCGAGCATCCCGACCGTGACTTCCAGGCCCAGGTTCTGGTTGCAGTAATTCACCAGTTGCCCAATGCCCTTCTTCTTCAGCAGGCCGTTGATGAACGGCATCCCCTCCGGCAGCGCGTCGTTCAGAATCACGCGGCCCACCGTCGTTGAGATGTATTGCTTGTTGAACTCCACCGGCTCAATGTGAGTGAGGTCCTGGTCATCATAGGCAGTGGTCAGGTCCAGCATCTTGCCCGTGTAGCGCAGGCGAATCGGAGACAGCGTCTCGACCTCGCCAGCTTCGAGCGCCATCAGGACCTCTTCGTAGTTGGCGAAGACGCGCCCCTCGCCCTTGGCGTTTTTCTTCGCCTTGGTCAGGTAGTAGAGGCCAAGCACCATGTCCTGCGAGGGAACGGTGATCGGCTGGCCAGAGGCCGGCGAAAGAATATTGTGCGAGGCCAGCATCAGCACACTGGCTTCAATCTGCGCCTCCGGAGAAAGCGGAATATGCACCGCCATCTGGTCGCCGTCAAAGTCAGCGTTGAAGGCAGTGCAGACCAGCGGATGAATCTTGATCGCCTTGCCTTCCACCAGCACCGGCTCAAAGGCCTGAATGCCGAGACGGTGGAGCGTGGGCGCGCGATTCAACAGCACCGGATGGTCCTTGATGACCTCTTCAAGAATGTCCCACACCACCGGCTCCTGCATCTCCACCATCTCTTTGGCCTGCTTGATGGTAGTGCAGTGGCCCGTCTGCTCCAGGCGATGATAGATGAAGGGTTTGAAGAGTTCGAGCGCCATCTTCTTGGGCAATCCGCACTGATGCAGCTTCAATTCAGGACCGACCACAATCACCGAGCGGCCGGAGTAATCCACGCGCTTGCCGAGAAGATTCTGGCGGAAGCGGCCCTGCTTGCCCTTCAACGTATCGGAGAGCGACTTCAGCGGGCGGTTATTGGCGCCGCGCAGGACGCGGCCGCGGCGGCCATTGTCAAAGAGCGCATCAACGGCTTCCTGCAACATACGCTTCTCATTGCGCACGATTACTTCAGGCGCGTGCAGGTCCATCAGCTTCTTCAAGCGATTGTTGCGGTTGATCACGCGGCGATAGAGGTCATTCAAATCGGAGGTGGCAAAGCGTCCGCCATCGAGCGGCACCAGCGGGCGCAGCTCGGGAGGAATCACAGGCAGCACATCCAGAATCATCCACTCCGGCTTGTTGTCGCTCTTGCGGAAGGCCTCGACGACCTTCAGCCGCTTGGCATATTTCAGCTTCTTCTGCGCGGAGGTCTCCGTCTTCATTCTTTCGCGCAGTTCAATGCCCAGCTCGTCGATCTGCACGCGCTTGAGCAGTTCCTTGATAGCTTCGGCGCCCATCATCGCCTTGAAGCCCGAGGGACGGAACTGCGCATCCAGCTCACGATACCTGGCTTCGTCCTTGATGATCTCGCGTTCCTTCGCCGGCGAGTCGCCGGCATCGATGACGACATACGACTCGAAGTAAAGAATGGCTTCCAGATCGCGCAGGGAAATATCCAGCAGATGGCCGATGCGCGACGGAAGCCCCTTGAAGAACCAGACGTGCGAGCACGGCGACGCCAGCTCGATGTGGCCCATGCGCTCGCGGCGCACCTTGCTCACTGTCACTTCCACGCCGCACTTGTCGCAGATGACGCCGCGGTGCTTCATACGCTTGTACTTGCCGCAGAGGCACTCCCAGTCAGTGACCGGCCCAAAGATACGCGCGCAAAAAAGCCCATCGCGCTCCGGCTTGAAGGTACGGTAGTTGATGGTCTCCGGCTTGGTGACCTCGCCATGCGACCAGCTGCGGATCTTCTCCGGCGAGGCCAGCATGATGCGAATTGCATCAAAATCGGTAATAGGACCAGAAAGCTCAAACGGGTTCGAACGGAACAAGGCAACCCTCCTTGGCGGGCCTCATCGGCGCCTGCCGCGGTATCGCGTTTTTCCAATCTCGCTGGTTCAAAACCGTTGCTGCCAGGCGGCTTTTTCCCCAGGAAAAAGACGCCTAGAAGAACGCCGGAAAGGAACAGTGAATTGGAAAAACGCCGTTTTCCCCGGGATTCTTTTGATGGATCCTTCCTTCCCGGGAAGCGATGTTGACCGCTTTCAAGAAGAACCCTGAAGATCAGCTTCCAGCTATCAGCTGCACTTAATCGGCAACCGACACAACCTCCGGCTCCGGCAGCTTGCGCACCAGGTCCGCGCGCTTGATCAGCTCCACGTCAAGGCAGAGCGACTGCAATTCGCGGATCAACACATTGAACGATTCCGGCACACCTGGCTCGATGGCCGCCTCGCCCTTCACAATGGCCTCGTAAATCTTTGTGCGGCCATAGACGTCGTCCGACTTGGCTGTAAGCAGCTCCTGCAAGATGTAAGCCGCGCCGTATGCTTCCAGAGCCCAGACTTCCATCTCGCCGAAGCGCTGTCCACCGAACTGCGCCTTGCCGCCCAGCGGCTGTTGCGTAATCAGCGAATATGGCCCGATCGAGCGCGCGTGAATCTTGTCGTCGACCAAGTGAGAGAGCTTGAGCATATAAATGTAGCCCACCGTCACCGGCTGCTCGAACTGCACTCCCGTCATGCCATCGTAGAGCGCCGTCTTGCCCGACAAAGGAAGACCGGCCGCGGCCAGCAGCGCTTTGATCTCGCTCTCGCGCGCGCCGTCGAAGACCGCTGTGCCAAACCAGATGCCGCGCTTCATGCCAGCTCCCACGCGCAGCAGCATCTCGTCGTCGAGTTCAAGCAATTGGCGCAACGCAGCGGTTCCGGCGAACTCTTTCTTCATCAGTTCGCGCGTGTACGCCGCATCGGTGTTGGCGCTGATCAGAGCGGCAATTTTCTCGCCCAACTCGTGCGCAGCCCAGCCCAGGTGCGTCTCCAGAACCTGCCCCACATTCATACGGGAAGGCACGCCTAGAGGATTGAGAACAATCTCCACCGGTGTTCCATCAGGCAGATACGGCATGTCTTCCTCGGGAAGAATGCGCGCGATCACGCCCTTGTTGCCGTGGCGGCCGGCCATCTTGTCGCCCACACTCAGCTTGCGCTTCATGGCCACGTAGACCTTCACCAGCTTGATGACGCCCGGCGGAAGCTCATCGCCCTTGGCCAGCTTGGCGATTTTCTCGTTGGTGATCTTGCGCAGCACTTCGATCTGCCGCGAGGTCATCTCTTCGATTTCGTCGATTTGCTCATTGACGCGCGGGTCCTTGTCGGCATAGCGGATGCGCTTGAGATTCTTCGTAGAGATGCGTTCGATCATTTCGCGGTCAAGAATCGCCGCCTTGGTCAGCAATCTCTTATTGGTCCGCTCGTCGTGCAGGTCGGCCAAAACTTCCTTGCCGCCCAGAATTCCCTCCAGGCGCTTCAGTCGCTCGTCGGTGAGAATGCGGATTTCATCGCCCAGATTCTTTTCCAGCTTGGCGATATACTCGCCCTCGATCTGTTTGGCGCGCTCGTCCTTCTCCTGTCCCTTGCGGCTGAAGATGCGCACGTCCACCACCGTGCCCTCAATGCCCGGAGGGGTGGTCAGCGAGGCGTCGCGCACATCGCCGGCCTTCTCGCCGAAGATGGCGCGCAGCAGTTTCTCTTCCGGCGTCAGTTGCGTCTCGCCCTTTGGAGTTACCTTGCCCACCATGATGTCGCCGTGCTTGATCTGGGCGCCGATGCGGATCACGCCGCTCTCGTCCAGATCCCTCAGAGCATGCTCACTCACGTTGGGAATGTCGCGCGTGATCTCCTCGGGGCCCAGCTTCGTATCGCGTGCTTCGATTTCGAATTCCTCGATGTGCACCGAGGTGTAGTAGTCCTCGCGCACCAGCTTCTCGCTGATCAGAATCGCGTCCTCGAAGTTGTAGCCGCGCCATGGCATGAAGGCCACCAGCACGTTGCGCCCCAGCGCCAGCTCGCCCTGCTCGGTGCAAGGTCCGTCGGCGATCACCTGACCCTTGACCACGCGGTCGCCCTCGCGGACGACGGGCTTCTGGTTGATGCAGGTATTCTGATTCGACCGCTTGAACTTGATGAGCTGATAGATGTCCGAGCCGACCTCGCGCGACAACTGCGTGGGGTGATGCTCGCCCTCGACGCGCACAATGATGCGCTGCGAATCAACGGAATCGACAATGCCGTTGCGCCGGGCCAGAATCACCGCGCCCGAGTCGCGCGCCGTCACACCCTCCATGCCCGTGCCCACCAGCGGAGCCTCAGCCACCAACAGCGGCACGCTCTGCCGTTGCATATTCGCGCCCATCAGCGCGCGGTTGGCGTCATCGTGCTCCAGGAAGGGCACCAGCGACGCGGCCACAGAAACCAGCTGTTTGGGGCTTACGTCGATATAGTCCACCTCGGTCCGGCTCACCAGCACAAAGTTTCCCTGGCGGCGCGCGTTCACCAGATCCTCGGTGATCTCGCCCTGCTCATTGAACTCGATGTTGGCCTGCGCGATGGTGTGCTTGTCCTCTTCCCACGCCGACAGGTAGAAGCTGAACGGAATGGATTCAATCGTCCGCTTGCCCGCCTTCTTCAGCCCTGCGTTCAGCCGCGCCGCCTCTTCCTTCTCGATGTGGTCGCCCACGCGCAGGCCGCTTTCGCCCGCGTTGGCAATCTCCACAAAATCCAGAATTCGCGAGTCCTTCACCCTGCGATAAGGCGACTCGATAAAGCCGTATTCATTGATGCGAGCAAAGCAGCTGAGCGAGCTGATGAGGCCGATGTTCGGGCCTTCCGGCGTCTCAATTGGGCAGATCCGGCCGTAGTGCGTGGGATGAACGTCGCGCACCTCAAAGCCCGCGCGCTCGCGGCTCAAGCCGCCCGGTCCAAGGGCGGACAGACGCCGCTTGTGCGTAATCTCAGAGAGCGGATTGGTCTGATCCATAAACTGGGAAAGCTGCGATGATCCAAAGAACTCGCGAATCGCCGCCATCACCGGCTTGGCGTTGATCAGGTCGTGCGGCATTGCCGTCGAAAGCTCCTGATAGACGCTCATCTTCTCCTTGATCGCCCGCTCCATGCGCACCAAACCGATGCGGAACTGATTCTCCATCAGCTCGCCCACGGCTCTCACGCGGCGGTTGCCCAGATGATCGATGTCGTCGACCGCGCCGATGTTCTTGCGCAGTTTGAGCAGGTAGCGAATCGTCGCGTAGAAATCCTCCGGCGTCAGGGTGCGATGATTCAGCCCCGAGGGATCCTGGTTCTCATAGAGCTTGATGTTGAACTTCAAGCGGCCCACTCGGGAAAAATCGTACTTGCGCGGATCAAAGAACATTCCCTCGAACAAAGCCATCGCCGTGTCCAGGGTGGGCGGATCACCGGGCCGCAGCTTGCGGTAGATCTCGATCAGCGCCTCTTCCGGTTTTCTGATCGAATCGCGCTTCAGCGTATTGGTGATGATGTTGCCTACATCGTCGCGCTCCGGGAAGAAGACTTCAAAGCTGGCCACCCCGCTGGCCAGAACCTTGTGCAGCCGGTCGGCGGTCAACTCCACGTTGGCTTCCACCACCACTTCGCCGGTATTCAAATCCACCACGTCGGCCGCAGTCAGCGCGCCGTCCAACTCGGCCGCCTCAACCTCAACCCGGTCGACGGCCGCAGCGCGCAGGCCTTTGAGCGTGTGCGGCGTGATCTTGCGCCCGGCAATCGCAATCTCGATGCCGTTGTGCAACACCGTATGCGCAGGCTTGGCGCCCACCAGATGCGTGTTCGTCTTCGCATCCTCAGGCATGGCCCAGTGCAGCTTTCCGTCGACAATATGCAGCCGGTCAACGGTATAAAACGTCTTCAGAATTTCTTCGTCCGTGCGCAACCCCAGGGCGCGCAAAAAGATCGTTCCCAGGAACTTGCGTTTGCGATCGATGCGGACATAGAGAGTGTTTTTCTGGTCGTACTCGAACTCCACCCACGAACCGCGATAGGGAATGATCTTGCCCAGAAAATATGTGTGATTGTTGGCCGTTTCAAAAAACACGCCCGGCGACCGATGCAACTGCGAGACAATCACGCGCTCGGTCCCGTTCACGATGAACGTGCCGTTGGGCGTCATCAGCGGAATATCGCCGAAGAAGACTTCCTGCTCTTTAATATCGCGAACCGTCTTGTTGCCGGTTTCGGCGTCCTTGTCATAAATCGTCAGCCGCACGGTGACCTTCAACGGCGCGGAGAAGGTCATGCCCCGTTCCTCACACTCCTGCTGATCGTACTTCAACTGCAGGCTCACCGGGTCGCCGCACTTGTTGCAGAAGTCGGGCGTATTTTTGTTGTAAGTACCGCACTTCTGGCACAATACATCGCCGGGATGAAAGGGATCCGTAATCACCATCGACCCGCAATGCACGCAGGCAGTTCTCAGGTGATGAAGCCCCTTCAGGTGGCCGCACTTGCACTCCCAGTTGCCGATGGCAAAGTCCACGAAGTCCAGCTGCGAGATGCCGCGGAAGTCGGTGATCGGAAATACCGATACAAACACCGACTGCAAGCCCGCATCGTCGCGCTCGTTGGGCAGCTTGTCCATCTGCAGAAATCGCTCATAAGAGCGCCGCTGCACTTCAATCAGGTTGGGAATCTGGGTTGCGGTGGGAATCTTGGAAAAATCGAGCCGGCTGCGAATCGCGCGCTTCTCGTTGGGCATGCTTCACTCCTGACCCTGGTCGCTCCGGCACCCAAGCCAACCAAACAACTTGGCCGCGGGCCGGGCCAGCACCCGAGTCTTGTCGGCACTGGCTAATTACGGTAATTAAGTCAATCAATCTGGACTGGCACTTCTCTAATACCCAGTCCTCCCATCGCGTTCACCGGCTGGCCGCAAAACAACTCGCCAACTCCAATGAAAGAATCCGCGTCCTGCTGATTCCGTGAGATTAAGGCAAAAAACACATTCCACGCATTGCCGCACATCCGGCAAGTGCGCTACACTGCGCACATATCGAGGAGGTACGCGCAACGGTCAAGCCTGTTTACGTTTCTGGTGCGCGTTGAGCAAATATCTCCAAAATGTTTAATTCCCCCAGAAAGGTTGCTCTGCCACTAGCGAGAGACACAAAATGCCCGCAAGGACGCAATGCCTCACGAGCGCGGCCCATAGCCTGTGCCCCCATCCGAATTCTTTTGCCTGCTCTCGCCGATCCCAAAGCTCGCTTCTGCCGCTCGCTCGCCAGCCACTCGCAATGTCAACGAAAAACCAGTCTTCCACCTGGATAAACCGTTGACCACAAGGCACTTATCTACAACGCGATTTTCGCTGCCAGAGGGCTTGGCTCTGCCCCGGCCTGCGAACGCTTGCGTGCCCATCTCCAACTCTCACACGCGCCGATCAAAAATGCCCACCCCAAAAATTAACGGAATGTGAGCCAAAAAGACGCGCAACTTTTATAGTAACGCGTCCCCGCGGGCCTTGCAAGCCGCACAGAGTTGCGTCTGGGCGGCTTGTTTCAGACCTGCGTGACCGAGCCTACTTGATCTCGATCGTTGCGATGCCTTCAAACTTCTTGCGAATCGCCTCGGCCTCGTCCTTGGTCGCGCTCTCCTTGATCGCCTTGGGGGCGCCATCAACCAGATCCTTGGCTTCCTTCAGACCCAACGAGGTAACCTCGCGCACGGCCTTGATGGTGTTGATCTTGTTCGCGCCATAATCCTTCAGAATCACCGCGAACTCGGTCTTCTCTTCAACCGCCGGAGCCGCCGCTGCTGCTGCCGCCGCTACCGGGGCTGCCGCCGCTGCAGAAACGCCCAGCCGCTCTTCCAGCTTCTTCACCAGAGCCGATGCTTCAAGGAGGCTCAATGCTACGATTTGCTCTTCCAACTGTGCCAGATCCGCCATTTTTCTCTCCATTCAGATTCGTTTGAATTGTTTTCCTGCGGTCGCAAAGCCAAACCGAAAGTTTCCGATGCGCCAGACCCGCGCACTTCCCGCCTGTCTCTGTGGCCAAAACCTATAAAAGCAGCCTTCAGCTAACAGCTTTGAGCTATCAGCTTTTACGCTGCAAACTTTTCCTTCTCAACGCCCTGGCCCAACACCACCGCCAGATCGTGGCCTGCTGCGTTGATCACCGTCGCCAACCGTTGCGCCGGTGCGTTAATGAGGTAGAGCAGCTTCGCAAAGAGCTCTTCCTTGCCCGGCATCGTCGAAAGCGCCTTCACCTCATCCACGTTGAGCAGCTTGCCGTCCACGATGCCCAGCTTGAACTGGAACTCCGCGTTTTCGCCCGCCCATTTCGCAAAAGCCTTGGCCAGCGCGACTGGATCGCCCGCTGTAAACGCCACAGAGTTCACGCCTTTGAGACCCTTGAGCGCGGCCTCCACCTGCGTACCCTCGCCAGAAACGGCGGCCAGCTTGTTCTTCACCACGCGGTATTTGCCGCCCGCCTCGCGGATGACTTTGCGCAATTGATAGTCCTTGGCCACGGTCAGCTTGCTGAATGTGCCGATAATCGCCGTCGTCGAGCCTTCCAGCTCACGCGCCAACAACTGAACCTTCTCCGTCTTCTTCGCCCTTGAAATCGCCATTATCTTAGCTCCGCTCCGACAGTGAACAGTGATCAGTGAACAGTGGACAGTGAAAAACCACCCTCGATCAACGTTCCTGCTTCCACATCTCTAAAAAAATCATGTTGTTCGGGACCGAAACTGAACGCGCGGTCACTGTCCACTGACCACTGTCCGCTGTCCACTGTTTAGTGCTTGCCTGCCGCATCCGCAACTGCTGAATCCAGCCGCACTCCCGGACCCATCGTGGAGCTGAGTGTCATACTTTTGATGTACTTGCCCTTGGCTGCCGAAGGTTTGGCGCGCACAATCGCGCCGATCACCGTCGAGGCATTTTCGATCAGCTTTTGCGGCTCAAAGCTCAGCTTGCCGACCGGCACATGCACCAGGCTGGTCTTGTCGGCGCGAAACTCCACCTTGCCCGCCTTGATCTCTTTCACAGCCGCGGCCACGTCCATGGTTACCGTTCCGGTCTTGGGATTCGGCATCAGGCCCTTGGGACCGAGAATCTTGCCCAGCCGCCCAACGACTTTCATCATGTCCGGCGTGGCAATCAGAGCGTCAAAGTCTGTCCAGCTTTCCTTCTGGATCTTCTCGACCATCTCTTCGCCGCCCACAAAGTCCGCGCCCGCCGCCGTAGCTTCCTTCTGGCGGTCGCCCGAAGCAATCACGGCAACGGTTTTGGTTTTGCCCAATCCATGGGGCAGAACCACGGTTCCGCGCACCATCTGGTCGGCATGGCGCGTGTCCACACCTAGTCTCATGGTCAGGTCGACGGTTTCGTCGAACTTGGCGTACTTCACCTGCTTCAGCAGGCTTACCGCCTCAGGCAGCGGATACACGGTCTTAACCATAGCCGCGCGCGCCTTCGTAATGTTTTTGCTGGGTTTTCTAGCCATTCTATCCTCGTCTCCCACCGCCTCTGCCAGCCCCGCTTTGCGGAGTGCTCTCTGCCGGAGGGGCAATGTTTGGTGTTGCCGCGCCTCAGGCAGTCAAGCCCAGAAACCGTGGTGTTAGTGACGGTCCAGGGATTTCCCTGGACACATAAGAGATAGTAACGAAATGGCGGAGGAATTGCAAGATGTAATCTCTTCTGCACTCAGCTCACGCCTCTCTGCCCCTCAAAAAAACTTCAATAAAATGCTTGACACAAAATTACTGTATGTTATACAGTGTTTTTCATACAGTGTACGAGGCACAGCATGACGCAGATGGAAAATCTCTTCGAGAACCTTCGCCTCGAACTTCGGCGCGGATGTTTGACCCTGGCTGTCCTGGGCCAGCTTCACCAGGAACACTACGGCTACACCCTGCGCAAGGCTCTGGCCGAGCGCGGGCTGGCCATTGACGAAAGTACGCTTTACCCCCTGCTGCGCCGGCTGGAGTCGCAGGGACTGCTGACCAGCCAGTGGCGCGAAGAGGAGAAGCGCAACAAGCGTTTTTATCGGGTTTCGGGCGAAGGCGAGCGCATTTTTCTCCAGCTAGTGGACGAGTGGCGGTCCATCAACGCGGCCATCGACAACATCTTTGCGCACTGAGCGCCAAGGAAGAAGGGGACACCATGGAACTTCTCGATCGGTATCTGGAAGCGATCCGCAAGCACCTGCCCTGGAAGCGGCAGGAAGATATTCTGGCCGAGTTGCGCGCGAATTACGAGGCGCAGCTTGAGGACCGTGAAACCGCGCTGGGCCGTTCGCTGACCCAGGGCGAGGCCGAGGACTGGCTGCGAGAGCTGGGTTCGCCGCTAAGTGTGGCGGCGCGCTATCAGTCGCAGCAATACCTGATTGGCCCGTCGCTCTTTCCCATCTATTGGGTAGTGATGAAGACTTCACTGCTCTGGGTTACCATCCTCTATTGCATTGGGAACGCAGTGCTTCTGGCGGCGGACCGTTTGAGCTGGCGCGTGCTGCCGAATCTGGCAGTAAGCCTGCCTTTCTCGCTGCTTTACACGGCCGGCATCATCACCGCCATCTTCGCCTTCTATGAATTGGCTTCGGTGCATTTTCCTGAGAAGCTCGGCCGTATCGGCGCTCTGCATAAGGAGTGGTCGCCTGCCTCGCTGCCTCCGCTGCCCGAACTGAAGAAAGCAGGCAAGCGGCGCAGTTACACGGCAGCCGTCGCCGAGGTAGTCGTCCAATCGCTTTTTCTGTCGTTTTGGCTGCTCATCCCAAGTTATCCAGTAATTCTTCTTGGTCCAGCAGCCTTCGCGGTGCAGGCTTCGCCCATCACCTACGCTCCGGTTCTCGCCTGGTTATATTGGAGCGTCGCCGCACTCACCCTCCTGCAGATTCTCTGGAAAGCGGTGAATCTGGCTCGCGGCGCCTGGCAGGAGGATGGGCGGTTTCAGCAGATCGTGCTCGCGGTCCTGGGCCTGGTTCCATCGCTGCTGGTTGTCGGAGCGCCGGGACGAGTCTATTTAATGCTCAAGCAACAGGGGACGATGCCCAAGGGGCTGAATCTCGACCAACTCAACCAAGGCATCTTCGCCATTTCCGTGCTCATTCTTACTCTCGTGATGCTGCAGCTCGCGTGGAAGATCGTCCAGTATCTATTCAAACTCCCGCGCCAGCACAAGGCTGCTCTGTAGCAGGACAGACAAATTCGGGTGCGGCGGGCAAGAACCGCATCGACCGCCGCGCCTGGTTCTAAACCAGTTCAATCGAAACCCGCCGCCCTCTGCAAGCAAAGCGGCCGGATTGCTCCTCTCCTGAATTCCGAGATCGGCCAGAACCTGCGCGCTTTCGCACTACTCTGCCGGGTCGGGTGCGGTGAAAGGCGAGCAGCAGGGTTTCTGGGTGGCGTGGAAGTTCATCAGCTCCAGGCGGATGCCGTCGGGGTCGTAGAGGTTGAATTGGCCCTTGCCGTCCTTGCCGATCTGGGTATGCCCGTCGTTGACCACGCCGGCGAGGCGGTTGCCGTCCTTGAGGATTTTGTAAGCCGCATCGACCGAGTTGACGCCGATGGAGAGATGGTCGAGGACGCCGAGATCATGCTGCGAGATGGTGGCGGGAATACCAGAACCGGAGGGTCCGCTGGTGAGCATATATTCCATCCAGTCGTGGCTGTCGGGGGTCTGCTGGCTGACCCAGTCAATTTTGCCCTCCTTCATGCCGCCAAACCAGTAAGGACGGAAGCCGAGCAGATCTCGGTAAAACTTGTCCTCCGCCTCGCGGCTATGGACCAAAATTCCGATGTGGATGATGTGGCGGCCAACGACTGTGGGGGCATCAATACTTTTGGGCTGGCGAGGAGGCTGCACGAACTCGACCTTGTTGCCTTCCGGGTCGATCACCGTGAACCAACGGCTGCCATCGGCGCCTTTGGTCACGGTGGGCGGGGTCTTCCAGTTTTTGGCGGCGAGATACTTGCGCATTCCCTCGGCGTCGCCGGTGTTATAGGCGGTGTGGTCGAGGCGATTGATGCCGGAGCCGGCGGGCAGCGGCAGCACCTCAACAAATTGCGTAGGGTTGAAGGCGTAGCGAACGCCTCGCGGATCTTCCGGGTCGGGCAATTTGGCCGCGCCGATGATCACGCGGTAATAGTGATCGGTGGCCGCCGGGTTGGAGGTGTAGACGGCCAGATGCGAGATGCCGGTGATCTTAGGCCGGACGGGCGCGGATTGCGCAGCGGCGGCAACGGCGAAGGCGGCGAGAGAAACGACGGCAAGCAGCTTGAAGTTCATTTGCACCTCGAAAGAATGGCTTATCTACGATAAATCGGCGCAGCGCGAGGCGCAAGGCGGTGCTGTTCTTGAGCAGACTCATTCAGATCTCCAGCCATCCCCTCTGCCGTGATAGGCTGCTAGTGTTCAGACTGCATAATTTTGTAATTACTCGCAGACAAGTGGGGGCGAGGACGCCCACACTACAGCCGGTCTGGAGACCGGCGCTACACTTTTTACTGGGAGATAACCAGACGGTCAGAGCACAAGAGGAGATTCCATGAATTGCTTTCGTATTGCGCCCATTCTGATTCTGGCGGCGACAACGGCTACGGCACTGGCGCAGGCGCCCACCGAGCAAAAGCCAGCGCCGCCGCCAGCAGTCCGGAGTTTTGATTTATCAGCGATTGACCAGACGGCCGACCCGTGCGCGGATTTTTACCAGTACGCCTGCGGAAACTGGCTGAAGAGCAATCCCATCCCGGCTGACCAGGTGCGGTGGTCGCGCTCGTTCTCGTTGGTCCAGGAGCGCAACCGCTATCTGCTGTGGCAGGAGCTGGACGCGGCGGCAACGCATCCCCAGAGCGCGCTGGAGAAGCAGTACGGCGACTTTTTTGGCGCCTGCATGGACACCGGCCTGATTGAGCGGAAGGGGCTGAAGCCGCTGGAGGCGGCCTTTCGGCAAATCGACGCGCTGAAAGACGGGCGCCAACTGGGCGAACTGATGGGCGAGTTGGAGGCCGAGGGCAGCGCGGCACCGCTCTTCGCCTTTGGCGTGGAGCAGGACGAGAAGGACTCGTCCAAGCAGATTGCCGGCATTGGGCAGGCCGGCCTCTCGCTGCCGGACCGCGACTATTATATTGTGGACAATCCGCACTTCAAGGAGATTCGCAGCCAGTATCTCGCGCATTTGACGAAGATGTTTGCGCTGGCCGGTGACACGCCTGAAAAGGCGGCCAAAGAGGCGGCCTCGGTGCTGGAAATTGAGACAGCGCTGGCCAAGGCCTCGACCAGCCGGACCGACCTGCGCGACCCGGCGAATCGCTATCACATTTACACGGTTGCCGAGCTTGAAAAGCTGACGCCTGAGCTGGATTTTGCGGTCTACTTCAAGGATGTGAAGGTAGGCTCCTTTGAGACGCTGAATGTGGCGACGCCGGAGTTCTTCAAGGGGCTGAGCGGGTTGATTGCCAAGGAGCCGGTAGAGGCATGGCGGTCGTACTTCCGCTGGCACACGCTGCACACGGCGGCCAACAATCTGCCCAAAGCGTTTTTTGACGAGAATTTTGCCTTTTTTGGCAAGACACTGGCCGGGCAGAAGGAGCCTACGCCGCGCTGGAAGCGGTGCACCGCGATGACCGATGATGCGCTGGGCGAAGCGGTGGGCCAGGACTGGGTGAAGCTGCACTTTCCGCCCGCGGCCAAGGCCAGCATGGACAAGCTGGTGGCGGCTCTGGAGAAGAGCCTGGGCGACGACATCCGCGATCTGCCGTGGATGAGCGACGCGACGAAGAAGGCGGCCGAGGAGAAGCTGGCGCTGATCCGCAACAAGATTGGCTATCCGGAAAAGTGGCGCGACTACACGGCGCTTAAGGTGGAGCGCGACGACCTACTGGGCAACCTGCGGCGGAGTTCAGTCTTCGAGGATCAATGGAATTTGAACAAGCTGGGCAAGCCGGTAGACGAGAAGGAGTGGGGGATGACACCACCCACGGTGAATGCCTACTACGATCCATCCTTCAACGACATCAACTTTCCGGCGGGCATCTTGCAGCCGCCGTTCTTTGATTTCACGATGGATCCGGCGGTGAACTTCGGCGGCATCGGGGTGGTGATTGGCCATGAGATGACGCACGGATTCGACGACGAAGGCTCGCAATATGACGGCTATGGCAACCTGCGCGAGTGGCAGACGCTGGAGGATCGCAAGGCATTCACCGAGCGGACCGATTGCGAAGTGGCCGAGTACGGCGGCTTTGAGGCTGCTCCGGCGCAGGGTGATACCCCGGCGCAGAAGCTGAACGGCAAGTTGACGCTGGGCGAGAACACGGCCGACAACGGCGGTTTGCGCCTGGCTTACATGGCGCTGCTGGATACGCTGGCGGCAGAAGGCAAGAGCATCAACGACAAGATCGACGGCTACACCGAGGCGCAGCGCTACTTTCTGGGCTTTGCGCAGGTGTGGTGCCAGAACCGGACCGATCAGTCGGCACGGCAGTCGGCGCTGACCGACCCTCATTCGCCGGGGCGCTGGCGGGTGAACGGCACGGTGCAAAACTTCGACCAGTTTGGCAAGGCCTTTGGCTGCAAGCTGGGCCACCCGATGATGCCAGCCCACTCCTGCCGGGTGTGGTAGCGGAAGCCTGTGCGCCGGGAGCAATCTTCCGGCGCGCGGGTTGACCTTTGCCATCCTCCGGGCGTCCAACGCGCAACCGGGGTCTGTTTTGGCATAAGGCTGCGGTTTTTGGCTGAGGCTTCTCCGCAGCGGCCGCAAGAATATGAAGATTTGCGCCATTTACAGTCAACACTAGGCATAAACAGCCCTGGGCTTTTACAATGCAACAGGGACCCGTCCCAACCCAGCTCTGCTGTGGAACTAGCAAACTTGGCGGCGCACGTCCGACCAGGATGAAGGAATCGCATGAAGTTTAAGAAATTCGGCAAGGCCCTTCTGATGAGCGCTCTATCGGCTGGCGTTCTGCTCAGCGTAACGTCTTGCGTCCAGAGTTATTCGGTTGGCTATTTGTATGTGACGGGGACGGTTGCGTCCACCACGGATGGCAGCGGAATCATCAGCGGCTTCAAGATAGACCACAACACAGGCAAGCTGACCCCCATTCACGGAATGCCTGTCTCTTCGGGCGGCGCCAATCCGGTGCGGGCGGTGCTGGTCAGCGCCAGCCGCTTCCTTTATGTGCTCAACAAGGGCGTACCGCAGCCAGGCCAGACCGAATGCACCACGGAGTACCCCTGCACGGGTTCCAACATTGCGCAGTTCATGGTGGGCGCCAACGGCATTCTCACGCCGGTGGAGACCTTCTACACGCAGGGTCTCAATCCCATTCGCATGGTAGCCGACTCGTCGGGAAACCACATATATGTGCTGGAACATGATTCTCAGATCAACAATCTTGCCTCCAGCGCGACGAATCCGAATCCGAGTTGCGGGGCGGCGCTGAGCGGGGCCACCACCTGCGGCGATATTTCGATCTTTTCAGTGAATTCGACGACTGGCCGTCTGACGCTGGTTCTGGATGCACAGGCAACGACAGCCCTGGGCACCGCGCCGCTGCCTTACTTCCCAGTTCCCTCCGATCCCATTGATTTTGTGCTGTACGGCGGGTACGTTTACACGGTGAGTGGCACGCCGGCGACAGGCGACGCGATCTTCCCTTACGCCTATAATTCCACGAGCGGGGTGTTGTCAGTGGTTTCAAACAGCTCCCAGCCGCTCTCCAGCAGCCAGACGGCCAACGGATTGGTAGACAACGCCACGGCCATCAACTACGGCGCCAGTTACATCTACGTGCTCGACAACGAGCCGATTACGATAGATGGATCGGTTGTCTCCCAGAGCCAGATTCTTCCCTACGGAGTGGGCGCCAACGGCGCACTGACGGCGGCCAGCAGCGGCCCCATTCCCGATGATGCCAATCAATCCAACCCCATCTACCTGGTGCTGGAGAACAAGGGAAAATGGTTCTACGTGGCCAACCAGGGGAACAACACCACAGGAACAGGAACGGAACAAAGCGGCATCACGGGCTATGTGGTCAACAATCCATTTCAACCCACCGAAATGGCCGGTACGCCTGTCGGTTTTGGTACCGGCGGCGGACCGCAGTGCCTGGTCGAGGATCCTTCTAACCAGTTCTTCTATACGGCCAACTTCAATGATTCAACCGTGACCGGCCAGGCACTGGACACCGTCTCCGGCACGCTCGTCCCGCTCTCCAATTCGACCAAGGCAGCTTCGGAATACACGCTCACCGGTCCGCCCACGTGGTGCCTGGTGGATGGGCGCGTCGGTTAACGAATGCAGGAAGGCCTGGGGCGGCGGCAGGCACCCGCTCCAGACAATGCAGCAGTTTCAAAAAGAACGCAGCCGAATTCCGGGCGCAAAGTTTTTCCTGCGCGCCCCGTCTTCGATTCCAAACCTGATTTTCTTGGGGCCTGAACTTCCGGTCCACGGACGAAAGATGCGCATGAAGTTTTACAAATCGAGCCAGCTGCTGCTGGTCTCCGCGGTCAGCCTGCTGGCGGCCGGAGTGATCACCGCTTGCGGCACGGCCACTACGGATTTTGTATACGTGGCCAGCTCGAAGGCCGCAGGGCCTAATAGTTACGGCGAAATCGACGTTTTCGAAATCAACGCCATCTCCGGAGCGATGCGGCAGATTCCCGCCTCGCCCTTTCCATCGGGCGGACGCAACCCGGTGGCCGAGACCGTCTCCAATGATTACAAGGCCTTGTACGTGGTCAACGAAGATGACAACACCATCGTTCAGTTCCTGATTGGCAGCGACGGCAAGCTCTATCCGCAGAACACCGTGAACACGCCGGGAATCTATCCGATTGCCGCTACGGTGAGCGGAGCGAACCTGTTTGTCCTGGACACGTATCAGCCGCTGCCCATCTGCTCGAACGCCGAGCCGTGCTCCGGCGCTGTGGCTGTCTTTCCCATCCTGACCGCCGCGCAGGCCCAGGCTGCGATCTCGCCGTTGGCGATTGCCGACACGCTGGGCGCACCAATTGCCAACGGCAGCCTGAATTACTGGCCGCTGATCTTGCCCAGCCTGCCCAACGATGTGATTGTTCCGACCGCAGTCAATGTCCTACAGTCGGGCGCATACCTCTACATCACGGCTTATGACAGCTCCGTGACGCCCAATGTTGGCTACATCTTTGGCTTCGCGGTTGGCTCAGGCGGCGCGCTCACCCCCCTCAACGGCGGCGTACCTCATAACATGGGAGTTGGCGCTACGGGAGCTGGCGTTCATCCCACCGCGATTGCAAGCGATTCCAGCAGCAGCTATGTGTACGTAACGGATAAAACCAACAATCTAGTGGTCAGTTACTCGGTCGCATCCGGGTTGCTGACGAGGCTCAGTGGCACTTCGACCGGCAATCTGCCATCGGCAATCGCCGTCGATCCAAAGTATCCGTATGCTTACGTTGCCAACGCGCAGGATGGCACGGTGAGCGCGTATTCCATCGGCGCGGGCGGCGCGCTGACCAGCATTGGCACCTACACAGCTGGCATTCAGCCGGTGGCCATCGGCATTGACCCATCGACCAACCACTTTGTCTTTACCGCCAACTTTCTGGGCAATGGAGCCTTCAGCACCGTCTCTGACTTTCAGATGAGCACCACCGACGGCACACTCATCAATACGCAGCACTCTCCTTACGCGGCCAGTACGCAACTGACGGCCGTAGCCGCCATTCCGCACAAAGCCACGTTTTAAGCGGTGCGGCTTTTTGGTACGAGCAATCCCCCGTGCCGGGCTTTTACAATGACTACGGGGCAACCTAACCGATATTTTCTGGGCTCTCAACTGACCAGCCCACGATGAAGGAAGCGCATGAAGTTCAGCAAATCGAGCCAGCTTTTTCTGGTCTCCGCCATCGGCCTTCTAGTGGCCGCACTCCTGACTGCCTGCTCGATCACCACCATCGATTATGTGTTCGTGGCCAGCAGCGCCGCTTCAGCAGCCTCGGGCAACGGACAGATTGATGCCTACGCGGTAGACTCCCAGTCCGGCGCGCTGCGCCCGGTGGATGAGGCTGTCTCCACGGGCGGAGCAGGCCCGGTGGCCATGGCCGTCTCCTCCGACTATGCGAATCTCTACGTCGCTAACAAGGGGAACAATACCGTGGTTCACTTCTCCATTGCCTCCAGCGGTGTTCTGACGCAGAAGGACTCGGTCACTATAGGCGGCACTCCCGCGGCCCTGGCAGTGAACACGGCTGGCACCTGGCTGTATGTGGTCTACAGCAACGCTTCCAGCACGCCGGCCCTATCGGCCACGCTCGCGGCATATCCGCTTTCATCGGGCACCATCGGCGCGGCAACCGCACCGGTGCCGCTCACCCTCCCCGGCTTCGCCACAGATTTCATGGTTCCCACCGGGATTACCGTGCTGGCCAATAACAGCACTGTCCAGGGCAATGCACTGTTTATCACGGCCTATGACCAATCGGCCTACAATCCCAGCGGCACTACGACCAGCAACGCCAACCCCGGCTGGGTCTTCGGATTCACAATCGGCACGGGTGGCGCGCTGACCGCGTCCACCGGCAGCCCCTGGCAAGCCGGCATCAAACCCAGCGCACTTGCCTCGGACCCCACGGACCGTTTTGTTTATGTGACGGACTTCGCCTCCAGCCAGATGATTGCTTACACGATTCTGGACGGCAGCAAATTGAGCTTCCTGCCCAATGGCCCCTTCGTTACCGGGGCTGAGCCTTCGGCTATCGTAATCGACCCTCGCGGCAAGTTCATCTACGTCGCCGACGCGCTGGATTCGAAGGTCTCGTCCTACGCCATTACCCGGGCCACGGGTTCTCCCACGGCCGTGCTGGGCACCCACAGCAGCCCCTTCGGCAACACCGATCCTGAGCCGGTTGCACTAACCATCGACCCGGCGCTGGGACGTTTTCTTTACGTCGCCTGCCTCCAGGGAAACTCCATCTCCGGCTTCCGCACGGACCCGACCTCAGGTTCCATGAGCCTGACGCAGTCCACGCCCTACCCCACAGGCTCCGAGCCAACCGCGGTGGTTTCAATTCCTCACGGAAACACTGCCGTACAGACGGTCACGCCGTAGCGCGCCTGGCAACTCTGTTCACTAGAAGCCCGGCCTCGAAGGTCGGGCTTTTTGCTGGATTCAAGAAGTGAGAGATGACTCGGCAATGGAAACCGGGAATCCGTAGAATGGATTTAGATGGCATTTACCGAACAATATGATGTAGTTGTGGTGGGCGCGGGGCACGCGGGCTGTGAGGCGGCGATGGCGGCGGCGCGCATGGGAATGAAGACCGCGCTGATCACCATGAACCTGGACCTGATTGCGCAGATGAGCTGCAATCCGGCGATTGGCGGCGTAGCAAAAGGTCATTTAGTCCGCGAGGTGGACGCGCTGGGCGGTGTGATGGGCGAGGTGGCTGACGCGGTGGGAATTCAGTTCCGGCTGCTCAACTCGTCGCGCGGTCCCGCGGTGTGGAGTCCGAGAGCGCAGTGCGACAAGCAGCTCTATCGCGTGAAGATGCGCGAGATGCTGGAATCGCAGCCCGGTCTGCATATTCGACAGGCCGAGGTTGTCGATCTCATTGTTGAAGAGGGACTAGGGACTGAGGGACTAGGGACTAATAGTCAGCGAAGAATTCTGGGCCTCAAGCTGCGCGACGGGCGGCAATTGATGGCCGGGGCCACAATCATCACCACCGGCACCTTTCTGAATGGGCTCATTCACTGCGGCGAGCAGCAGTATCCCGCCGGCCGCAGCGGCGAGCCGGCCTCGGTTCTTCTGGGCGAGACGCTGCGCGCGCTGGGGCTGCGGACCGTCAGGCTCAAGACCGGCACTCCGCCGCGGCTGGACGGGCGGACGATACGCTGGGAAGCCTTTGAGGAGCAGGCTGGCGACCGGGAGCCGACACCCTTCAGCTTCCGGACAAAAAAGATTGTGCAGCCGCAGATCTCCTGCCACATCGCCTTCACCACGCCGGAAACGCTTAGAATTATCCGCGAAAACGTGCATCGCTCGGCGATGTATTCGGGACAGATTGCCGGCATTGGGCCGCGCTATTGCCCATCCATTGAAGACAAGATCGTCAAATTTCCCGACAAGACGCAGCACCAGTTTTTTCTGGAGCCGGAGGGACTGCGCACCAACGAAGTCTACGTGAATGGAATGTCCACATCGCTGCCCATGGAGGTGCAGTGGGAGATTGTGCACTCCATCCCCGGCCTGGGGCAGGCGGAGATGCTCAGGCCCGGCTATGCCATCGAATACGACAGCGTGGACGCGACCGAGCTGGACCGCGCGCTGCGCGTGAAGGCCTTCACCGGCCTTTACCTTGCAGGACAGATCAATGGAACTAGCGGCTATGAAGAGGCTGCCTGCCAGGGGATCATGGCCGGCATCAACGCTGCGCTGATGGTGAAGGGCGAGCCGCCGTTCACGCTGGATCGGAGCGAGGGCTACACGGGCGTTCTGATTGACGATTTGATCTCGAAGGGCATCAATGAACCCTACCGGATGTTTACCTCGCGGGCCGAGTTCAGGCTGCATCTGCGCATTGACAACGCCGACCGGCGGCTGACGCCGCATGGGCGCAGGCTGGGGTTGATCGATGACACGGCGTGGGCGGAGTATGAACGCAAGCAGGCAAGAATGGCTGCGCTGGAACAGACGCTGGTCACCTGCAAGGTAAATACCGAGCAGCTGGCCACGGCAGGCTTTGGCGAGTTGACGGCAACCGCTGGATTGACGTGGGCGCAACTGCTGAAGCGGCCGGAGGTGGGCATCGAAGCGGTGTTGGGCGCGCTGGGTGAAAGCCTTGCCGAAGATCCCCTGCTATCTGAGCTGATTGCTCGACCCAATCAGGGTCCAGAAGCGCGCGCTGCGCTGCGCAACGAAGCCCGCGCGGTGGAGACGGAGATCAAGTTTGCCGGCTATCTGGGACAGCAGGCGAAATCCATCGCCAAGCTGAAGGCCGCCGAGGCGATGGCGATTCCTGCCTGGCTGGATTACAGCGTCATCAGCGGGCTTTCGCGGGAGATGCGCGAGAAGCTGGAGCGGGTGCGCCCGGCGACCATCGGGCAGGCCGGCCGGATTCCCGGCGTCACCCCGGCGGCGCTGGGGCTGGTGCATGTTTCGATCCGGCTGCAAGGGGCGCGGCGATAGATATATATTGTTGTGAAGCCTGCGGGAGATTGCCATGCCGGTTGATGAACTTTCCTTGCAGATTATCAATATGGAGCGAGCCGCGCTCGACCGCTGGGGCCGAGGCGATCCGGACGGATTTCTGGAGATTTCGGCTCCGGATGTTGTCTACTTCGACCCTTTTCTGGCGCAGCGAATTCATGGCTTGAGCGACCTGCGGAAGTACTATCGCGAGCTGCGCGGCAAAATCTACATCGACAGTTATGAGTTCGCCGAACCCGTTGTTCAGGTGCGTGGCGAAGTGGCTGTTTTGACTTACGGCTTTGTCTCACGCGGTGGCGGCGACGAGATGCGCTGGAATGTGACGGAGGTCTACCGGCGCAGCGAAGACGGCTGGCGCATCATCCACACGCATTGGTCGTTTACCCAGCCCGAACTCGCCGGCTTGCAGGCGTGACCGGGGAACGAGTTAGAGCGGCGGCTTCAGTGAGCTGAAACGAGTTATTCCCAGACGGCGCTGGCCGATTCGCTATTTGCCAATAAACGGGATGTGGAAGGGCATTTCGGCGTTGGACTGCTTTTTCTTCTTGGCGCTGGTCTCTTCGGGGAGCTTGGTACGCTGCGAGTTGATGCACAGCCAGCCGCCGCGGGTGCGCTCGAAAACGTGGGTAAAGACGCCCTTCTCTTCTTCCGGATTGGAGCCGGAAGCGGCCTTGTGGCGCAGCGCGTAGGTGCCGTTGGCCACGGCGATGTCGCCCAGCATACGCACTGTGATCACCCGCTGATCGAGATGAAGGGTTTTGTCCTCGATGGTGATCAGTTGGGCCAGTTGCTGGTTGCGGGTGGTGACGTCGCCGCCGGCGGAAACGTCAACAAACAAGGGTGAAAGCACCAGCTCCAGCGCGTACTGGTCACGCTGATTGATGGCGTTCGACCAGGCGTCTTCGATTTTCTGGAAGTCGCGCACCGCAGGGCTTTCCGCCGAGGTGACGGCTGGCTGGACCGCGGCGGAAGCCGGCGCGGGAACCGGATCCTGCGCCAGAACAGAGCAACATGAGAGCAGAACGGCGGAAACAAGAACTGCAAAACGATCCATACGCACCAGATTCTCCTGTGCAACAGTCTTCAGGGCCTTGTTGGCGAATCAGACATCTTTCCAGCGCGGCGCTGTCCACTGTCCACTATTCACTGTAATGATAGCTCCTGTCTGCGTCAGCAACGCTACAGGGACGTAAAGAAAAAAGCGCAATCCGCGATCGGTCTTCACTGTGTGACTCGAAGATTATCAAACTGAATGCGATTCCATTCGGTTCCCAGGGCAAACATTCCGCGGGTGTGGGTCGCGTCTTCCACCGTGGCCAGCTGTACGCCATCCAGCACGGCCGTGATGCGCCTTCCAGCAAAGCGCAACTCCAGGCGATGCCATGGGCCGTGCTCGATCCGGGCTGTGCCGGAGGCCAGCGTGACCGGCGGCTTGTTCATCTGGGTGGAAATCAGCGCCCAAGCGCCGTCCGGCTGCAGGCGCAGCAGATAACAGCTCGGCCAGAGGGCTTTGCCGTCCTGAAAGATGTCGGCGGTGTCGATGCGCCCCAAAAGGACCGCGGGAGCGCCTGAGAGAAAGCGTGCATCGGCGCTGACGGCATAATCCGTCCAGGCCGCGTCGCCTGCCAGCGTGAAAGGATTCGCCAACGCGCCCCAGGCAATCGGCTTTGACACGATCACCTGCTCCAGGCACTTGCCCAGGCGTCCGTCGCATGGCTTCGCTTCAAAGGCGCCATCCTGATCAGAAAGATATTTAGGAGAATGATTCAGCGGGGTACTTTCAAAGTTATCCGCGTAGGGAAACGGAAAAGGCGCGGTTGGCGGAGGTTGGGCGCTTCCCTTGCCCTGGCCAGTCGTGGTGGTCAGCGAATAAAGCGAATCGGCTTCGAAGGTGTACTGGAACTCGCCGTTGACAGGCTTCACGCGGGCAACTTGCTCGAAGGTGCGGGTACGATTGGTCTCCCAGATGTGAACCTCGGAGGCGGCCAAGCCGCTGCTCAGCCGAAAAGAAACAGCCTGCGGCCCGGGGGCGTCAATCGTCTCCAGAACCACGCTCCAGTTCTTTCGATCCGGAGAGCGGAGGGAGACAAAACTTCCCTTCAGCGGCAGATAGCCCGAGGCCGCGTCGAGATACTGCCAGCCCGGCTGGGCAAACTGGGTGGTGTGCGCCGTCGCCCAGATCGTTCCCTGCACGTCGTAGTGTCCTGACCAGGGAGTATTGGCATACATCAGTCCGGAGTTGGGAGCGGCCAGGTTGTCATAGTAAGAGGTAACGGGGCTCCAGATCTCTGTGGCCGTGAGCGAGCCTTCAAGATAATTCTGGTTGTATAAGTGGGCCAGAATCCGGCCTCCGACCGGCCAGTCGCGGCTGACAAACGGTCCGCCTCCGCCATTCGGCTGGTCTTCAGTGGACCACAAGGGTTTGCCTGTTTTGCGCGCCGCATCCGTGGTGTTGATCTTTCCCCCCACCAGAGGATAGTGCACGCCGACGACCGCAACCGATGCGGCCATCTGCGGGTCTTTAAGAATTTCGTCGGCAATCGCCCAGGGGCCGTTGCCTTCTCCGGGATACTCATCGCAGCAGACGACGCGCGTGGCCAGGCCCTCGGCCTTGAGACGCCGATGCAGTTCCTTGACGTAAGCAAGCTCAGGGGGCCGCTCATTCCATATCCCGGCATAGGCAATATCCAGCCCATACTCACGCTTGGCCATGCGGATAAACTCAGCCACATACCCGGCCATCTGCGCCGTGTAGAGTGTATTGCTTCCCACCCAGGATGGAGCGCCCCAAGGCAGGATCTCCAGACTGATCTTGGGATTGCGCTTGTGCGCCTCGCTCATGAGCCACCACTCGTAGCCGCGCGTGGGGTTGTGATCGACGGCGGTACGCATATGACTCGGCTCGGAGCCATCGGTGGAGTTGACATCCGCGCCGATCTCAACCTTGAGATGCTGCAAGCTCGCGCCATAGCCCGGCTTGAAGAGGTAATCGAGAATCTGGCTGCGCTGCGGCTCAGGATAGTCAATCAACAGGCGGGAGGAAGCTCCCGCGCTGACCGCGCCCAAGCCGTCAAAGACCCGCCCCGCGCTGTTGCCGTCCAAAACAACCTGCAACGGCGGATTGCCAGCCAATGAAGCCGGCGCGGGAGCAGGATTCTGCGACAGAACTGCGCAGCATGAGAGTAGAAAAACAGAAGCAAAAGCGGCAATACGATTCATACGCACCATGAACTCCATTCGGACCCGCACCCGCTCATCGCGATAAGACTGCGATGAACGGGGCACCGTCCCTCATATTGTGATGAGTGGGCCACCTGCCGCAAGGATGGGGCAAGGAACTTCCTTACACCTTCCGTGAAAATGCCCTCATCCGCATCTACCAATGATAGCTCTTTGATTGATCCGGGGAACGAGGGAAAGATGACCAAACGGGGCCGTGGCAGCATCATCGGAGCCAGCATTGGTGGAAGCAAGGCACAACGGGAAGAGAAAATCTGACCTTCTCGAAGTCTTCACAGTTTCATAGTAATAGGGGGTGGGGTATCTATTTTTGGGTTACGGTACGGGCCGGCCCAGAGGCCGACCTGAACTGAGAGTAATCGCACGAGGAATAATGATCTGCAAATAAAATCACGCGATTGTTCCCTGTTCAGAGGGTTTGCAGTTGCTCCGGCTGATGGAGGGTAATCATCGCGTCTTCGATGGATATCCAGCCTTTTTTGCGGAACTGGCCCAGAGTGCGGGTGACGGTTTCGCGGGAGGTGCTGGCCATTGAAGCCATCTCCTCGTGGGTAAGCAGGAGCGGAAAGCGGAAGCCGCCATCGTTCAATTGTTCGCCGATCTGATGGGCGAGTTCGCAGAGCAGGCGCCCCAGGCGGGTGGCCACATTTTCTGCCAGGGCGATGCGGCAGGCATCCTGCAAGGCGAAGCGGTATTCCTGGCAGATGCACTGGACGGCGCGCATTTGCGCCTCCTTGTGGCCGCGCAGGAAGGTGAAAAACCGGTCGCGCTCGATGGGTCGCAGTTGAGCGGCGGTCAGCGTCTCGGCTGAAACCTCATAGAGGCCATGGGAGAGAACCGCATAGAGGCCCAGCATGGAACCGGGTCCGGCGACGCGGACGATCATCTGGCGGTCCTTGTGTTGTCCAGCGGTGAGCTTGAGATATCCGCCGCAGATCAGATACAGGCCGAGCGCATTGTCGCCCTGCGTGAAGAGGCGAGTCTGCGCTTCCAGCGAGACGGTGCTGGTAATTGATTCAAGATCGGTCAGCACAGCGCTGCCCAGCGAGCAGAACCATCCAGGGCGGCGGTTGCCGCAGACCGCACATCCCGCGGGAACCTGCCGTGCAACGTGCTTCTGCCGCGCCTGCGCTGTGTTGTCACTGTGCGTCATGGTTGAGCCCCGCTTGCCGCCGATTCCCGTCTCTCCAACTCGGCCACCGGCTTGGACCTTGCGCGCTGACTGAATCCGCAAGTGGCCAATCCGGGAAGGAATTACTTGCCTGAGAAGAGTTTGCAGGAGCCGCGGTCTCTATGGATGTGACGGGCCTCACGTCAATGCGAAAGCTTTGGAACACATATGTTCAGTTTTGCACAGCGGCAAAACTGAATGTCTGTTGCTCTACCAACGTGAGTGCTTGTTCGTTCCGGGATCCACGGCTCATAGGGCTCCGGGGAATTTCCTAGACGCGGCTGCAAATATGTGGACGCAGTGGTTTTATGTCACGCTATGAGAGGAAAATAAGTTGCAGAGAATTCCACTATGCAGATGTGACAAGCGTCACGGTTTGTTGTACAAATAAGTGGATAGGATGCAGCACATGGGGTGATGAGCCCCACAACGAGCTTATGCACAGGGTGTAACCGGAAAAGATCGAGCCGGATCGGCGTTTCTGAAGTGGAAAATTTACGTTTTTTGATTGCCAAATGCTGCTACAGTTGTTTGCGGAAGCTGCTCTAAGATCACTCGAGGCGGGATTCGATGCAAACAGATAGGCTTGTCACGCAATTGTCGATTGGTGCGGTTCCGGGCTGCAAGCCGGTACTGCGCGTTTGTTTGCTGCTGTTGCTGGGCGCGGGGCTGTTGTGCGCTCGAGCACAGGCGGCCCAGGCACCCGTTGACAAGCCGGCTGCGGCGCCGGCCCCGGCGGCTGACACCGGCAAAGATGCCGCACCCTCGAATTTTGTAGGAGCCGAGACCTGCGCCACCTGCCACGAAGAGGTTGTCAAGGGCTTTGCCACCAATCCTCACAGCAAGCTGGCCCAGGAGCATGGGAAGAATGGCGTGACCTGCGAAGCGTGCCATGGCGCGGGCAAAGCGCACGTGGATGGCGGCGGCGACGTCAGCAAGATCTTCAATCCCGCAACGGCCCCTGCCAAAGATGTGGAGGCCAAGTGTCTGAGCTGCCACGCGGAGGCTCATCCCAACTTCACGCGCTCGCCGCACGCCCGGGCAGATGTGAGTTGCATTGGGTGCCACACCATCCACGGCAGCAAGGCGGAGCCACTGCTGAAGGCCTCTCAGCCGGCGCTCTGCTATCAGTGCCACGGCGACGTGAAACCGGCGTTTGATATGCCTTTTCACCACCGGGTGAATGAAGGGCTGATCAAATGCAACGACTGTCATGACGTGCATGGCAGCTTCGAGAGCAACAATGTAAAGTCCACGGCCGACCAGAACGCCATCTGCACGAAGTGCCACACGGAGGTGCGCGGGCCGTTTGTCTACGAGCACGCGGCGGTAAAGGGTGAAGGCTGCATAGCCTGCCACACGCCGCATGGCTCGCAGAACGCCCGGCTGCTGAATATGCCGCAGATCAACACGCTGTGCAACCAGTGCCACAGCCCGGTCGCAGCCGGCACGATTCACGGCATGAGCGCCGGATCGGCCGAGCTGACGCCCTGCATCAGTTGCCACACCATGATTCATGGCTCCAACCTCAACCAGGCATTCCTCAAATAGAGGTGCTGCCCGCGTCCTTCAGAGCAGCGGAGGGCGCGGCGATGATTGGGCGCACGGGTTTCGGGTTTCGATCTGAGCAAGAATGTTCATTCAAGCGAGGCTTCGCATGAAAAAGATAAGCTGGCTTTCCCGGCTGTCCGATCAACAGCCCACTCTCGTGAGGATGCAATGCATCGCCGGGAGCATTGCAGTTGCTTTGTTGATGATGCCGGCGGGAATCAGTGCCGCGCAGGATATGACGCCGGCCGCGCCGTCAACCCCGCCGGATGGATATACGGTCCATCAGACGGCGGATGTTGGGGGGCGCATCGCAAGCAAGTCGGGCAGCATGGCCATGTACTCGACGCTGGTGAATCTGCAAAGCGGGCCGCGGGTGCAGGGCGAGACTTTTGAGCTGCGCGCGCTGCCGGGCAAAAAGCATACTCTGGTCGATTCCCTGATGGCGATCGGCAACGGCTTCGGCGGCGATCCGAACAACTTCGCCAAGCTGACCTTCTCCAAGGACCGCATCTACGATTTTTCAGGCCTCTTCCGTCGCGACCGCCAGTACTTCGACTACGATCTGCTGGGCAATCCGAATGTGCCCGCGGGGCTGTCGATTCCCTATGGCAAAGCGAGCGGTGTGACGACGACTGCCGCGCTGGCATGGCCACAGGTGAACCAATCGCCGGTAATGTTCAACACGGTGCGGCGCATGACGGACACCAATCTGACGCTCTTCCCCCGCTCGCGGGTGAGTTACCGTGCGGGGTACTCGCAGAATATCTTTCAGGGGCCGAGCCTCAGCCCCGGGGCCAGTAGCAATTTCTTCGACGAATCAATCGGCGCCAACGATCAGTTGCTCCAGGAGTATCAGCGCAACAGCACCGACGACTTCACGGCAGGAGTTGATTGGAAGCCGGTACGGGGCACCCACCTGAGCTTTGACGAAGAGATCAGCCACTACAAAGCAGACTCCTATTTCGCCTTGGCCCCCATCGACTTTCTTGCGCAGGAGGCGGATGGCACGCCGGTCTCGCTGGGCAACTGGGACGCTTTGAGTTCACCGTATGGCATCAGCAGTTGCAATACCGGCAGCATGGCCAGCGGCACCACAGCGGCCAACTACACCATCTTCACGGCGCCGCAAACTCCGGGCGGGCTGCCGATCATCAATCCGGCCTGCGATGTGGCCACCAAATATCTGCGCTCGCAGCCCACGCGCATCCTTTATCCCACCGAGGCGTTGCGGCTGCAAAGCACCAGTATTCGGAATCTCTCGATGAACGGCGATTTCAGCTACTCGCTCTCCTCGATGAACATGCCCAACTACTACGAGAACTTCCAGGGACTGGATGGGGCGGTTCGCGCGGTAACCTTCACGGGCAGCGCGAAGGCCAAGCGGGCGGTGGTGGCAGCCGACTACGGCCTTGTCTGGCAGGCGATGAAAAACTTCACTCTCAGCGAACAGATTGACTACTCCAATGTTCACCAGCCGGGAAAAGCCAACATTTCGCAGGGAATTACCGCCAGCACAACGGCGAATCCGAATGAGACCATCAACTTTTTGGGACAACTGACCGCTGGAACCGCTCCCAATGTCGAGGGCAGCCCGAATGGCGTTCTTCTGCCCGGCTATTTCGGCCAGAGGTTGCTGACCAATAACCTGACGGCAAGCTGGAATGCGACGCCGCGGGCAACCTTCTCTCTCACCTACCGCTACCGCGCCCACATGATCGCCGAGGGTAATGACACCACCGGTGGCGGCAATCCCGGCGACATTCCCATACCCCTGAACGCCGATTCGGGGGGGACGGTCAGCATCCACGAAAATGGCGGCATCTTCAACGCCGCTCTGCGCCCCACCGCCAAATGGAATCTCAATGGCACCGTCGAGGCGCTCTACGACGATAACGCGTTCACTCCGGTGGGCCCACGGCAAACGATGCACTACAGAGTGCATACCAGCTACAGGCCCAGGCCCTGGGCGACACTGTCGGGCGCATGGAACGATCTGGAGCGGCACAACAACACCAATAACAATCAGGCCGCCGTCGCAGCCAAGGATGACCCCTACGAAGGCCCGCTCGATCATGTGGATCACAGCCGGGTGGTGAGCCTGGGCGCGGTGCTGATGCCCAATGAGCACTACGGGCTGGATCTCAATTACGCCTATAGCGATGTGTATGCGGCCACCAACATCTGCTATCTGAACGGCTCGCCTACCACCGGCACGAGCACGGCGCTGCCCGGCGCGGTTGCTTCGGCCACGGCGACACTCTGCCCCGGAGTCTTTACCCGCGGATCGACGACCGTGCTCTCGTCGTGGTTTGCCAGGGACTTCATGGATGCTCCCACGCAGTTTGGATCGCTGGCTTTCGCCATCTCACCGGCCAAGCCAATCCACTCGAGCATTGGCTATCGCATCAGCGCGGTGAACGGCAATCAGTTTTTCAACGATGCGCGAGCGGTGAACGGCTCGCTGCAATCAACCTATCAGTCGCCCTTTGTGAATCTGGCGTGGACGGTCCGTCCCGGATGGATTTGGAAAGCGGAATATAACTACTACGGCTATGGCGAGGGTGGCGCCTCCGGCTCTCCGTTCTGCAGCACTTCAACCACCGCGACGGCGACGATTGTTCCCTGCAACTCGACCGCGCTGACCGGTCCGACCGGACTGACCGAATCGCCAGCAGGATTGACCGCGCCGCGCAACTTCCATGCCCATAATGTGACGATGGGAATGCATTACGATTTTTAACCGGGAGTCGTCTCATGAGAAAGGCGAATCAATCCCTGTTGACGCTGGCTGCGGTGTTATCTTTGACCGGCGCCGTGGGCTTTGCCCAGTCCAGCGGTGAAGCGACCTACAAAGCCAAGTGTCAGAGCTGTCATGGCCCAACAGGAATGGCCAACTCGGGGGCGGGCAAGACGCTGAAGGTGAAGCCGGTCACCGATCCGGCGGTGATGAAGATGTCAGCGGCGGAGATGATCGAGGCTACGCGCAAGGGCATGGGCAAAATGCCGGCCTACAAGGACAAGCTCAGCGACGCCCAGATCAAGGCCGCGGTGGATTACTTCCGCGCTTTCATGAAATGAGGTAGTATTTGACCGGCAGCGGCATAGTTGAGCCTCGGGCCGACGGAAACTCAAGGAGAGTTGCAATGACCATGAAGATTCAATCCCTGTTGGTGCTGGCCGTGATGGTATCTTTGGCCGGCGCCGTGGGCTTCGCGCAGTCCAGTGGCGAAGCGACTTATAAAGCCAAGTGCGCAATGTGCCATGGCGCCATGGGCACGCCCAGCGCCGGAGCGGCCAAGATGGGCGTAAAGCCTGTTTCCGATCCGGCGATCAAGTCGCTCACTGTGGCGCAGGTGAGCGCGGTAATCAAGAGTGGCAAGGGCAAGATGAAGCCGGTTGCCGGCTTGAGCGACGCGCAGATCAAGGATGTGGCGGCTTTCTACAAAGGCTTGAAGTAGGCTCAAGCAGCATGAGCGGAGTGAGCGAAGTTGGCAAAGCCAGCCCCGCTGACTCCGCTTTATAGCAGGAGACAAGATGCCCTTGTTCGATCGATTCCGTGAAGGCTGGGTAAGGCCGGCGCTGTATTTTGGGAACAATCCCATCAGCCTGGCGGGGGGCGCGATCACCAGCGCCTCCGGCGTGACGATGGTCGCCTATTGGATCGTGGAGATTTTTGGCCACTTCAATGAAAATCCTTATTTTGGCATTCTCTTCTTTCTGCTGCTGCCGTTTCTATTTATCGGCGGGCTGCTGCTGATTCCGCTGGGCGTGTGGCTGCGCCGCAGGAAGCTGCGCAAGGCAGGGCTGATACCCGCCGAGTTTCCCAAAATTGATTTCAACGACAAGACCTTCCGCCATGGCGTTGATGTCGTGCTGATAGCCACCATCGTCAACCTTCTGGTGGTCTCCGTGGCCAGCTATCGGGGCGCGGCCTACATGGATTCGCCGCAGTTCTGCGGGCAGAGTTGCCACGTGATGCACCCGGAGTACACGGCCTACAAAATCTCCGCGCACTCGCACGTAGCCTGCGTGGAATGCCACATCGGCTCGGGCGCGGCGGCGTATTTTTCCGCCAAGGTGAACGGCACCAAACAGTTGATCGAGGTAAGCCTTCACCCTATTGCGCCGCTTGCCCCCAAGCTCATTCCCGACTATCCGACGCCGATTCCCTCGCCGGTTGAGAATCTGCGCCCCGCACGGTACATCTGCGAGGGCTGCCATACGCCGGCCCGGTTCATCGGTGAACGGCTGCTGGTGAAGTCCAGCTTTGCCGACGACGAGAAAAACACCGAGACGCAGACGGTACTGGTGCTGCACCTGGGCGGACGGGATTCACTCTCCCATCTGACGGGGATTCATGGCGTGCACCTGGGCCACATCGAGTACATCGCCACCGACCCCACGCGCACTACCATTCCCTGGGTCGAGAGGCACAACGAGGATGGCTCGGTCACTACTTTTGCCGCATCCACTGCCGGCAAGACGCCGCCCAAGGGCGAGCGGCGGGTGATGGACTGTATTGACTGCCACAATCGCGCGGCGCACACCTTTGTGACTCCTGAAGAGGCGCTCAACCGCGCCATGGCCGAGGGCGCCGTCTCGCCCGACCTGCCATGGGTGCACAAGAAGGGGCTGGAACTGCTCAAGGCCAACTACGCCTCAGAGTCCGAAGCGCACGCGAAAATTCCCGCGCAGTTAGAGGCCTTCTATCGCGCCGAGCATCCTGAAGTGCTGGCAGCGAAGGCCGCGCAGGTCCACTCCGCGGGCGAACAGTTGGCGGTCCTTTACAGCCAGAATGTCTTTCCGTTTATGAAGGTGACCTGGGGAACGCATCCCAACCACATTGGCCACACCAGCTATCCGGGCTGCTGGCGCTGCCACGATGGCGACCACGCAGCCACGAACGGCACGAGCATCACACAGGACTGCTCGGCCTGCCACAACCTGCTGGTCCAGGATGAGGCGAAGCCCAAGGTGCTGGCCGATCTGGGCATTCAGTAGCAAGCAACCAGCAGCCAAGCTACGAACCAGCTCATTCGCGATAAAATCAAAGCAAGATGCCTGCCGCCACGTTATCGCCCCAACTTCTGGCCAAGTACGAGCCGGTCATCGGACTTGAAGTCCACGTGCAACTGCTCACCGCTTCCAAGGCCTTCTGCGGCTGCGCCAACCACTTCGGCGCGGCGCCCAACAGCAACGTCTGCCCGGTCTGCCTGGCGCTGCCCGGAGCCTTGCCGGTGCTCAACGCGCAGGCCGTTGACTTCGCCACGCTGGCTTCGCTGGCCATCAACTGCCAGGTGCGCGAGCGCTCCATCTTCGCCCGCAAAAATTACTTCTATCCCGACCTGCCCAAGGGCTATCAAATTTCGCAATTCGACAAGCCCCTGGCCGAGCACGGTTGGATCGACGTGCCCGCGGCGGACGGCGCGACAAAACGAATTGGAATTACTCGCCTGCACATGGAAGAAGACGCAGGCAAGAGCATCCACGACGGCTTCAGCGACTCGGCCACGCATACCTACCTCGACCTGAACCGCTGCGGAACGCCGCTGGCCGAGATCGTCTCCGATCCGGATATGCGCACGCCGGACGAGGCCTTCGAGTACCTGACGCGCCTCAAGGAAATCCTGCTCTACTGCGGCGTCTCCGACTGCAACATGGAGGAAGGCTCGCTGCGCTGCGACGCTAATGTGAGCGTGCGCCCGCGCGGTCAGGTAGAGTTTGGGACCAAGGCCGAAGTGAAAAACCTGAACAGCTTCCGCTTTGTCCGCGCCGCGCTGGAATACGAGATCGAGCGCCAGATCGAGGTTCTCGAATCGGGCGGGCGCGTCATCCAGGAGAGTCGCCTGTGGAACTCCGCCGAGGGGCGCACTTATTCGATGCGGTCAAAGGAGCAGGCACACGACTACCGCTACTTTCCCGAGCCGGATCTGCCGCCGCTGATCCTGACTCGCGAATACATTGAGCGCAAGAGAGCGGAGCTGCCCGAACTGCCCGAAGCCCGCCGCGCGCGCATGATCGCCGAGTACGAAATCAGTGAGAAGGATGCTTTTACACTGACCGCTACACAGGAGGAAGCCGACCGCTTCGAAGAGGCTGCTAAAACAGCCAAGAGTCCACGCCGACTTGCCAATCTGTTAATTAGCGAGGTTGGAGGGCGCCTCAATGCGCTTGGAATAAGAGCAGACCAGTCCCCTGTCTCGATGACCGGCAACGTGGCAGCCGCGAATCTCCTGGAAGCAGGAACAATCAGCTCCAAACAGCTCAAGCAGCTCTTCGACGTTTGCTTTGAAAAGGGCGAGGACTTCCCTGCCGTCTACGAGCGCGAAAAGCCGCAACAGCTCACCGACGCCTCAGCGATTGAAGCCATGATCGATGAGGTTATCGCCGCCAACCCCAAACAGGTGGAACAGTACCGCGCCGGGAAAAGGACCATGGCGGGCTTCTTCGTCGGCCAGGTGATGAAGGCCTCCAAGGGCCAGGCCAACCCGGCGCTGCTCAATCAATTGGTGGCCAAAAAACTGGAGGGGTAAAGCCGGAGTGTGCGATGCGCTCCCGGCTCGATGGGTGACAAGGACTCTTGGCAACAGATGACAGCCTGTCCTCCTAAAGTCACTTTATCTCTCACGGTTGAATTGAACGAATCACGCAGCTACTGAAACGAGAGAGAGAGAGGACCGAAGTCCTCTCCCGTCGAAATCCGGCTGATGGTGCGTTTGGCGATCAATGAGCCTTGGGAATCAAAGCCTTCAGGATCGGCTCTTTCCACTTGTTGGCTTTTACGTCATAGACCACGAAGTCGCCGTCGAACTGCCAGTAGGCCCAGCTGAATCCGCGATTTTCGGCAGTCTTGCGGATGAAAGCATCCCAACGGACGCGGCTCTCCATGGGGGCCTTGTCATAGGAGCCGAATTCGCCCAGCAAGATGGGGCGATGATGCTCCTGGCTCCATTGCGCGACGCCATCGAAGTCACGCTCGACGGTGAGCTGCTCTTCTGTCTTGCCCCAGGCGATGTCATGCCCGTTGCGGACCTCTTCGCCAGCCCATGATGCGCCCTGATGGGTGAAGGAGAAGGGTTCATAGTAATGGAAAGTCACAAGGATGTGGCCGTCGTCGCCGGGCAGTGCGAGATCTTTCAGCGCGCTGCGGTTGTTCCAGACACCGGGACCTATGATGACGTTGCGGGTGGGGTTGGTCTTGCGGATGACGGTGAGCACATCGAGAAAGAGGCCGTTCCACGTCTGGTTGGAGATGAGGCCGTGCGGTTCGTTGAGGAGTTCAAAGGTAACGCTGGCAGGCGTGTCTTTATAGCGAGGCGCCACCTGCTGCCAGAAGGAGAGCAGCTTGGGCTTGCATTCGACAAAGCTCGTGTCGCCGCAGTATTCGTAGTCGTGCTCGTCGAGGATGACCTGAAGATGTTCTTCGGTTGCGCTGGCGACGATCCAGTCGAGCATGCGAAACCAGGAATCGGGCAGTTTGTTCTCTGCCGTCATGTATTGGAATGCCTGCAGGTTGACGCGCAGAGTGGTGAATCCGGCGTCATGAATCTTGCGGAAGTACTCCTTCTGGAAACGGCCCTTGGAGAAATCCACCCAGATGGGGTCATAGCCGAGCACATTCACTCCACGCGCCATCAGTTTGACTTGCGCGTAGGGGTCGATGGTAGCAAAGCCCGTGGGTAAACTGACCGCGGGGGCAAGAGTTTGTGCGTGGACAGCCGCAGCAAGCCCAACAAAAAGAGATAAAACAAAAAACGGCCGCGCCAAGCGGGCCAGACAGATACGAGTCAACATGATCGTTCCACTCCAAAGCCTTTGGTGAGTGCAGAAAGGCGTAGCCCTATTGTATTGGCTGTGCGATGCTCTTCGTTGCGAATTCAAATGCAGGGCGCCTGAAAAACGAAGAAGCAGAAGTGCGCCTTCCGGCCGTGCAATGTTCTACGGCGCCTACTTCATCTTCAACTCGGTCTGGTAATCCGTACGCGTGTCCCAGGTGGTGATTGTCTTGACGGCGCTTTTCTTGCCATTTTTCTCCGCCCAAAGCTCCTGGTCAACTGACATATCCACCTGCACAAAGCGGAATTTTCCCCCATCAGTGGTTGTATAACTGCGAATGGACTTCGACTTCACGTTCTTGAGGAAGACGGTGGCGCCGACCAGCGGCGTGGCCGTTGCATCGACCACGATGCCCGTGACCACCCGCACACCCAGGTTCTGGGCCTGAGCCGCGAACGGCCGGATAGACACACCTTGCAACGCTAGAACGGCAAACGCCACCCCAGCCGCCAAACTCGTACAGTTAAACTTCACTCTTCCTCCTCTTCGTCGGTCAGCTCGTCGTCTTCTTCGTCCAGTTCCGCGTCCATTCGAGCCAACTCCAGTGGCTCAACGCCAACCACCTCATACTCGGTTCCACACTCGTCGCAGGTGATCACGTCGCCTTCTTCAACCTCATCCATTTCAAGGTTCAGATCATATTCGCATTCGGGACAGCTCGGCATGACAGTCTCCTCTCTCCAAGACATCTCGTGTTGTGGTATGACGAAAATGTGTTCTACGACTCACGCTATTCTTGAGTAAGAATCAGCATCCGGTCAAGGGGCGGCGCGCATAAATCTGAAAGAAAACCCCAAGACAAAGAATACGCCATGGTTTTTTGCTCTTCAACGCGCGTTTGAGCTTCCAACGCTGGTTCCAGAACGGAACCGCCGTGAAAAATTGGGCGGCGCGCAGAGAGCCGTTCCGCTTTGATCAGGACACTTGCCCGCTCCACAGTTTACCCTGAGATCAGCCACTATGTCCCGCTTCGGCTCCACTCCGTTTGCCTTTCCAGAGTTCCGCGGCGCCACGCGCCGCCTGATCCTTTGGAATCTCGGCGCCTACTTTGCCTTGGCGCTGGCGCTGCTGGCTCTTCGCCCGGATCTTCCCTTTGTCTTCCGCTTCGGTTTTCTTCCCAGCCTGTTCATCCACGGCGCTTACTGGCAACCCTTCACCTACAGTTTCGTTCATCCCACGCTGCTGGGCACGCTCTTCGAGCTGCTCTCTCTTTGGTTTATCGCGGGCTTTCTTGAGAACTATCACAGGCCCGGATGGGTCATTGGACTTTACACTGCCTCGGTGCTGGGCGCCGCCGCAGCCGCTATGGCGATCTTCGCCTGCGCCCACGCGCTGGGCTTTTCGGCTGCGGAATTTCCGCTTACCGGCTGCTTTGGCGGCATCTTCGGCCTGCTGGCGGCTATCGGCGTGCTTAACGGCGATGTGCAATTCATGCTCTTTCCGTTGCCCATCGGCATCAAAGCTCGCTATCTGGTAGTTGTCTATGTGCTGATTTCAGTAGCCATGCTCTTCGGCGACCAGAAGGCGTACGCCTTCGCCCAGTTGGGTGGCGCACTGGCCGGTCTGATCTATCTGCGCGTGGCCCCGCGCCGCGGCTTTTCGCTCGGCTTGAGCGAACGATGGTACGCCCTGCGGAACCGCTACTACCGCTGGAAGCGCCGCCGCGCCGCCCGCAAGTTCGAGGTCTATATGCGCTCCCAGGGCCGCAACGTCCACCTCGACGGCCAGGGCCGCAAGATTGACGACGACGCCAACGACAAAAGCCGCTGGAATTGAAGAATAACTCTCATTTCGCTTTGCCCGCCCGTTTCCGGTAAAATTATCGTGAATGTCTAACAAGATCGCATTTCTCTTTCCGGGGCAGGGTTCGCAGGCCGTTGGCATGGGCCGCGAGCTTGTGACCCGTTTTCCCGTGGCCCGCGATACCTTCGCCGAGGCCGATGAGGCCGCCGGCTTCCCACTGACCAAGCTGATCTTCGAGGGACCAGAAGAAGAGCTGAGGCTGACGGAAAACACCCAGCCGGCCATTCTCACCGTGAGCGTCGCCACCTTGCGTGTGCTGGCTCTGCATGGCATTGAGCCGGAGATCGCAGCCGGCCACTCTTTGGGCGAATGGAGCGCCCACGTGGCCGCCGGGACCTATTCTTTCGCCGACGCTGTGCGCTTCGTCAAGGCTCGCGGGCGGGCGATGCAACTGGCCTTTCCCGCCGGCCAGGGCGGCATGGCGGCCATCCTTTCGCTCAGCCCGGAGCTGGTGGACGAGGCCTGTGCCGAGGCTGCCGCCGAAACTGGCCTCACCGTCTCCGCCGCCAACTTCAACTCGCCCAGCCAGGTGGTCATCTCCGGCGATCTGGCGGCCGTCCAGAAGGCCTCCGAGCTGGCCAAGGCCAAAGGCGCGCGCCGCGCCGTGATGCTTCCGGTGAGCGCGCCCTTCCACTGCGCCCTGATGCAGCCGGCGCAGGAAGAAGTGGAGCGGGTGCTTTCCTCGTTAAAGCTGGAGAATCCGCGCATTCCCGTCGCCTCCAATGTGACCGGCGGACTGGTCACCACCGCCGAAGAGGCCTTTGACGCGCTGACCCGCCAGGTGACAGGCACGGTGCGCTGGGTTGATTGCATGAAGACGCTCATCGGCGAACAGGTTGAGACCTATATCGAGGTCGCCCCGGGCAAAGTTCTCTGCGGCCTGCTCAAGCAGATTGACCCGGAGCAGAAGTCGCTGAATGTGGAAGACGCCGCCAGCTTGGAGAAGACGCTGACCGAGCTGAACGCCGGCGACTCCGCCGCGTAATGAGATTCAGTTTGCAGGGGATGATGGACCATGAGCATGAATCGGCGTCAATTCATTGGTATTGTGGGAGCAGGCATCAGCCTGCCAGCTTTTGCCAGCCCGCTTGAGGCGCTGGCGCCCGGCGCTGAGCTGGAAGCACGCTCAAAGGCTAAAAAGACTTACGGAGCGGGCCACTTCGGCGAATGGATTGTTGACGCGTTCGGATTGCCTGCCTATCGCTATACATGCGACCAGAAAACCGACCCGAAGGCCGTCACGCCGGTGCATCAGGAGTGGCGTTCACCCACTGACCACACTCACCAGGTGGGCAACGACCGGCTGGTGGCCGCCGTGTCGAATTACGGCTACGTGCAGGTGCGCCAGGACGAAGGCTCGCCGAAGTTCTTGAACGACTATTGCCCGGAGCAGGGCCACTACGGCGCCGGCGTTGGCTTCCTCACCGATGGGAAGGCTGTTCTGAGCACGTATTATCCGGGAAATGGCACATCCTTTGAACGAATTTTTGGCGAGGGTTACTTCCGCAAGACGGTTCAAGGACACGGCTACAAAGTTGAGCAGACAATTCTGGCTCCCTTCGGGGACGACCCTGTTCTGATTTCCAAGGTCACTGTCACGAATCATGGCGACAGTGCGGCGAAGCTGCGCTGGGTGGAGTATTGGGGCTGCCAGAATTTTCAGTTCTCATATCGCACCTATATGCAGGCTTCGGTGCTCAAAGATGTCGCCTTGGCCGCGGCGATGCGGCGCGCATTCGCCGGACGCTTCTCGCATCAATTTGAAGCGATGCCAAACGGCGCCGGGTTAGTGGAAACGCAGACATTCCACGGACGCACACAGCAAGACATCGAAGACTGGAAGAAGGTGGAAGAGAACTGGAAGGACCCATCGGGAAAACCCACCGTTCAGCTATCCGGCTTTGCGCCCGGCGCGGCGATGGAAGACTTCAACCCGCCGTCCACCTTTCTGGCTTCGCTGGATGCGCCCATGGATGGTTTTTCAACGGACGCGGCAGGCTTCTTCGGCGCGGGCGGCGTGGAGCATCCCACGGGAGTGACAAGCAAGCTGGCCAACGACCCGGGCACGACGGGCGAGGCTAGCGCGTTGCTGCTGGAGCGCGATCTCGAATTGCAGCCGGGAGAGAGCCGGACGATGTACTTTCTCTATGGATATCAGCCGGAGGGCTTCAAGATCGACGAGTTGGTGAAGAAATACTCCGCTGATCCAGCCGGAGAACTCTTCCGCACCTGCGCTGCCTGGAAGGCGGATGGCCTGCGCTTTTCCGTTCCCGCCGAGCCATGGGTCGAGAGAGAGATTCTCTGGCACAACTATTACCTGCGCAGCAGCATGACCTATGACAGCTTTTTCCGCGAGCACATCATCTCCCAGGGCAACCTCTATCAGTACGTTTGGGGCTTCCAGGGCGCGGCGCGCGACCCGCTGCAGCATACCATGCCATTTGTCTTCACCCACCCGGAGATTGTGCGGCAAATCGTTCGCTACACGCTGAAGGAGATTCAGCCGGATGGATCGATCCCCTACGCCATCGTGGGTTGCGGCGTTCCAATGCCCGCGCCCTTCGTCCCCAGCGATCAGGAGATGTGGCTGCTGTGGACAGTCGCCGAATATGTGCTGGCGACTCGCGACAAAGCATTCCTTAATGAGAAGATTCCGGCCTATTCGCACCGGGAAGTGAGCGCCGCCGATCCCACGGTTGGCGAACTCCTTGGCCGCTGCTACGCGCACCTGACCAAAGTGGTGGGAGTGGGAAAGCATGGACTGATGCGCATCCTGACCGGCGACTGGAACGACACCGTGGTGGACGGAAGGGTTCCAAAAGAGTGGCTCGATGAAACTCACGTGCAAGGCGAAAGCGTTCTCAACGCTTCCATGGCAAGTTATGTTCTGGACTACTACGCGCAGATGCTCGCGTTCGTTGGAGACGCGGGCGGCGCTGGCGAAGCTCGCGCCAAAGCCGCGGCCCAACGCCTGGCGGTTCGGGAAAACTGGTCTGGAAGATGGTTCCGCCGCGCATGGCTGGGCGATCACACAGGTTGGACCGGCGAAGATCGAGTCTGGTTGGAGCCGCAACCCTGGGCGATTATCGGCGGCGCGGCCACTCCCGTGCAGCGCGAAACGCTGGTGGCCTCGATCAACAATTTAATGCGCAAGCCTTCACCCATCGGTGCCTTGATGCTGAGCGCTAGCGAGCAAGTTCCGGGAAGAGCGGCGGGAGTTCTGGATGATGGAGGAATTGCGCCGAGCATCAATGGAACGCTGGTCTGGGCGCTGGCCGTAGCAGGTGGCCCCTCGGCCTGGGACGAATGGAAGAAGAACTCCCTAGCCATGCACGCCGAGGCTTATCCGGAGATCTGGTACGGCATCTGGAGCGGCCCTGACACTTACAACTCAGTGCTGTCAAAATATCCCGGCCAGACCATGTTCACGCCGCGCCTGCCCGATGGCCGCAGATCTCCGCAGGATTGGGGATTGTATTGGACGGATTATCCGGTCATGAATATGCATATACACGCATGGCCGCTCTACACGACCGCCAAGCTGCTGGGCGTGGAGTTCCACGAGCATGGGGTGAACTTTGCCCCGGCGCTGCCGCTGGCCGAGTACAACTTCTCGACCCCGTTGCTGGGTTTCAGCAAGTCGGCCCACGCCTACGCCGGCTGGTATGCGCCGCGGGCGAGCGGGAACTGGAAGATTGAAATCCGGTTGCCGGATTTGGGGATGACCACCCTGAAACAGGTCAAGGTAAACGGAAGGGTTGTGCCTTTGCCGCAGGGCGCAAAGACGATCCAGTTCAGCGGCGAGGGAAGCCAGGAAAAACCATTGCGCTGGGAAGTGAGCTAGACAGGAAAAGATGCGCGCTTTGTCGTCGATCCTCGTGCCTTTCCTCTCGAGAATTGCTCATTGATTGCGGCGCAATGTTACCCTGAGACATAACAATCAATGTTTGCCACCTCACAACACGCGCACTTCATCGGCATTGGCGGCATCGGCATGAGCGGAATTGCCGAGATACTGCTCAACCTCGACATGAAGGTCTCCGGCTCCGATCTGCGCCGCGGACCGGTGACGGACCGCCTGGCCCAGATGGGCGCCACGATCTATGAAGGTCACAACGCGCAGAACATCGCCGGAGCTACGGTCGTGGTAACCAGTTCGGCCGTCAGTGCGACTAATCCGGAGGTGGTGGAGGCCCGCGCTCGCAAGATTCCCGTCATCCAGCGCGCCGAGATGCTGGCTGAGCTGATGCGCCTCAAGTACGGCATTGCCATCGCCGGAATGCACGGCAAGACGACGACGACTTCGATGGTGGCCTCGGTGCTGGCCGCCGGCGGGCTTGACCCCACGGTCGTTGTCGGCGGACGCGTGGACGCGCTCGGCTCCAACGCCAAGCTGGGCAGCTCGCAGTACCTGGTGGCCGAGGCCGACGAGAGCGACCGCTCCTTTCTCAAACTCTCGCCCATCCTCGCCGTGGTGACCAATCTCGACCGCGAACACATGGACTGCTACCACGACATGGCCGACGTCGAGCAGGCTTTTTTGACCTTCATTGACAAGCTGCCGTTTTATGGCGCGGTGACCGCCTGCGTGGACAATGCGCTGCTGGCGGCGATTCTGCCCCGAGCGCATCGCCGCGTCTTCACCTATGGCGTTGCGGCGGAGGCCGACTACCGGCTGGAGCTGCTCGACGAGAAAACCGGCAGCTTTGCGCGCTTTCAGGTCGTCACCGCTGCTGGCCCGCTCGGCCCCTTTGAGCTGCATGTGCCCGGACACCACAATGTTCTTAACGCCACGGCGGCGGTGGCCATCGCTGACCAGATCGGTGTGGACGCGGTCCGGATTGCCGAGGGGTTAGGCCATTTTCGCGGCGTGGACCGGCGCTTCCAACATCGCGGCCAGGCGCGCGGCGTCACCGTGGTGGACGACTATGGCCACCATCCCACGGAGATTCGCGCCACGCTGGCCGCCGCTCGCGAGTGCGGCTATCGGCGCATCCACGTCGTCTTCCAGCCGCACCGGTACTCGCGCACACTTGATCTGATGGACAAGTTCCGCAGCGCATTCGCCGACGCAGACACCGTCTTCGTGCTGCCTATCTACGCCGCCAGCGAGGAACCTATTCCTGGCGTGACGGCCGAGCGGCTGGCCAGCCATATCGAAGGCCCGCGCGTTCAATTTGTCCCGGAGTTTGCCTCGGCCGTTGCGTCGGTTGTCGCGGAGGCGCGCTCAGGCGACCTGATTCTCACCCTCGGCGCAGGCAACGTGAGCCAACTGGCTCCGCAGATTCTGGCGGCGCTGGAGGCGAAGGATTGAGGAGCACAGTTTACTGTGCTCGTGTCATAAGTCCATATTTTGCAACATCATAATGCAGTTATCCTGAGCGAAAACATCTCCGTGCCCCATCCATCGCGCACTTTGCGATGGGTGGGAATCGACAAATCCCATGCGAGCGAATAGCGAGCGACTGCTCCATGCAATGGCCGCACCGCAGGTGCCTAACTTATCCACGTCTTGTCGTGCGACTTGCAAAGCTGCTCCAGGTTGCAGCGATCGCACTTGGGTTTGCGCGCCACGCAGACCGCTCGGCCGTGCTGAATAATCTGGTGCGAGAAATCGATCCAGTGGCTTTGCGGCAGGATGCGCATCAACTCCTGCTCGACCTTTTCGGGAGTCTCGGCTTTGGCCAGACCGAGACGGCGCGTGATGCGGAAAACATGCGTGTCCACTACCACTCCTTCAGCCTTGTTGAAGGCGACTCCGAGCACGACGTTGGCCGTCTTGCGCGCCGCGCCGGGAATGGTGATGATCTCGGCAAGCGTCTGCGGCACTTGGCCATCAAAGTCCGACACAATCTTGCGCGCCGCGCCCTGAATCGACTTGGCCTTGTTGCGAAAAAATCCCGTCGTGCGGATGAGGGCTTCGAGCTGCGGCAGCGTCGCCTTGGCCATCTTTTGCGGCGTTGGGAAGCGCCGAAACAACTCCGGCGTCACCAGATTCACGCGCACATCGGTGCACTGCGCGGAGAGAATCGTCGCCACCAGCAGTTCCCACGGCGAGTGGTGGTCAAGCGCGCACTCGGCGCGAGGATAGGCCTCGTCGAGGGCTGCGAGGATGGCGGCGATGCGTGCGGGGGCGAGCGGGCTGCGCAAAGATGTTGTCTTGAGCTTCTGCATATTCAGCTTCATTCGTAGTAATCCCGAATATAAAAATCCCTTACGTACTTCGAAAGCAGAAACACCATAAATGTCAGAGGTACAATACACAGCAATTTTGAATTGAAAAAGAGAATCAAGCACAATATAGCATCGCTCAAGATTCCGGTGATCCAGCCGAACATTCGGCCTTTCCAAAGCCCATATGCAGAGATAGAACTGAGGGCCAGGAACGGTCCAATGAAGATACTGGACATAATCAATCCATTCGGAAAACTACCCCATCCTGCATAAGCTCCCCATGCCAATAGCCAAAAGAAAGCCACTATGGTTTGCACACTCGCGGCAACCACTGCACAGATCGGAAGCCGAATTGCATCCATGTTCTTCTCCAACTTCTTCTACAACTTGAGCCTAAGCGCTCATCTTGCCTTCCAGCCAGCCGCTCAGCTTTTCTATCGGCAGCCGGACGCTGATGAAGAACTGGCCGAAGAGCGCGTAGACGGCGCTGACCTCATCGAAGCGCATCTCGTAGATCAGCTTTTTGAAAACCACCGGATCGTCGGCGAAGAGATCGACGCCCCACTCCCAATCATCCATGCCAATTGACCCGCTGATAATCTGCTTGACCTGGTCGCCGTAGCGGCGGCCGATCAGCCCGTGCTCGTGCATCATGCGCTGCCTTTCCGCGAAAGGCACGGTGTACCAGTTGACCTGCTCGCCACGCTTGCGGTCCATGGGATAGAAGCAGAGATACTTCGCCTCAGGCACGGCGGGGCATAGGCGCGGCGCCATGGCGACGGATTGACGCGCGAGCGTGGCGCCGATTTCGGCGTTCCACTCCGGCGTAAACTCGGCGAGGCCCTGGGCGGCGGCGGCTTCGTAGGTCTTGCGCGTCGATTCGTAAAGGCCGAGTTCGACGACCGAGACGTAGGAATGGCGCAGTTCCAAAAAGTCGTAGAGGCGTGTCTGGGCGAGATCGAGTTCGACCTGATTGAGCGCTTCGAGCGAGTCGCGGAAGTGGATCAGAACCAGGTCGCCTTTGTGGCCGAGCTGGGAGAAGAGCGCGGACTGGACGGGCGAGCCTGCCTCCCTGCGTTCCAGGCAGTTGAGCGCGGCAACTCCAGCAGCGACAATCTGTTCGCGTTCGCCGTCAGCGCAGGACCGCCACGCCTTCCAGTCGAAGCGGAAGAACTGGTGGAGGAGGAAGGAGCCTTCGAGGGTGAGCGGAACGGGGGGAAAGTCAGCCACGTTGTTTCTCCTTTGAATACACCCTCATGGTAGCAAAGCACAGCAGTGCGGCCAGTCGCTCGCTTATCGCTCGCAAGAGGGTCCTGATTTCCCATCCATTCCGCAAAGAGCGCGGAATGGATGGGGCACCCGGCAGACGTCTTCCGCTTCGACCTTATATACTGGTAAAGCGCATGAGCGAAAAGATTATCACCTATCTGGTGCTGTTTGTAACCCATGTGATCGACAAGGGCGGTTACGGCGGCATTGTTGCGCTGATGGGGATCAATTCGGCCTGTATTCCCCTGCCCTCGGAGACGATCATGCCGTTTTCGGGGTATCTGGTTTATCTGGGGCGATTTAATCTCTATTTTGTGGTGGCCGCGGCGGTGGTGGGCTGCAATCTTGGCTCGGCGGTGGCTTACTGGATCGGCGCCAAAGGCGGGCGGCCGCTGGTGGAGCGCTACGGCAAATGGGTGCTGATGAGCTGCCACGATCTGGGCCGCATGACGGCGTTTTTCGAGCGTTACGGATCGATTACGGTACTGGTGGCGCGGTGTCTGCCGATCGTGCAAACGTTTATCGCCTTTCCGGCGGGAATCGCCAAGATGCCGCGGCTGCGTTTTCACCTCTACATCTCGGTTGGTTCCGGGTTGTGGAGTTTTTTTCTGGCCTACGTGGGCATGAAGCTGGGCGAGGAGTGGCACACCGACCCGCGTTTCTACCAGGCCTTCCATCGCTTTCACCCGGTGGTCGAGGTGGCGCTACTGGCGGGGCTGGTCTGGTTTGTATGGTCGCACGTGAGGGGCGGCAGGCAGGCGCAGTCCGCTGAAACGAGCGAATGAGTTCGGCAAATGAGACTGAAACGCCCTGCAAGGCGTAAACTATTTCGGTTGCCCAAGAATGATTTGGTACGGCCCGGAAATCCGGAGCAATTCATGGGAAGTTAGGAGAAATGATGGGAATTGAAGAGCAAAGCGGCCAGAAGCCAACAGGCAAGGTGGCGCCCGCAACGGGAAAGCTGGGAGTGATGGTGGTCGGCCTGGGGGCTGTTGCCACAACGATGATCGCTGGCGTCGAAGCCGTCCGCCGCGGACTGGCCAAGCCGATCGGCTCGCTGACGCAGATGGGTACGATCCGCCTGGGCAAGCGCACCGACAACAATGCTCCGCGCATCAAGGATTTTGTGCCGCTGGCCGACTTGAACGACATTGTCTTCACCGGCTGGGACATTTTTGAGGACAACGTCTACGAGTCGGCCGCGCATGCCGAGGTGCTGAACGAGAAGATGCTGGCGCAATTGAAGCCCTACCTGGAGACGATCAAGCCGCTGCCTGCCGTCTTCGACCAGTACTACGTGAAGCGCCTCAACGGAACGCACGTAAAGAAGGGCAAGAACAAGCGCGATCTGGCCGAGCAGGTGAGAGCCGACATCCAGGCCTTCAAGAAGACCGTGGACCGGGTGGTGGTGATCTGGGCCGCATCGACTGAGATCTTCATGCAGCCGACGGCGGTGCATCAGTCGATTGAGGCCTTCGAGAAGGGCTTGGAAGCAAACGACATCGGCATTGCGCCATCCCAGATATACGCTTACGCAGCGTTGAGCGAGGGCGTTCCCTTTGCCAACGGCGCACCGAATCTGACGGTGGACATTCCGGCGATGGTCGAACTGTCAAAGCGCAACGCGGCGCCGATCTGCGGCAAGGACTTCAAAACCGGCCAAACCTTCATGAAGACGGTGCTGGCTCCGGCGCTCAAGGCGCGCATGATCGGCGTCAAGGGCTGGTTCTCCACCAACATTCTGGGCAACCGCGACGGCGAAGTGCTGGACGATCCGCAATCGTTCAAGACGAAGGAAGAATCGAAGCTCGGCTCGCTCGATTACATCTTCCAGCCGGAGCTGTATCCCGACCTTTACAAGGACATCTACCACAAGATTCGCATCAACTATTACCCGCCGCGCGGCGATGACAAAGAGGCGTGGGATAACATCGACATCTTCGGCTGGCTGGGCTACCCGATGCAGATCAAGGTGAACTTCCTCTGCCGCGATTCGATTCTGGCCGCGCCGGTGGCGCTCGATCTGGTGCTCTTCCTCGACCTGGCCAAGCGCACGCCTTCGCTGCGCTCTATCGGGATTCAGGAGTGGCTGAGCTTCTATCTCAAGTCGCCGCAGTCGGCTCCGGGACTCTATCCCGAGCACGATCTCTTCATCCAGTCGATGAAGCTGAAAAACACCCTACGCCACATCATGGGCGCGGACCTGATCACGCACCTCGGACTGGAATACTACGACTGAGCCACCTGCGGTGGGGCCAATGGCTCCCGTCGGTCGCAAAAGCAAGAACGCCTCATCCGCAAGGGTGGGGCGTTTTTTTGTTCACCAGAGGCTTGGATGAAGCCTTGCTCTTTCAAGACATCGATTGAATCAGAGCTTCACTCGATTGGTTTTGTTGGCTCGTTCTTCTAAAATAGCCTTATAGACGCTCGATCCGGTTGAGTTGGAGCGCGTCTCCACCATTGCACATACGATTGCTGACCGCCGGCGAAGAGCCGAAAAGGAATGACGTTGAAAGATCCCAAGACCAAGTACCCATCGGCTCGCACTGTGGCGCTGCATGATCGCAGATGGCCCGGCCTAACCATTGTGAAGGCGCCCATCTGGTGCAGCGTGGACCTGCGCGACGGCAACCAGGCGCTGGTTGATCCGATGGACGCGGAGCGCAAGCTGCGCCTCTTCGATCTGCTGGTCGGGCTGGGCTTCAAGGAGATCGAGATCGGCTTTCCTTCGGCCTCGCAAACGGATTTTGATTTTTGCCGCGGCCTGGTCCAGATGGGGCGGATTCCGCCGGATGTGACCGTGCAGGTGCTCACCCAGGCCCGCGAGCACCTGATCGAACGCACCTTCGAGGCGCTGCGCGGGGCGCGGCGCGCCATCGTGCACATTTATAACTCGACTTCGACGGTGCAGCGCGAGGTGGTCTTCAAACTCGACCGCAAGGGCGTGAAGAAGATCGCCGTGGACGGCGCGCTACTGCTTCAACAATGCGCGGCCTCTCATCCTGAAACTGATTGGGTCTTCGAGTATTCGCCGGAGAGCTTTACCGGAACCGAGTTGGAGTACGCGCTAGAAATATCCGAAGCCGTGATGAAAGTCTGGCAGCCCACGCCGCGGCATCCGGCGATCCTCAACCTCCCCTCGACCGTCGAGAACTCCACCCCCAACGTCTATGCGGATCAGATTGAGTGGATTGGCCGCAAGCTCAGCCATCGGGATGCGATCATCCTGAGTGTCCATCCTCATAACGACCGGGGCACGGGCGTGGCCGCCGCCGAGCTGGCGATGATGGCCGGAGCCGACCGCATTGAGGGCACCCTCTTCGGCAACGGCGAGCGCACGGGCAATGTCGATCTCATCACCCTGGCGCTGAATATGTATACCCAGGGCGTCGATCCGGAATTGGACCTCAGCGACATTCCGGCGGTAATCGCCTGCGTCGAGTCGTGCAACCAGATGCCTGTCCACCAGCGGCATCCCTACGCTGGCGAGCTGGTATTTACGGCTTTTTCCGGCTCCCACCAGGATGCCATCAAGAAAGGCTTCGCGGTGCAGGCGGGCAAGGAGTTATGGGAGGTTCCTTATTTGCCGCTCGACCCCAATGACATTGGCCGGGACTATCAGGAGATCATTCGCGTCAACAGCCAGTCGGGCAAGGGCGGCGTGGCCTACCTGTTGGAGCGCGATTACGGTGTGCGGCTGCCGCGCAAGCTGCAAATCGAGTTCAGCCGCGTGATTCAGAAGATCAGCGACGAGAGCGGCCGCGAGATTCGGCCCGCTGAGCTGTGGAAGGCCTTCGAGGCGGAGTACATCCATCGGCGCGGCCCCTTCAGTTGCAAGCAGTATTCGGAAAGCTCCAGCGAGGGAATGGTGACGATCACCGCAACGGTCAAAGCGGGGAACGAGGAACACGCCATTGCCGGAAAGGGAAACGGCCCCATCGACGCCTTTGTTGCGGCCATCAACCAGGAGTTTGGCCTTGCCCTGCGCGTTGCCGATTACCAGGAGCAATCCATCAGCGAAGGCGCCTCGGCCACTGCCATGGCCTTCGTCGAAATGCAATTTGGAGAGGCGGGACCGATGTTTGGCGTGGGGATGAATCCGAATATCGTGACGGCCTCGCTGGATGCGATTCTCTGCGCGATCAATCGCCGTTGAGGCGCTCCAGTGCGTCTGTGCGGCAACTCTGTGGAGCGGGATCTTTGCGGTTTTGCGCTTGTCTTCCAGCCGTCTTACAGGCGTATTGCAGCGTAGGACAGAGTGGGAGCTTCGTCTTGCAGCCTGTCTTGCAGAGATCCCGGGCAAGAGATGGCTAACAGCAAAACGCTGCTTCCAATTGAATGATGAATCGTTGGAGTTTGACGGCTGCAACGCGCGCCGGTGCTACTCCTCCTGGCGAATGACCTCTTCGAGTTTGGGTTTATGCTTGAGAGAGCGGCCTGTGCGCGGCTCGGTGGAAAGAACGCGCGCGGGTTTGGGCTGGCCAATGCGCTCGCGGGCGTTGGCTTTGACGGCTTTGGTGGCGGAGAATTTCCCTGGCTTGCGTTTCGTCATGGCAAGGATGAGTATAAGGAAGAAGCACAGCTGAAGCGAAGCCCAAACCTACGGTTTTGCCGCCCAACGGAGATGAAAGAAGATGGAAGAGCGCGATTTTTTCAATGAGACGACCGAGCAGCACACTCACACGCTGAGCTGTCCCAAGTGCGGTCAGGCGGGCGAGTACAAGGTGACCTGGGTGGTGCGGCGCAAGCGGGCGCAGTTGCCGCGCGGGGCCGATGAGCGCGATCGGGCCAAGTTCGCCAAGGCGCAATCCTATATGGTGCGGCGCGATGAAAAGCTCAACTGCGTCAACATCCGCTGCCGCAAAGCATTTGAGATTACCACTTTGCAGTCGGTTGCCTTTCTAGCGGATTGAGCGCGGGCAGAGGTCAGAGACAGCGTTTGCCGGTTATCCTGTTCGTCGAGGAGAAAATCATGCCCTTTTCCGCCTTTTTTACTCGCCGCGGCGCTGTCCTGCTTCTGACCGTATTTTCCTTGTTGAGTCTGGCGCCAGCCAGCCGTGCGCAGGAACTGAAGCCCATCCAGCTTCCCAAGCCCCAGATCACCGCCGGGATGCCTCTGATGGAAGCGCTCGAGCGGCGGCAGACGACGCGCGCCTTTATGGACAAGCCGCTTCCGATGCAAACCCTTTCGAATCTGTTATGGGCGGCCTTTGGCGTCAATCGCCCGCGCAGCGCAAAGCCGGGGCTGGGCCGCACCGCGCCCTCGGCCAACAACAAGCAGGAGGTCGAACTTTACGTCGCTCTCGCCCAGGGCGTCTATATTTATGACGCCGAGGCGAACCTTCTGCGGCCATCTTTGGCGGGCGACCTGCGCGCGGGTCTCTGCCAGGGCTCCTCGGTCCATGCGCCCGTGACCATCATTTTTGTAGCTGATTCCAAGGAGGACTCCGCGCAGGTGGATACGGGTTTCATCGGCCAGAATATCTACCTCTTTGCGGCCTCTGAGGGGCTGAACGCGTGGTTTTACGCCTTCTGGGGGAAGCACGACGCTGGAACGATCGGCGCAACGCTGAAGCTGCCTGCCAGCAAGCGAGCATTGTACGCGCAGTCGGTCGGCTACCCGCCTCAATAGACAAGTTTTATCGGCTATTATCCGGTCAGGGAACACCTTCGTGCCCGAGCCGCGCCAGTGTGCTGCAAGGCAGCGCGCTGCTCAGTCTCGATGTGGTTTTTTGAGAGTTTCCATGTCTGTCAAGCTTCGATGACCGGATGCGCCGGTCTGATCTCAGTGGAATCCAATCCCAGTTTGGCGGCCATACGCTCGCTGATGCGCAGAGGAATCTTTTCCCGCTCACCAAGCGTGAGAAGCACGAATCGCATCCAGAGAAACTTCGCTTTTCTGATCTTGATTTCGCTCCATGGAATGCTGAGCGGCGGATGGCCGATGCGGCATATCAAGAGCACGGAGAGATATAGGGCATCCTCGGCAACGGTAAGGCGAATGATGTTGTCGTAATTGGTTCTGAAGCGCATTCTGACGCCGCGGATGGAAAAAAGGGCGCTCGCGGTCTGGCCGTATGGCTCGTGCTGCGCGCGGAAGCGCCGGGTGAGTGAATGCCAGCCGCTGAGAAAGCTGATTCCGTAACAGAGGAGGCACCAGAACAACGCGAGATAGACCGGGAGAAGAAGCAGCGCAAAAGGATGAAATTCAATTGATGCTCCGTTTTGCAAGACACACCTCCAAATAGGATCTCAGGCTGAGTGAGCCAATTTCTTTGCGGCCTTCAACAGAACGCACCGTGCACCGTTCTCCTTTGAATTGTGTGAACATACACTTCCCTGCAGACTCCTCACACCCCCACCGGAAACGGCTTGGGGCTGGATTCGTCGGTGTTGGCGGTGGTTGCGCCGCCCGAGCGCCAGCGCTCGAAGCGGCCTTGCAGAAGGCTCATCAGGCCGGTGTACCAGTAGCCGATGACAAACAAAATCAAAAACGGCGCGGTGAAGTAGTTATGGTTGGAAAAAGTATAGAGAATCGCCGCCATGAAGTAGCAGCCGATGAGCAGTTCGAACCAGGGAGTCAGCTTGAGGCGCTTGCGATATTTCGCGGCCTGCGACTTTTCGCCCTTCTTCGCGACGCGATATTTGGGGGTGCGCACAAACGCGCTCTTGATGCCCAGCAAGGCCTCCATCACCGCCTTGGTATTGGTGAGCGTGAGACCGATGCCGAGAGCCATCAGAAAAGGAAGATAAAGCAGCGTCTTCAACCATGTTTTAGGGAACAGCTCGCGCTCGGCCATTAGATAAAAGACGGCGATGGAGGCCGTGGAGGCGGTAAACAGAGGCACGTCGATCAGCAGCATCTGGAACCAGCCCTGATAGAAGCGGCAGACCATGGCGGGCATCAGTAGCACCGTCATGACAATCATCAGCGGATAACTCAGGTTGGCTGTCAGATGATAAACGGCCTCGACCTTGATGCGCCGCGGCACACTCGACTTGAACATGAGCGGCAGCACCTTGATGCTGGTCTGGATGAGACCCTTGGCCCAGCGCGCCTGCTGGGTTTTGAAGGCGGTCATCTCGATGGGCAGTTCGGATGGGCACTCGACCTCGGGCAGGTATTTGAACTTCCACCCGGCTAACTGCGAGCGGTAACTCAGGTCGGTGTCTTCTGTGAGGGTGTCGTGCTGCCAGCCGCCGCCGTCGGAGATAGCCTTGATGCGCCACATGCCGGCTGTGCCGTTGAAGTTGAAGTAGTCGCCGGTGCGGACGCGCGCGCCATGCTCGATGATGAAGTGGCCGTCGAGCAGAATAGCCTCGATCTCGGTGAGCATGCTGTAGTGGCGATTCATGTGGGTCCAGCGGGTCTGGACCATGCCGATGTTCGGCTCGGCAAAGTGGTGGATGACCTTCATCAGCCAGTCGGGCGGAGGGACGAAGTCGGCGTCAAAGATGGCGACGAACTCGCCGCTGGCGACCTTGAGTCCCGCGTCGAGAGCACCGGCCTTGTAGCCATAGCGGTTGGTGCGATGGATGTAGCTGATGGGGTGGCCCATTGCGGCGTAGCGCGCCACGATGCCGGCCGCCACCTGCTGGGTCTCGTCGGTGGAGTCGTCGAGGACCTGGATCTCCAGCTTGTCTTTGGGGTATTCCATGGCGCAGACAGCTTCGATCAGCCGGTCGATGACAAACTGCTCGTTGAAGATGGGCAGTTGCACGGTGACCCGCGGCAGTTCGGCGAAGTGGCTCGGCGGGTTGGGATTGTAGTTCTGCTTGTATTTGAAGTAGAGGTAGCACATGGTGTAGCGATGAACGCCATAAAAGGCCAGCACGATCATCACTGCAAAGTAGGGGAGCAGCACCGCCGCGTCAAAGAAATTCCAGTGGTAGAGGCCGGTGAAGGTGCGATCGGCGTCGAGCATCGACTTCAGGGAGTGGCGCAGAGTGTTCTGGGGCGAAAAGACCCACAAGGCGGCCATGCGCAGGGGCGACCCATGCAGCTGGCTGGCGGCGGAATTGAGACTGGTCACAAACGCGGCGAACAGGGTAAACCTCCTGAGTTTTCTATCGGCAATTGTACGCGATGGAGAGCGCGTCTGCGGCAGGGCGTATATCCGGAATGCGGCGCAAGCTTCATGAGCGTTTGAAGGAGAGCGTCTTGCGCAGCAGGTGTAGCTTGGCGCTGGATTCCGGGTCGCTCTTCACACGTTGAAAGTAAGCCACGATGAGTGTGAGGAAGATTCCGAAGACGAAGCCCGCGGCGGTAGCTCCCATCACGATTAGACCGCGTCTGGGAAAAGAGCGTACTTCAGGCGGCACGGCGGCATCAACGACCTGAATGAGAGCGCCCTGCCTGGCCTCATCGAGCTTGGCAGCCTCGTACTGGCGAGCAAGAATTTCAAAGATGGTCTCGCGATATTTCACGTCGCGCAGCTTGCGAACATACTCCAGGCCGATTTCCGGCACACGGCCTTTGGAGACGATAAAACCACCGCTACCATTGTCTTCAGAACCGCCGAGCCGGGCCAACTGCGCTCGCATTCCGTCCAACTCCCGCTGCGCCTGCGCCAATTGAGCATTCTCGCCTGTGGCATAGGTTTGCATTCCCTGAATCTGCACCTCGCGCGCCGTGATCTGTGCGCGCAGGTTGGACGCCGCATCGATCAGGGCGCGAGACTGGCTGTCGATCTGGATCACGCCAGTGCTCTGCTCGGTCTGCTTCATTGCCTCCTCAGCATCGGCGAGTTTGTTCTTGGCCTGCTCCAATTCCTGCTCGAAGAAAAGCCTGCGCTGGGATGCTTCGGTAATGGCGAGATGCTGAGAAAGGCCGCGAAACTCTTCGATGTATCCGTTGGCCAGTTGCGCGGCACGGTTCGGATCGCTATCCGAAACCGTGATATGAATCAGGCCATCCTTGCTGTTTGTGACGATGTCAACATGACTTTCAAATGTCTTGCACGCATAGGAGAGAAGCTGGCTGTGGTACTCCTTCATCAGACCGAAGCGCTGCACCATGGCATCTTCGACGGAGCGGCTCTTGAACATGCCGGCAATCTGATCGTTGGGATTTTTGATGCCGAGAGTGCTGCCGGCCAGCGCGGCTATCCCGCTCGATCCGCTTGATCCCCCCATGTTACTCAACTGCGCGGCCAAAGTCGCGCTAAGCGAGGAGTTTTGCTGGGGGGGAAGCAGAGTAACGGTGGCTGTGAAGCTTTTGGGCAGCAGCATCGAAAATACAATGGCGAGGAGCGCGAAGACGACTGTGCACCAAATAACAATCCGCTTCCGCATAGTAATCACCAGCAGCAGATCGAGGAGGGAGATATCTTCACCCTCCACGGCGGCGCGTCCGGCCTGCGCCACGGCAGGAGAATCGGCGTGCTCAATAAATTCAGTGTGCGGAGTTTCAGTCTTCATTGGTTTCCTGCCGGGTTCGTGAGTGGCGCGCATCCCGGCAAGCAGCAGGAATGCGCGCTCCGGATACAGTTACTTCAACACCTGGATGGCCGCGGCCCCCAATGCGAATTGCGAGAAGACCTGGGACCAATCCAGCAGGCCGCGCAATGCGGAAGGCCTGAAGGTCTTTTCGGGAATAACAATGGTATCGCCGGGATTGATGCGTACCCTGGAGAACTCGCCGCCACCCCATAGAGTAGCGCCACGCTCGCGGCTAACCACTTCGCCGTTGGCGCGAATGATGAACTCATGACCGCGGTCGGCGTCTCCGTTGGGTCCGCCGGCCATATGCAGGTACGTGGCGGTTCGTCCGTTCCGCGTGAAGAGAAATGAGTTCTGATCGAAGACCGCGCCGACAACATTGACAGTGGCCGGAACAGGCGGGATGACAAAATGATCGCCATCTTCCAAAGGGATGTCGGGCAGGTTGCTGATGCTGTCGCTGTCAGGGGAGAAGCGCAGTACGATGCGGCCGGTAGCGCGAATCTGCCGCAAGCTCGTCAGCAGGTCTTTTTCGCTATTCTGGGCCGCGGCGGAACTGGCAAGGTCAGCCGTACTTACCGCTGTCGAGGCGAGCGAAAGATTGCCGCGCTCAATGCGCATGGACAGGCTCTGGATGTATTCATCGATTCTGGCTTGCTGGACAACGCGGGTTGACTCGCGTGTGAACTCGGAGCCGTAGAGGTAGGCGTTGGAGGTAAATCCACCGGCGCGTTCCACCAACTGGCGCAGCGTTTCTCCGGGTTTGGCCGTATAGACCCCGGCGTGGGCAAATTCCCCGCCCAGCGTCACCATCTTGGTCTGCTGGGCAATGGGTACGTGGATGTCTGCTTCCGAAAAGACAGAAACAACGTCGCCTGCCAGAAGTTCCAAATTCTGCACGTCGTCGTGTTGCAGAACCAGTTTGCCCAGGTCGAAGGGGATCAGAGTACTCTTGAGCGTCTCAGCGTCCTGGCGCTCGATGACTGCGTAACTCCAGTCGATCTCTGGCGCGAGGGAGTGAACTTCGGTTTTCCGCGACACAGAGGGATTGCGCGCGGGGAGATTCTCCTGCTCGGCGGCCAGCGTGGAGTTGGCGGAGCGCTGCTGCGCATTCAGAGTTTGGCTCGTCTGCGTTTCAGATTGGCTCGGCGGCGTTGCTGATTGCTCCGCGGGGGTTTTGGATGGGGCTGCCGTGTGTGAGCCTGTAAAATTGGCGGCATTTGCGGCACTGACCGTGGTGGCATGATTGTCCGCGGGCTGAAGCAGCTTGTCGAGGCCCTGGGCAGGCTCAAACTCCGGCTCGGGTAGCCCGAGCTGCGCGCGCTTCCACCAGTAGTTGCGCGTAATCAGCGATTCCTTGTCGGGAATCAGGTCACTGAGACGCATTCCCGGATGCCAAGCAAAGCGGCCTGGATTGGCTGTGTTGCCGCGCAGGATGACCGTCTTGCGATAGATGGGCGCCAGCGAATATACCCGCACCAAGTCGCCGCCAACCAGCGGCGTGGCCAGGCCTACCGCATCATAGGCCACTTCCATGGCCTGCCGGCCGCGATGGTCTTCAATGCGCTCAATTGATATGCGCGATTGCGACGCTTCCGATGTAGCGCCGCCGGCATCGGCGAGCAGAGCAGCAAGCGGCTCACCAATGCGCAGCTCATAGATGGAGGGATTATTCACACTGCCGGTAACCGCCACTTGCGGGCCCGCCGGGGGAATAAAGATCACATCGCCCGATTGCAGCTTTACATCCTTTGACTTATCGCCGTGAATAAGCAGGTCGTAGAGATCGAAGTCGGCCACCACAGCGCTATCGCGGCGCAGTTGGATGTGACGCAGCGAACCTTGCACTGAAGGCCCGCCGCTGGCAAACAGCGCGTCCACCAGCGAACTGAGCGAGCTGACGGTGTAAACGCCGGGACGGCGCGCCTGACCGGAGAGATAAACCTGGATGGAGCGAATCTGGCCCACATCCGCGGTGAGATTGAAGTTATGATAGAGGCGTCCGATGGCGCTGCGCAGATGAGCGTCGAGCGCTGAAAAGGGCATACCGGCGACGTGCGTGGGACCAATCTGCGGAAGAAATATCTCGCCGCCGCGATCCACGCTCACGTTGGCCTGGAAGTTGATCTGCCCCCAAACGCGGATGCGCAGTTCGTCGCCCGGACCGATGACGTAATCGGGTGGAACCGGAGCCAGGTTGAGCGGTGCATAGGTAGACGGAACCGCGCCGAAAAGGCTTGCGCCGTAGATGGGCAGAACCTGTCCAGTGGCCGAGGCGGCAAACTTCTGAAACTCGGAGAGCGGCTCCTGCGGCAGGGGCGTCTGCGTGCTGCTCTGCGCTGGAGTTGGCTGAGAGTACTGTTCGAGATCAGAGTAGATGGCGCCAGGATTCCTTAACGGATCACTGGTCCGGTTCGACGTCGCGCTGCTCGATTGCAAGCCTTGAGAGGAATCGGAGCCAATTGCAGCCTGGCCGGAACATTGAGACGAATTGGACATTGCGGGGTCGAGACAGTCGGCTCCGCCCTGACTCTGCGTTCCGCTCGAGTTGCCACCCTGGGATGGCATCTGCGTGTACTGCGCCGCCGCCAGCGACGAAAAGAGGAGGATAAGCCCCATTCGCCCAGCCCGGCGCGTCAGCGAAGCGGGCCGATCAAGGGCAGAACCCGCTGGTCTGCCTCCGATAGATTTTTCACGCAGTAAAGAGATCATATATTGCGAGTCTAGCACGAACCACGGCCACTCTTACAAGATACCCGCGGGGTTATCACGGCTGTCAGTGACTCTTCTTTTACACCTGTTGCGACGCGGTAAACAGGTATTGGATCATGGCATTGAATCGTACATAGTATCTCCGATAACTCTGTACCTACTCGCCCTTCTTCTCATTGCGCGCCTTCACCTTGAACCAGATGGGCGTGCCCTTGAAGCCGAAGGCCGAGCGGATTTGATTTTCGAGGAATCGCTCGAAGCTGAAGTGCAGCTTGATCTCGCGGTCGGTAAAGAGCACAAAGGTGGGCGGCGCAACAGCGGCCTGCGTCATGTAAAAGATGCGCACCCGCTTGGCCATGGGCACCGGCGCGCGCTGGAAGTCGATGGTCTCAAGAAAGCGGTTCATCTGCCCGGTCGAGACTCGCTTGCGCCGCTCGGCGGCCACGGCTACAACCTCGTGCAACACCCGCAGCATCTTCTTTGCTTCCTTCTGCGTGCCTTCGAGCGCAGAGAGAAAGATCACCGGCGCGTAGTTCAGGTACTTGAGCACGGTGCGCAGTTGCTGCTCGAAGATCTCGCGGTCGGCAGGCGGCTTGCCGTCGGTGCGGCCCGTGGTCAGCAGATCCCACTTGTTCACCACGATGATGACGCTGCGCCCGCTCTCATGCGCATAGCCGCCGATGGTGGCGTCGGCCGCGGTCACTCCATCGACAGCGTCGATCACCAGCAAGGCCACGTCCGCGGCTTCCAGGTGTCGCCGGGCCATCACCACGCTCATCTTCTCGGCCATCAGGTGCGTCTTGCCCTTGCGCCGGATGCCCGCCGTATCAACAAAACGCAACTGGCTGCCCTCGAACTCCACTACCTCGTCGACGGCGTCGCGCGTGGTTCCAGCAATGGGCGAAACAATGGCGCGCGAGCTTCCGGTCAGGGCATTGAGCAGCGTGGACTTGCCCACATTGGGCCGCCCGATGATCGCAATCGAACTCTCGTGCTGCTCATACTCGCCGTGAGTCTTGTGCAGTTGCTCATCCGGCGCATCTTCTTCGGAACCTTCGCTCTGCACAGCCTCCACCGGCGCGGGCAGAGCCTCGGCAATTGCTTCGGCCAGGTCACCGATGCCCAACCCGTGCTCGGCGCTGATGAGATAAACATTGCGGATGCCCAACTGGCGGAAGTTCTCCGCAACCAGCGCCATCGCCTCGCCCTCGACCTTGTTCACCGCCAGAAACAGCGGCTTGCCGCCGCGAATCAACATGCGCACCAGGTCGTAGTCCGGACTGGCCAGTTCAGTGCGCGCATCCACCACCAGCACCAGCGCGTCAGCCTCTTCCAGCGCCACCTGCGCCTGGGCATAAATTTCGGCGGGAATCAACTCCGCGTCGTCAGGCACCATGCCACCGGTGTCCACCAGGCGAAACGTGCGGCCCATCCACTCGTACTCGCCATAGATGCGGTCGCGGGTAATGCCAGGCTCGTCGCCGACAATGGAGCGGCGGCTCTTGGTGAGCCGGTTGAAGAGCGTGGATTTGCCCACGTTGGGCCGGCCCACAATGGCCACGAGCGGCACCGCGCCCGCGTGCGACTTGGTTGGGACTACCGACTTATGATACTTTGACAAAACTTGTCTCCCGTCGCCGATTTTTCAGCGACAATGATCAATTCCTTCAGTGACTTTCTAAGTATGGAGTTACCCTGAGTTAGATGCCCGTGAATCATTGCGAGTCACTTTTCCACGAGCTTTGAAAACGTGGAATTCATCGATGCTGGCTGTGCCGGAGCAATGCTCACCACCGGCTTCTTGCCTCGCAGAACGCTTACTTACTGCCTAGGCTCAAATCTCGCACCGGCCGCGAAAGCTAAATCTTCGCCTGAATGGCGCAGACCACAGACTAAGTATACTTAGTCCGCAGGAAGAGAGCAATTTTCAAGAGTTGTTACAAAATCAGGATTCTCTCATCTTGACGGCAGATTTCCGGCCGCCCAATTGCCCTCCCGCTCCATGGAAGGGAACGATGCATATCCACGGAAACCAATAGAATCTCAGTGCGGTCAATCCCTACTACGCAGCGACAGAGAATTCGGCTGCCCGACGCGTGCCGCCGAGGTCCGCAAGAATCTGCTCAAGAGCGCGGCGGAGATCGCGGGCGCGGCAGCCCCGGAAGAGACACTGCTGATCGGCCAATGGCTCGACTCGCGTCCCAGTCAGGCCGAGAGCCATGACCCGTATCACGCCAGCACAGCCGGCCGGGACTCCGACTTCGGCTAAGGCACGGTCCGCATTTTAGCTTTCACGAACCAATCAGCGGAGAATGTCTTCCACACAAACGCGGGAACCAAGCGCACTGCTCAACCCCGGATTCACAGCATTGATATACTAACGATTGGCATAGCTGGTTGCGATGGCCCCCGTCTGAAGGGACATTTGATTGGCTGCCCGGTCCTTTTTTCCGGGGGAAGGAAGAGCATGGGAAAACTTCTGGAATCAATCACCTCGCCCGCCGATCTGAAGCGCTTGAACTTTGCGCAGATGGCCGAGCTGGCGGTGGAGATTCGAGAATTCCTGATTCAGACGCTTTCCAAGACCGGCGGCCACCTTGGTCCGAATCTTGGCGTCGTCGAGTTGACCTTGGCACTGCACACAGTCTTCGACACCCCCACCGACAAGCTGCTCTTTGACGTGAGCCACCAGGCCTACATCCACAAAATGCTCACCGGGCGGCTCGGCCACCTGGATACGATTCGCCAGCCGGGCGGGCTGAACGGCTTCATGCTGCGCACCGAGAGCGAGCACGACTGCTATGGCGCGGGGCACGCCGGCACGGCGCTCTCTGCCGCACTGGGCATGGCCGTGGCACGCGACCTGGCAGGCGGCTCCGAGCACGTGATTGCCGTGGCCGGCGACGCCGCCTTCACCAATGGCATTACCTTTGAAGCGCTCAACAACATCGCCGAGCAGACCAAGCGCATGATCGTCGTGCTCAACGACAATGAATGGTCCATCGACCGCAACGTGGGCGCCGTTGCCCGCTACTTCCACAAGATTGTCACCAACCAGCACTACAACAGCCTGCACGACTCGGCCCGCCGGATTATTGAGCGGGTGGGCGGCAAGACGGCGGTCGAGGTGGCTCGCCGCGCCGAAGAGGCCGCCAAGAGCATGCTCTGGCCCTCCATTCTCTTCGAGGAGTTCGGCCTGCAATACTACGGTCCCATCGACGGCCACAACATTCCCCTGCTGGTGGAGAGCTTCAAGTTCCTGAAGGCGCAAAATCGTCCCGTGCTGCTGCACGTGCTGACGCAGAAGGGCCGCGGCTTTCAGCCGGCGCTGGACCTGCAAAAGAAGTTTCATGGCCTCGGCCCCTTCGATCCCGAAACCGGAGAGACCAAGCCCATTGGGCAGCCCACTTACGCCGAGGTCTTCGCCACCACGCTGGTGCAGCTGGCCAACTCTGATGAGAAAATTGTGGCCATCACCGCCGCAATGCCCAGCGGCACTGGGCTTGATCTCTTCCGGCCGCACCATCCCAAGCGCTTCTTCGATGTGGGCATCGCCGAGGAGCACGCGGTGATCTTCGCCGCCGGCATGGCCACGCGCGGCTACCGGCCCGTCTGCGCCATCTACTCGACGTTTTTACAGCGCGCCTTCGATTGCATCGTCCACGACGTGGCGCTGCAAAAGCTGCCCGTGCTCTTCTGCATGGACCGTGCGGGGCTTTCCGGCGACGATGGACCCACGCATCACGGCCTCTTCGACATTGCCTATCTGCGCGCCGTGCCGGGGCTGGTGTTGATGGCTCCCAAGGATGAGGACGAGCTGGCCGACATGATAGCTACAGCCCTTCAGCTTCCCGGTCCGAGCGCCATTCGTTACCCGCGCGGCGTTGGCCCGGGAGCGGCGCGCAAGCCGGAGCCGCAATTAATTCCCGTGGGCAAGGCTCAAGTGATCCAGGACGGTTCAGACGTGGCCATCCTTGGCCTCGGACCGATGAACCCGCTGGCGCAGGAGCTTGCCGAGCGCCTGGTGAGCGACGGCTATTCGGCCGCGGTCATCAATCCGCGCTTCATCAAGCCGCTCGACCGGGAGATGCTGGCCGACTACGCTGGCCGCGTCGCCGCCTTCGTCACCATCGAGGACCACGTGAGGATGGGCGGCTTTGGCTCGGCGGTCATCGAGGCGTTGCAGGAGATGGGCAGCCCGCTGCCGGTGGTTCGCATCGGCTGGCCCGACCAGTTCATCGAGCACGGAAAAGTCGAGGATCTGCGCTCGAAGTACGGCCTCACCGTCGAGGCCGCCTATGCGCAGGTGATACCGTTGCTGGCTGACCGCCAACGCACACCGAGCCTGCAGACAGTGTCGTAGGTAAATCAAGAAAGGATTGTAGCGCCGGTCTCCTGACCGGCTGTGCTGGCAGCATCCACGCTGCCAGAGATCTCCTGTGGGTCTGGAGACCCACAGGACAGCCGACCAACCGCCCCCATCGAGCAAAGACCGCTCGATGGGGACCCCGACCAAGATGTCGGCGCTACCAATTTACGGACAGACTCTGATCACGGCAGAATCTGGCCGGCGTAGACCCCGAATGGCGCGAGCGTGATTCTTTTAAGCGATGCGGGATCGGCCGCGCCCGGCGACTTCAGCAGCGTCTTGAGCTTGCCGGTGGAGCCGGGTACGCTCAGGCTCACCGTCTGCGGCTCGGCGGTGAAGTTGACCGAAACCACCACCGGCGCCGCGCCCGGAGCCTTGCGCAGCCAGCTCAAAACTTTGCTATTGCTCGCATCCAGCATCGTCTCCGCGCCAAGCGCGAGCGATGGATCGGATTTCTTGAGGTGAATCACGCTCTCGTACCAGGCCAGCAGCGAGTTGGAATCGCGCTTCTCGGCGGCCACGTTGATGGTGGCCGCGCTGGGCGGCACGGGCAGCCAAGGCGTGGCGCTGGCGGTGGTAAAGCCCGCGTTCGCTGTCGCATTCCACTGCATTGGCGTACGCTCGCCGTCGCGGCCCTTCTCCTTTGGCCAGCCGGTGATGCCAATGGGATCTTTCACGTCTTCCTTGCGCGTGGGCGGCGTGGTCAACATTCCAATCTCGTCGCCATAGTAGAACTGCGCCGCGCCCCGGCTCAAAAACAACACTGCCGAAAGCGCGCGCTGAATCTCCGTGTCATGCGCACCGTCGCCATAGCGCGCCTGCAGTCGCTGATTGTCGTGGTTGTCAAAGAGCAGTAACGGAACATGATCACCCATCCCGCTCTCCGCGTCGGTCAGTTTGGCGCGGAATGTGGCCACGTCCAGCTTGTTGATGAACCCCACCTGCGTATCCATGGGCAGATGAAACTCCGGCTTGCCGGCAGGCCCGTACATCTTGGCCAACTCGGCGATATTCGGCAGATAGGTCTCGCCGATCATCACTCGCGTTCCCGGAAAGTCATTCGCCGCGAAGGTATCCGCTGTCGCGCGCATCTCCTGCACCACCGTATGCAGGCCGGGCAGGTTGCTGGTCTTGGTGTTATCCACCACCGGGTCGCCGTAGGCGTTGATCTCCCTGTTTCCGTCCTTGTCCAACACGTAGCCCTCATCGGTCAGCGCGGGATCCTCGAAGAGTTCCGTGATGGCGTCAAAGCGGAAGCCGCCCACGCCGCGCTTCAGCCAGAAGCGAATAATATCCTTGAAGGCCTCATGCACCTTGGGGTTGTTCCAGTTGAAGTCCGGCTGCTGAATATAAAACTTGTGATAGTAATACTGGCGCGTTTTTTCATCCCACTGCCAGGCCGAGTGGCCAAAGTACGACTGCCAGTTGCTGGGCGGCAGGCCCTTGTCGGTCGCCGTCTCGCCCTTGCCGTCGCGCCAGATGTACCAGTCGCGATAGGGATTTTCGCGCGAGGAGCGCGATTCCAAGAACCACTTGTGCTGATCCGAGGAATGGTTCATCACCATATCCATCAGAATGCGAATATGCCGCTTGCGCGCCTCGGCGACAAGCCGGTCAAAGTCCGCCAGCGTGCCATATTTCGGATCGATGTTCTTGTAATCCGAGATGTCATAGCCAAAGTCCACCTGCGGCGACGGATAGCAGGGAGTTAGCCAGATGGCGTCAATGCCCAGCTCCTTCAGGTAGTCAAGCCGCGCGGTGATGCCGTTCAGATCGCCGATGCCGTCGCCATTCGAGTCCTGAAAGCTGCGCGGATAAATCTCGTAGATGACGGCGTTCTTCCACCAGTCGCGCTCGCTGATGGCGGGCTTGGCGGTTTGCGCGTTCGGACTCTGCGCAACGGCGGTCAGCATGGCCGCGCCCATCAGCAGGGCCAGGATGCTCAGATTGAATTTTCTTATGCAATGCATGGCGGTCTCCTTGAAGGAATGCGCTGCTTGTGGATTGACGCACGGCGCGGCGCAAGGCAAAGTATATCACCGGCGATGCAACGCACGGAGTTCGCCGCGCAATCCTACTGCTTCTCCGCAGGCCGTGACGGAAAGCTCGCCTTCATGCGGCCAAAGTCGATGGTGAACTTCGGCTCCTCGCGCGTTCCCTCGATGTGAATGGGAAGCTCGGTGCCAGCGCCGTCTTTCTTGAAGAAGCGGTCGGCGGGCGACAGCAGCAATCCCTTCCAGCCGCCCACCATCTTCGACACTGATGCGTCCATCTTCGCGCTTCCATCAAAGTGCAGCGCGCCACCCTCGATGCCATACGTTCCTTTGAGTTGAATCGCCGCTCCCGGCACGGTGTAGATGAGCGCAGGCAGCGTCACCATTCCGCCTGCCATCTGAAAGCTGCCCTGCATCCGCGATAAAATGCTCGCCGGATCGACGCTCTTCAATTCGTCTGGACGCCCCTGCCCGCGCAGGCTCAGATCCATGATGTGCCCCTGAATCTTCTCACTGCTGAAGCGAGCATTCTCCAAAGCGAACCAGCCGTCCAGCTTCATCCGCTCATGCACCGGCGCCGGCCCCGGCGGAATCTGCAAAGTGGTCTTCACCGTCACATCACCGGTCAGCAACTGCGTGGGCGTGCGGCTGGCCAGACGCATAAAATCCTCGATGCGCCCCCGGTCCACATTCACCGCGAGCGCAATCTCGTGGCCGCCATATTGCTGCGCGCCATCCACCACGGCTTCCCGCAAGCGCACAATCGAACCCTTCACATTGAAGTGCGATTGGCCCAGCGTCGCTTCCACCGGCTCCAGCCAGGTGTCGCCATTGGTGCCGTCCACGCGCGCGTGGAAGCGCGTCGCGAGCCTCATCGCGTTGCCAAAGTGCGTCAGCCGGAAATCCGGCGTCTCGGTCTCGCCATCCACCGTCATATCGCGCAGCGTGCCCGTAAAGCGGCCGGTCGAGCTGAGCGCGCCAGCAATCCCCTTGAAGCTGGCCAGCTCCGCCTGCTCCATGCGGTACTCGCCCTGCAACGGCGCATCGCCAAAGTCCGCGCCCTGCCAGGGGCCAATGCTGCCCGTTGTTTGAATCTTCCCGTGCGGCCGCGGATTGGTCAGCTCGGCGTCAAAGTTGATTGCTTCGCCGGATGCGATATTGGTCAGCTTGAGGCGCGCAATCGTGAACTCCAGTGGCAGCTTGCCCGGCTTGTCGGTCTCCATCACCAACTCGGCGCCGGTGCACTCGACCGTCTCTACCGTGAAGCGAACCAGAGCCGCCGCGTCTTTGGGTTTGCTCCCGCCCGGGGATAAATGCGCAAAGTGCGACCTCGGCGGCAGATCGACGCGCAATCCCTTCAACTCCACCCGCTCCACGCGCACCGGCTGGCCCGGACGGTAGCGCAGCGGTGCATGAAAGCGAAACTCGTCCAGGCTGATCAGCGGCTGGCCCGCGCCTGAGGGAATCGTCACGGCAGCAACCTCGGCGGGCGGCCAGATGCGCAGCCCCTTGCCCTCGGCCCATAGTCCGTTCGCCAGCGAAAGGTGAAAGCTGTCCAGCTCAACCCGCGCATGAAAGCGATTCTCCAGGCTGGCGATGATCTGCGCGCGCAAAAACGGCTCCGCGCGGCGCAGCCCGAACTCCACCATCCCGGCCGCCGCGATCAGTAATAGCAGCAGCCCGCCCGCAATCCACTTCGCAACCCTGTGTCTGCGCCAGAACGATTCACGAATCTCCGACACGGCCGCCTCCCGCTCTAATTGTCGCAGGATTCACTTGAACAAGAGCACACATTGATAAAACCTCGCCCTCCAATGGATAATAGACAGAGAGGCTCCATCGGGTGCATAGCCGCTCACTTCCAGTTATTTGACTCGGGCGCGGCTTGCAACAGCGAGGCCTATTTCACCGGCTAGATCGTTACTTACATCGGAAACAGGCGCGTGCCGCTGAATCTCAGATCTATCCGCCAGTGCGCGGACAAGAAAGGCTTTCCAGGATGAACAGCTTTAATAGTAGGGCCGCACTAACTTCCGGCAATCAGACTTATACTTTCTACCGGCTTGCGGCGCTTGCGGCGCGCGGCTTCAACCTGGGGCGTCTGCCTTTCAGCTTGAAGATACTTCTGGAAAACCTTCTGCGCCGAGAGGATGGCGTAAACATTACAGCCAGCGATATTGAGTTTCTGGCTAACTGGGAGCCAAAAGCCAATCCGGCGCGCGAGATTGCTTTTATGCCTGCGCGGGTGCTGATGCAGGACTTTACCGGCGTGCCCGCAGTGGTCGATCTGGCCGCGATGCGCGACGCGATCCATACGCTGGGCGGCGATCCGAAGCGGGTGAATCCGCTCATCTCAGCCGAACTGGTTATCGACCATTCCGTGCAGGTGGACGAATATGGGAGCGCGGGGGCTTATGACGCCAACGCGTTGTTGGAGTTTGGCCGCAACCGCGAGCGCTATGCCTTTCTCAAATGGGGCCAGTCAGCGTTTGATAACTTCAGCACCGTGCCACCCGGAATGGGCATCTGCCACCAGGTGAATCTGGAGTATCTTGCCCGCGTGGTTTTTACCATGAAGTCAGAAGGCGAGTTGGTTATTTATCCCGATACTGTGGTCGGCACTGACTCGCACACCACGATGGTTAATGGACTGGGCGTGCTGGGCTGGGGCGTGGGCGGCATCGAGGCCGAGGCGGCAATGCTTGGCCAGGCTATCTCGATGTTAGTGCCGCAGGTGGTTGGATTCCGGCTTACCGGCAAGCTGCGCGAGGGTGCGACGGCGACAGACCTGGTGCTGACGGTAACTCAATTACTGCGCAAGCTGGGTGTTGTAGGCAAGTTTGTCGAGTTTTTTGGCGCGGGCGTGGCCGCACTGCCGCTGGCTGATCGCGCGACGATCAGTAACATGGCGCCGGAGTACGGCGCGACCTGCGGCATCTTCCCGGTGGACGCCGAGACGCTGCGCTATCTGCGGCTGACGGGACGCAGCGAGGAACAGGTTGCACTGGTTGAGGATTATTACAAAGCACAGGGACTCCTCCATTCGGCGGATACGCCGGAAGCTGAGTATTCGCAGACTTTGGAACTTGATTTGGCGACGGTTGAACCGAGCGTGGCTGGGCCCAGGCGCCCGCAGGATCGTGTGCCGTTAAAGGACGCGGCAGCCAGCTTCAATCAGCAATTGCCCACACTGTTATCTTCGTCCGCAAAGCCTCTGGGGACGCGCACCGCTGCCAAGTGGGAACGCGGTCCAGTAACGGATGCTGGATTAAGTGAGCCTTATTCAATTAACACAGTGCAAGGTCGCTTCGGCGTCAATCCTGATAAGTATCTTGACCATGGGTCTGTGGTGATTGCGGCTATTACCAGTTGTACCAACACTTCCAATCCATCGGTGATGATGGCTGCGGGAATATTGGCGAAAAAGGCCGTTAAAAGAGGTCTCACCGTGCCGCCCTGGGTGAAGACTTCTCTCGCTCCAGGCTCGCGCGTAGTTACTGACTACTACGCCAAGGCTGGATTGCTTCCATATCTTGAAAAACTGCGCTTCAATGTAGTGGGTTATGGCTGCACCACTTGCATTGGCAATTCCGGGCCACTGCCTGCCGATGTTACCAAGAGTATCGATGAACATGGATTGGTTGTGGTCAGCGTACTGAGCGGCAATCGCAACTTCGAAGGCAGAGTGAACGTGGATGTGCGGGCAAATTATCTGATGAGCCCGCCGCTGGTGGTGGCGTATGCCTTGGCCGGAAGCATTGCTCATAACTTCGAGACAACTGCGCTGGGCAGCGATGAGCAGGGCAATCCAGTTTACCTCAAGGATATTTGGCCCACGCAAGCCGAGGTAGCCGAAGCGATTGCCAAGGGAGTGTCCGAAGAAAGCTTCCGCAAGGAGTACGCAACGGTGAGCCTGGGCGACGCAAACTGGCAGGGCTTGAAATATCCTACTGGCAGCGTATATCAATGGGAGCCTGATTCGACTTATATTCGAAAAGCTCCTTACTTTGACGGAATAACTTTAAAGCCAGCGCCAATTACAGAGATTATGGGCGCGCGGGTGCTGGCTGTGCTGGGCAATTCGGTGACGACCGACCACATTTCGCCGGCAGGCAGCATCAAAACTGATGGGCCTGCGGGCAAGTATCTTGCCGCACATGGAGTCAAGCCGGCGGAGTTTAACAGTTATGGATCGCGGCGTGGCAATCATGAGGTAATGGTGCGCGGCGCCTTTGCCAATGTGCGACTGCGCAACAAACTGGCTCCCGGCACGGAAGGTGGAGTTACTCGTCTTTTGCCTGAGGGCGAGCCGATGAGTATCTTCGACGCCAGCCAAAAGTACGCCGATCGCAGTGTGCCCCTGATTATTCTGGCAGGCAAGGAGTACGGTTCCGGAAGCTCGCGCGATTGGGCGGCCAAGGGACCGAAGCTGCTGGGCGTGAGGGCGGTTATCGCCGAGAGTTTCGAGCGGATTCATCGCTCCAACCTGGTCGGCATGGGGATTCTTCCCTTGCAGTTTGCCGATGGGCAGAATGTAGAATCGCTCGGCCTGACCGGCGAAGAAGTCTACGACTTCCCTGCCCTAACGTCGCTACTCACAGCCAAATTCGCCAGCGGCCGCAAACTTAACGTCAAGGCCACCACCGCCGATGGCGCGGTGAAGCGGTTCGAGGCCGTGGTTCGCATCGACACGCCGCAGGAGATCGAGTACTTTGAGCACGGCGGGATTCTGCAGTATGTACTGCGACAGTTAGCGGCGAAGTAGCTACCAGCGGTGGGGCAGCCGCCTTCGACTTGAGGTGGAAGCGGCGTTATCAGCCCATTCTTTCAGTAGAAAACACGGAAAGAATGGGGCACGGAGCAATTCTGATTAACCAAGTTATTCTGATTATTTGACGGTGGGCGCCGGCGCTGATTTCTCTTCGCTGGCGTCAGTAAGGCGTGCTTTCTCCTTGTTCTCGCTCATTACATGGAGGCGCAGGAAGTTGGTTGCGCCGGAGCGGGTGCGAGTTCCGGCAACGATGGCGATGACCTCGCGAGGCTTGACGTAGCCGTACTGCTCAAGCAGGCTCTCGGCGCACTCGACCATCGCCTCATTGGAGTTGATCTTTGGACAGCGGATGGGGGTGGTTCCCCAGAGCAGGTTGAGGCGGTTGATGGTGATTTCGACTGGGCTGAAGGCGTAGATGGGCGCCGAAGGGTGATACTTGGAGAGCTTGCGCGCAGTCGATCCGGACTCTGTGAACAGGGCAATGGCGTGCAGGTCGAGATCATTGGCGGCGTGCGCTGTGGCCTCGCAGATGGTCTCGGCGATGGAGAGGCGCGGGCGGCGCTGCTTTCGGCGGTCCGTGTACTCGGCCTCCTTGATGTTGAGCTCGGCATCAATCACAATGCGCGCCATCATGGAGACAGCCTCGACCGGGTACTTGCCAATGGCTGATTCGCCGGAGAGCATCACGGCATCGGTGCCGTCGTAAACGGCGTTTGCAACGTCAGAGACCTCGGCGCGGGTGGGACGTGGGTTCTCGATCATCGACTCCAGCATCTGCGTGGCGGTGATGACCGGCTTGCGGAATTCAGCGGCGCGGCGAATGATCCGCTTCTGGAGGGCTGGAACCTGCTCTGGCGGCAGCTCGACGCCCAAATCGCCGCGCGCCACCATAATGGCATCGGCGGCCGTGAGGATACCGTCCAGATCCTCGATGGCCTGGGGTTTTTCCAGCTTGGCGATAATCCACGTCTCGCTTCCGTAGGCTGCGACCCGGTTGCGCACAAGGCGAACATCCTCGGCTGTGCGCACAAAGGAGACGGCGATGGCGTCCACGCCGTTTTTGAGGGCGAACTCCAGATCGTCGGAGTCTTTTTCGGTCAGCGAGGGCACACGCACGGGAATTCCAGGCAGGTTGATGCCCTTGTGCTCGCCCAGCAGGCCTCCGTTGACGATCTCGCAGATCACATCGCCGTCGTTCACCTCTTGCACGCGCAGCTCAATCAGGCCGTCTGAGAGCAGGATCCGCGAACCTTGTTCGACGTTTTCCGCCAGCGTCTTGAAGGTGGTGCCCACCAGCAACGCCGTGCCCGGAACCTCACGCGGCGTGATGGTCAACCATTCGCCGGCGTTCAGGAGCACGGGCTGATGATCTTTCAGTGTTGCGGTGCGAATTTTGGGGCCTTGCAGATCGCCCAGGATGCACAGCGGTTTGCGCTCTTCGCGGCTTACCTTGCGGATCATCTGGATCATCGCCAGTTTCTCCTCAAGGCTGCCGTGGGAGAAGTTTAGCCGGACCACGTCAACGCCTGCTCTGACCAGATTGCGAAAAACGGGCACGGTGTTGGAGGCCGGACCGAGCGTAGCCACGATCTTGGCGCGGCGCTGGACGGTTAAATCGATTGGATTCAGTGGTACGGACGACATAAGGTTGCTCCAGGGAAGGTAAATGTAAAAGGCAAAATCGGTTCACGGGCTGCAAAAACACGTGGATGGGTCCATTTCATTCTGGAAAAGGTAGCACAAACCCTGCTATCTATTATGCAAGAAACAAAGTCAATGGGCAGTGAAAACTGTCACAGACTGGAGGAGTCAGGCTCAGGGCTTGCAGAGTCGGAAGCCCGCTGCTGACGCTCCCGGAAGAGGACGCCGTTTAACTCCGCACCCAGCAGCGCGCTGAGCGAGGTGATGTAGAGCCATACCAGGGTGGCGATGCCGGCGCCAAAGGAGCCATAGGACATTGAATAGTCGGCGATGCTGGTGACGTACCAGCCAAAGGCCAGAGTGGCCGGGAAGCCGACCAGCGTAGCGGCAATCGCGCCAGGGCCTACCAGAACCCAGTGCTCCTTGCGCCGAGTGCCAAAGTGATAGAGCGCTCCGAGAACGCTCACGCTGGTCACAAGCGAGACGGCCCAGCGCACCATGCGCCAGAAGAAGAGCACAATGTGACGCAGTTCATGGCCGGCATTGTCGATCATCCATGCCTCGATCTGGCGGCCAAAGACCAGCACCAATGTGGCCAGCGACAAGGGAACCAGAACAATCGGAACCAGCAGAAGCGCCCGGATGCGCCGCTGCCAGAAGCTCCAACTGTCGCGCGGCTGGCGGTAGGCGCGGCGGAAGCCATCCATAAAAGAAAGCATCATGCCCAGTGCGGCAAATACCGACAGGCCGGCTGCGGAAAGAATCAACTGTGCGGAGTGAAGCCGGCGGGTCTCCAGCGCCGATTGCAACAAAGACATCGAATCAGCGGGCAAAAACTGCTCAAAGGAGTAGCGAATCTCGCCGACCAGCGAAGTTCCCTCCGGCACCTGTGCAAGCAGCGCAGTCAAAACGACCAGCGCGGGAAAGAGCATCAGCATCCCTGAATAAGCAGCCGCCTTGGCTGTGTTGAGCACGTCGTGCTCCAGAGCCAGCCAGATCGCCTTGCGAAAGGATCGAATCAAGAATGCCATGCGCCTCATAAGCAAGAGTAGTGCATCGCGGGTGGCATGAGAGAGGTTTTTTCGTGAAACCGCAAATGCCGCCCGGCTGCCGCCGCAAGCCGGCTATGCGCACGGCCTGCAAACAAATTATCATGATGGGCATATGAAATCCGACATTTTTCGCCCACTTCGCCTGCTGCTGCCGCTGCTGTTTCTCACTGCTCTTACCGTGCTTTGTGCCGCTGCCCAGAGCCGTCCCGTGCCCAACCGCCAATTGGCGTCGCAAACAGTGAATGCCCGCGTCGAGGCGCTGCTCCGGAAGATGACCCTGGACGAGAAGGTCGGGCAACTGGCGCAGTTTTCCGCCGGCTTTGCCACTGGCCCCGGCGCCTCTAACCTGCACTTCGACGATCTTGTAGCCCAAGGGCGCGTTGGCTCCTTCCTCAACGTGACCGGCGCCGAGGCCACCAATCACTACCAGCACATCGTCATGGAGAAATCGCGGCTGCACATCCCCATCCTCTTCGGCCTCGACGTGATTCACGGCTATCGGACCACCTTTCCCATTCCCCTGGCGCTGGCGGCCAGCTTTGATCCCGCTGCGGTGGAGACAGCGGCGCGCTTTGGCGCAACGGAGGCACGCGCCGACGGCGTCAGCTGGGTCTTCTCGCCGATGGTCGATATTGCCCGTGATGCGCGCTGGGGGCGCATTGTCGAATCGAGCAGCGGCGAAGATCCCTACCTCGGCGCGGTGATGGCCCGCGCCTGGGTGAAGGGTTATCAGCAAGGCGACCTCGGCAAGCCCGATTCGGTCGCCGTTTGCGTAAAGCACTATGCCGCCTACGGCGCGGCCATCGCGGGGCGCGACTACAACGCCACGGATATGAGCGAGATCATGCTGCGCCAGGTCTACCTGGAGCCGTATCACGCCGCGGTCGAGGCCGGCGCGGCTACACTGATGAGCTCCTTCAACACCATCAACGGAGTCCCGGCGAGCGCCAACCCTTTGACTCTGACGCAGATTCTGCGCAACGAATGGGGCTTTGACGGCTTTGTCGTCTCCGACTGGGGCGCGGTGAAGGAGCTGCTCAATCACTCCATCGGCGCCGACGGCCAGACCGTGGCCCGCAAGGCTCTGGAGGCCGGCGTGGATATGGACATGGAGGGCAACCTCTATGGAACGGTGATCGCGGCCCAGGTGCGCGCGGGCAAGATTCCTGAAAGCGTGGTGGATGAAGCGGTGCGCCGTATTCTGCGCGTCAAGTTCGCCCTCGGCCTCTTCGATCATCCGTTCACCGAGCAGGGGCAGGCTTACGACGCCACGCCGGAGCGCCGCGCCGCCGCCCGCAAGGTGGCCGATGAAACCCTTGTTCTGCTCAAGAACGAGCCTGTGCAGGGCGCGGGCGCTCTGTTGCCGCTTGCAGCCCACTCCGGAAAGATCGCCCTTATCGGCCCCCTGGCCGACAACCAGAGTGAGATGCTGGGCGCATGGGCGAGCGGCGACGCAAAATATGCTGTCACGCTCCGCCGGGCGCTGGCCGAGCGGCTGGGCGACCGGCTGCTTTATATGCAGGGTTGCGAGTTGCTCGGCGACGACGAAACAAAAACCATCGCACAGGCGGTCGAGACCGCCAAGCAGTCCGACGTGGCGATTCTGGCGCTGGGCGAGCCGGCCGGATCAATGGAAGGCGAAGCCTCCAGCCGCGCTTATCTGGGCTTTACCGGCGCGCAGGAAGAATTGCTGGAAGCCGTCGTGGCCACCGGCAAGCCGGTGATTCTGGTGGTGCTGGCCGGCCGCCCGCTGGAGTTGAAGTGGGCCGCGGCTCATGTGCCGGCGATCCTCGAAGCGTGGAGTCCCGGCGTCGAGGCTGGTCACGCCGTGGCCGATGTCCTCTTCGGCGACGTAAATCCCTCCGGCAAGCTGCCCGCCAGTCTGCCCCGCACCGTAGGCCAGGAGCCGCTCTACTACGCGCAACTGCCCACCGGCCGTCCGGCTGGCGGCGACCTGGGTCATCTGCCCGGAGTCAACGATGAAAAGTTCGTCTCCCGCTACATGGACGAAGAGAACTCTGCGCTATACCCCTTTGGCTGGGGCTTGAGTTACACTCGCTTCAGCTACGCGCAGCCCACAGTCAGCCGCGCAGAGCTTCCGCTGCGCCAAGTGCTCGCAGCCGGGCACAAACCGTTGGTCACGGTCAGCGTGGATGTCAAAAACACCGGCGGCGTGGCCGGAACCGAGGTTGTTCAGCTTTACATTCGCAACACGGCGGCCAGCGTCTCGCAGCCGGTACGCGAACTGAAGGGCTTTGCCCGCGTCACCCTCGCCGCCGGCGAAACCAGGCACGTCGAATTCCCGCTGGGCTTTGACGAGTTGAACTTCTACAACGTGAATGTCAAGCGCACCGTCGAGCCGACGACGTACAAAATCTGGGTGGGAGGCAGCTCGCTGGCCACGGCCGAGACCAGCCTGAAGGTGGTCGAGTAAAGAAGATGAGGGGACCATTCCCCTGCCGAACCCGTACAATAGAAAGCGATGAAGGGCTTTAGCCGCGCACAATCCGCCGTCTTCGGGCTGCTGTTGGCAGCTTTTGTTTGCGTCACCTCCTCCGCCATACTGGCCGAGCGGGTGGAGGATCTGCCCAAACCCACCGATTATGTGAGCGACTTTGCCCATGTGCTGTCGCCCCAGGCGATTGCCCGGCTCGACAGCCTGTGCGCACAGCTTGACCACTCGCAGGCCAATGCGCAGGTGGCCGTGGTGACCATCCACACCCTGGATGGCGTCGACCCGGCGGAGTTTGCCAACGCTCTGGAAGACAAGTGGAAGATGGGCCGCAAAGGCTCGGACCGCGGCGTTCTGGTCTTTTTGGCCGTGGATGACCACAAGCGCCGCATTGAGGTGGGCTACGGGCTGGAAGGGATTCTGCCCGACGGCAAGCTGGGCGACATTGGCCGGGAGATGGTGCCCGATCTGCGCGCCAATGATTTTGACGGCGCTGTGACTTTGGCTGTGGGCGAGGTGGCGCAGGTGATCGCCGCGGACGCCAAGGTCACGCTTACAGAGAACGAGCCGATGGCCGCAACTCCTCCAGCAAGCCACGGACCGGCGATGGGCAGGGTAATCCTGCTGATTTTTCTGCTGCTCTTTTTCGGCGGCTTTCACCTCTTTCGATTCCTGCTTGGCTTTGGCTTGTTTGGCGGCTTTCGCGGCGGCCCGTGGATGGGCGGCGGCGGATTCGGCGGTGGCGGCGGCGACTCCGGTGGAGGCGGCGGATTTGGCGGCTTCGGCGGAGGAGGCTTTGGCGGCGGCGGCGCTGGAGGCGATTGGTAGGTTTTCAGCTTTGACTAGAGGGCTTGCCTGAGGGCGAGCCAGAGGAGAAAAACACCGTATGAGCAAGGGACTTTGGATTGCGCTGGGAGTGGTGGGCGTTCTGGTTTTGGCCGTGCTGATGGCCTTCAGCAGCTACGTGGGCGCGAAGAATCAGATGGTGGCCAGAGACGAAATTGTGAAGGCCGCATGGTCGGATGTGGACGTGCAGTTGCAGCGGCGGCTCGACCTGATTCCCAACTTGGTGGAGACCGTAAAGGGATTCACCAAGGAAGAGAGCACGGTCTTTGGCGACATTGCCAACGCGCGCGCGGGAATGTTGAATGCGCAGGGTCCGGCAGGCAAGATCGCGGCCAACGGCAAGCTCGATTCGGCGATTGGCCGGCTGCTGCTGCTCACCGAGAACTACCCGCAACTGCGCTCGAGCGACCAGTTCATGCGCCTGCAGGACGAACTGGCGGGGAGCGAGAACCGCATCAGCGTAGCGCGGAAACGGTACAACGACGCGCTGCGCGATTACAACACCTACGTGCGCCAGTTCCCCAATAGCATCTGGGCGGGGATCGCGGGCTTCCAGGTGAACAACGCCTTCTTCGAGGCCAGCGAGGCTGCGAAGACCGCGCCGTCGGTCAAGTTCTAGTCCGGCAAATTTGCTTCCCATCCATGAATCAAAGAACGATTCATGGATGGGGCTCCCGGCACCCGCGGTGCGGCCAGCCGCTCGCTATTCGCTTCGCTCGCAGGAATGAAACCAGAACAACGAACCTGCAGCGGTTGCGCCAGCCGCCCGCTCATCGCAAAAAACGCGGGGCACAGTCCCGGAAACTGAGATGAGTGGGGCACCCGCCGCTGGCAATTCAACCGGATTCTCGGCTTGACGAGATTAGCGAACATCTGTTTTAGACAATTTCGCGAGCCCGAGTGCCGTGCTGACTGCCGCTCCGCCTCAATCGCGACCGAAAAGAGGAGGTGCGAAATGGGCAGAATACGGTTTTTCTTCTTCGTTGGACTGATTCTTTTCATAAATGGGACTCTTTCTTGTACCCGGCAGCCCGTGGCCCAACTCCCCTCCGGTTACTTCCATACCACGGGCAATCAGATTGTCTCAAGTAGCGGACAGAACGTCCGTCTCGCTTGTATCGGCTATGACGAGCCAACCGGCAATTATTCGAGCGATATGGCTCTAATCAGGGCGGCAGGATTCAACTGCATTCGGCAGTCCTGGTACGACGCCAAGGCCTGCCCAAACGGGCGCTGTAACTTCTCGACTCAAGACCTGGTTGTCAATGCCGCCGCCACCAATGGGATCCGAGTGATCTGGAGCCACCACAGCAATGAAGGAGTCGATGGCAGCAGCGGAAATAAGGACTGTGCGAGCCAGCAGGAAAACGGTTTCTGGTATGACGTAAACAGTACCCAGGTCATCGCAGGTGTTCAGTGGAACGCGCTCACCGGCAACTACGATGGTTGCGGCACTCTTGGAACGGTTACTTACTCCACGTTCAAAGCGAACTCCGTTGCCATGGCAAAACACTACGCTGGAAACACTACGGTGATCGCTTTTGATCTCTGGAACGAACCCATTGTCGGGGGAGTAAATTGTGGCAACGGTTGCCAGGCGCTGAAGCTGAACTGGGGCGGCAACAACGGCGCCGATCTCAGGCTCATGTGCAACGACACGGGAAAGGCCGTTGAAAACGCCGATCCCGGAGTCCTCATCGTCTGTGAAGGTGCGATCAACTTCACGAGGCAGTATCTCAACGGTGCTTGGTTTGCTAACGACACTGTCGGAATCGGGGATCTAACTGGGGTAAGCTTGGCACCGGTGGACGTGGGTGCGCCGGAAGTAGTCTATTCAATCCACGACTATCCGCATTGGCTCAGTGGACAGAGTCCGGATAGCGGCCCGGACTCTATCACTTTCAGGAACACGGCTTGGGGGTACCTGGTAATCAACAACACGGCGCCGGTGTGGTTGGGCGAAGGTGGGGCGAGTCTGGATGGTTCGGACGGGCAGAGTGGGGACGATACCGCATGGGCCAACAGCCTGACGCAGTATGTAAACGGTCAAGCTACGGGAGGGCCTACCTTCCCTGGTAATCATCAGCCGATCGGGTTCGACTGGTGGTACTTCGGATACGGTCCGGGACAAACCATCGATGGGATCTATGCCGATCCGGCTTTGACGACCTATAGATCGGGGCAACGGCACTATTGGAAAACTCTGCTATATGCACCAAAGTAGCCGGGCGGCGGGTATCCCCAGTCTCAAAAGGGATTCTATCAAGTTGAGGGTGCCCCCGGTTTCTCGCAGTTGGGGACCGGGGAGGAGGAGCCGAAGTGCCGGAAGGCGGGTAGCCCATCTCCCAATGAATCAATCTGGCATTGTCAGCCGTCAACGCCGGCAAAGTATGCGGCGACTTCGTCCCAGTTGTTGACGCGGACAAAGCCCGTGGCGGCGAGGTTGTGCGGGGCGGTGTAGAGCAGGCCCTGGCCCTCGAAGCGCAGAATGTTTTTGGGCAGGTCGTCGATCAGGTAGTCGGCGCGCAGGATGCTCTTGTTGCCGCAGAAGACGTAGTGCGTGGGCGGAATGAAGGGAAAGTGGCGCTGCAGCCAGCGATACTTGGGGCCGAGCGAGTTGGGCACGGTCATGGCCTGGGTGGCGATGAAGATTTCAAAGCGCGCGGAGAGGCTCTGTAACACCCTCTGCGAGCCGGGCATCACGGCCAGATCCTCGAAGAAGTCCTCGGCGTCGAGAAAGGCGCGCAACTGCTGCTGGCGGTCGAGGGGCGCAATCTCCCACAGTCCCTTGCCGGCCAGATCGTCCGGAGTCACGTCTTCGTCAAAGGTCTGGTTGTAGCGGCGGATGTGCTCGGCGAGCGTATCCGCCATCACTTCATCCATGTCCACGCAGACGCGCAGCACGACTACTCTCCCACGGGCTCTTTGGCGACTCTGCGCCTGGGCTTGGGCTTGACTGTTTTCTGCTGCACGGCGTCAGAGGCGGGCGCCATGGACGGATCCCAATAAAGCAGGCGGGAGCAAGTGTCGCAGACGAGCAGTTCGCCCTCGCGCAGTTGGTTCCAAGTCTGCGGGCGAACGCCCATACGGCAGCCGGTGCACTGCTGATTTTCAACGCGCGCGATGCCGGTGCCGCGTGATCCGCAGAGCCGGTCGAAGCGGGCGAGCCACTCCGGCTCGATGAGCGGGCGCAGGGCCTCGCGCTCCAGGTTGAGCTGGGCCAGATCGCGGTTGAACTCGGCCTGGCGCAGATGGATGCGGGCACGAATGTTGTCCAGAGTGACCGCCAGCGACTCGACACGCAAGCGGGCGGCGGCCAGCGCGGCCTCCTGCGCCTCGGTGCGTTCCAGGCTGACGAAATCCTCGGCCTCAAGGCGCTCGACTTCGGCTTCGGAAAAGCGGATCTCGTGCTCAATGGCGTCGGCCTGCTCAGGGGTTTTGACGGAATCAAGCTGAACGCGAAAACGGACAATCTTCTTGCGGAGGGCGTCGATTTCGCGGTCGAGGCGGGCGCGCAGCGTCTCCTCGCGGCTCAGCGCATCCGATGCATCGGCGGCCTGGTGTTGTTGAGTGGCCAGCGCGGCTTCGGCTTGGGCCATCTCCGCCGGCAGGGCCTGCATGGCCTGGTTGAGACGAGTACGTTCCAACTCTACTGCTTGCAGCTTTACGAGGTTTTCAATTTGCTCTAGCATCCGTACGATCAAGTTTACGCCATTGGGCCGTTATTCAGATAATCGGGCGCGGCGAGGCAGCGTGCTACAGGAAGTGCCGCCATTCCTTCTCGGTTTCACAGTAAATAAGGGGTAGGGGGAATAGCCTCATTCTGAACCGGCCCATCCGAGAGGACCAATTCGATTTCAGAGTAACAAGATGCAGTAAATCATCTGCAAGTGTCTTCTCTGATGAATGGGTCTGACTCTGGCCTCCGGGGGGGGGGAGCAAATTTTGGAATGGATTTTCCTCTTGAGCTAGAACTTATTCACTGTTTCTGTATGGGACTTCGTGGTTTCCCACCCTTGCGGCAAGAAGAAGCCGCAAGGATGGGTACGGAGTTGACTCCGCGATCGCTGAATGCTCGACCGCGGCAATGCTTATTGCGAGACCGGCTGCGCGGGCAGCGCCTTGTTTGCCTTGAGCTTGGGCGCTTTGGGCGCGGCCGCCTTGTTTGCGGGCGCGAGAGGCGCGGCGGGCTGACTAGCCGAGCCTTTTTTGATGTGGACATCGCCGTTGTCGGCACTGAGCACAATCCGCGATGAGCCGGAGCCGATTCGTGCGCTCACCGACTTGTTTTCCTGGCCGTTGATGGGCAGGCCAAAGTCTGTCAGGATATCGCCGTTGTGCGTCTGCGCGTTTACCGTGGCCGAGGCATTGGGCGGCAGGGTCACTTCGACGTCGCCCTTGCTGTTTTTGGCGTCCACACCGTAGTTGCCGGCCGGCTCGATACTGATGCGTCCGTCTTTGTCTTCCACGTAGCTGTCACCGGAGATCTGGCTCAGCTCCACGTCTTTGGAGTGGGTGACGACATGCACCGGTCCGCGCGACTCGCTTACGCGCAGCTCGTCGGAGCTGAGGGTCAGGTCGCCGGGCAGCCCCGCCACTTCGAGATCGGTCACGGTGGTGTGCAGATGGATGTCGCCGGAGACGTTTTCGATGTGCACGTCGCCGACGATGCCACCGTTTTGCGTGATTTTGCCCTTGATTTCGGAGAAGGTGACGTCGTTCAAGTCGCCCTCAACGCTCAGGTCGCCCTGCACATCGTGGGCGGAAAAGTCGTGATTGCCGTCAGAGAAGCGCGCCTGAACCGAACCGGCAATGGCGCTGAGGTGAACTTCACCGTGCGCCGCGACATTGATGCCGGCGCCGAGACCCGCCGCGGTCACATCGCCTTTTCCTGAGTTGATGCTCACGTGGGCGTTTTTGGGAACGGTAATCGTCAGATTGAGCCGTCCGCCGGAATTGCTCTCCGACTTGACCAGCACGGCGTTGCCGCTAACGGTCAGGTGGGCGGCCTCCGAGTCGAAGATCTTCTGGGCGTCGGCATCCGAATTGGCGTAGGCCACTTCGCGCGCTTGCACCTCGATGACGGAGCCGTCGCCCGCGGTTACGCTGACGTCGCCGCGAGGATTCTCAATATCGATGGCAGCGTTCGAGGGAATCTGCGCGTTCAGCAGCTTCTGATCGAAATCGTGCTCAGGCTGGCGAAAGGTGTTGAAGAAGTCGTCGTCCTGGTCGCCAAAGTGAGAGCTGAATGGACCCCACCAGTCGCTCCAGCCGGCGGCGCCAAAGCCGAGGAAGGCCAGCAGGATGAGCAGGCCGACAAAGCCGCCGCCGCGGCGCACCGGGGTCTTGCGGCGCAGATCGATGGTCCACTCGCCCAGCAACAGCAGGCCGGCGCCAATCAGCAGCATGGGCCACCAGTGGCCATACCAGCTCCAGAAATGGCCGGCATCGAGGCGGCCGGTCATCAGCAGCAGAGCCACCACGCCAACGCCGATCAGAATGATGGGGCCAACGACCGAGGGAACGCGCGGGCCATACACGCCAACACAGTTGACCTTGGCTGCGTAACGCTGGGCCTTCCAGGCTTCGCGCTGTGCGCGCCATGCGGCCTTCTGCTGTTCGCGATAAGCGCGGTACTGGTTCTTGGCGTCGAAGGGCGGAATCGGGGGCGGCGCACCGCCCGGAGGTGTGAATGGAGGTGTGGTGCTCATGATTGTCCTCCTTCGGAGTTGGTATTGCTGTCACCTGAGTGGGACGGCGGGATGTAGGCCACAGGCTGTCCCGGGTAGGGTGGAACGCCCGTGGCCGAGCCGGGATTGGGCGCGCCGGGATAGATTGCGGGCGGATAGTCTCCGCACGAGGCCATTACCGCGCGCTCAGCCAGCATCAGTAAGCCGAGCAGGATCAGCACGAGCGGAAAGAACCAGTGCCAGAAATGGTCGATGAAGCCCATCTGGTGCAACAAAGCGATGGAGCCTGCCAACAGCAGAATCAAAGGCCAGCGCAGGCGGTGGATCATGATGTAATGGTTCATTTGGAACCTCCTTGAGTTTCATCAATACGGCGAACGATCAACCAGATGCCGAGCGCAATGAGCAGAACCGGCCAGGCAAACTCCAGAAGGCGGCCGTGGAAGATGTCCAACTGCGCGAGCAGGAAGAGGATTCCCAGCGCAATCAGCACGATGGCTCCGACCGGCTCTCTGCGCCCGCAACAAAACGGCGAAGTGTACGGGATTTGAGAAGGCGGCAACGCCTGCCCGTCAGCCGACTCCTGCCCCGCGCCGGGCTGAACAGGAGTCTGCGGCCGTCCGCCAAGATTCAGCCAGCTGCCCACCTCGTTCAATCCAAAGGGATCGGGCAGCGGCAGGCCGTCGCGCAGCGCCCGCGCGGTGTGATAGGCCTCAAACGACTGGTAGAGCACCCAGGCGGCGATGAACAGCCCGCAGATGGGGTAACTGTTGGTGATGCCGATGAGCACCGCAAAAACGATGACGTGAAGGAAACCCTTGAAGAACTGGCCGTTGTACATGGCGCCCACGCCGGGGACCAGTCCCAGAACGGCTGCCGCCGCGGGGTTAGGCCCGCTGGGTGGCGGCGGGACAAAGGGCTGTTGAGAGAATGCCTGATACTGCTGTTGCCATGCTGCGATGCAGTCCTTGCAGAGAATCTGCCCTGCCTGAACAGCTCCCAGCGCCCCGGAGGCAATGCAATCCTTGCAGAGCGGCCTGCCGCAATTCTGGCAAAAATAGACCGCCGGCGTACCACTGTGATTTACGCAATCCATAAAATGCTCCTTTCCCGTAATTCCGTCTGGGAGCCGCCGGAAAACGCGGGCCTTTTCTGAAACGTCAGGGAAGTTTCCAAAAGATCTGAAATGTTGAAGGTTGGCTCCTCAGCCGGCTCCATGACCGGAGTGGCTGACTGCTCGGAAGGCAACTCCCGCAGGCGCTCGGGAGCCTGCTTCGACTCGCCCGGAGCCTGCTCCAGCTGCTTGCGCTGGTTCTGTTGATCCTGGCGCACATCCTCGGCTGCGCGGTGCAGGTCGCGCATCCGGGACTGCACCTCGTAGACCAGCCGCGAGTGGTCATAGTAGCGGATGATGGGCGTCGATGCCATGGTCAGGCGCCGCTCCATCACCGAGCGAATCGCAGCGGGCCTCAGGCTGCTGAAGCGCAGTTCGCCCAAGCGGACGCCGGTCACATAGAGCGTCATGGCGATGGAAAAGAAGGCCATCGCCGCGGTCATCAGCAGGCGGGGTTCGGCATAGCGCCGCACACTGCCCATGAAGCCGGGGCGCTGCCATGCGGGAATCATGACGGGATGAATGGGCATAATATGGCCGCCGCTGACTGCCAGTTGCTGGCCCGTCACCTGCCCAGGCCCTGTTCGCGCCAGAATTTTTTCCTGCAGCCCGGCGGGAATCTCCGGCTCAGGCGAGAGAAACTCCAGCCACTCGCGGCCCTTGCGCGCCTCTTCAAAGAGCTTGGCGCAGAGCGGGCAGACGGCCAGATGAGCGCTGAAAGCGGCCTCATCGCCGGGCTTCAGCAGCCCGTCCAGAGCCTCCGCCAAAAGCATCTCCCACTGCTCGCAGCCGGGAAGATTCGAATTGTTCATGCGCTCTGTCATCACATTACCTCCCGTTTATTACGTTCCAACAGCCTCGCCAGTTCCGCGCGGCCACGGCTGATGCGGGATTTGACTGTTCCTTCGGGAATCTTGAGCACCTGGGCGATCTCCTTGTAGTCCATATCCTGCAAATCGCGCAGAATGACCGCCTCGCGCAGATCCACCGAGACACGCGCCAAAGCTTCTTGCACCATCTTTGCCAGCTCGTTGCCGGCCGCCAACTCATGCGGCGAAGGGCCGCGCGCCGTCAGCCGGTCAATCGGCTTCAACTCCTCGGCGGAGTCCCAGCCGTCGTCCAGCGAGCTGGTCGCCCGCTGGTTGCGAGTGCGCCGGAAGTGGTCCACCAGCAGGTTGCGGGTCATAGTTGTAATCCACACCTGCAGGGAGCCGCGCCCCAGATCGAAGCTGCCGAGGTTGGAATAGATCTTCAGGAAGACATCCTGGGTGAGGTCCTCGGCGTCAGAGGAGTTGCCGGTAAACCGGTAGCAAAGCCCGTAGACGCGCCGATGCTGGGCACGGACCAGCTCAGCCCATGCGTCGGAATCGCCGTTTATGCAGCGGCGGACAATTTGCGGCCAGTCTGGAGAGCTTTCGATCTGCAACGAAGCTGCCTCTCTGGGCACAGGGATCATCACCGGCTCCAAAACCGCGCTGGCGTAATCGGCATTGCGCGCCGGCGACTGAAGCCCTATGCCGTTCCGGGATTGGGTTTGACTGGCGCGCGGCGCCGGAGCGGCTGCCGCCGCCCATCCCATCCCGTACCAGCTTAATGTACTCACGCATTGCATATTGCGTTAGTACGCAGGATTTGCCGAGATGGTTCCCGGAATTGTCGTAAATGACGGAAGCGGGCAGGTCGCGCCCGTCATTTGCCGCCGCAAACGCACGTCTTGAAGCCCTCGGCCGTAGGCTGATCGAGGCTGCACACGTACGCCTGCCAAAATGGTCCCAACGCAAAGCCGTCCGCACCCTTGTAGAAATGCTTCTGATAGGCCTCGCTCTCGGCGCTGCTGCCAGCAGTGTCGGCCCGCAGGCGTCCAATCAGATCGCCCAGCGACGCGGCGGTAAAACTCGCCTCGTGGTAGGTTTCGTCAAAACCATACTCCCTGGCCCACCTTGTTCCCACGCCGGTTGTGTTCGACGCCACATAAACCTGGTAATCCAGCAGCGTGGCCGACGAGGGCGCAACCTTGCCCAGGAGAAACGAGGGCAGATTGCCGTCCACCGGCGTAACCGAGGCCACGACCTTCACCGGAACTCCCGCCTTGCCGCCCAGCAGGTGCAACTCATCCATGTGGGTGTGTCCGAAGATCGCCAGCCGCACCATATCCGCGTGGCTGGAGAGCAGGTTTGCCAGCGCATTGGAGGAGAGAAAGGTCTCCGCGCTTCCGTCCGTACAGAGGCGAAGCAGCCTTCCCGGCGAACTGCGCGGATTCACCGACGGCGGCAGGTGTCCCACGAGCCAGACATTTTCGCCCCGCTGGCGCGCGCCGTCGAGCTCCCGCGCGAGCCAGGTAAGCTGCTCCTGCGCGCCCTTGCGGTCGGCGCCGTCGGCCTCGCAGTTGGCGAAGTTGGCCATCATATAGGTGTCGTCGATGACCAGCAGCCGCGTCCGCTCCATGGGAGCGGACATTGTCACCGCGTAGTAGCCGGCCGACTGGTAGGTTTCCAGCGCTAGCGTGCGTTCTTCCGCGCTCACCCCCACCAGCCCGTCGAGCATTGCCTGAACGGTCGCCTTGAGGTAATCGTCCCGCACATCGAGACGGTTGTGATTGCAGCGCGAGTCGTTGTTGCCCAGCGCCAGGTAGACCGGAATTCCCTTGAAGGCGGCCTCCACCTGTTTCATCACAAAGACCGTCGTCTTTTCGGCGAAGGCAGCCGAGAGCGACTGGTCGTCGCCGGCGGCTTGAGACAACTTGAGCGCCGCGCGATAGCGGCAGTCCAGATTGTGCACCAGCAGATCTCCGCTGACCACCACGAAGCGCGCATCCGGCGCCTGCGCGCGGGCCGCCCGCAGACTGCTGCGCAGCAACGCATAGGATGAGTCCATCTGCCGGCTTCCGCCGCAGGCCTTCTGCACCGCAGCTGAATCCGCCGCCTGCGTGGGCGACTGCGCGGAGCTGAGAATCGCTTCCCAATCTTCCAGCGGCGCCTTCAGCAACAGCGGAAGCTTCGCTGGATCGTGAAAGGGATCGAGGTGCAGATCGCTGAGCATCACTACCGTAGCCGTGGCCGGTTGGGCCGCCGCAGCAGCCTGCGCGAGCGCGCACTGGGGAAGCAAGCTCGCCAGCGCCCCGAGCGCCACAAACCATCCGAGAACGCCGCGTGACCTTGCAAGAGTGTTCATCCGTTCTCCTGTCCTGGATAGATTAGAGCAAAATCAGTGTTCTCACGGGTCCAAAAAGTGTGTGCATCGTGGCGTTTTCTTGAGGAAAACGACTCTTGGCCGCATCATCTTCTCGTATTACAACTCTGATTCTGCTTTGCCCTAACAGCATCTTCAGGATGAATGACATTGCCGACACGCAGATCCGGGGGCTAAAGCCCCGAACCGTTTAGAGACCGCATTCGGCACGGCTAAAGATGTACCCTTTCAAAACAGCGGCTGGATGAGGGAACAACGTATTGAAACTTCACTGCTATTCCACCTTTGCCGCAATCAACGCGTCAAGGATGGGGCACCAGGCAATTCTCATACGCAAATCCGCCGCATGGCCGTGCTGCGCGGCCATGCGGCGGAGTGTTTTGCTCTAGCCGCGGCAACCGTCGCGCCTATCAGTGTTATGGCTGCTGATAGGCGCCGCGGTCGTAGCCTTTGGAACCGGGGCGCGGGTTTCCGGCAAAGTCAGTTGCGGGCGCCAGATCCGAGGTGCCGGAGGCGACCGCGGGGCTGGAGGGTGAGACGGTGAGCAGGACATCGAGCGGATTGGCGTCGGCCGGGTCCACATAGAGCGGGTCGGCGGTCAGGTCGTGGGCGCCGTTGGCGACATCGCCGGTGTTGCTCCCGTTGTAGTAGAGGTTGTAATCCAACAAAATGGACGATGTGGTGCCGACGTCAACTGCAACCGGATTCTGGCCGGTGGCGCTGTAGAAGATGTTGTTGACGGCGTTGACGTCTTTGGTCTGGTTGAGATCCAGCTCGCCGCGGCCGCTCAACGGCGGATTGGTCACGTTCTGGTAGCTGGAATTGTTGACCACATCCACGTGGTCGCTCTCGAAGACTTCGATTGCCGAGCTGCCGTTGGCGTAGATCACGTTGTTGGCGATGAGCGTTCTGCCGGTATAGGCGGGCAGCGGGTCGTTCGACGAGTTGTAGACGGAGTTGCGCGTGGAATCGATGATGATGGCTTCGCCATCGGTAATCGCGGGCGGGTTGACGTTAAAAGTGGGGATGAGCTGCTTGTTGCCGAAGAGGCGGTTGCCGGTGATGAACATCTTGTAGTCGGTGGAGGTGTCGGAGTTCCAGTTTTCCCAGGTGGAGATGCCGCTAGCTCCGTAGATGGAGTACCAGGCGGTGTTGTAGATGGTGTTGCCGGAGATGGTGACGTAATCCGCCCATGCGGTGCCAACGCCGCCGCCGCCGCACTCGCTGACAATGTTATTGAGAATGTTGATGTGGTTGGGCCGTATAGTGTCAGTCCCCGAGCGGCCGTCGATGGCGATGCAGTTGCCGTTGAAGGCAGGATCGGGGGTGGTGGTGGACTGCGCCTGCGCCTGCGCCAGTGTTACATTGGCGTTATTGCCAATGACGGTGAAACCACTCACTTCAATATAGGACGCCGTGGATTCAATGTAGATGCCTTCCCATCCGTTGAAGGAGACAACCGGAGTCTGGCCGGGATAGGCCTTGTATTTGATCCAGTTAGTTGCTGTGCCGGGGTTATAGATGTCGAGAACATCGCAGGTGGTGCAGATGTTGTTGGTATATGTCCCATTCATGGCATAAACGGTGTCGCCGGGCTGGGTGAGAAGTTCGGCGTGCTGCAGGGTTCGGAAGGCAGTGGCTTCGGTGAGGCCGTCATTCGAGTCGCTGCCCGTGCCGCTCACATAGTAAGTGAGGGAAGAGACGGGAACGGAGTAGCTGGCGATGACGTTGGTATTGGCGCTCATGTTCACATTGCAGGTAACAGTGGTGGCGGTGGTGCATCCGCTCCAGGAGGAGAAGCTGTTGCCACCAGCCGTGGCTGGCGCAGTGAGCGTAACCGATGTGCCGGAGTTATAGGAGAGCGTGAAGGCTGTCGAGCCGGAGGTATTACTGTTGTTGTCGGCGGGTGAAGCGCTGATGATGACACCGCTGGAGGGGTAGATCGAGTTTACCGTAAGCGTGTAGACAACGGGCGTGGTGTAAGTAGCAGTAACGGTATAACTCGCGTTCATGGTCACATTGCAGGTGAGGTTGCTGGAACTGCCGCACCCGCTCCAGGAGAGAAACATATTGCCGCCGGCCGTGGCTGGGGCGGTGAGCGTGACCGCGGTGCCGGAGCTATAAGAGCGCGTGAAGCTGGTGGTTCCGTTGCCGGCGCCGTTTATATCAGCGGGAGAGACAGCGATAGCGGCACCGCTGTTCGGGTTGACCGTGGTCACGGTCAATACATAGGTCGAGGGCGGAGGCGTGGTCGTGGTCGAGCTTCCGCCGCCGCCGCAGGCTGCCATCAACAAGGTCAATGCGCTGGAAATAACCAGCGCAACACAATTCCTGGCGTTCATCCGATTGCCTCTCTTTTGCTCTAATGGCGTGGACCGCTGTCGAGTATTGACTCCGGGACGCTCTTCTGCATATCGGAGCAATTATACAGCCTGGCAAGACAAGACGGCCTAGGCGCCGATGGAGACGCTGTAGTCGGGCAATATGCCACATTCGGCGGCCATGCGGAAGAAGACTCTCATGCCTTCGATGCACTCTTCGTCGAGTATGTAATGAATGTTGGAAGTCAGATAAGCGCGAATGGTTGCTTCGGGGATGGGGATGCGCGAGGACCACTCGGCGGTCAGGGCGTCGATGTTCCTGAGGCCGTGGTCGCGGGATTGGATGAAGTCGACGGCTATGGAATCCCAGGTCTCAAAATCGAGACTTGGGGCGCCCGAATTTGTTTGCGCAGCACACCAGACAGCAGAGACGAAGGGCAGGCCGGTGAGGGCGCGCCACTCGGCGGCCAGGTCGTGGTAGACCAGCTCAACGCCGGAGCGCTCGAAGCGATTGACGCGCTCTTCCAGGGCCAGCAGGGCGGGGTCGCCGATGAGGATGGCGGCGTCGGCTCGCTCCAGCATTGCGTCGAGGTTGGCGGCCGCCGGCAAAAAGGGCACATCGGGATTGCCCCAGTGGCGTTGAAAGAGGATGCGGGCGTAGACAAGGGTGGCTCGGCTGGCCGAGTCGGCTGCCACCGAGCGCAGATCGGCCAAGGGCTGGCTGGCGCGGCGCACCAGCAGTAGCGACCGTACACGGCCCTTGGAGGCGATAACGCAGCCGGGGAGAATACGCAGTCCGGGGGGGGTGGCCAACGCGGCGATGGGGATAAGGCCAATGTCGGCCTCGCCCGTTGCCAGCCGGTCGGCGCACTCCGAGGGCATCATGCGATCAATTTGATAGCGCAGAGCAAGTGGGGCCGCAACCGGTGGGTGCTCGAAGTCCCACATCAGGGGCGCGGGATTGAGGAAACCAATGGCGGCGATGCGCAGGCGAGATTGCTGGACGGGATTCACGCTCTCTTAGAGTACTTCTCCGGGGCAGTGGATTCCAGAGGAAGAGATGGCAGGAGGCATTCGCTGGGCTTGATTATTTCCAATCGAAGAAGGGATTATGAGCAAAAACGCAAGGATTTACGAGCTTTACTTTCCTGTGAAGAAAATAAAATATACAATTCTCGGACAGTGACTCTTTCATGACGACGATGCCTCAAACTGTGCTTTCGCACTCTGGCGCTCCATTGGACGAAGACCGGCTGGCCTGGCTGGCGCTGGTGTTGGCGCCCGGTCTGGGTCCCAAGCGCATTCTGGACGCGGTGAAGCAACTGGACGCGCCCAGCCAGATTTTCACGCTGTCGCTGACCGCGCTCGAAGGACTGAGATTTCCCGCCCAGGCGGCGCAGTTTTTCTTTGACGGCAAGGCGCGGGCAGCGGCCGAAGAGGAGTGGGCGAGCGTAGCAGCGCAGGGAGCGGCGCTGGTGACCTACGGCTGCCCGGAGTATCCCGAGCGGCTGAAGGAGATCTACGATCCGCCGCCGGTGCTGTGGGTGCGTGGGTCAACCCGGCTGCTGAGCCGCCCGGGAATCGCGGTTGTGGGTACGCGACACCCGTCGCCCTACGGTTCAGCCGTAGCGGAGATGCTGGCACGAGATCTGGCTGTCCGGCGGCTGCTCATCATCAGCGGCATGGCGCGGGGCATCGACTCCTGCGCCCACCGCGGAGCACTCGAGGCGCGAATGCCCACCGTGGCCGTTTGGGGCACGGGCATTGACGTGGTCTATCCCAAGGAGAACAAGAAGTTGGCCGAGGAGATTCTCGCCCACGGCGGCGCGATTGTGAGCGAACTGCCGATGGGCACCTTTCCCGCACCGCAGAACTTTCCTCGCCGCAACCGCATTCTGAGCGGGCTGAGCGTGGCCGTGCTGGTTGTGGAGGCGGCGGAGAACTCCGGCACGCGCGTGACCGCCCGCTGCGCCGCCGACCAGAATCGCGACCTCTATGCCGTTCCCGGCAACGTGACCAACAAAGGCTCCTGGACGCCGAATACGCTCATCAAGCAAGGCGCGAAGCTGGTGGCCACGTGGGAAGACGTGTGGGAAGATCTACCTTCGCAGGTGCGGCTGGAGTTGGAGGCCGAAGCGCCGGCGGAAGCCAAATCCGTAACTACGGCATCGCTGTTGCCCGACCCGGTTCTGCGGCCAGAAGAGGCGCTGGTGCTGGAGGTTCTGCATCAGGACAAGACCCTGCAGATTGACGAAATTCTCGAAGTGCTGGAAACACAACTGACCTCTTCGGAGGTCTTCATGGCCCTCTTCGAGCTGGAGATCACCGGCCGGGTGCGCTGCCTGCCGGGAAAAAACTATGTGCGAACGATTTAAGAGCAGGGAACAGGGAATAGAGATTAGGGAACAGCCGCCGGGTTTTTTCTGATCCCTGTTCCCTCTTCCCTATTCCCTGCTTTTTTGAGCGTCTGATTTCCCTTTCGCGTCCATACGTTGTAGGATTTCCACGGATGGTTTTGAGAATTTCGCCCGCTTGATGAGGAATTGATCCCATGAATCGCACCGAATCGAACTCTTGCACTCGCCGCGCCTTGCAGCTGAACGGTTTCACATTGATGGAGTTGCTGATCGTCATGGCCATCATCGCCATTCTGATGTTGATTGCCATTCCCACCATGGGCAACCTGACGCGCCAGGCCAACGAGATGTCGGCGATGCAGTCGGTCCGCGCCATCATGCAGGCGCAGTTGCAATACTCCACGACCTATCCGGTGAATGGCTTTGCCTGCTCGCTCACCGCGCTGGGCGGCGATCCCAAAACCGGCGCGCCCAGCGCCACATCGGCACAGTTGCTGCAGAGCGACCTCTCCTCCGGCATCAAGTCGGGCTATATGTTCACCATCAGCAACTGCACCAAGGTGAATCTGAACGGCACGGACCGCATCACCGGCTACCAGGTTACGGCGGTTCCCGAAACCGTTGGCAAGACCGGCAACCGCGGCTTCTGCAGCGACGAGTTCGGCACCATCAAGCAGGACCCGGCGGGCGGCACCAACTGCGTCCAGAATGTCGGCCAATAAAGATGAAGTGCGGCGGCCCTTTGCTGGTTGCCGCGCTCTCACAATGCCACAAGCCTTTATCGGAATTACTGGTGCGGCGCCCGTTATCGCATGGACGCTCGCATTGCTTCTACATCGCCAGAAAGTTGCGGATCATCTGGTGTCCGCCCTCGGTCAGCACGCTCTCCGGGTGGAACTGCACGCCTTCGATGGGCAGGCTGCGGTGGCGCAGGCCCATGATGATCGACGACTTTCCATCGGCGCTCGCGGTGCGCGCTGTGACCATCAACTCGGCGGGCAGCGACTCTTCGGCCACAATCAGCGAGTGGTAGCGAGTGCAGGTGAGCGGCGACGAGAGTCCCGCGAAGACGCCCTTGCCGTCGTGCGTAATGGGGCTGGTCTTGCCGTGCATCAGGTGGCTGGCGCGCACCACCTGGCCGCCGAAGGCCTCGCCGATGGCCTGATGGCCCAGGCAAACGCCCAGAATCGGCGCCTTGCCCGCCATATGGCGGATCAGCGGAACCAGGATGCCGGCCTCGCTCGGCGTACACGGCCCCGGCGAGAGCAGAATGCGCTCGGGCCGCAGCGCCTCAACCTCGGCGACACTCAGCTCGTCGTTGCGGCGCACCACAACCTCGGCGCCCAGTTCACCCAGGTACTGCACAAGGTTGTAGGTAAACGAATCGTAGTTGTCGAGAACGAAGACCATGTGGTTTTAGTGTAGCGCGGCACCTGCGGTGGGGGTTCTTTTGAGATGGAGGAAGAAAGGACTTTTATGCCCCTGAAGAGAACAGCAAGTGGATTGGCCCTTAGGCCCGGATTTTTCTTTGACTGGAAAAACAAGGCCGGGTACCCGCGAATATGGTAGACAACCTGGAGCGTGTTAAAATCGGAAGCCGTACCAACCTTGTCCATAAGGCATCAACATGACTCAACAAAGCGGACTATAGTTCAATCCCATGCCTCCGATGTCCGCCCCAACAACGTAACCGGAGTCCTCCAATGAAATGCCTGAACTGCGGTACCGAGATGACCACCAACCAGGTCGTCACCAAGAAGGACATCATCTCCTATGATATGTGCGATAAGTGCGGCAGCCTGTGGCTGGATGCCGGCGACCTGGACAGGATGGCCTTCAACACTTCTGGAAGCATCGAATACTGCGAAGAGATCGGGACGGACGAACCCGAAAAGAAGCCAAAAAAGTGCCCCCGCTGCGACGACTTCAATCTGAGCAAGGTGAAGTTCCTGGAGTCCGACGATATTCATCTACATTTTTGCAGAAACTGCGGCGGCTTCTGGCTCGACGGCGGCGAGTTAAATCTGATCGATGAGGTTCTCGCCGAGGACAGGCCGGCCACCGATAAGATCATCGACAAGATCGACGAGGAGAATATTCCGGTCGTCTCCAAAATCATGTCCAAAATCATGCCGATCCAGGGTCACGGTTTCTCCGACTTCGTCAACAACGTCCACGTTCCCTACTGGTACAAGAGAATCAAAAAGCCAAGCTCTGAGACGGACTTTACCGTGGAAGTTCCTCCGATCAAGGGCGCGGTCAAAAAGGAGAATACCGCCGATATTTGTCCTGTTTGCGGGCAAAATCTGTTTGTGTATTCCATCTTCTCCATGGATTTTGAAGGCTGCCCGAAGTGCAAGGGAATGTGGCTGATCAAAGACGAGCTGCGAAAGCTGAAGAACAAGGTGAACGAAGGCTCTATGCACTGGCTGAACGACGAAATCGACGACATGGAGAAGACGAGCGCACGTGTGACCAACCGCTGCTGCGTGAAATGCAAGACGACCAAAATGGTCTCCGTCATCTTCGGCAAGTCCTCCGTCATTGTCGATTGGTGTCCGCAATGTCACGGAGTCTGGCTCGATAAGGGAGAATTCGAGACAATCACTGCCTATTTAAGGGCGGAACTGGACGCCATGCACCCAAAGGACATCGAAAAAATCGTAGCGGAAGACATCGAACGCGTCTGGAGCGGAGGGCCGGAGACTCGGGTCCAGGAGCTCTTGGATGCCCGTGCCGCCGTCTCTGCCCTCATCAACACCACCATCTTCGACCATCCTGCTCTGTACGGGCTTTGCACGACCGCTGGTTCAATTTCGCGATCAATGTAGAAGCGGTGCCCCATCCATTCCGCGCTTTTTGCGGAATGGATGGGAAAACCACGAACCCCATGGCATTCAAGCGCCGACTGGCCCCATCGCAGGTGCTTTGCAGATAATTAACCACCGCTGTCACACAATGGAAGAACTGTGAGGAGCGGGCCTTGACGGGTGATTGTCTTACGATATAGGAGAAATCCGGTTGACCCCCACCCCCCCTACCCTGTGGAGGCCTGTTTTTAACGCTTCATTTGTTTGTAACTATCATTGAATCAATCGTTTGATTTTTTGAAATGTTGACTTATTGGTAACTGGAAACCCCGCATTTTGCCCTGTTTTTAGCCCCAAAAGCCCCTTTGTTAAGCCGTTTTTTAGCAGAATCAATCGGTTTTTGATCGCCAGTTGCGCACACGCCACGCATCTGTAAAACTCATACCGATGGTTCTTCATTTTCTTATTCAGGGACGGGTGCAGGGCGTGGGCTTTCGCTGGTTTGTGCAGCGCGAGGCCGGACTGCGCGATCTGCGCGGCTGGGTAAGCAACACGGAAGAGGGAGAGGTCGAGGTCGTGGCCGCGGGATCGGATGAATTGCTGGCCGAGCTGCGCGCCAAATTGCGCGAGGGGCCGCGCGGCGCCCGCGTCGACCGTCTGGTTGAGAATCAACTGGCCGACTCCGAGGCCGGCGAACTGGATTCGTTCAGAATCGATGGCGCGTGGTAACGGCAGTGGACAGTGAACAGTGAACAGTTCCCGTTCGGTAGCGTGAGCATCTCGTTCTTCCCAAAGAATCGCTTCTCTTGGCTGATGCAATCGAATCGATTCATCGGGTTGTTAACCACTGTTCACTGTCTACTGACCGCTGTCCCGCTATAATCAGTACGAAGCTCAACAACCAACTGAGATCAAGGAGCAGCCTGCCGTATGCCCGAAGCAATCAAGCCCATCGATGTGGAAGCCCTGAAGGCGCTGGTGCGCACAGTGCCCGATTTTCCCAAGCCGGGGATTCTCTTTTATGACATCACCACGCTGCTCAAGGACAAGACCGGTTTTGCGCGGCTGATTGACGCGCTGGCGGCGCACTATCTGGAGCAGAAGATCGACCTGGTGCTGGGCATCGAGGCGCGGGGCTTCATCTTCGGGCCGGCGCTGGCTTACCGGCTCAACGCGGGCTTTGTTCCGGTGCGCAAGCCGCGCAAATTGCCGGCTCCGGTGGCGCGCGTCACGTATGAGCTGGAGTACGGCAGTGACACGCTGGAGATTCACCTGGACGCGATTGCGCCGGGCCAGCGCGTGGTGCTGGTGGATGACCTTTTGGCCACCGGCGGCACCATGGAAGCCACCATCAAGCTGGTCAAGCAGCTTGGCGGTGAGATTGCCGGTCTGGCCTTTGCCATAGAACTGGACTTTCTCAAGGGCCGCGAGCGCTTCACCGAGTACGACGTCTTCAGCCTGCTGCACTACGACGAGTAAAGGGGCCAAGGCCCGCGCCCGATGGCCACGCACATGGAGGCTTGATGGTGGCCTGAATCACTGGCCGGCAACCTCCACGATGGCGCTCTCCGGCCCGGTCCAGGCCGCGGCGCCGGTATGGCTGAGCTTGCGGCTGGCTTCATCCCAATGCAGATGCGTCACGCTGCCCGCTCCCTGCTCGTATGCGTAGGTTGTTCCATCGTCGGAGAAGAGAGTGAAGTCTGCGTTCGCGCCGGGGTAGACACGCAGCTTGGCGATGGCCTGCGCCTCGTGCGTGCTCTCGACCGGCGCACCCAGCGGAAGGATCGACCCGGCGCGCACAAAGAGCGGCAGGGTATCGATGGGCGCGGCGACGATGATTGTCTGGCCGCCGTGGAAGCGCTTATTGGTCCAGAAGTTGTACCAGTCAGCCCCGGCGGGCAGATAAACCTGGCGGCTGGTCGCGCCCTGCTGGGTGACCGGCGCCACTAGAAAAGCCGGTCCAAACATATACTCATCGCCCATATCGGCCACCCTGGGGTCGTTGGGGAAGTCCAGCGGCAGAGCGCGCATGAACGGCGCTCCGGTCAGCCAGGTTTGGTAGCCGAGCGAATAAATGTAGGGCATCAACTGGTAGCGCAGGCGCAGGTATTTTTCCAGAATCGGCTCAGCATCTTTGCCGTAGGACCAGACCTCGTTGGCGGGACGGCTGCCGTGGGTGCGGAAGATGGGCAGGAAGCTGGCGTACTGGAACCAGCGAGTGTAGAGCTCCGGAAAGTCGTCGTAGCCGCCCACCTCGGCGCGTACACCGGTTGGGTCGAGCAACGGCTTGTGAGCGGGATGGTGTTCGGCGGGAAGATATTGCCAGCCGCCTGTGTCGTTCGACCAGTAGGTGATTCCCGAAGCGGCAAAGTCGAGGCCAGTGGGGATTTGCCGCTTGAACGCGTCCCAGGTGGGGTAGATGTCGGAGGACCAAAAGATGGTTCCGTTGCGCTGCGCGCCCAGATAGGCGTCGCGAGAGAGAATCAGCGCCCGCTTCTGTGGCTCGTCGCGGCGGTAGCCATCATAGAGCGCCGCGGTGTGGAAGAGCGGATAAACATTGAAAAACTGTGTACCCGGACCGACGTGGAAGTATGCGCCGTTGGGCGGCAGATCCGGCTCGGTCTCGTCGGCCCACAGGGAGTCAAAGCCCTGGCTGATGATGTTGTCGCGGATGATCTTCCAGTACCACTTGGCCGCTTCGGGGTTGGTGGTGTCGATGTCGGAGCCGGCGCGGTCATAGGGCAGACCGTCAATCGGCGTGCCGTCGGCCTTGGCAATCAGCCAGCCCTTCTTCAATAGTTCGCTGTAGTAGCGGTCTTCGGGCACAAAGCGCGGCCAGACGCTGATCATCGTCTCGAAGCCCATGTCATGGAGCTGCTTGTTCATTGCCGCCGGATCGGGCCAGAACTTGGGGTCGAAGTCAAACTGGCCCATTTTGGTGTAGTAGAACCAGTCCACGACCAGCACGCTGGCCGGCAGATGGCGGTCGCGATAGCCCTGCGCCACGTCGAGCACTTCCTTCTGGCTGGCATAGCGCTGCTTGCACTGGATGTATCCGTAAGCGGCCTTGGGCAGCAGCGGCGTGGGCCCGGTGAGCAGCCGGTAGCCGGCATAAATTTCGTTCGCCGTCTCGCCGGCGATCACGAAGAACGAGACCCGGTCGCCTACCTGGGAGGTCCAGCGTGTCTGCTCGTTGAAGCCCGGCTCGATGAGGGTCTTCGAGGGATTGTCCCAGACCAGCCCATATCCCTTGTTAGTCACCACAAAAGGTACGCAAGTGCTGGGCGCGGCGGTAGCCAGATAATCGTTCCAGCAGCGCACCGCGTGACCGCGATGATCGAGAAATCCCTCCTGATTCTGGCCCAAGCCATAGTAGTGCTCGTCATCGGGCGAAACAAAAGTCGCGCCCACGGTAAAGAACTCCGCGTCCGTAGAACGGCGGTCGCGCAAAACTTCAGCGGTGCCGTCCTTCTGATTGGGAATGGCCTGCGACCAGCCGGTCATCTCCAGCAGCTTTTTGCCATCGGGCGTGGTGAAGGTGATGTGCGCAGCGGGGGTCGAACTGGGAAAGAAGCTGGTGCTGTCGTCCCCGGGGGGGCCCTGCGGTCGTTCCACTGTGGCCACGATGCGCGCTGAGCGATAAACGTCGGCCTGCGGCGTCTGGGTGGCGTTCCAGCCCTCCGGCGCGGCGGCAGCCGCAAAGCCATAGCCGGGAGCCGCCAGCGCGGAAGCGCGCTTCAGGCTGAGCGTCACGCGCAGAATGTTTGGCGCATAAGGCTCCAGCACGATGGTCGAGGTCCCGCGGTCGAGTTCGAGCCGCTGGCTGGGAGATTGGGCCGCAAGGCTGGCTCCGGTGAAAACCATTCCTGTAGCAACAATTCCGGCAAAAAACGCGAGAAGAGCTGATGACCTTTGCATGAAAGACTCCGTTGGCGCGCAAGCGACCAAATATACTCCGCGAAGTTGAGTGTAAATCGGTTGACCCTCGCTTTCCCAACATATCAAATGCCTGGTGCGCCTTCTTTTCGCATATTTTGCAAATCTGGCAAATCTTCCACTCGATTGCCCGGCCGGCAGGGTTAGGATAGATGCGTGGCTCACATGAATCTGATTCGGCATCTGAAGCTGCTGCCGCCCCCTTTCAGGAGCCTGCGTTGCGCTCTCCTTTATCCCAGCACGGCTGGACCGGGATGCTCTCGTGCTGCGCCTTGATACTTATTTGTTGGAGTGATTTCCCCAATCGCTCCTGCCGATAGAAGACTATAGAGGGCTGCACAACTCGATCTCAGCCTGTTTCTCTGCAATGAAGAGACTGATCACCACACTCGCGCTCCTGTTTGCATGGACGGCTCTGGCCGGCGCCGCGCCCGCCCCGCTGACCACGCTGCGGGCCATTCGCGCGCTCTCCCATGCTGAAGCCCTCAGAGAACCGCCTGTGGCCTTTGAGGCAACCATAATATCCAAAGCCCTTGATTATGGAACTGGACGAGAAGACTTCAGCCCACTCTTTGTGCAGGAGGGCGATCAGGCTATCTTTGTAGATCATGTTTATCATGCAAAAGATCTGCTTCTCGGTGATCGCCTTCTCATTGTAGGGAAGGTCCAGGATAGCTTCCATCCGAATATTCATGCCGATAAAGTCACCGTGCTATACCACGGCAAACTGCCCAAGCCTCTCCCGGTCACATTCAATGATTTGATCCAGGCCAAGGATGACTGTTTGCTGGTTACTGTCCGCGGCATGGTCCATTCCGTCAATCCAGTTTCAAGACAATGGGTTCAATACCCAAATTTCACTGAAATGCAGTTGTATACCGATGGCGGCGTCATCGGAGTATTGGTGTCTGAGAGCGACACAAATGCGATCAAGGGCATGCTGGACGCCGAAGTGGAGATCACCGGAGTAGCCTCAGGAAAATTCGACGGCAAGATGGAAATGACGGGGATTGTGCTGCTTGTCTCCTCGCTTGCTGATGTGAAGATCATCAAGCGCGCAAGCGCCGATCCGTGGTCTATGCCGGTCACGCCGATGGGCAGTATTCTCTCCGGCTACCACGTGAAGAACCTTACAGCGAGGGTCCGGGTGGAAGGAACCATCACCTACTATAACCCCGGCTCGCTGGCGCTTCTGCAAAGCGGCGACAGCAGCATTCAGATTCTCACACATGAGGAACTTCCCCTGCGCGTCGGCAATCAGGCTACGGCAACGGGCTTCCCCGATGTGCATGACGGCTATCTTGCGCTCAATGACGGCGAAATTCAGGAGAGCGCGGGTTTTGCTCCCATTGCGCCGAGGCTTGTCACGAGTCAACAACTCACTTCAAGCAAGTATTTATTCAGCCTGGTCTCAGTCGAAGCGCAGGTGGTTATGGAGGTACGCGAGGCTGGCCAAGACGAGTATGTCCTGCTTTCAGACGGTTACAAATTTTCTGCCATCTACAGGCATACGAACGCACTCAATTCTCAGCCGGAGTCCATGAAGCAGGTTTCGATCGGCTCCCGGGTGCGCGTCACCGGAATCTGTATGATGGAAAGCTCCAATCCATACGAGGGCGAGGTGCCCTTCAATATCCTGATGCGCTCGCCCGGCGACATCGAGGTTATCGCCAAGCCCACGCTGCTGAACACGACCAATTTGATGATTCTTATCGGGCTGCTTCTGTTGCTGGTGGCCCTTGCGGGAGTGTGGGGCTGGCGTCTGGAGCGCAAGGTGCGCCATCAAAACTCGGCAGCGGCGCTTTTGGAGCGCAAGCGCAGCC